>Ga0302133_10001400_pt1 | contig 15028 bp, 8 predicted proteins | sample CB9_331_MG_FD_203121 | JGI IMG/M metagenome (GOLD analysis project Ga0302133, IMG submission 203121) | Marine microbial communities from Western Arctic Ocean, Canada - CB9_33.1 | ecosystem: Environmental > Aquatic > Marine > Oceanic | place: Canada: Western Arctic Ocean | collected 2017-09-19 | reverse complement strand
GAAAAGGAGAGAGCAGAGCTTGCCGAAATGACGCTGCCTCCCCTGGAAGCGAACCAGATTCTGGTCAAAACCCATTACTCCGGAATCAGCATCGGCACTGATCGCGCAGTCTATCAGGACACCTATCCCGGCAGGAAAATCGACTTTCCGGTTGCTCCCGGATATATGCTCACAGGCGAAGTGATCGAGTGCGGACCCGGACCCAATACGTTCCAGGTGGGTGAAATGGTTTTTGTGTGGCCCGGCTTCGATCGGGGACAGGGTGGATCCACCGGAATGGTGTTTCCCGATAACCTGCCGTTCAAGCTGGTCTGCGGCGGCCACGCTTCCCATGTCATTGCCCGGAGCAATTGGGGCAACGTCTTTCGCATTCCGAAAGGGGTCACGCTCAAGGAGGCCTGCATCGATGTGTTGCCGGGCGTGGCGTTACGTGGAATCTATGCGGCCGGCGGAATCCAGACCGGCAACACCGTGTTGGTGTATGGCTTGGGCGTGATCGGATTGAGTGCCGCGATTTTTGCCCGCAGCAAAGGGGCGGAGGTTGTGGCGGTGGAACCCGTCGCAAATCGTCGGCGACTTCTCGAAAACATAGCAGGGGTTGAGGTTTTCGCACCCGATGTCGATCTGATCCGCGAGTCCGCATTTCTACGCAAGGAGAGCCGGGATTTCCGCGACCGCGGAGGGGCGGATATGCTGATCGATACAACGGCAATCCAAGCCGTCGTCAACGAGGCGTCATACAATGTCAGGATCGGCGGCCGGATCGTATATTCGGGCATGTATTCTAATGACCAGCCTTTCGACCACTTCGTGGCGCATACGCGGGAGCTCACGGCCTACTTCCCCTACTCCACTCGATATGGCGAGATCGAAGAAACCCTGCAAGCCCAGGCGTCCGGATTGCTGGATACAAAACCCTTTCTCACCCACACGTTTCGTCCCGAAGAGACTCCTGAAGCCTTCTCTTTACTTTCCTCGACGCCGGACGACATGGTCAGTATCTGCATCGAGTGGTCGATCTAGCCCGCATATTTCATGAACTTTCGTAGCGAGAGCGTGGAAGTTGTGCCCTCCGCGCTCGGAGTAGAAAGTTCATGAAATATGCGGGCTAGCGCACAGTCGAGAGGGATCCAACACGACATGCTTGATGACTTTCCTTTGATACGTGTACGTAGCGTGAATATTGCCGTCGCTTGATTGGATGATCGCGGGATAGGAATACTCCCCCGGCTGATCCTCCAGGACAATTGGGTCCCGCCAGTTGAGTCCATCAGATGACGCGGCGATGTTTAGCGGGGAACGGCCTTTCGTCGTGTTATTGTAGATCAGAACTTGCGTGCCATCGCTCAGCGTGACTGCGTCCGTTCCCGAATCGGGGTTAGGCAAATCCGTGGGGGCCAACTCGCTCCAGTTCCGTCCGTCCTCAGACCAGCTTTGCACAACAACCTGCTGCCTGCTGCGGCATAGAATCTGCATCCTGCCGTCGGAGTATGTCAGGATGCTGGGCTGGATTACGGAGAATGCTTTTCCATCGTTGATCGGTCCGATAATTTCCCACGTTTCGCCCAGATCCCTTGTCACCTCGAAATGCACGCACCAGAGGTTGTTCGTTTCGGTACTGCTCGGACAGATGATCGCTCCATCTTCAAGCTGAACCGGTTTGTTTTTCACAGGTCCCAGGATGTGACCGATTCTGTCGTTCCATCCCAGCTTGCGAGGTTCTGACCAAGTCGCGCCGTCATTATCGGAGGTCATCAGCATGCCCTTCCAACTGGAGGGAGAGGGACCGACTTTGTAAAACAGCATGAGCGGTCCATTGCGCGGATTGAAAAGCACCGGGTTCCAGCACGGATAGCGCTGGGCAGGGGACCGCACACCATTCGCCACTTCGAGAGGTGCCGACCAGACCGTACCATCATCCCTGGATATCCAGATCCCGACATCCGGATTTCGTTCATGCTTGCCGCCAAACCAGGCGGCGACAAGGCCGGAAGGTGTCTCCGTAATCGTGGATGCGTGACACTCAGGCGTCGGAGCATTCATTAATTCGAAGATCATCGTCATTCTGGTGAGCTGAGCCCCGTAGCTACTTCGCCGCCGACAAAAACATCCTGCCGGGGCAAGAGTATAGCTTGGACTTCCAGCCCGGGCAGCGCAAGGAACAATCATGGTGTCCGAAGGTGGGAGCAGGCCCCTCGAATCTCCAAAATATTCCAGCCCATACTCGAGGCACGGTTGTTGCTGCCAATCAGCGGCGGCTAACCTCGGTCTCCCCCAGTCGGAACGATGGGCACAATGGGTAATGAAAAGTCAGGAAATCCGCCGGGCTGCCGTACCCGTATTGGAGAGATTGCATGTTGATGACAAATCGCAAAGATCGCAGCCCGCTGACTCGATTTTCCGATCTGAAGAGCACGCTTTAGCATCTTCGCATTTACTTCGGCATTGCAGGCGGAATTTTTTTCGGCATTCGGGGATGTTCCGGTTTCGAACGTAGCAGGACTGAAAACGGCAATCGCGCGGCCGTGATCCTGCAAGGAAAAGGCGGCGTGAGGGGAGAGAGGTCACCTGAAGACGAATTGATGAAACATCAACCGTCGCTCGGGCGAGAGGCTTTGGTAGAAGCGATCTGAATAAGCCCAGTGTTCCGGGTTGCCGAGCATCCAGCGATGTTCATAGGCATAGTAGAGCATGATTCGTTTACCATCGGCTTTGAGCATCGGTCCGCCAGTATGCCACAGGGCGTTGTGGAACATGAGGCAGGAACCCGGCGGGCAGCAGACCTGGATCGCGTCAGGCATCGTGTCGAATCCTTCGAGCTGCCCTGCAGCCGGGGGCGCGGCCGTTTTGTGCGACCCCGGTACGATCATGAGGTTTCCCTGGTCCGGCGCGGTCATGTCTGAAAGGAAATATCCAATCTTCAACTGCAGGAGTGGGATATGCGGCAGAAAACGCCCATACCCTCCGTCATATCCATCCCGGTGCCAGCCGGGTTGGCGCTCTCTGGGCTCCACTTCCCAGAACGCGTCAGACGCATGGAAATGCGGTTGTTTGCTCAGAAACTCGTGGATATATGGTAAGATGGGCGGGTAATCAAGAAGATCAAGAAACAACGGATCTTGCTCGAGCAGATATTTGACGCGCACGTTTTCGCCATCGATTTTATTCTGTTCGCGCCCGGATAATTCCTCGCGTGAGGGGTCAATCCCCTCCTTGTTCGCATCCAACTCGGACTGTTCAACGAACCACCGCCGTTGCGCCACAAGCTTCTCGAGGGCCGACAGGAGCTGGTCAATGTGATCCGGGGCTAGAAAACTCGCAACCTGTAGATAGCCGTTGGCATTGAAAAATGAAATCTCACCGGGCGTGACCATGGTTTAAAATATGACCCCTATTCCTTTTCTCTTTTCGCGAGGTTACTCAGATTCCTCATTATGTCCTCAGTGGACTGGAATGTGATGTAAATGACATGCAGAACATGCTCATCCTCACGAACCGCCTGTCCGCGACCTGCCACAGTCCCGTCATTGGGTCCTCGGCAAAGTTCGACATCTCCGATGACATATATAGCCGGTTCAGAAAAGCCCCGGCTTGATCCAGAGTCATCTTTTTCGGGTAGGGCAGCGTTGCTGCGTAGAATTTCCCGCCCTTCACGTCGGTCAGAATACTGGTTGGGTCAAGAGCACCCGTCGTGCCTGGCTGCAGAAGGGCCACCGGCTTGTCGGCGGACACGCCGAAGATTCCAGGGTTGAAGTGCCGCAGATCTTGAGCACGTGCTACTCCAGAGAGTAAGGCAATCAGAATCGCAACAAAGTATTTCATTTTCGCGTCCTACCGAAGGTTGGCCTGAGGTCGCACAGTACGCGTTAGTCTCAAGACTATGGTTGGCTGTTATGCGACCTTCCACGCACTTTACCATATTCTTCGAGAACTACATTGGCAGGCATATTCACATATTCCAAACCGTGACTTCAAAGAGTGCCGTTTCCCTGAGTCTACTGTCGATTTGCAATGCTGGTCAATGGCACGGACTTATGGCCTATTCTGTTTCGGAACTGTTCGATCGGATGTTAAGTTTTTTTTGGAAAACGATGCACTGTAGATCCGGTTCGCGGAGATTTCCCGTGCCCTGGGGCGAGAAATCGCTGTACCTTCCGCGCCGATTCAACACACTCTCTCCTCTATGAAACTATTCATTGCTTTGATCCTCGCAGTTCTTTACCTGTGTGCCGGCCCCGCCGTGGACGCCGCGGCGCCAAAACATGCCACACCGGAAACCGTCGTTCTTTCGAATGACTGGATCGTGGCGGAGTTTCAGTTGGGGCTCCTTGTCCGGCTCAAGGACCGGGTGACAGGCGCGACGCTTGTTGATTATCCCCTCGATACCATTAAATCCGGTTGGGCGTTGTTCGGCGGCGAAGCGGTCGATCTTACCGAGTACGTCGTGACACCAACGCGATCCGGGGATACGGCATCCTGGAGATGGCAGGCAGGGAACAAGACGGCGGCGACCCTGCGCTGGTCGATCGAGCCTGGCCATGGAGACCTGGTTTTACATGCGTCCGCCAAGGCTGCATCACCCACGAGAGAAATGCGTGTGCCGATTTACGGCTGCCGTATCGTCGATCATGACCTGGTAGTGGTGGCTCAATTTGGAGCGGGCAACTCTTTTCGCGCGCCGTGGAATGACCATTTCATTGGGGATCCGGCCACGTCGGCAATTAGTGAAACGTATGTTCACCCGCTCGTCGCACTGTTCCAGGGGGCAGAGTCGGGGTGGCTGATTGAAGGGCGCAGTGTCGAATTGGCACCGGCGAACCTGATGGCGGCAGGGCGCGGCGACACCGCGGACCTCGCACTGGTGCGCGGATTTTATCCACCGACACAAAACCCGGAATTGTTTGAAATTCGGATCCGGGTTTATCACGGCGACTGGAGCAAGGCGCTTGAACCCTATGCCGACTGGCTGGAGCAGGAGGTCGGTTTCGTGCCTCTCGATCAGCAGGAACCGGCCTGGGTCCGCGAAGTCAACTGCCAGGCCCATCTGCGAGCATGCGATTTCGAGGGCCTGGAATTGTTGGCCGGGGTGGTTGACCCGACGCGTACGATGATCGGCCGGGTCACAAACTATCGAAACTCCTCGATTTATTTTCACTGGCCCGACTACTCGATGCCGGACGAATCGATACGCTGGTTCAGACGGGCCCGCGAACTCGGATTTCATCTCGTGGCCAACGTCAGCGCGGAAGCCATTTTCAACGAGTACACCGATCTGATTGAACGATTCCGCGGCGGCTTGATCGTCGCAGCCACGGACGCGGACGGGAATGAAAGCTATGTGACTTCTTCGGGGCCCAACATCTACTGTTCGACCGCGCACAAGCCGTGGCGAGCTTACCTGATCGAACAGATCCGACCCCTGGTGGAAGCCGGCGCGGACGCAATCCACCTCGACGAAGGCGGAATTCCAGGAAGCAGCCTCTATGTGAACGGCGAGAACGCGGTGGAAGGGGCGAGCGACCTGGTCCGGGAAATCAAGGAGGCCTATCCGGGGGTTGCGGTGCAAGCCGAGTTGAACATCAAGAACCTCCGCCATGCGGCCTTCGCGCAGATCGATTACTACTCCAATCTCGGCCACCCGCTCGCCGGCGCCCTGTTCAGCCGATTCGTCAAGTTCGCCGGAGCGGGAAAGTACGCAGCGCCGATTGACGAAGCGACGATGGATTTCGATCAGTCATGGGGATATCTTCTGCCCGCGGCCGGCCGGGAAACTTCCTGGAACCAGATCTCGGCGGCCTTTCAAAGGTACGAACTCATGCCGGATCCGGGCCTGGAACTCAGCGACGGACAACTCTTCGGCTACCGCGGTGCAAACGGGGTTGCCGCCTACTTCCAAAAGGAGCCGGGCCGGCGCGGATTGGCGATTCATGAACCAGGTAATCCCGTGCGCTGGACCGGCAGCCGCGTAGCCGGTTTGACCCGTTGGCCGGGTCCGGGCGTGGTCAAAAAATGGTTTTCCGGACCGGCGATTCCGGCCGACTGGCTGATCTATGACGGGGACACGCTGCTCGGTTTAGATCCGGCAGCGTCCTATTTCCTCGAGGAAGAAGGGAGGACTAATCCCGATCAGTTCCACCTGACGCGCATCCCGAATGACTTCGCGTTCTATTATGATGACAAATACCGGACGATCGGCCAGGAAGCCGGCGTCGACGACTCTTACTATCGACTGCTCTTCACCGGCAACGGTCTCATGGAAATATTTCTGCCCGACGGTTGGGTTGGATTTCTGGACGGCAAGAAACTACAAGTTGATCAAAGTACGTCGAAGGTTGAGATCGTGATCGCGGCGCCCCCCGACAAGCCGAGCGACCTCCTCGTCTTCGGTCGATCCGATACCGTCCTTGCCGGACGCTGGGTAGATCTGCCCTGGCAAATCTCCCCCATGCATCGACAGTGGTACGTGGGACGGCGCACAACCTTGTCTCATAGTTCAGATGGTCCCGTGCGGCTGCCCACCGACAGTGGCGACATGCACACGCATGTGACCGGTCGAGGCGTGATCATCGGTCGTCTGCCGGACGCGAATTCCATTCGCATCCACGGCGCGTATCGGATGAGTGACCGCGTACCGAATGGCTATGGGGACGGGGTGATCCGGATTAACGGGCGGGAAGTTCTCCGAATCCCAATCGAACCGCCGGGTGAAACGCCTCGCAAAGTCCACCCGATCGACGTGGATATCTCGAAGTTCGCGGGACAACACGTCCTGCTGGAGTTCATTTCCGACGGAAAAGTTGCCGGATTGGGCGAAGAGGCGTTCTGGTACGCGCCGCAGATTCGGGTTGTAGAGTAGAGGATTCCGAATCGCATGGGTTCTGTGCCGCCTAACGATCAGCCTAATGGGCCGCGCGTCGTTCGCGAACGCGTCCAGGCGTTTGTTATGTTATGAGTTTTTTCCTCGGGTCGACAATCGTCATATTCGCTTTCACTCACTATCAGAATACATTGATCGCGTCGCGTGGAGGGAGTGGTCCGAGAGAAATGCCTTCTCGGCCATCGCTGCGCCTGATATTCAATTCGAAAAGGAGCATGTTGGCGGGCACGTGGTAGACTATTGACACTGCTCACTCAGGCTAATCCACTTGCCTCGCTCGCATTTGTGCTTCGTGCCTTCCTTGCACATAACAGACCCGTCGGAATAGTAAACGTCATTGTAAACGCAGTCGTCCTTGTTTTAGGCACTGCATCCATCGCAGATGGCGACAGCAAGGATCGCCGCCAGACAATGTGTTTTCATGAAATTCTCCTTGTGATTTCCGCTAACGACAAGCACCACCTGCGGGCGAAGCCCGACTGCATTCTTTTGTTCGCAGATTCCTTTGTGTCTCCCATCATCGTGATCCCTTCCGCCCATGTAGTCGCTGCTCCAAGCCGGCGGATACGGGCATCGACTCTTCCGGCCGAAACGCGCTTTCCTGTCAGATCATATGCCTTCTCGAAAGCGGTCGCTGTTCGGTACAATGGGGGCCTTGGCGATAGGATGCTCGCTGTACCAGCGGGAGGGCGGCATGTTGCCGCGCTCGACATCGATGCCGACCGGTTGTTCGGTGCGGATCATCCAGTTGAGCAGCTCGCGCATCAGGGTTCCGCGCGCGGCGGCGTAGCCTGGATCATCAAACCGATTATGTCGCTCCTCGGAATCCTCCTGCAGGTCATAGAGTTCGCCCCAGTTCTCGCGACCGTGGCAATAGGACAGCCGGTAGCGGCGGGTGCGCAAGCCCTTCACCGAGCTGTTGTCGAAAAATGCGATCTCGCCGGTATGCGGCGCCGGACCCGGGCCGGAACCGCTGAAGTTCAGCACCGAAGCGTAACTTTGACCCTGGACCTGGCAGGGTGTTTCCGCACCGAGGAGGTCGCAAACCATGGGAAAGATATCAATGTTCTCAACGAATGACTCAATGCGCTCCGGACCAAAATGTCTTTTCCAATACCACACAGTGGGGATGCGTTGAATACACTCAAACTGGCCGACGGTGCATTTACCGAGGCGATTGTATTCTCCGGCGAAGTCGCCGTGGTCTGAATTGAACAGCACAATGGTGTTTTCAAGAATGCCTCGTTTCTCGAGGTGTTCAAGGAGTCGTCCCACCCCGGCATCGACCGCGGCGCATTGCCCGTAGTAGTTGGCCAGGGCGATGCGATACGTTTCTTCTCCCGTTACCTCCATTCGCCAGGCGTTCTCCACGCCCAACCGCGCCGCGCCGCGCCGCCGGTCGATCGATTGGAGGTCCCTGGAGTCGCGGTGCGGGATTTGATCCAGGTCGACCTCGTCGGGATCGACCCGATGCGGGCTGTCGAACGCGTTGCAGTACGGCGGATGCGGCGGACCGTAGTTGGCCCAGATGCAGAATGGCTGCTCACCGAGTTCGTCGATCTTGGCAATCGTTTCGTTGGTCGCCCATTCGGTCATACTGTGTTCGTAGGGAATCTGGCTGGTGTACGCCATGAAATCGGCGCACCGGGCCAGGTACTCCCGTTCAAACGTCTCGAACAAGCCCAGGCCCTTGAGATAGCCTCGGGTGTAGCCGGCATCTGTCTCCCCCGTGTCGGTTTCGAAGGGCTCATTTCTCCATCGGCCGTAGTGTTTCTTGCCGGTGATAGCCGTGCGGGTTCCGAGCTGTTCGCGCAGCGTTTGGGGAAGAGATGTTAAACGGTCTGGAACATCCACCATGCCGTTATAGACGCCGTGACTGTGGACATACATCCCGGTGAGCATCGACATCCGGGAGGGGACGCACTCGGAGGCGACCGAGTAGCTGCGGGTGAAGTTGACGCCGCCACGGACCATCCGGTCGATAGTGGGCGTCCGGACCTGGCTGCGGGCGGCATGCCCGAAGCAGTCTGCATGGTGCTGGTCGTCGGTGATCCAGAGGAGATTGGGTGTCATAACGTTACGGTCGCTTCGAATGTGTGGGCACTGCTCCCATGGTGTGACCCTAGTGAAGCCCAACCTGGTTGTCACCCGGGAAATCATGCATGATTCATTGCTTCACGCGAAAGAACACAGCTCAGCCTTCGGCCGCAGCCAATCGTCGTCGTGATCTTCGTCCCGGATCGTTGTCGATCTCAATCTTTGTCTCGGATCCTTGTCGACAAAGATCAAGACAAGGACCGGGACAAGGATACAGATCGACGAAGATCGAGACAACGATCGCGGCCAAGATCAGTCTGACCCGGATGATTCATCACTCGGTCTTCTCCCGTGGACATTATTACTCACGCAATTGATTTCGGGAATGACGATTTTCTTTAGCTGTTGTCAACGATTGATCCCGGTCATTCAAGAAACCGTGGTGGTTAGTGTGCCCTTCGCGCCTGTCAATTCACGGACTTTTTTGAAAAATCCCTGCCCTCCCCCATGTCCCCGATGCCGCTGTGATCCCCTCCTACTCCCGGGCGGGCTTGGAAGACCAACCTACTTCATGGCTCGACCACGATCACCGGCGCGAACCAGTCGGCTACGGAATCGCGGGCTTCGCCTTCCGATGCGAATTCGATCAGCGCGTAATGTCCCGCGAATTCGGTGAGATCTACGTCGAAGGGATGAATTCGGTAAGGGGGATCGCCGGGATCGATACGTAGAATTTCCCGGCCATTGATTCGAACGATGCCGAGGCCGCGAGTCTTTGACGACTGCTGGTGCATACCATAGGCGCCCTGGAGACGGATGTTTCCGGCCTCAGGGAATTTACCGACGATTTGTCCGGTGCCTCCCACGTGGATATAAAAGCCGTCGCTTTCCTCCTCCTGGCGGATCGGCCCGTCCGCCGGATACCCCATGACGGCGAGGCGCCCAAAGTACCAACTTCTTTGAAACAGGGGCGCTTCCCAAGGTAAATCCACGCAGCGCCCGGATAGCTCCACGTCGACCCTGCGCACGGCCAATAAGGTCGCAGGATTCTCCGTATCCGCCGCTACCGTTGCCCGCGCGATCTTTGCGCGGTGGTCGACCGGAACCGGCTCCCCATTCAAGTAGAGATCGTAGTCATCGTCGGGAACCGCCATTCGAATCTCGCCATTTCCGGTAAAGCAGAGCCGGAAGAATGACTCGTCGTGCCCGATGTCCTGGTGGCGAATCCGCCACTCGGTCTCCTTCCACCAGGCGAAGTCATCCGGCAGGGCCGTCAGGTGAAAACGATCGGCCTGGACAACGCCCTCAGGTTCCAGTGCGTAGGTCTTGCCCGGATCGAGTCCGATGACCGTGTCGCCGTTGAATGCCATTGGCTCGTAGGAGGAAAGAACCGAATCTTCCCATTCCCGCACGATGCCGGGTCCCTCCCAGGTTCGGATGTTACCGATCCGGGTCCCCACCCAGCGCGGCTCCTTATCAGGCTCGTATACGACCAGGCCTCGCTTTCCGGGAAACTTCTCGAAGTATGCGGTCACTCCGTCGCGTCCGCGGTACCCGAAGAGTTTCTCTCCTTCCGGCGGTGTCGCTTCGATGACCGGGTATACGCCTCCGGCGTGTTCTTGCGCGTAGTGGATGAACCGTTTTCGCGGAAGGCGAACATCAGGAACCAGATCGTACTGCTGGAATGCGGCCGCGATCTGCAGCCATGATTCGTCAATCGCGGATGGTATGAAATAGCCGAACGATTGATTGGAGTCCATCTGCAGTTCCTGGGTCGGCGCAATCATTCTGGACTCGGGCAGAATATTGATGAAGCGATGGAAAATATAACCGCTCAGCGGGTGACCGGTTCCCATCTGGGAAAGAGAGAAGCTGGCGTACCGGGTGCACATTGGATTGAACTGCTCCGTTTCCACCGCAACACCCGGGTAGGTTTCGAGCGTTTCCTTGATCAGGAGGATGAGCCCCATGGAGGTATCCACACCGTCGACGACAGCCTTCCCTCCCCCGCCGCCGGACTGGTCCCAGTAAATCAGGTCGACGCCGGCATCCACCGCTTCCTTGATCTGCGAGATGATGTACCTCCGGAATGGCTCCAACGCGACGGAGCAATAGGCGAATAACGGGTTGGCTCCTTCGTACACCGGCATCCCATGCTCATCGACGCCGGTCTGGTTCAGCCCATCCCGGTACCGTTCGATCAGTTCGGGGAAGCGGTAGTCGATGCCCTTGCTGTTGAAATGCGCGCCCACATGAAAGCCGAGTTCGCGGGCCCGGCGAAACCATTGCTTCGCGGTGTCGGTCGGTGTGTAATCGGGCCAGAAGTGATCGATGGGGTAATGCCGATAGGCCACCTGCCGGCCGATGACGGTGTGGGCAGGATCAACCCGGCGGGCCAGTTTCTCCAGCCGATCGAAGTCGCCGACACGAACGTAGGATTGCGCTGTGATGTCCCCTACCCACTCCGGATGGTAGCCTGTTCCGAGCGGGGCATAGCCGGCGCCCTTTTCCATCCACTCAATATGCGGATCCACCGCGTCCGCCCAATGCCCCTGGTAGGTACGGAACCTCACTTCCACGGGGTGCGGGGTGCGTGTGGGAACGGGATGGTTTCTTTTCACGCTGATGTCGGCGGTCTGCCCATGGCCGGAAGCGGTGAATCCGGCATGCCAATGCTCGGGCCCCCGCCCTTCCATCACCCAGCCATCTTCATCACCTTGAAACAAAGCCACCGGTACGGATCCAACCGAACTGCCGGTAAACGGCGCCGGGTGGACGAGGCCAACCCCCTGGCCGTCGACCGTGACGAGCGGATGGTCCGCGATGTCAAATCCCCTGATGTGAAAATGAATGGCCTTCACGGGCTCCGGGCACTTGGCGGAAAGCTGTAGCACAAGATCACCGTTTCCGGGCTCCATGCTCCATCGAATCTTGGCGTGAACGCCTTCGGCGGTCTTCACCTCCGTCGTGGATCCTCCATTTGTCGACGTATGCGTCAACGCGCTTTGATCAAGGTCCACATCATGTTCGCCGAACAAGTTCATGTTCGCGGGCAGTGTTGCCGGATCATGCCACAAAATCGTCGTGCCGGTTCGCTTATCCTGCAACTCGACCAGTTGCCCAGCCTGGATCGTCGCCTTCATGGCGTCGTTCTGAAGAGTCTCGCGGTACGATGCGTCCTGCCAGGAGGCGGCTTGCGCCGCTGTCCCGGCCCCCGCCGCGAGGACGAAAAATAACCGTGAAAAAGTAAAGCGATCCCTCATTAATATTCTCCAAGCGAATGGTGATTTGCCGTCGGCACACAATGCAGATCTGTCTCACGCCATGCAATGAAAATTTCCAACCATTGGAAGTCAGTTCCAAGCTAGAGGGGACTGTTAGAGCCGGTGACCCAGTAAAAGGCGTGAGCTCCGGGCGGGGTTGTTTCGTCGGTGTAGATGTGGGTGCCATTGGTCCGGGGAACCGTGCCGATCTCCAGCCATGTCGTGACGGGGTCAAGCATGCTGGTACTTCTCCACACGGAAAACGCCGGGAGTTGAGGATCTACAAAAGCCCCCAGCCAGCGGATCGTGGTTGTGCCATTCTGGTCCTCGAACTTGGAAATGCGGAGGGTCGAGTTACCATCGGTGGGGTCCGAACTTCCCACGTACTCGTCAACGGCCGATACGCCGTCGCCGTCAAAATCGATGGTGGAGTAGTGGGCGAGATCGCCGGTCCAGTTGACGCCATTGTCATCGAACTGGGCCAACCACCATTTCGGTATTCCATTCACCATTGCCCCCGCGCCGGGACAAAAACCAATATTTTCCCTTTTGCCGTCGGGGTCGTTGAGGAGGGCAAGACCTCGGCTACTTGTCTGCCCTGAAGCGCCATCGATCAGTGCCTGACGAATGGCATAGACTCCCGCGGCGTTCGATGCCCGCCCGTTCTTAGCGATATACAATGCGGCAAGCCCTGCGGCAAGCGGTGACGACAGGCTCGTACCGCTGTCGAAGGAATAGCCGCCGCCAATGAACGTCGAGTAGATGTCAACGCCCGGCATCATCAGATCGATCGCCGCCCCGGGTGAATTGACAGGGTTGGAGCCTATCACGCCGGTGCTGTAGTTGCTGAAACCGGCAAAAGAATCGTCCGCATACCCCCCGAAGCTTGTATTCGCTCCCAGCCCACCGGGCCGGCCATCCGAATCCGCCATGCAGGAGATTGCCGCTACCTCGGGGAAGTAAGCGGGCCAGGTGTTTTGGTTGTCGCCGAATATTCCGTCCGGGCCATAGAGATTCCGCGCGCTGTTTCCGGCGGCGGCAAAACACACCACGCCCGCCGCTACGCAACTCTGTACTGCTTCCCGGTGAAACGGCGCCGAGTGGATTCCACTCCAGCTCATGTTCAGGATTTCGATCGTATCGGCATTGGTTACAACCCATTCGATCCCCGCGAGGATCTGCGATCCCGCATTGCGGTTTTGATCGAAGCACTTGATCGACCAAAGCCGGGCGCCCGGGGCAACGCCTACAACGCCGAACCCGTTGTCCAATGCGGCCAACACACCCGCCACCTCGGTGCCGTGTCCATTGTCATCATCATAGTCGGTGGAAGGACCGCCCGGAAGAAAGCGTTGCCCCCCGACAACATTCAAATCCGGATGGTCGACATCGATGCCGGTGTCGATGATCGCAACATCAACATCAACCCGGTCGTCAACGCCGTCGATATTCGCGATATCGAAATGCTGAATGTCAATTCTGTCCACGCCTGCCGGCAGTGTCTGAGCACAAAGCTCGACTTCGAGATCCGGTTCAACCGCCTGCACTCCCGCCTGGGCACGCAATTGAGCCTGGGCGAACCCGGGCGGAACACGAACAGAAAAGCCCCGAAACGAATTTTCGTAGATGTAACCGATGTTACCACCGGTACGTTTCGCCATCTCTTCGCTCGCGCTGCGCACGTCGACATCTTTGGCAACCTTGACGATATAGGCGTTCGGGATTACGCCTGCGCCAACGTTTCGCACGGAACAGAATATGACCAAAGCCACAATCAAAATTCTTGCTGCTGCCCTGGCTGAGATTTTCATGGTGTCTACTTTCCCGCAGGTGCTGGTCACAGGTGAACAGACTAGATGGTACCTCAGAACCGAAGCGAAATAAACTGCTAAAAAGCAGTTACGTCAGCCAGCGAGGAGAGATTGGTCATGAAATGGGAACGGACGATCGTGCCTCATCGTTCGCTTGCTCATGAACTACCCTTGCACTGGTCGGGCTGGAAGCCCAAGCTACACCATATTTGCTCCTGATTATTCGTAGAAAACTGCCGCTGAATGAGTTTTGCATCCTTTCTCCGCCGCCGGTGGCATGAACCGGAGGGCTACCGCCGCGTTCTGAAAGTCAGCTTGCCGCTGGTTGCCAGCATGGCTTCCACCACGGTTATGCTGTTCACGGACCGGATGTTTCTGGGCCAATACTCGGTGGAAGCGCTGGCCGCATCCGCGCCCGCCGGTATCGCAGCGTTCACCTTCCAGGCCTTCTTTATGGGCGTTGCTAGCTATGTGAACACCTTTGTGGCCCAGTACGTTGGTTCCGGAAACCCGGGGGGGGTTGGAAAGGCCCTCTGGCAGGGAATTTATTTCGCGATCGGCGCCGGATTCGTGTTGGCTGGATGCGCCCTGGCGGCGGGCCCCATATTCGAATTCGCGGGGCACGACCCCGAGGTACGAGCATTGGAAGAGACTTACTTCATTGTTCTGATGCTCGGCGGAGGCGCCGCGATTCTGCGGGATGCGCTGGCCTGCTTCTTCTCCGGCCGGGGAATAACAAACATGATCATGGTCGTTTCGGTGGTGGGCGCGTGCGTAAACATCCCCCTGGACTACGCCCTGATCAATGGAGTTTGGGGGTTTCCCGAACTGGGAATTATGGGCGCCGGCATCGCTACCATTGCGGGCTATCTACTGATGGTCGTGATGTTCATCATCCTGATATTCAATCGCCGAAACGATCGTGAATTCGGTGTCCTGCGAAGTTGGGCTCTCGATCCGGCCCTGTTCCGGCGACTTCTACGGTTCGGAGGCCCCGCCGGAATTCAGTTCTTCATGGATTTATTTGCGTTTTCGTTTTT
>Ga0302133_10001366_pt1 | contig 15223 bp, 19 predicted proteins | sample CB9_331_MG_FD_203121 | JGI IMG/M metagenome (GOLD analysis project Ga0302133, IMG submission 203121) | Marine microbial communities from Western Arctic Ocean, Canada - CB9_33.1 | ecosystem: Environmental > Aquatic > Marine > Oceanic | place: Canada: Western Arctic Ocean | collected 2017-09-19 | reverse complement strand
ACCCCAGCCCCACGTCAGCAGTATTTGATCCGTAAGGGTGTATTCTAAATTCATACAGATCTCCTCTGATGTGTCCATCCTTGCAATTTATCTTTGTCTTGTTGGGTTAGCTTTTGCTTGGGCTGTTTCTTAGCTTCAGCTATTTTCTTACGCCCATATCGTTTCGGTTCAGAGTCTACAAACTTGGGTGCGTTTGTGATCATGTGGTTGTACGTGTGGTCAGATACAACCTGACCTCCTACCTTTCTGATTACCCTCATAACTACCTCCGTTAAAAGAAAACTTGGGAGAAAATTTTTCCCCCACTACGGTACTGCTCAACCTTGTTTTTACCCATATGAATACCCACCTCGTTTATTCTTTATCAATGGGGGAGTACCACCGTTCAGGGTGTATGCACCTATGGTATTTAGGGGCTTTTCTTGGGTGGATTTATCGGGTATGTATGGTTTTGTTACCCTTGGGTCTATAGCTCTGAGCATATTGTATGCCTGAGTCAGGCTCTCAGCGTTATAGTAAGCCTTCCAGTAGTAGATGGAGTGAACCTTTCGCAAGTAACTCATCGACTGGATGTACCTCTCAACTTTCGATCTTTTATTAGTAGCCATTGGCCACCTCCTCCTCTTACAAGACCCCTTGGGGGAAAAATTTTCCCCCTAAAATGCTAGTCCAATACCACTGACAGGTGCATTTTTCTCATATATAAATTTAACTGATTTTATTTTTTTTAATAAGTGCTGAACGCTACCCCCAAGGTTCGGCCTTAGGGGAAAAATTTTCTCCCTTGACCCAGGAAAAGAGTAATGGTAACGTATTAGGTATGACTAATGGCGATACCATGACCCCGAAACAATCTGCTTTTGCAGGTTTTGTAGCTGAAGGCGATAGCTTAAGTGAAGCCTATCGTAAGGCGTACAACACTGCAAAGATGAGCGAGAATGTGGTGAACAATGAAGCGTCTGCACTCGCAAAAAATCCTAAGGTAAAAGATGCTATCGAAGCGTTGAAGTCGCAGAGTAGGTCTGCACACAACTCCCATCAAAAGCTAAGCAACGACTGGATTGTACAGAAATTGCAGGACGAGGCCATGAATGATAGGAACCCAGCGGCCACTAGAGTTCGGGCACTTGAACTACTAGGTAAAACGGGTGGCTTGTTTGATGATAGTACACACGTCACGTTTGAGCATAGGTCACCCGAAGATGTGGAAATAGAGTTGATGGAAAAACTTGGTATGCTATTCGGAGCAGAGGCATAACCTACCATTAGGTTTAAGTGCTAAACTGTGTTTTTAGTAGGGGGAAAATTTTTCTCCCTGTAGTTGAACCTCATGGTGCGACCGTACCAGGCGACCTTACCACACCCCCAGCTAGATAGATTCTAGCTACATAGATCCACTATGGGGAAAATTTTTCCCCCCTAGGCGACCTTACCAGACGACCTTACCAGCGGGGCGGGGGGTGGGGTGGGGTGGGGCAACAGTATCAGACTCCGGCCGCCCGATCAGTAATGCGTGAGGCCGTTACTCTTAGGATGTCCAAAGTGCCAAAGGAACTCTGGGTTATACAGTGTAGTTCAGCAGGTTACCGTCTATGCGAGGTGGTGGGAGTCGAACCCACGCACCTCGGAACTGCTAGTTACTCTTCTCCTATCTGGAAGTCGAAATCAATTGCTTGAGCATGCTCCCACTTTGGAAGCTTTAGAATGGATCTGAGTTCTGCCTTCACCCTTCGGGCAGTATCTCCTCTCCATCCTGCTGCATTGGACAAGAAGCCCAGGACTATGCTTCTTGCAGACTCGTGATAGTAGTTATCATCAATGCTACCCAGGTACATCATCGGTTTGATGTATTCATTGCCTGGGTAACGAGGAGTCCAATCACTACTTATCTCTTCCGCAATGTCAGAGATCGTTCTACGACTCATCACTTTCCTCCTGTTGAAGACGCATCATCGGAGGGGATAGTTCCGCTCGTCTGATGTTTAAAGCAAGCTTGATAAACGCTTCTGCAACTCTAAATCTTTGCATTGCGTGAGCGTTTGGATGCCTCGGATCTTCAGACACCCATACATCTTGGGGCGTCGGCTCCAGGGCAACGATCATTTCATATACATCATGAAGTGTTTGATCTGGGAATTGACCCCATCTTATGCCATTTCTCTTACTCATACCAATCTCCTTGGCACCACCTACTCGTTGTACAGACGAGGAGGTGATGCATTTAAAGGGTACTAAAGGATACGGTAGGAAGTCCTCGCTTCCTTAACCGTGTTAAAAACCTGAATGTTTCCACCATCTCTGATGCCCCTGCACTCGCAAACATCTTGGAGCTCGCATACAATGACTTGTCTACCAATGGATCTGATAGTAAGGCCGTAGGCGTGGAACAACTTGGTTACCTTTACAGACAACTTCGGATGATTCATGTAATTCCTTTTGTGAGGGGGCAGGGTGAAATGCCCCACCCCCTCGGTTGAAGGGAACTTAGTCTACGCTAATTGGAATACCGATTAGCTTCGACTTCGTGGACTTCTTTTAACCCGCAGTTAGCGTCAAGGTACGTGACACAACGGGTTACAAGTTTCACTCGTGAACTCACCTCTTTCTTCTCCTGTAAGAAGTCAGCGTGAACTTCGTTCAGAGGAACTTGTTCTACCTCAGCGGATAATCCCAATGCTTCCAGCTGAGCATCTGTGTAATGCTCGTATGCATCCCGCACGTGCCTATGACCTTTCTCGTCACGGACTGTGGATATCGGCATAGTATTGTTCTTGATTTCGTTTTCACGCATGCGATCCCTGAGGACTTGCATACGGTCTGAGACAGGCAGAATCTTACTCGACTTCTGAGAAGTCAGAGCAGGGTTAAGCTGTTCCAATAGGAAATCAATGTCGTTACCGCCTTCTGGGTCACAGAAGTACACACACATTGAGTACAGGTCTCTGTATGTGTTGACACGGTTTCGACCAGAAGCCCCGTATTCCTTTCTAGTAGCCGTTGGTTCTGGCGTATTCCTAGTAAAGGTTGTAAGGGTATGTAGGTTCGTATCCTCACCTTCTTCCATAATGTGGATTACTCCGCTCTCGTCACTATCCCAAGCTGACTGAGCTTCCTTTCTACATTCGGAAGCAGCTTTCTTAGTCACTGAGTTGAGCCGATACGTATGCTCTACCCTAAGAACGCCTAGATTTCCAGATGTGAACTCTCCGATTAACGCAGGATGTCCTAAGCCGTGAAGCCTAAGTTCCGCATCGTAGTGTGCATACCTGTCCAATCTAGCGGTATCACGCTGGGCATCGTAGAAACCACAGAAAGCTCTGTTGATTCCTTCGGCTGTCCGCTCCGAGTCTTTCGCAATCTTCAGCGAAATCGCCCTGGACGCTATTAACGCAGCATCACGGGTGTTCTCTTCGTCGAGACCTCCCTGCATTTTGGTTTTACCCTCAACTGCAGCGATCTCTCCAACGTTGTTTCCCATCGTTTGAACGTACTTATCAAAACTAGGGGAACCTACTTTGGCTGAATTAGCCATATCTACTATCCTTTGGGGACGTTTCGTCCCCGCAGAGGTAACAGGCCAGACCACAATGGTCTGATCGCCTGGGTGGGTTTTAACGTGACCACCACACGGTACAACAAATCTGTTAGGCGATTGGTAACCTGCTGATAGACCAGGAGATATTTACTAAGCGGACCGTTCCACTCATACCAGATGGTATCTCCATCCCCGTTAACTAGCAGGACATGTCAGTGGAATGTAGTCTGAGGAATGCATTTAAACCTCCTTATGCACTAGAAGTTGGTGTCTATCTATAAACAAACAAAAGGAGGGGCTGCCGCTTTTCCTGGTCTATCATCTGCCGAGGAGTCCGCTCTTCTCTAATCCCTGGAGTCTTACACACCTAGGTACTTCTCGCCAAGTGAGGAGGGAGAGCTATTTCTAGCCCTTCTGCATTTTAGGTACCTTGCTCACTGGCTCCCGATGTTTCGTCCTTCAGGTGACTTCTCTTGATTTTGACTACGGTAAGAATCTAGAAAACCAGTAGCCGAGCGACTCAGTGTACTAGCGACCTCTAGCTATTTTGTCTAGGTATGCTACACCGCCTAGACTAAATCGCTAGATTTTCTAAATTCGTCCGTAGTCAAAATTAAGGGAAGTCGCATGAAGCACGGAACATTGGGGGTCAGTGGGTAAGGTATTTAAATTGCAGAAGGACTAGGAATGGTATCGCCCTCCCACACTTGATGAGAAGCACTTAGATGTGTAAGAATGTAGGGATTAGAGAGGGGGGGTCACTGGCGGATGATAGGCTAGGAAAAGCGACAGTTAGAAAAAAAAAGGGCGAGCTTGCTCGCTCCGTTTTTCTGTTGCTTTTCCCCCCAGTACCCCCGACCCCCCCTCTACAGTGGTAGTAGGGGGCGATACCATAAAACACTGTTTTGCACATCCTACAACAAACTTTTGATATTTACATCGCTTTCTTGTCTCTCACCCATTATTCTATGGCACTGTAGTATCTAACTTTATTATTTAGAAGTACATTAGATTAGGTTATAAGTCTAGATATTTAAGTCTAGATTATCTAGTATAGATTACCTATATAGGTAATATTAACTAATAGGAGGATAATGGTTGAGTTAAAACAAATCGTAAAAGAGGATCTCCTTCGGGTTCTCTCTGAGGCAGTAGAGGCGTATGAGCTTGCTGCCATACGTGATCGAATGGGGTACATAGCTTGTGGCTATACAGCCGAAACATTAGTTGAAACTTTTCCTAAATATTTTGCTCAACACAGCAGTGGCAAGGTGAAGTTTATAGGAAAGAGTGCGAATGAGGTATTGGAAAATTATCTTGAAGGGTTAGGTTATAAGCGTGGTAGTCGCAAATGGTATCAGCTTGCACAGTGGGTAGTTGACTTGGCACAAGAAGAGGAGGAGGTAGACATTGAAAGCTACATTAAAAAAACAAGAGCTAAAAGATGCGGAGGAGATCGCCCGCATAATGAGGGGCCGATCAGACGTCGCCCTAGTTACAGGGGTTCAAAAGCCTTTATCAGAAAAACTCCATAGATATGGACAGCTTCTTTTGCAGTCCCAACGTGAAGAAAAAAATAAAAATACTGAACTTGCAGAAAGGCTTCGGGGGGATGCAGAAATAATTTTTCATCATTTCCAAACTAAAGTAGATTGATGAATCTAGATTTAGCCACAATAACGAAACGGCTAGACACACTGACGCCTGATGTCCAAAAAGAAGTTCTCATTCTTTTGGAGGAGTTATCAGATGCTAAAACTAGGACTGTTGCAAATGTAGATTTTCTTGCCTTTGTAAAAGAAGTATGGCCTGCTTTTATTGAGGGGGATCATCATAGAATCATGGCTGATGCGTTTAATAGAATCGCAGAAGGGAGCCTCAAAAGACTTATAATAAATATGCCACCACGACATACTAAGTCAGAATTTGCTTCTCATCTTTTTCCAGCATGGTACCTTGGAAGGTTTCCTGATAAAAAAGTAATTCAGACTGCACATACTGCGGAGCTTGCAGTAGGCTTTGGTCGTAAAGTGCGTAACCTTGTTGGATCAGAAGACTACCAAAAGATATTTAAAGATGTTTCTTTGAGTACTGACTCGAAAGCTGCAGGTAGGTGGAGTACCAATAAAAATGGTGACTACTTCGCTATTGGTGTAGGTGGTGCTGTAACGGGTAAGGGTGCAGATATTTTGATTGTCGATGACCCACATTCAGAGCAGGAAGCCGCATTAAACGATCCTTCGGTATATGATAAAACATATGAGTGGTATACATCTGGTCCCCGTCAGAGACTTCAGCCTGGGGGTGCAATATGTCTTGTGATGACACGTTGGTCGAAAAAAGATTTAACGGGAAGCATTATTAAGGCGTCTGTACAAAGGGGTGGGGATGAATGGGAAGTAATAGAGTTCCCCGCAATACTTCCAAGTGGCAAGTCATTGTGGCCAGGATTTTGGCCTATAGAGCAATTGGAATCACTAAAGGCAGAACTGCCTATTGGTAAATGGAGTGCTCAGTACCAGCAAGACCCTTCGTCCGAAGAAGGTGCCATCATCAAAAGGGAGTGGTGGAAAGAGTGGACAAAGAAAAGTCCACCGGCTTGTGATTTTATTATTCAATCTTGGGATACTGCATTTCTTGCAAAAGAGACTGCCGACTATAGTGCATGTACTACGTGGGGTGTATTTACAGATCAAGATAATGTATCTAATATTATTTTAATAGATGCACTCCAAGAAAGATTAGAGTTCCCTGATCTAAAGGCACGTGCCTACGAAATGTATAAAGAGTATAAGCCAGATGCTTTCATCGTGGAAGCAAAAGCTGCAGGAACACCATTGATTTTTGAACTACGTAGAATGGGTATACCCGTGGGGGAATACGTTCCCAGCAGAGGAAGAGATAAGATTGCGAGAGTAAATGCGATTTCAGATTTATTTTCTTCTGGTCATGTTTGGGCACCAAAGACAAGATGGGCAGACTTGGTCGTAGAAGAATTTGCAGCATTTCCAACTGGCGATCACGATGACCTGGTAGACTCTTCTACACAAGCTTTATTGAGATTTCGTCAGGGTGGATTTATAAGAATAGAAAGCGACGAAGAGGAAGAAGAACTTCTTCTTAACAGAAAGGCAGATTATTATTAATGGTTGACTCTAGAGTTATATTTTCTCATTGTGTATGTTATACAATAATGAAGAGGAATAGCCTGTGGCGATAGACAAAGCAATTGAACCTATTATTAGTGAGTTTGAGCAATTGGGCGTAAGCCCTGAAGAAATTGCTCAAGAGGTAATGCTTGCAGAACAAGCAGCTGATGGTGAGTCCATGTTGACTGATATGGACGACGGTGGGATGATGGTTGACTTTGATCCCATGGCTGACCTTGGAATGGACGAAGAAGATTCATTCGACTCGAATCTCGCTGACTTTCTTGATGAAGGTGAATTACAGCATCTTGGATTAGAACTTGTTGGAAAATTTAATTCTGATAAAAATAGCAGGGGTGACTGGGAAAAAACCTACAAACAAGGGTTGGACCAGTTGGGTCTGGAGATTGAAGAGCGTACAACTCCATGGGCTGGAGCATGTGGCGTATTTCATCCAATGCTTTCTGAAGCGGTAGTTCGGTTTCAGGCTCAGACTATTCAAGAAATTATGCCAGCACAGGGTCCAGTCAAAACTCATATCTGGGGCAAGGCTACCCCTGAAAGAGAACAACAGGCAAAGCGTGTTCAAGAATATTTAAACTACCAGCTTATTGAGGTAATGACTGAGTACCGTTCAGAAACCGAAAAGTTGCTGTTTAGTCTACCATTAGCTGGTTCTGCATTTCGTAAGATTTACTTTGATCCTTCGTTGGGCAGACCTACTTCTATGTTCGTTCCTGCTGAGGACTTTGTAGTTGCATACAATGAGGGAGAGTTACAACATGCAGAACGATATACCCACGTAATGAATCGTAGTACTAATCAGATTAAAAAATTACAAGTTAGTGGCTTTTATCGGGATGTAGAACTAACGCCCTCCAATATAGAAAACAATTCTATCACAGATAAATACAATGAAATTGGAGGCGTCCGTCCGTCTTACGAAAAGGATGAGCGACACCAACTTCTGGAAATGCATGTAGATATAGATTTACCTGGATATGAGGACGAAGATGGAGTTGCGTTGCCATACGTAGTTACGATTGACAAAGGCAGCAACACCGTTCTTTCCGTTTATAGGAATTGGTCTGAGGACGATCCTAATAGAATCAAAAAACAACATTTCGTTCATTATGGATACGTACCTGGAATTGGATTTTATAACCTTGGCTTGATCCATATGATTGGTGGGCTGGCAAAATCTGCGACTAGCTTACTACGACAACTTGTCGATGCAGGAACATTGTCCAACTTACCAGGAGGCTTGAAAACTCGTGGACTCAGAATCAAAGGCGACGACACCCCCATCATGCCAGGAGAGTTCAGGGACGTGGATGTCCCTGGTGGTGCTATTCGTGACAACATCACCTTCCTTCCTTATAAAGAACCTAGCGGGGTTTTATACCAACTGTTAGGTAACATTGTTGAGGAAGGTAGACGCTTTGCGTCGATGGCAGATATCAAGATAGGAGACATGAATCAAGATGCTCCAGTCGGAACTACGCTTGCGATTATGGAGCGGGCAATGAAAGTGCAGTCTGCTATACAGGCAAGGATACATGCCAGCCTAAAACAGGAATATAAAATTCTCGCTAGGATCGTCGCTGACTATACAGAACCTGACTATCCATACGAAACAGACGAAGGCGAAGGAATCAAACTAGAAGACTTTGATGATCGCATAGATATAGTGCCAGTGTCTGATCCTAATGCATCTACCATGGCCCAGAGAATTATGCAGTATCAAGCCGCACTACAACTAGCTGCACAGGCTCCAAATTTATATGACATGCCCTTGCTTCATCGCCAAATGATGGATCTTATAGGTATACCAAACTCTGATAAGGTTGTTCCGAATCAGGAAGAAGTTCCCCCTAAAGATCCTGTTACGGAAAATCAAGATATGCTTACCATGGCTCCCGTTAAGGTATATGAATACCAGGACCACGAAGCACATATGCGTGTTCACATGGCACTTAAGAATGATCCGCAACTTGCACAGGAGGTTCAGAATAGTCCTGCGGGTGGTGCTGTGAGTGGTGCGTTGGATGCACATGTAAGAGAACACTTAGCATTTATATTCCGTAGAGAGATAGAACAAGAGCTTGGAGCACCATTGCCTCCGCTTGGAGAGCCACTACCTACAAATATAGAAAGACAGCTTAGTGTGATGGTGGCAGATGCTGCAGATCAGATGATGGGCAAGAAACAGCAACAGGCCCAGGCTGAAGAAATGGCTGCACAGCAGGAAGATCCAATTGTTAAACAGAGGGATCGTGAACTTGGTATCCGTGAAATGGATGTGCAAAGAAAACAGCAGGCCGATCAAGCGAGGCAACAGTTGGATGCCGCCAAACTTGATCTTGCAAGAGAAAAAGCTACGGCAGATCTTTCTATGGATGAAAAAGAGTTGGCCGCTAAGGTTAATGCCGATCAACAGAAACTTGTGGCAGAGTTAGAAATGTTTGAGGCTGAGCAAGAGGCCGAAGGGTATAAGGTTGGGCTTGACACGGACAAATTTATTGCCCAAGCAGAACAAAAAGATAGAGAAAGGAGGCGTAAGGATGAATGAGAACGTGTTATCTTTACTTAAAAAAAAGATTAGAAGCCAAATGAATGAAGTTGCCGATCATTTAGCTGTAGGTTCTGCATCAAACATGGAAGAGTACCGCAAAATGTGTGGAATTATAGAAGGTTTGGCATGGACAGAGCGTGAAATTATTGATTTAGAGGAAAAATTAATTAATATGTAACATTAAAATGAAAGCACACCTAAAAAAGTAAACCTTCTAACTAGAAGAGCAACGTCCGCAAGGATGCCACAATTAAACGAGAGGCAATTATGTCTACACTCGCAAAAGAAATAGACAATCCTGTTATTGATATAGAAGATATTACATTTAAAGACGTTGATGACCCAGCACCCTCTGCATCACAGCTACCTAAGCCTTCGGGTTACAAATTATTGATTGCACTTCCTGAAATTGACGAAAGAACGGAAGGTGGCATCATAAAATCAGATAAATTCCAGCATGAAGAGTCAATTTCTACTGTTGTCGGGTTTGTATTGGGGGTTGGACCCGATGCATACGCCAATTTTCCTAGATTTCCTACTGGTCCTTACTGCAAGGAGGGCGATTGGGTGATATTCAGGGCGTTTAGTGGCACAAGAATCAAGATTCATGGTAAGGAATTTCGTTTAATCAATGATGATACTGTAGAGGCGGTTGTAGAAGACCCCAGAGGCGTAGAAAGGGCTTAATATGAGTGAAGAAACTGGAAGAATAAGCGAAGAAGACAAGTTTTTGGGTGTAAGGACGACAATTGAGCTGCCACAACCCGAATCATCCGAAGAAGTTAGTATTGAGGTAGTTGATGACCGATCAGAGGAGGATCAGCAGTTTGCATCCCCCTCAGATGACTCTGATGAGCTTACTGAGTACGGAAGTAAGGTGCAAAAACGTATCAATAAGCTAAAAAAAGAATATCACGAGGAACGTAGGTCGAAAGAGTCAGCAGAAAAGCTGTCTAATGAAGCTGTCAACTATACACAGTCACTTCAGGTAGAAAACCAAAGATTAGTACAATTAGTACAAAATTCCCAGACTGCATTGACACAACAGGCCCAACATCGGGCAGATAACCAACTTTTGCTTGCTGAAAAGAACTTTAAAGAGGCACATGGATCAGGAGATGCCGATAATATAGCTGAAGCACAGAAAAATCTAACAAATGCACAGCTTGCCCAGGCATATGCACCTTCGGTGTCTAAGAAAGTCATAGAGAATTGGAAGCAGGATGTAGCGGCCCAGCAACAAGAGGCTCAGCAACAACTTCCATACGAAGAAGAACCAATTCCGATCCCAGAGCCTGATCCCAAGGCGGCGGACTGGCAGTCGAGTAATGAATGGTTTGGATCGGATAAAGAGATGACTAGCTTTGCTTATGGCGTACATGAGAGACTTGTAGGAGAAGGTGTTGACCCAGACACCGATGAGTATTATAAATTAATTGATAAACGTATGAAAGAAGTTTTTCCTACGCACTTCGGTGGAGACAGTATTACTGTTAACACTGCATCTACTCGTAGAAGAGCAAACCCTGTAGTTGCTCCTGCTTCTAGAAATAGTGGTGGAGTGATTCAGAATAAGGTAAAGTTGACACATACACAGGTACGACTCGCAAAACGCCTGGGCTTAACACCACAACAATATGCAACACAACTGATGAAGGAGATGGTATAATGGCTAAAAAGCGTGATTCCAGGAAACCTAGAGAGCTAGAGACTCGTGAAACCGAGGTTCGTAGTAAAGCTTGGGAACCTGCATCAATTCTGCCAGACCCCATACCACAAGATGGTTGGGTCTTCAGGTGGATACGAACATCAATGGTCGGCAGTCCGGATAATACCAATGTTTCCAAGAGACTTAGGGAAGGTTGGGAACCTGTTCGCAATGAAGACCACCCCGAACTTCAGATTATGAGTGATCATAAATCAGAGTGGGGAGAAAAAGGAAACATTGAGGTTGGTGGACTTTTGCTCTGCAAGGCACCTGAAGAGGTGGTACAGCAAAGGCGTGATTACTACAAGAAACACGCTGATTCACAGATGCAAGCCGTTGACAACAATTACATGCGTGAGAACGATCCTCGGATGCCAGTTCTCGCACCTGATAGAAAGACTCGTGTAGCATTTGGTGGCGGTGGTCGCTAATGTTACAAAATTTTAATAATTAAATAAGGTAATAAATTATGGCTAGTCTTACGGATGGAGCATCACCGTATGGAGCCAGACCCATTGGTACATTGAGTGCCTCAGGTTCCTATACAGGGAAAGTGAGGCAAATACCAATTACTAGTGGATATTCTGAGAACATATTTAATGGTGACTTTGTCAAAATTCATACAGATGGTACTATTGTGGCTACTGATACAGCAGATGGAGCCAAGACCGCATGTATTACATGTGGTATCTTTATGGGTTGTTCCTACAGTAAAACAGGTGAAGGAAAAACATTCGCACAGATGTGGACCGAAGATACAGTGGCCACCGATGCGATGGCCTATGTATTGGACGATCCTTGGGTTGTATTCCAAATGCAAGGTACTACAGTAATGAACAACGCTGATCGTAATCTGAATGCAGGTTACACATTTACTGGTGGATCAACCAGCCTTGGTAAATCAAAGAGTTCTTTAACTGGTGGGTCGCCAGTCGTAACGGCAACATTTCCTCTTAGGATTCTTGATTTTGTGAGTGGCCCTCACAGTTTAGCTCCAGTAGGAACGACCAATAGTGATGCTTATCCCGAAGTCTTGGTTAAATTTAACCATCCTTCGTCGGCAAGTGTCTGCATTCATCAATATTTGAACGCTACTGGCGTATAGGAGAAACTGACTTATGGCTATTTCAAGGGCACAACTGCTCAAAGAACTATTGCCTGGACTGAATGCTCTCTTTGGAATGGAGTATGCACGTTATGATGACGAGCATTCTGCACTCTATGAGACTGAAAGTTCAGATAGGTCCTTTGAGGAAGAAGTAAAGCTTTCGGGCTTCGACGCTGCACCTGTCAAGGATGAAGGTTCGGCAATCTCTTACGACGCTGCACAGGAGAGCTTCACGGCTCGCTACAACCATGAGACTATCGCCATGGGCTTCGCTATTACAGAAGAAGCTATGGAAGATAATCTCTATGATTCCCTGTCGGCTCGTTATACTAAAGCCTTGGCTCGTGCCATGGCTCACACCAAACAAGTCAAATCAGTAGTTCCGCTTAATACTGGCTTTGATGCTTATCAGTCTGGCGATGGAGTAAGTTTGTTTAATACAGCCCATCCACTAGTTAGTGGTGGGACAAACTCCAATAGGCCCAGTACTGATGCTGACCTCAACGAGACTTCTATTGAGGCTGCTGTAATTCAGATTGGCAAGTGGACAGATGAGCGTGGTCTAATGATCGCTGCTCGTCCTCAGACACTTGTAATCCCACCTGACCTGCAATTCGTTGCGGCACGGGTGATGAAGTCTGATCTTCGTCCTGGAACTGCTGACAACGACATCAACGCAGTACGGTCGATGGGTGTTGTACCTGGCGGAACTGTTGTTAATCATTATCTAACTGATGCTGATGCATGGTTCCTGATGACAGACGTTCCTAACGGAATGAAGCACTTTAATCGTGTAGCACTTGAAACAAGCATGGACGGTGATTTTGATACTGGAAATGTTCGTTACAAGGCTCGTGAGCGGTACAGCTTCGGTGTCTCTGATCCACTAGGGATCTGGGGAACATCAGGAGCATAGTATGAGTGAAGGGGTGGGGTTTATCCTCACCCCTTTTCTTTTTCTGACTACTAGTAATAGTAGAAACTAGCCACTACAGGAGAAGCACATGGCTAATACAACTTTTCAAGGTAATGTTCGGGCAGAAGGTGGGCTTGAACAGGTAACAAAGAGTGCAACTACGGGTGCATACACCACTAATTTTGATGTAGACACTAGTGGTTCTATGATTTATCGTAATCGGTCCGTCAGCATTGACACTGCTACTTATGATGTAGAAGCTACTCAGTCAGGTACTGTCTTTACCCTTAACAGAGCAGCAGGCATTGTGGTAACACTACCAGTTGCTACTGCTGGGCTTAACTATAAGTTTATAGTCGGCACCACCTTTACAGGTGCAGGACAAATCCTATCAGGTTCTGGTACTCAGTTCTACACAGGTTTTGCACGACTATTTGATCCTGCTGGTGAAGGAGACACAAATGCATTTGCCAGTGCCAATACGACTACCATTGATTTGGGATCAGCAACACAGGGTTGGCTGGTAGGTGGAATTATTCGCTTGGTAGCACTCCCAACGTATGGAAGTGCCGCTGGTATACCATGGCATTGTGACGCAAGTTTACACGGTGATGGTACACTAGTCACTCCGTTTGAATAAGTAGTATATTAAAATAAGATAGAGCCACCCATCTATCTGGGTGGGTGGCTACGTCTTCTGCTATGGGCAGAGCGAAAGCTCCCGTACCCATAAGGAGATTTAGATGGCTGATACAAAAACCTCGCAAACCTTGCAAGATGGCGACAGAATTGCCGTGATGAAGTTCACCGATATCTATGTTGATGGTGGAGACGAATCTGCTGTTAATAAGGTGATAGTTGCTAACCTACAATCCCAATCAGGTTCAGGTGCCGCATGTACTGGAGTGTCTATTGAATGTGTCTGGTATGAATGCAGTGGCGTGAGTGTAGATATGTTGTGGGAAGCTACAGCGGATGTTCTTGCTTGGAGCCTTAGTGGATATGGGTACTTCGATTTTAGGTCTGCTGGACCGCTTACAAATAATTCAGGTAGTGGCAAGACAGGCAATATTGCGTTTACCACAGTAGGTCTTGGGTCTGGTGATCGCTATTCTGTGATGTTGAAGCTGAGCAAGAGCTACGAATAATGGCTACTTCAGGAACAGCGACATTTAATTTAGATATATCAGAGGTTATTGAAGAGGCATTTGAAAGGTGCGGCCTTCAGTCAAAGAGTGGCTATGATATAGAAACGGCTAGGAGATCATTGAACCTTCTTAGTCTTGAGTGGGCTAATCGTGGTCTTAACTTTTGGTGTGTAGAACAAGGAACTGCAAGCACCGTCGCAAGTACTTCAACTGTTACGCTTCCTGCTGACACCGTCGATCTAATTGAATACTGGATCAGAGATGGTTCAGGTACATCTCAAAGCGATTTACCGTTGTCACGCTTTAGTGTATCGCAATATTCTAATGTTCCCAATAAGCTTACTGAAGGTAGACCTGTAAATATTTATATCGACAAACAAAGAGATGCACCTGTTGCACACCTTTGGCCCACACCAGATAAGGTCTACACTTTAGCATTTCAAAAAATTAGAAGGATAGAAGATACTGGTTCAATAGGATCTACTAATCCTGATGCACCTGCACGATTTTTGCCTGCACTTGTTTCTGGTCTGGCGTTTCGTATTTCACAAAAATATCCAGAAGCTTTTGCACGTTCCATGGAATTAAAGCAGGAGTATGAGTTCCAATGGGATATTGCTCAGTCCGAAGATCGTGACCGATCCTCCGTACACTTCGTGCCGGGGGGTTACTAATGGCACTTTTCGCTAATGGTAAATATGCTTTTGGCTTCTGTGATCGCACTGGATTTAGATATAAATTGAAGGACTTGGTTCCTCAAGTGAAAGCGGGTCGCCTGACTGGTCTTATGGTCGGTCGTGACATGCTTGACGAGGACCAGCCTCAAAATTTCTTAGGTAGATTAGGCGACTACGCAGACCCACAGGCATTACGAGATGCTAGGCCAGATAGAGAGCTTGCTGACTCAAGGAACATACAATGGGGATGGATGCCCGTAGGGTTTCATGGAGACGAAGAATTAACACCTAACAACTTACTTGTTACTGGCTCAGTCGGTACAGTAACGGTGACTACAACATGAATTATCTAGATTTGAAGAGTGCCATACAGGATTACACAAATAATACTGGTACGGATTTTAATA
>Ga0302133_10001358_pt1 | contig 15265 bp, 21 predicted proteins | sample CB9_331_MG_FD_203121 | JGI IMG/M metagenome (GOLD analysis project Ga0302133, IMG submission 203121) | Marine microbial communities from Western Arctic Ocean, Canada - CB9_33.1 | ecosystem: Environmental > Aquatic > Marine > Oceanic | place: Canada: Western Arctic Ocean | collected 2017-09-19 | reverse complement strand
ACATCAGAAACCGCAATCACTTTCACCCCGGCGTCGAACATAGTCCTTGCCGCAGCAGCGCCCACCGCACCGAATCCCTGAACTGCAATGGTGCTCTCATCCGGCGTCGAACCCGAATCGACGATCGCACGAAATCCAACTATCGCAGCCCCTCGACCCGGTGCTTCCGTTCTACCCAGCGACCCGCCCAACTCTATCGGCTTGCCTGTCACAATCCCCGGTGTATGGCCGTGTATCGATCCATAAGCATCCATAATCCACGCCATCGTCTGAGCAGTAGTTCCAAGATCGGGAGCCACGATGTCTCGATTCACCCCCAACACGTGGTGCATGCTCATCGTGTAACGCCGCGTAAGACGGTTCAGCTCGCTGGTTGACAACTCTCTCGGATTTACCGATACACCACCCTTAGCGCCACCAAACGGCACATCAGCGAGGGCGGTTTTCCAGGTCATCAACATGCCGAGAGCACGAACGTGCTCAAGATCTGCGTTCGGGTGATACCGGATACCCCCCTTGTAAGGACCACGAGCCGCATTGTGCTGTGAACGGTACCCTCGAAAAACCCGAACATTCCCGTCATCCATTCGAACGGGCATCCCAACTTGGATCTCCCGCCATGGCTTGACAAGAACCTGGCGCATATCATCTTCCAACCCGAGACTACGTACTGCGCCATCGATGCTGGCTATAGTCCCATCGAGCATTGAGCTGTCTTTTGCCATAGTCCGACTCCTGTCAGGTGCTCTCAGAATTCGACTCTTACGTGCAAGAAACTAGATTTAGGTCAAATGTAAGCCAAATCGAAGTAAATTGAAATTGACCATGCGGATGACTCGTATTTAGAATAGTTAGGTTGGGCAACGAACGGATGAGACAGGCATGACAACAGATTACGCAATTATTAACACAGGTGGTAAGCAGTACCGAGTTCGCGAAGGCGACACTTTGTCTGTAGAAACCCTCGACGCAGAGGTCGGATCCGACTTCACATTTGACCGTGTGCTGATGACATCAGTAGACGGCAAACTTACGATCGGCGCTCCCTCAGTAAAAGGCGCTACGGTCACTGGTGAGATCGCAGAACACGGAAAGGCCGACAAGGTCATATCGCTGCGATACAAGAATAAGACACGTCAGCGCGTAAAACGCGGTCACCGACAGAGCTTTACGTCGGTAACTATCAAGACGATTTCGGCGAAATAGCCAATTCTGCATCGCTGCAGCAGTCTGGAACATCTAAATGGCACATAAAAAAGGTGGCGGGACATCCCGCAACGGTCGCGATAGCGCAGGCAAACGCCTGGGCGTCAAGGCATTCGCTGGCGAAACTGTAACCGCAGGAGCGATCATCGTTCGGCAACGCGGTACCAAATTCCACACCGGTCTGAATGTCGGCATTGGCCGCGATCACACCATATACTCATTAGTCGATGGTCAAGTCAGGTTCGACTACGCTCGCAAAAACACCAAGCGAGTGAACGTCGATCCTTCGGCTTCCTAGTCAGGCGAGAATAAGATATGAAAGCCAAAATACACCCGACATACCACGAGAGTGCCACAGTCACATGTGCATGTGGAAACTCCTGGGACGTCGGTTCAACTAGCGAAACTCTACGAACTGAAATTTGCAGTCAGTGCCATCCTTTCTGGACTGGTGAACAACGGATCGTCGACACCGAGGGTCGTGTCGAGCGCATGATGCGCCGATACAACCTTGGCGGGGGCGGCTCCACCGACAAGAGCTAAACAAAAAGGGGTGCCAACCGGCGCCCCTTTTTTAGTTCAACGGTGCACACGTTACAGCATTTGCAGAAACGTCCTGTTCTATACGGCGGTCAGGCAGTAATCGAAGGCGTGATGATTCGAGGGCAGAGTCGTGCTGCACTCGCAGTTCGCCGACCCGACGGCCTGATCATTCGCCGCTCCATCCCACTCGAAAACTGGGCAAACTCCTCACTGCGAAATATCGTTCTGATTCGGGGCGTGCTCGTTCTGCTCGAAACACTGCTCGTTGGCATGAAGTCACTAACGATCTCGGCAAATGAAGCAGCGATCGACGACAGCTCCGACGAGGAAGATGCCCAGCTCTCAAACGTAGCGATGGCAACATTGCTCGGCGTTTCGCTCGTGCTGGGTATCGTTATTTTCTTCCTGATACCGGTATTTGTTTCACGGTTAGTTGAAAACGCTGGCGCCAACAACTTCTATGCAAACCTGGTCGAGGGCGGAATTCGACTCGGACTGTTCATCGCCTACGTCTGGCTCATTGGCAAGATGAACGACATCAAGCGAGTCTTTGGCTACCACGGTGCCGAGCACATGGTCGTGCATGCCCATGAGGCTGGAGAACCCCTAACCGTCGAATCAGTCAAACGCTTCCCACCGGCTCACCCCCGCTGCGGAACCTCGTTCTTGATGACAGTCGTTCTCGTCTCGATCATCATGTTCATGTTCTTCCCGCGTGACCCGTTTTGGTTCCTCGTGGTATCCCGAATTATTCTGGTTCCGATCATTGCCGGCATAAGCTACGAGTTCATTCGTTATGCCGGAACCCATCAGAGAAATCTCTGGGTACGGATGTTCAATGCCCCCAATATCCTACTTCAGGACTTAACCACTCGTCCGCCTGACGAAGGAATGATGGAAGTGGCGATAACGGCGATCGAGTATGCGATTGCAATCGACGAAGAGCGAGCAACGCCGAGTGATAACGCCACTGAAATGTCGTCGGATCCGTTCGTACCGCTCAACTCGACTGCATCACTTCAACAAGAATCAGTCCCGCCGACCGATTCGCCGACGTCCAGCGGCTAACCGCGGCGTTCTGCCAGTACTTTCCAAACCTTGTCAGCGGGCATTTCGAGCGAAGCCAGCAACACCATGCAGTGGTAAAGCAGATCGCCCATCTCGTTCGCAACGTCATCTGCCGTCTGGCTCACCGAAGCGATAGCGGTCTCACCAGCCTCTTCGACAACCTTCTGGGCTACCCGACCGGGACCTTCCTCAATGAGCTGAACGGTGTACGATCCCTCGGGCTTCTCGGCAACCCGCTGGTTAATCACGTCGAGAAGCTCCTGAAGAATCCCAGGGCCAATCCGCTCAGACGAACCGTCCGTTTCGAATAACGCCGAGTCGAGTACCGCGGTGTCGAAGCATGACTCCGACCCCGTGTGACACGCCGGGCCGACCGGGTTCACTTTCACCACGATCGCATCGCCATCACAGTCCTGCTGAACTTCAGTGACCTTCAGGAAATTCCCAGACGTCTCGCCTTTGTGCCAGAGTTCCTGCCGACTGCGAGAGTAAAACCACGCATCTGGTCCTTCGAGCGTGCGCTTCAACGCCTCTTCGTTCATGTACGCGTGCATCAAAACCCGACCGGAATCGGCGTCTTGAACAATTGCTGCTAGCAGCCCGCGATCATCGAACTGAATCATTTCGAACTTCCTCGTGCGTTTGTTAGGGAAGGTAGCTGGGGTTACCTGAAAACTGACTTCGACCAATACATGCCGGTACCTGAATAGTACGACAGATGATTCAAGAGCGAACTATCCGAAACCTACCCGCCGATATGCTTCAGTATCTCGGAAATCTCCCGAAGATCAGTGATTTCGATATCGGGTTCTGGCTCGCGATCAACCTCTTCACCGTTTCGGTTGATCCACACAGTCGTTGCACCCGAACGATACCCGCCGAGTACATCGTCAAACAACTTATCGCCCACGTACCAGATCTTCTTAGGGTCAGTCTCAAGCCCCGCATAAAGGTGCTCGAATGCAGCCAGTGCCGGCTTGTAGACCTGTGCAGATTGAGAACTGGCAATGAAATCGAACTCGAGACCCTCGCTCTCCAATAACGGCAACAAACCCTCATCGTCGGCATTCGAGAACACGCCAAGCTTCACACGCCCCTTGAGCAGATTAAGCGCATCAACGGTTTCTGGAAATACCGGTCGATCAGTCATGTGCAAAGCCGCACGATCCCCGGCTGCGTTCGCATCTGCATCAAGCTTCAGATCGTCGAACACCTGCTGAAAGCACTCGGTCCACGCCTGTCGATACGACTTGAACGGTGGGCTGTTGTACGGCCGTCCAAGATCGGTGCGAATCTTTCGAAAGTTCACCTCGTACTTGCGCCAATGAGTCCAGAACTCATCCGGGGTCAGCGGCAGGTTTTGCGCTTCGATAATCTCCGCAAAACTGACCTTCCAGCCGTCGTGAGAATTGAGGAAAAGAGTGTCGTAACAGTCGAACGCTATCGCTTCCGGCAGTTCAGGCTGCCCGGATCTCAAAGTAACCGCCAACTACTAGACCTCCCGCACTGGAATGCCGCGTTCGGCAAGGTGCGACTTGACCTCGGAAACTCGTAGTTCGCCGAAGTGAAAAAGTGACGCAGCAAGAACAGCATCGGACTTGCCGATGGTCAATGCGTCGTAAAAATGATCGAGTTCTCCAGCACCACCGCTGGCGATAACAGGAACTGTCACTGAATCGGAAATAACCGAAAGCAACTCGTTGTCGTAACCGGTCTTCTGGCCATCGGCATCCATACTCGTCACCAGAAGCTCACCCGCGCCAGTTTCAGTAGCAAGACGCGCCCACTTCACAGCGTCGAGGGCAGTAGGGCGGCGACCGCCGTGGGTCACGATCTGAAAAATAGCCTCGGCCGGAACTTCGCCATACTCTTCGAAATTGGCAACCACCGGGTTGTCGACCCTCTTCACGTCTATCGCCAACACAACGCACTGCGACCCGAACTCCTTCGCACAGTCCTCAATGAGTTGAGGATTGGCTACCGCGGCACTGTTCACCGCAACCTTGTCGGCTCCGGCCTCCAGCATCCTGCGCATATCGTCGACCGACCGAATCCCCCCGCCAACAGTCAGAGGTATAAACACCTCCGACGACACCTTCTCGACAACGTCGACCATGGTGTTACGGGCATCAGACGACGCGGTTATATCGAGGAACACAAGCTCGTCGGCACCCTCGGAGTTGTAGAACGCGGCAAGCTCCGCCGGATCGCCCGCATCTCGAATGTTTACAAAGCTGACACCCTTGACCACGCGACCGTTATCGACGTCCAGACATGGAATGACGCGTCGCGTCAACATCGTGATATCTCCGGTCTACTTGCGAGCGACGATGATGTATCGGTGAGGGGTTAGCTGTCGAGATGTGAGAGTAGTGAAACCAAGAGCTTCAACTGTTTCGCGCATTTCCTGCTGATTCAGACGCTTCGAAGCAACCGGTCCAACCTCCGGCTTTCCTTCTATTGGAAGCCACTCAACGATCGCCATCCAACCCGCCTTTTTCACGAGCCGGGTACCCTCTTTGATCAGGCTCTTAGGTCGTTTTGCCTTGTTCAAGACATTCGAGAAAACTACTCCGTCGAGAAACGCATCATCAAGGGGAATCTCATTCTCTTTAGAAACTAGGGTTTCGATGTTCCCTAGTTTTGCAAGTTCGCCCTGAGTCTTGACGTGTTCCAGCATCTCTTTTTGAATATCGATGGCGTAACAGGTGCCCGAATACAGGTACTTGGCAAGCGGGATCGAAAGCCAGCCAGGGCCCGAACCTATATCAGCGACCTTCTGGTCGTTGTGGATCGGCACAAGCGCAATCAACGACTGAGGGTCGTAGGTCTCCTCGAGCGACGGGTGCAGTAGAGCTTCGATTTTGTCTACTGATATTTTCGTTGGCATTCGCGTCTTTTCCGTTCAATAAATCGTGCCGTTGGCAAATCAGTTGCTTGCCTTCGTCATTGCATCAATCGTTTCGATGGCGCGCTTCAAGTCCAGCGCACCGGAATAAATGGCCATGCCTGAAATGGCACCCTCCACACCCAACTCCGCCAATCCGACGAGGTCTTCGATGGATGAAATCCCACCAGCCACAATAATAGGATATCGCAGGTTGTCCCTAAGTTCGGCAACTGCAGCAAAATTTGGATGGGTCAATGTGCCATCAAGACTTGTATCCGTGTAAATAAACCGCCGAACACCGCGTTCGGCCATCTGTTGGGCAAGGTCGATAGCCGTTACTTCCGACTGCGCAAGCCAGCCCCGAGTCTGCACCATCCCGTCTTTTGCATCGACTCCAACGATAACGTGATCTGCGCCAACGTCCTCCACAGCCGCCTGAACCTCATCTGGGGCTTCGATCGCCGCAGTGCCGATAATTACGCGATCGATCCCCATGTCGATCAGTCGACGTGCCTCAGCAGCATCCCGCACACCACCTCCGAGTTGAATCGGAATGTCGATTGCTTCGATAACCGCAGATATGGCGCCTGCGTTTGAACGCACACCATCCCTGGCACCGTCGAGATCCACCATGTGAAGTCGACGCGCACCCTGATCTACCCAGCGCTTCGCAACCGCAGCTGGATCATCATCAAACACTGTCACACGTTCATAGTCGCCCTGAGTTAGGCGGACACAGCGACCGTCTAAGAGGTCGATTACCGGCAGGATATCCATTCGAGTTACGTTGTCGCTTCGCTTCTCTAACTTGAACTGGCAGAAGCCAGGTCAAGGAAATTCTTGTAAATCTGTAAACCCACATCGCCACTCTTTTCAGGGTGGAATTGAGTTCCCACCACGTTGCCGCGTGCTACAGCCGCGCAAACTTTCATCCCGTAGTCCGCCGTAGCAGCCACTTCGGCCTGATCGTCGGGTACGCACCGGTACGAGTGAACAAAATAAAAGTGCGATCCCTGAGGTATGCCCTCGAACATAGGATTTCGATCGGCATCATCACCAGCGAACTGGACTGCGTTCCAGCCCATGTGCGGAACCTTCATGCTCGATCCAAGCTCGTCCTTCATGCCGGTCGGGATAAGTTCTACATTGCCTGCAACGAGTCCAAGTCCGGGTAGTTCGCCCTCTTCTGAACCATCGAAAAGCACCTGCAGCCCAACACACACGCACAAAAGTGGTTTCCCCGATGCAGCGAATTCCTTCACTGGCTCGGCTAATCCCAGGTTATTAAGAGCCTTCATCACGGAATCACTTGCCCCAACACCCGGAAGAACGGCCGCATCCGCCATCGCGAGATCAGCGGGATCACTGGTTACGAGTGGATCGGCACCAACTTTGCGCAGCGCCTTTTCAACGCTATGCACGTTTGCGGCACGCGTGTTCAGCACGACTATGCAAGGTGATTTCGAATTTTCAGTCATTCAGACGGTCCGCACATTACGTTCAAAAGCTATGGAATTTACACGAAGCATCAATTGTAGTTCGAAAATCATCTAATAAGCTTGGCGAAGACTTTACGCGAGCTTTTTGCGTAAAAGTCTTTTTCACGCGAGAATAGAGCGCGTAGAGCTAGTAGACCGAGTAACTACCCGAGCAGGTAAAAAATCAATGACGACAATGTCGCCACAACGTTATGTCCCAATCAACACCATCGAGATCACCGAAAAAGCAGCAGGCAAAGTAACGAAATTTGCTGCCGACAAAGGCATGGAGAAATTCGGTCTTAAAGTCGCGGTTAAGGGTGGCGGTTGTTCAGGTTTGACGTACACGCTCGACATTGTTGAAGGTCCGGATGCTGACGATAAGGTCATCATTCAACACGAAATCGAAGTCTACGTCCCGAAAAAGGCGTTTGTTTTCCTCGCAGGAACCGTACTCGACTTCTCAGATGGGCTGAATGGCAAGGGCTTCGAGTTTGCCAACCCCAACGCAGCCAAAACCTGTGGTTGCGGTACTTCGTTCTCCGTCTAGGTGCCTCGACCCAGATGTTTCGGCACGCCATTGCGAGAGCCACAAACAGTTGCAGACCCCAATTTCGACCAAAGCTGACCAATCACAGCTAGACGCGCTCGAAAACGGTTGCGGGATATTCCGCTGGGATGCAGCGACAATCGTCCAGCACTCAGGTCCCGATGCAGTCGATTTGCTTCATCGTCTGACGACCAAAGACCTTCTGGGCGTTGGCGAGGGGCAGTCACGACGCACCGCGCTAACTTCTGACCGCGGACGTGTGGTGGACGTATTTCTGATGGCCCACATAGCTGAGAATCAGCTGTTACTGGTCTCCGATTCGCCAAACTCTGAGCGAATGGTCTCGTCAATCGACTACTACACGATTATTGAGGACGCAGAACTCAACGATCTTTCAGAGACCCACACCCGCATCTCGCTGATTGGGCCAAACGCTCGTCGAACAGTCGAATCGGCACTCAACACGGGTCTCGAACCCGATACCACTGCAAGGATCGACTTCGGCGACGATCCGGTTTACGTGATTTCCGACACATCGAGAGGGCCCGGGATTGAATGGATCGACGTGATCTACGAGACCGCCATATTCAGCCGCCTTGTCACAGCGTTCGAAAACTCTGGTGGGACAGCCGTCGATGCTCATAATTTCGAGCTATTCCGTATATCCAACGCAATACCCGGCTCCGACCGCGAGTACGGCGAACACGCCAACCCGATCGAAGCAGGGCTTCTGCATCTGATTGACTGGGACAAGGGCTGTTACGTTGGTCAGGAAGTAATCGCCCGTCTTGACGCCTACGACAAAGTCCAACGCAACGTGAAAGTGCTGAAGTCGCAGGTTCCGCTTGACGAGGGAACGAAATTAACGGGCGACTCGAAGCCGGCGGGAGTGGTTACAAGCGCTTCTCAGTTGAAACCCAAAAGCGGTGAATACTTGAGCCTCGCGTTAGTCCGTAAGGCATTCTTGAGTTCTGAGACTGTCCTCGATGCGGACGGTACAGCTGCAACTGTCAGCTAAACCTGTTCACTAGCACGGTTCATCGTGAGAGACGATTAACCGTGCCGCAACGTCTCGCCCCCATCGACCATGATCACCTGGCCGCGGATCATCTCCGAGTCAGCACCGCACATCATGGCAACCACTTTGGCTACATCCTCGGGAAAGATCACACGCCCTGCAGGAGTGGGCCGAGAAGCGATGTCTTTCACACCGATCTCGTCCGGGAACGCATCGATCGCATCTGTCATCACAAAGCCAGCCGAAACCGTGTTTACAGCAATACCCTTCGGACCAAGCTCAACAGCCAGATATCGAGTCACAGCCTCAATAGCAGCCTTTGAAACTCCCACCGCAAAGTAGGCGGGCAGCACCCGAGTCGAACCCGGGCTGGATAAATTGATGATTCGGCTACCTTCAGGCATTAGCCGTGAAGCAGCAACCGCAAGCATCCACGGGCCTCGAGCATTGATATTCAGCGTCCAGTCCCAGTGTTTCGCCGAAAGCTCTGCCGCAGGACGCATCACACCAGAAGCGGCGTTGTTGACGAGGATATCGAGGCGACCGAACTCTTCCTCGATCTTGTTCACAAGAGATTCAACAGCAGCTTCATCACCGATATGCGCTTTGATACGAACCGCTGTAACACCGGCAGCTACAAGTTCATCAACTGTCGCCTGAGCAGCAGAGTGATTCTTGAGATAGTTGATGATTACCGTTGCACCACGCCCACCGAGTTCAATGGCAATCGCTTTACCGATACCGCGCGAGCCGCCCGTAACCAATGCGATTTTGCCGGACAGATCGTTGTTTGAGGTACTCAAAATGTGCACTCAGGCCTAAATGGCCATCCCGCCATCGACGCGGATAATGTCGCCAGTGATGTACTGGGCCTCATCAGTAGTCAGGAACACGATAGTCGGAGCCACTTCGTCAGGCTCGCCAAATCGTCCCTGCGGAATCCAGGTCATCACAGTGTCACGCTGCTTATCGGAGATATCTGCCGAAGTAGCTGTGGTGATATAACCAGGGGCCACGACGTTTGCCGTAATGCCCCGTGTGGCAACTTCCTTCGCTATCGACTGCGTAAATCCAAACACAGCAGCCTTCGACGCCGAGTAGTTCGACTGGCCGATATTCCCTCGCATGCCAACCACGGAGGAAACGTTGACGATCCGACCCCAGCGACCTTTGACCATTCCGGGAATCACCTTGTGGGTGCAGTAGTACGTGCCGTACATGTTCACGTTCATCGTGTACTCGAACTGCTCGTCTTTCATTCGCATGAGTAGCGAGTCGTTGATGACACCGGCATTGTTGATAAGAATTTCGATTGGACCATGAGCTTCGATAGCCTGGTCGATCATCGCAACGGCACTCTCTTTGTCGGAAACGTTCCCGCCCACGGCTTTCGCAATACCACCGGCAGAACGAATCTCCTCGACGACCGCTTCGGCCTCTTCGGGGTGAGTGTTGTAGTTAACCGCAACGCGATGACCGTTTGCCGCGAGTCGGAGAGCGGTTGCTCGCCCAATCCCGCGTGAACCACCGGTTACCAGTGCACTTCTTGGCGTATTGCCGCTCAATATTTACCCCTGACGTTGCCGTGCGAAATGGCCAGAAAAGGCACACCGCACAGGGCAACTATTCACTAACTTCTGCACGAATTCTATCGAGTTCACCCTGTTGGGCCTCGATCAATCCTGTCTCGACTACAAATTTCGCAGTCCCGATCGCATTTGCCACCGCATTGATTCCCGAAGCGCCGTGCCCAACGATAGCAAGACCGTTCACGCCCAGAAGTGGACCACCACCGAACGCTTCAAGAATATTCATCCGCTCGAATATTTCGCTTGAAAGCTTTTCGCTTTCTGCGCTCTCTCCGAGAACTTCTTTCACGTGACCAACAATTGCGTCACCGAGGCCCTCTGTGAGCTTGAGAATAACGTTACCAACGAATCCGTCACAAAGAACGACTTCAGCTTTGTTGAACGGCAGATCATTCGGTTCAATGTTTCCTATGAAATTTAGGTCTGTCGAAGCCAGAAGGTCAGTCGCCTCTTTGACGAGCGCGTTGCCCTTACCCTTTTCCGATCCGACACTCAAAAGCGCAACACGAGGATTTTCGTTCTTGTAAATAAGCTTCGACATAACGTTGCCGAGTGCTGCGAAATCCACCAGCAACCCGGGGCGAGTATCGACATTGGTCCCAAGATCAATAATGACGGTGTTCGGCGAGTATCCAACGACCGGGCCACCCAGTGCACCACGGTCGATCCCGTCGAGAGTGCCGAACACAACCGTCGCGGCGGCAATCGACGCACCTGTAGAGCCCATGCTGACGAACCCGGCAGCCTTGCCCATCTTCACCGCACCGGCTGAAACGAACACAGAAGCATTTGGCTTTGAGCGAAATGCCCTCGCAGGACTTTCATCTTCCTGAATGACACCGTCAGATGGCACAACCTGAATCAGCTGTTTTGCGGGCGCTTCGTATTTGTCGAGCTCGGCCTGAAGCGCGGCCTCGTCGCCTACAAGTGCGACGGCCACTCCGCCTTTGTCTATTGCCTTCAATGCAGCAGGAACCATAACCACGGGTCCGTGATCACCGCCCATCGCATCAAGGGCTATCGAAATTATGCCTTCGGAAGTACCAGTCATTCTCTGATCCGTATAACTCGGCCACCGCAACACTGCAGCGACCGTTGTTCATCTTATTCCAACGGCACCGTTGCTCGCCCGACAACGGCATCCGTCCCATCGGTTTTTTTGCAACCTATGGTACAAGTCGCAGTCAACTTATCTTCCGACTCGTCGATTGCGGTTATCTCTCCGTACGTGACCACTGTTTCACCCGGAAACACCGGTGCGCTAAACCTAACCTTGATCTTGCCGCCTGCATGCCACGTACTCGGGAATTCAGTTGCGAGCATCTCAGTTACCAGTGCCAGGCTGAGCATGCCGTGGGCGATTCGCGTACCGAACTGAGTTGACGACGCATACGACTCATCCAGATGAATCGGATTGTGATCGCCAGACGCCTCAGCGTACGCATTGACACGATCTTGCGTAATCTCTCGCTCGAATCCCTTGAGCGCGTCCCCAACCGCTCGCTGCGTGCTCTCAGAACTCATCAGGAAGCCTCCCCACTCACGATAATCGTGGTTGAAGAGGTTCCAACCTCAGTACCCGAAGAGTCACGGTAAGTAACCGCCACCGTAGCGAAGTGGTTACCTCGTCGAATTGAGTTAGCAGCCAGCCTGCCAGTTGCTTCGACCTGCTCGCCGATGTTGATCTGCCTTACCCAGCTAACTTCCTGCCCGGCATGCACCGTCTGGAGTCCGCCCGAAAACAAACCAAGATCTTCAATCAACATGGTAAGCGCCGCAGCCACAACCATAATCGGAGCCAGGGAGTCGCCGTAATCTGGCGATTCGCCACCACCGACCGCGTCGGCATAGGCGCTCGCTCGCTCGGCTTCGATGGTCACATCATACGGGCCAAATTCGTGCCCAACTGTTGCGGTTGAAATCAGCGGTGTGACCAAAAATATTCCTCAGGAAATTCCACTGGCCGACGCAGAAGAATTCGAACGTAGAGCGATTATTGTAAATTTGCCCTGCAAAACGAGCAAAAAATGGAATATGGAATGCATCGCGAGGCTATACGCCCGAAGACGTACCGCCCCCTCTTTGCATCGATATCGCTTCGTCAACCAGGGTGCCAGCAAGTTCATAAGATGCTGTATTTCGAAAGTCGAGCTGCGACAGCGCTAAAACACGATAAAGCAGGCCCGTCGAAACCAGCCCGCTATTGCTACCACCGAGTGCCGGAAGCTTGATCGCCATCGCTTCCGACATGGCAACGGCCGCATTCATGCCACTTCGATTCAGGAAAACGCGAGTAAGCACGCGCCCCTTGTGCGTGACACTCACTCCGGACTTATCCTGCCTCAACTCAACTCGGATGTGCGAGCTCGGGCGTTCGAGTAATTTGTAGCCATACTCGAGTGCCTGTTTTCTACTAACAGTCAAAATGTGGTTCCATTCTCGCAGCAAACCTGTACATTACACGCCTCATGATGGCATTGATTCTGGTGGCATCCAAGTATAATCCCGACCCGATTACGATCGTAAACGACGCAGTGGCATGCACGATTAACAATGAACTTTAAAGGCAAAGTAGCAGTAGTTACCGGCGGGGCAACAGGCATCGGCCGTGCGATCGCGCTGAAATTGGCCGGCAAAGGCGCTGCCGTGATGATTGCCGATATCAACGAGAAAGCTGCCGAAACCACCGCAGCCGAAGTAAAAGAGATATCGGGCAACTCAGCGATTTTCGTGACCGATGTTACCAACGTGGCTGCATGCGAAGGGCTGGCCCAGGCTACTATCGACTCTCTCGGCCCCGCTGAATTTCTAGTGAATAACGCTGGAATAGCGGGATCGCCCGGGTGGCAAACTCGGTCGCATTCAACCGAAGAAGACTGGAAGCAGACTTACCAGGTCAACGTGATTGGAGTCGCAAACGTCACCAACGTTTTCCGAGCCCAGATGACCGAACGACGATCGGGTCGAATCGTGAATCTCTCGTCAATCGCAGGTAGGGAAGGGCGCCCCTCACTGCCTCACTACTCGGCATCGAAGTCGGCTGTTATTAGCCTGACCCAGTCGACAGCGCTCGAGTTGGCTCGCTTCAACATCACTGTGAACGCCATCTGCCCCGGTCTGCTCTGGACTCCGATGTGGGAACAGGTCGGCAGTCGATACGCCAATGATGTCCCAGCCTACGAAGGCATGACTCCACGTCAGGTTTTCGACACGATGGTCGCCGAAAAGATCCCGATGCAAAAAGAGCAAACCCCTGAAGATATCGCAGACACAGTGGCATTCTTCGTTTCAGACGATGCGAAAAACATCACGGGTCAGGCTCTCAACGTCGATGGTGGGTTCTACATGCGCTAGGTCGGGGCCAGTTTCCTGACAGGCAGAAGTTTCTATGGATTTCGAAAGTAAAACAGCAGTAATCACTGGTGGCGCCAAAGGTCTGGGCCGAGGAATCGCGCTCGAACTGGCGCATCGTGGAGCGAATGTGATCATTGCCGACATGGACGAAGAGTCCGCCAGAAGCGTGGTTACGGAAATCAAAGCCGGTGGAACCCAGTCGTACTTTTGCGAAACCGATGTGACTCAACAATGGTCTACCGACGACATGGTCGAAACCGCCCTCGAGGAGTACGGTCAGCTCGATATTCTGGTGAACAATGCCGGTGTTGCCGGATCACAAGGCTTCATCACCCGCAAGACGGCAACCGTAGAGGACTGGCAGTCGACGTTCGACGTAAATGTATTTGGAATTGTGAACGGAACGCAGTCAGTCGAGAAATACATGGTCGACCGCGGCTACGGCAAGATCGTGAACATCGCCTCGATTGCTGGACGAGTCGGTCGAGCCGGGTTCGCAACGTACGCAGCTTCGAAAGCCGCCGCAATCAACGTGTCACAGGCATGGGCATTCAAGCTTGCTCCGCACGGCATCAACGTAAACGCAGTGTGCCCCGGAATGATCTGGACTCCACTGTGGGAGAACCTCGCCGAATGGCGAAAATTGACTGACCAGCAAAACGCAGGAATGACACCCCGAGAGGTCTTTCAACGAACGATCTCAGAGCTAGTACCACTGGGCAGGGAACAGTCACCAGAAGACATTGGCAAGGCTGTTGCCTTCCTCGCTTCCGACCGCGCCCTGTCGATCACAGGGCAAGCTTTGAACGTCGACGGCGGAATGAGAATGAACTGAGCGTTACCGCTCTACCCCGGCGTCGTTATACCCAGCGCCTCATTAGTCATGTCGGTAAGAATACTGTCCAGTATCTTGCTCGTGTTAGGACCGATGATTTTCCTGACGATTTCGCCCTCGGTGTTGAAGAAAAACTTTTCTGGGATCCCACTCACCCCGAAGTCGACCGAAATCTGACCCGACGGATCGATCCCGTTGACGTAGTTGATCCCGTTGCGCTCTATGAAATCTTCAACAGGGCCAACACTGTCCCAAATCGCAACGCCGATGAACTCCACTCCGCGTTCTTGCCACTTGTCATATGTCTCAGCAAGAACTGGCCCTTCAGCTCGGCAAGGTGCGCACCACGACGACCAGAAATCGACCACTACGACCTTGCCTCTGAAGTCAGCGACCGAGATCACATCTCCATCAAGCGTCGTTAGCTCGAAGTCGGCAAATGGCTCGACAGAAAGATCGACATCACCAAACTTGTCGTTGATGCCCGGCCGGCCGGCCGCTCCGTCGTTTTGAGCGACACCCCATGCGAACAGCGCCAGCACAAGAAGAACCGGTACACCCACTCCGATCAGCACCTGGCGTCTCTGACCCACAGCTATTTTCCCGGTTCTTCAGAAGATTCGTCTTCAGCTGCATCGTCTTCAGCTGCATCGTCGCCATCATCATCAGTCGAAGAATCTTCCTCGAATTCCAGCGCGAGGCGCTTCAACTCATCGCGCTGCTCGTTGTAGTCA
>Ga0302133_10001345_pt1 | contig 15344 bp, 17 predicted proteins | sample CB9_331_MG_FD_203121 | JGI IMG/M metagenome (GOLD analysis project Ga0302133, IMG submission 203121) | Marine microbial communities from Western Arctic Ocean, Canada - CB9_33.1 | ecosystem: Environmental > Aquatic > Marine > Oceanic | place: Canada: Western Arctic Ocean | collected 2017-09-19 | reverse complement strand
ATAGTCGCACCCGGCTCGTCAACCGAAAATACGGTCGCAGCTTCGATCATTCGCTGAAGTGTCGGGTCATTAGGTTGGTGAGCGAGTGTCGGACCTTCAAGGGAAGAAATCGCAATTCGATTCCGGCTTAGCACTTCGATGTCAGTTCCATAAACCAGTTCTAATCCGTCGATGTGTACGGCCAGCCCAGAAATAATTTCAAAGCCACCATCGCTTTGTGGCTCGATGAGACTCTTGAACTCGGAGGGCGCCGGCGCAGCACCTTCGACTCCTTCGATTGGAGTTTCGTCGAATGTGGGAATGTTCACGTTGAACAGTGCGCCTCGCTCAGTCTCAGCACTAAGCAGCTCAGTCGTAATCGCACCGATAACGTCTTTAACTTTAGGGTCATCGAAATTGTCAGAAGCATCCATCGAGAATGCACAGGCTTTCACGCCCTTTGCCGCAGCTTGTATCGCAGCACCCATCGTGCCTGAGATGAAAACGTTACGACTCGTATTGAAACCGGGATTTATGCCCGATACGACAGCATCTGCACCACCAATTAAGACATGCTCTAGTCCTAAAACCACCGAATCGGCAGGTGTACCACTAACGGCGTAGCATTTCACTCCGTCCACTCGGCTCGGGGCTTCATTGATTTTCACTGAGGTTCTGAGCGTCAGCGCAGTGCCGACACCAGACTGGTTACCAGCGGGAGCGACGACTGTCACTTCGCCGAGATCTTTTACGGCTCGCACCAATGACCAAATCGCGGGGTTGTCGAATCCATCATCGTTAGTTACAAGAATTTTCATGCGCTAAATCGTAGAGGTAATCCAGAGGCTTTGTGTGACCATCAAAGACGGAGTTTTGCTGATCTCAACTCTACACGAGAAGAAAATTGTCTATAAGACGAGCGTTCCCAATTTTTACAGCCAACAACGCCTGAGCTGAGTAATTGACTTCATCCAACTCTTCGAAAGTATCGACATCAGCTATCGATGCGTAGTCGACTTCGGCAAGAGGCTCTCGGGATAATATCGAATTAAGCATAACCCGCAGCACTTCGCCTGATCGCTCTCCTGAATCAAACGACAACTTGGCGACTGTTAGTGCTTTGAACAAAACCGTTGCGGCTTGTCGTTCTTGAGGAGACAAATAAGCGTTGCGGGTGCTAATGGCGAGCCCATCTTCTTCGCGAACCGTCGGGATCGGGATAATTTCAATCCCGAAACTCAGTGATTCGTTTACGTGCTGAATGATTCGAAGTTGCTGAGCATCTTTCTCACCAAACGTCGCTTTGGTTGGCGAGATAATCGAGAACAGACGCGCAACTACAGTCGCTACTCCCTCGAAGTGACCAGGCCGTTGTGCACCTTCCAGCAAGTTTGCAACAGGACCAGGATCAACAACTGTAAGAATTTCACCCGGTGGGTAGATCTCTTCTTGCGATGGCACGAACACGAAGTCGGCTCCATGTTTTTCAAACTCTGCAAGATCGGAAGTTTCGTTCGACGGATATGTCGAAAGATCTTCGTTTTCGCCAAATTGCGTTGGGTTCAGAAACAACGATCCGATCATCACATTGCAGTGCGATCGAATTGTGTCCAAATGCGCACTGTGTCCACGGTGCAAACCGCCGAGGGTAGCAACAAGACCCACTGAACCAGTCAGCACGCGCCGAACTTCCCGCATCTCCGCGGCAGTACGAATAACTCGCATGATCTAGTCGCTTAGTTCGACAGGGTTTGCCGCATTTGATTGAACGTGAGAATCATCAGAGAAGAACGACTGTGCATCGGTCGGGAACGTTCCTTCACGAACGTCGTCACTGTATCTAATTAGCGCATCCTCAATGATCGTAGCCAAGTCAGCATATTTTCCTGAATGACGAGGTCTAAAGTCAGGATCAAGACCGAGCATGTCGTGAAATACCTGAATTTGTCCATCACAATGAACACCCGCACCAATTCCAATCGTAGGAATATCGAGCGTTTCTGTGATTTTCTTCGCCAGTTCGACAGGAATTAGTTCGAGGACAATCGCGAATGCTCCAGCTTCCTGAAGTGCGATAGCATCTTCTAGAACCTCGTTGGCTGTCGATTCAGTCTTGCCCTGCACTCGGTACCCACCGAGTTTATTCACGTGCTGTGGGGTGAGACCAATATGCCCCATCACTGCTAATCCAGCATCTGCAAGTCGACGAACAATAGGTGCAACCGTTTTGCCTCCTTCGAGTTTTACTGCCTGCGCTCCGCCTTCTTGAATGAGGCGTGCTGCATTTCGGAGAGCCGTCTCAGCATCGATCTGGTAGCTAAGGAAGGGCATGTCAGCAACGATGAGTGGGTTGGTCGTACCGCGAACAACTGCAGCGGAAGCGCTGACGATATCGTCAACGGTTACTGGAATTGTTGAGTCGTGACCAAGAACAACATGCCCCATACTGTCTCCGACCAGGATCATAGGAATACCTGCTGCGTCGATAATGCGAGCTGCCGTGTAGTCGTATGCCGTCACCATTGGGATCGGCTCGCCACGGCGTTTCATCTGCTGAATCTTGTAGGTTGTGATTCTGCGTAAAGCCATTCGTGTACCTCCGCTACCGGTCGACTGCACCTTGCTAGCCGCCAAGCCTTAGTTCACTTGCGTTAAGTCATTATTACCCATTTTGGGGTTTTTGTGGGCGTTCTTAGTTTGATTTTCGTCAGAAAGTAACGTTTTGAGGCTTTCAAACTTCGATTCCGACATTCCGCCCTGCTCTTCAGCGATGTGCAATGACGCCAGCGCCAGTGCCGAGTACGCCTGACCGATTTCAGGTGATTTTTCTGAAGTCGCCGCCAGGTGAGTAGCGATTGTCTCGACATCCCCGCGGACGAAAGGACCAGTTATCGCGTCGGGAAGTCCTTTTTCATCTAAGGCGTCGACGGTTGCTCGCAGCAGAGGGACAAGACGCCGCAGTGCGTCTGAGCGTTCAATTCCTAACGGTTCCCACATTTCGGCGGCTAATCCAGTTAGGCCAGCCAGCAGACCACATGCCATCACCGCGGAAGCGTGGTAGGCAGCTCTTTGAGATGATTCGATTCCGAATGCGGAACCTCCGAGGTCGATCGCAAGCAGCCGAAGCCAGTAGAAAAGCATTGGATTTGCCGATTCTGTGGCAAAGGAAACATCTTTCAACCGTTCCGAAGAATCGTTTGTTGGGAATGTTTGAAGCGGATGGAATCCAGCCGTTTCCGCACCCGCTATTCGCGCTTCGTCCAATGCAGCGAGCGGTAGAACCCCGGCGCAGTGAACTACAGCCTGATGCGATCGCCATTCAACCTCTGAACATATTTCCTCGATATGGGCGTCGGGACCAGTTATGAACACGATGCTGGCGACGTTTGCTGCAGTTTGAACGTTTTCGACAACGATAGTGTTTGATATCTGATCGCTGAGCCATTTTCGGTGGCTCGATTGCCGACTCGTTACAGCCGCCACGTTGTAATCGGCCTTCGATAGCGCAATTGCAAGGCTTGATCCGAGTCGCCCTGCCGCAAGCACAGCGATCGGTGATTCTTTATTCAATTCAGGAAGAGGACTCACTATTTTCCTGCTTTCGTTTGAGCCGATTTAGCATCGGCTGCCGACATGACCCCACCGAGTGTTTCGGCGGAATCTATTGCGCTCAAAATCGCCCCTGTAACGGCTTTTAGTGCTGCGGCATGCAATACATCACCAGGAACGGCCTCAGCATGATTACTGGTCGAAAGGCCGAACATTATGTCGCCATCATTAGCAGTGTGCGAAGGGCGTATCGCAAGTGTGATGCCATCTTGCGCTGCGATTGCGAGCCGAGTGGCACCGATCTTGTCCAGAGGGGCATCAGTGACAACGACACCAATCGTTGTATTGCGGAAGAACCCTCGATCTTTAGGCGGAGACTCGATCATCAGTTCAATCGAGTCAGCGAAGCCTTCATCGGTCTGAGGTCCGGCAACGATCTCACCGGTCGTTGGATCTACTACCCCGCCAATAGCGTTCACGACCATCAGTGCTCCAACCGTTGCTCCGTTTGGCATGCGCACAGATGCAGTGCCGATTCCGCCTTTAATGGAAGCGTTCGCACCGAGCAGCTTCGCAACGGTCGATCCAGTACCTGCCCCGGCGTTGCCGATTGCGAAATCTTTCGCAGCACTAGCGGCAGCAGCATAGCCGTCATTTATGGTGGGGCGCACTTTCGAGTTGATAAATCCTAGATCGAATACAACTGCAGTTGGAACAAGCGGAATACGCGTTCGACCAAACTGCACCCCAACGCCTTGCTCTTCCAGATAACGCACCACACCTCCGGGCGCATCAAGTCCGAACGCGCTACCACCTGTGAGAGTTATTGCGTTCACCCACTGAGCACTTGCGAGAGGATCCAATAAAGCCGTCTCTCGACTACCCGGAGCGGCTCCTCTAACTTCCATCCCGGCGTTGGCGGGTTCGTCGCAAAGTATCACCGTGCAACCGGTTCCATTTTCAATATCGGTATGGTGTCCAACCGTGATTCCAGCGACGTCGGTGATGCTGCCTGAATAGTTCATATTTCTACCGAATACACTTGGTATGTTTAACCGGGTGGTAACTGTTAATTATCGTGCTCATATTATCGAATTAACTGGCCAGACCAGCACAGTTTCCCGACCTCTTTTATGACCTTTAACGTTGACTTAATTTCGCAGTGTACTAAGCGAAATATCTGGGCGTATACTAAGTCCGAATTTACCTGCGGCGAAATTCGTAACCACCTCCGGACACCGACGTGCCGGAAGGTCAATTTCTTAGTAGGAATAACAAATTCGGCTCGTAACCGATGTGAGGAGTCCCGAAGGTGCCACGTAACTTCAAGGAACTTAAGCACGCATACGGATTTGACGATGTCGCCATTACACCAGGCGACATCACGATTAACCCGGAAATGGCTGACCTGTCGACGAATTTCGACGGAATCAAGCTAGATGTCCCATTTATTGCCTCTGCAATGGACGCTGTGGTTGATCCGAAATTCGCTATCGAAATGACCAAAGCTGGCGGCTTGGCTGTGATGAACATGGACGGGCTACACACCCGCTATGAAGATACCGCACCAATATATGAAGAAATCGCTGCTTCCCCACGTGAAGAGGCAACGGCGATAATGCAGCGGATCTACTCTACCCCGCAGAAGCCTGAGCTAATTGCGAAGAAGATCGAAGAAGTGAAAAAAGGTGGCGGTATCGCTGCTGTTTCCTTCGTACCGCAGAGCGCTAAGCGAATGGGTCCACTGGCTGTTGAAGCCGGTGCAGACATGATTGTTGTGCAGGGAACTGTTGTTACAGCCCGGCACTCATCGAAGAGCCTTAAAGGCCTCGTCTTCTCTGACATGATCAAAGACATCGACGTTCCGGTTCTAGTTGGTAACACCGTTTCTTACGAAGTAACCAAGGAACTGATGCAGCAGGGAATCGCTGGAGTTATGGTCGGTGTTGGACCCGGATCAGTTTGCACAAGCCGTGAAGTTCTAGGCATCGGCATCCCTCAGGTAAGCGCCACTATCGAGTGTGCGGCAGCCCGAGATGATTACTTCAAGGAAACAGGCAAGTACATTCCGATCATCACAGACGGTGGTATCCGAACTGGTGGTGACGTTTGTAAGTCATTCGCCGCCGGTGCAAACGCAGTAATGATCGGAAGCCCATTCGCCAAGACCGAAGAAGCTCCTGCAAAGGGCTTCCACTGGGGCATGGCAGCCTGGCACGACTCGCTTCCTCGTGGAACCCGAATCAACATGGGTACCGAGTACAGCTTGCATCAACTTCTCTATGGTCCATCATCACGCACTGACGGTACGTTGAACTTGGTTGGAGCCTTACAGATATGTATGGGTTACGTTGGCGCAGCGACTATTCGAGAGATGAATAAGGCTCGAATGGTCTACGCACCAGCTATCAAGACTGAAGGCAAGATCTACCAGCAGGCAGGTCTCGGCTCCTAGCTGCCATTGGCAGGTTTTCTACTAGGTGATTTGCTCTTATATCTATTGTTGGGCATAGGGCCGATGTCGGCAGTAGCAGTTAACGTCAAACAAAACGTTAACATGGCACTAGCACAACACTGTGCTGGTGCCTTCGTTTAAGAGACAATCATTCATATGAACTTCAAGCGCCCACGCGGCACCGCCGACATACTTCCTGATGATCAGCCATATTGGTCGCACGTTTACTCAACCGCTAGCAAAGTTGCGAATCAGTTCGGGTATCGCAGAATCGACACTCCAACGTTTGAAGACACAAATCTCTTCCAGCGCGGTGTTGGTGACGAGACTGACATCGTTCAAAAAGAGATGTATTCGTTTGAAGATCACGGCGGAGACGGAATAACACTCCGTCCCGAGGGCACAGCTTCCGTTTGCAGGGCCTACATCGAAAATGGATTGCACAATAGTCCTCAGCCAGTTCGCATGTTCTACATGGCTCCGATGTTCCGATACGAACGACCACAAGCGGGTCGGTTCCGTCAGCACCACCAGTTCGGATGCGAAGCAATTGGCGATCAATCACCAAAGGTCGATTCAGAAATAATCGAACTCGGCTGGAAGTATATTGCCGACCTCGGAATCAAGAATGTGACTCTGCGCCTGAACAGCCTTGGCGACCATGAAGGTCGTGCCGACTACCTCAGCGATCTAGAAAATTACTTCCGCGGGGTGGCCGACCAGCTGCCTAAGCTTGATCGTGATCGACTGGATCGAGCGCCTCTGCGTGTTTTAGATTCCAAGGCACATGAAACTCAGGCTCTTGCCGATGCTGCTCCAAAATCAGTTGACTACATCAATGGTGAAGCCAAAGAACACTGGGATGAACTGCTGTCTCTCCTCGACAATCTAAAAGGGGTCTACCCCGATTTCTCTTACAGTGTCGATCACCGTCTTGTACGTGGACTCGATTACTATAACCGCACCGTATTTGAGTACGAACCTCTCGATGCTGTCGGGCAGGGAACCTTGCTGGCTGGCGGTCGATATGATCCGTTGATCGGCATCCTTGGCGGACAAGAAACTCCTGCCATTGGTTTCGGATCAGGAATCGAACGAATGATTCTCGAACTAAAAAAACAAGAAGCAGAAATTAATCCTTCAGCCGGACCCGACATCGTCGTGGTGACGCTCGGTGACGCGGCTTCTGCCGGAGCCAATCTCGCTATAGGCTTACGAGCCGCGAACGTTTCGACCGTGCTGGCGCCGAGCCGTTCGATGAAAGCACAAATGCGGTACGCCAACCAACAAAACGCTTCGAACGTCGTGATCATTGGTGATCGTGAAGTTGAAAACAGCGTCGCATCAGTCAAAAACCTTGCACAAGGTGGCGACCAGTCCGAGGTAGCGCTCGATGCTGCTGCGATAGCCGAGCACGTGCGGGCAGCTGGCAACCAGTAGCGGTTCGATTCCAATCGCACCACCCACCTGCTAAATCCATATTTGGATTCACGATTTATTCGCACTAACTGGTAACCTCAAACTATGCAGCAATCAATGGAAGCCCGCTTAAAAGAAATCTCTGAACGACACGGCGAAGTTGAACACTTGATGTCTCAGCCTGAGACAGCTTCAGACCCGAACGCGATTCGGAAATTGGGTCAGGAGTACAGACAGCTACAACACGTCGTCGAACTATGGAACGAGATGACGAGCGCTCAGACCGATCTCGACGGTGCTCAGGAGATGATTGCGGAAGAAACCGATCCTGAAGTTCTCGAAATGGCGACCACGGAAGCAGACGAGCTAAAAGAAAAGCTCGACAGTCTATTCTCCGATATCAAACTCGAACTTCTTCCAAAAGACGAAACTGAACTCGCGGATGCTGTTGTCGAGGTTCGTGCCGGAGCCGGAGGAGATGAGGCTGGCCTCTTCGCCGCTGAAGTATTCCGCATGTACCAACGCTACGCTGAAAGCCGCAAGTGGAAAATGAAAGTTCTCAGTGAAAACAGCACCGGTGTGGGCGGCATCAAGGAAGTTACGTTCGAAATAGAAGGTGAACGTGCGTACCAAAGACTTCATCTTGAAAGTGGAGTTCACCGGGTTCAGCGTGTTCCCGAAACCGAGTCACAAGGTCGAATTCACACTTCTACAGCCACTGTCGCAGTGATGCCCAAAGCAGAAGAGCTTGACCTGATCATTGAAGACAACGATCTGAAGATCGACGTGTTCCACTCCGGCGGTGCTGGTGGTCAGAACGTTAACAAAGTGGCGACTGCCATTCGAATTACTCATCTTCCTACCGGACTCGTTGTGCAGTGCCAGAACGAGCGATCGCAGCTGCAAAACAAATTGCAGGGTATGGAGATTCTTCGTTCACGACTTTGGGACAAGCAACTTCGTGAACGCAACGCCGAAATTAGTGCGAACCGAAAATCACAAGTCGGTACTGGTGATCGATCTGAAAAGATTCGTACCTATAACTTCCCGCAGTCTCGGATCACCGATCACCGAATTGGCTTCACGAGTCACCAGATGCAGAACGTTATGGGTGGTGGCCTCGATGGCTTCATCGATGCGCTGCTTCAAGAAGAGCAGGCACGAAAGCTTGCTGCTGTAGGCGACTAAGGCGGGAGTTCATGACCGTCGAAACAGTCTCAGCACTTATCCAATCTATCGCACGTAGGCTAGACGCGGTTGGAATCGCAGATGCCGGAATCGACGCTCGTTTGCTGCTGCGAAGCGCGTTCGGCTGGTCGGCTGCTCAACAACTTGGGCAACTACTCGATCCTCCTCCGGTGAACCGCCTAGACAATCTCGAATCGATGGTTGTACGCCGAGAAACACGTGAGCCGCTTCAGTACATCACCGGCAGCACCGAGTTTTACCGACGAAATTTCACAGTTAACGAATCAGTGTTGATTCCTCGCTCAGAGACTGAACAACTAGTCGTTCAAACCCTCTCGTTTGTACGGGAGCGAGGTATAAAAAATCCTCGGATCGCCGATATCTGCACCGGCTCAGGCGCCATCGCCGTGTCACTGGCATTGGAACTTCCGGTTGCCGAGGTGCATGCAACCGATATTTCTTCAGCGGCGCTTGGTGTCGCACAACAGAACGCGGATGATCTGAATGCTGAGTTAGATATATACGAGGGCAATCTATTGGATTCGCTTTCCGGTGCATTCGATGTAATCGTTTCGAATCCGCCCTACATCCTCGCAGGCATCATGCCCTCGCTTCAGGCTGAGGTCACCAAAGAGCCAAGTTTGGCTCTTGATGGTGGGAATGATGGCTTAGACGTTATACGCCCGCTCTTAAAAGGGATTCTTGCCCGGCTCAAGCCAACGAATAGTGCCGCCTACATTGAGATAGATCCACCGATCGAAGACGCAGTTCTCCGACTAGCACTATCAACGTTCCCTCAGGCAGGAATATCGCTTCTCACCGATTTGGCGGGACTAACTCGCTGCATTTCGATCGAACACGCGTAGGCACGCGAACCGGATATCACCCGCCTACCCTCTGTATCAGCCTAGTCGTGTCCAGTGATTCTCTGAATCCGGCATAATGTGCCATACATCTAGATGTTTTGGGACGATTTCATGCCAATTTTCGTGCTTCATATATACGGTATCCTCAAACACCCCGATGAACACCCTAATTCTCAACCTTATCTGGCCAGCGGTTCCAGATGTACAAGCCAGCCGTGAAAATGCAGAAGGTCTTTTGCGGGGCGATACAACCCCGTTTAATATCGACGGCGCTCCATAAAAAGAGACAACTGAGTTTGGGATTCCTGTTACACCGTATTTTCACGATGCACAGCAGGAGCAAATTTCACTTGTAACTTTATCGGCTTGGGCTGATCCGTAATCAGCGGCTGAACATTCATTTCACGGCACACATGGCTATCATCCGTGATGTGGTAGACCGACGATATCGAGTCGGTCAATCGAGACTTGGCGAATACCAAAATCGCTCATCTGTATGAAAATGCCTCATGGTCAGATACGTTCTCACTCAAAACCATGTACACCAGCTCAGGTGAGAAAATGAGTATGGACAACAAGAGATTTAAAGACTTGGGTAGTCGAGCCGTCTGACAGCACCCAAACGAACACGCAAACGAAAAAGCCCTGAACAAATGTCCAGGGCTTTTTCGTTGATCTAAATCGATCGGAAAGTTCGAGCGACTTACCTCTTTGTGTACTGAGGTGCCTTACGGGCCTTCTTAAGACCGTACTTCTTGCTTTCCTTCATTCGAGAGTCGCGGGTCATAAGGCCAGCGTCACGAAGCGGCTTGCGCAGGTTTTCATCCATAACCACAAGTGCTCGAGCCAAACCGTGTGCGAACGCACCAGCTTGGCCGTGCGAGCCACCACCGTGAGTCTTAGCAACGATAGTTACCTTGTCGGTAAGGCTTGTTACACCGAGCGGACTAATTGCCTGTCGAAGCCATGCACCAACGGTGAATACTTCGTCAATAGGTTTACCGTTTACGGTTGAACCACCTGGAGTGTTGTAAACCCGAACTCGGGCGATAGCTGTCTTTCGACGGCCCGTACCGTAATAATACTGCTGGCTAGTCAACTATTTCTCTCCCGAGGCGCCAGATGCTTTAGCGGCTGGCTTCTTAGCTGCAGGTTTCTTAGCAGCTGGCTTTTTAGCGGCGGTCGCCTTCTTTGCCGCAGGTTTCTTAGCAGCTGGCTTTTTAGCGGCGGTCGCCTTCTTTGCCGCAGGTTTCTTAGCAGCTGGCTTTTTAGAAGCGGCTGTCTTGGTCGCTGGCTTCCTAGCTGCTGTTTTCTTGGTAGGAGTCTTCTTTGGTGCAGCTTCAGCAGTTTCAACTACTTCTGTTGCTACCGCAGCGACCTCGGCTTTTGGTGCAGATGCTTTCTTTGCGGAAGGCTTTTTGGCTGCGGCTTTAGGAGCCGACTTTGCAGCAGTTTCGGCCTTAGCCTCGGCAGCAGCTTCACGTTCTTCACGTCGGTCTGATCCGAGTATCTGAGCTTCGTGAGGGTGTTCGGCACCGGCGTAGATCTTCAGACGAGTCATCATCTGGCGACCGAGCTTGTTCTTCGGGAGCATTCCCTTGACGGCCAGTTCGATAATTCGAGTTGGATGTCGTTCCTGCATACGAGAATAAGGAATCTCTTTGAGAGTTCCAGGGTACTGGCTATAACGCTTGTAGATCTTCTGTTCAGCCTTGAGGCCAGTAACTTTGATCTTGGAAGCGTTGAGCACGACGACAAAGTCGCCTGTCAGCATGTGCGGCACGTAGGTGGGCTTGTGCTTGCCCATCAGGAACGTTGCCACCTGAGTTGCGAGTCGTCCGAGTACCTGTCCGTCTGCATCAACGACTTGCCAGTCGTTCACGATTTCGGATGCCCTCGGGTTGTATTGCTTTAGCTTGGTAACCATATTCAGTCGTTCAGTCCATTATTTTCAATGATCTAGTTTACGCTCAGACCAGCAGAATCAGTGTTAGAAAATGAAGGTAATCCACATTCTCCTGATCCACCGTATGAAATCTCTTCAAGGCAAAGTCCCTCTGCCGGCATCACGTAAGATGCGGCCCCTCGGGTTTCCGAGGCGAGTAACTGTCCAACAATTTCGGTAGAGGTGTTACCTCGTCCGACGTCGTAAAGCACTCCCGCAATCCTACGAATCTGCTGGTGCAGGTAGGCATTTGCAATAATTTTGAACTCGATGTTGTCGCCATTGCGAGTAGCAGTTGCGGATTCCACGTTGCGCCTAGTAGGTGCATCGATCGGAGCAGCAGGGCCAGCAAAGGCTGCGAAGTCGTGAGAACCAACCAGTGAATGGCTAGCTATGTTCATCACTTCTGCATCGAGGGGTTTCCGCACGTGAGTCACAAAATGACGGTTTAGTGCGGGCGCAGACCGGGCATCATTGAACGTGTACACGTAGGTACGTGAAGACGCGTCACCACGTGGATCGAACCCTTCGGGTCCATCCTCGACAAGTTGTGCACAGCGAACGCGCACGTCTTTTGTCATGTAGTGATTCAATGCTTTCCTGATCTGATCGGGCGACATATCGGTTTCTTCATTGAAACAACCAACCTGCCCCCTAGCATGTACTCCGGAGTCAGTTCGACTCGCGAAATGCATTCTTATTTCTTTATTGAAGACACTGTGTAGGGCGTTTTCTAGTTCGCCCTGCACAGTCCTTACATTGTTCTGAATCTGCGAGCCGTAGAACTCTGTTCCGTCGTACTCAACTACCAGTCCAATGCGCATCGTTCTTGTTAGTCAACCAACTCAATCAACGCCATTTCCGCAGCATCCCCGGCGCGAACGCCAAGTCGAGTGATACGGGTGTAGCCACCGGATCGTTCTTTGTAACGAGGAGCGATGTCGTCGAAAACAGACTTCAGAACCGTCTTATCGGTGATGAAAGCTGCAGCCTGGCGACGATCGTGAAGGGTGCCCTTCTTGCCCAGAGTGACCATTTTTTCAGCAATAGGACCAATTTCCTTAGCCTTTGCGATGGTCGTCTTGATAGCGCCATGCCGGAGTAAGTCAGTGACCATAATCCGGAACAAAGCCCTACGTGAAGCCGAATTTCGACCGAGTCTCCGGCCGGTTATTTTATGCCTCACTAGATTCTGCTCCTACGTCCTCGGTAGCTTCAACTGCAGCTTCGGCCTCGGCTTTAGGCTCTTCGCCTTGACCCTCAGATTCACCTTCAGCATCGTCCGAAGTCTCAGTTTCAGGCAGAAGTTCACGCTCAGCGAGCTTGTCGTAAAGCTCGTCGAGTGACTTCTGACCGAAGTTTCGAATTTTCAGTAGTTCTCCCTTAGGCATCGAAAGCACCTCACCTACGCGGTTAATACCAGCGCGTTTCAGGCAATTTAGAGTTCGTGCCGAAAGAGCAAGTGTTTCAACAAGAGTGTTGTAAACATCGGGGGAAATCCCCAGACCAGCTGCTGGACTTGCCTCTTCTTCAGGCTCTTTATCAAGTCGTGTGAAGAGGAAGAAGCGTTCCATCAGCAGATTACCTGCAGACTGCATCGCTTCGAGCGGCATGATCGTGCGGTCTGTCCAGACCTCAACAATCAGCTTTTCCAGATCGGAACGCTGACCAACTCGTGTCGGTTCGACAGAGAAGTTAGCTTTACGTACTGGCGTGTAAATAGCGTCCACCGGGAGAACACCAATCGGTAGGCCTTCGTCCTGCCCTGCAGGTTCGTAGCCAACACCCTGTTCAACGTTGAACTCAACAGAAAGTCGAGCACTCGAGTTGTCTAGAGTGGCGAGGTGGTGTTCCGGGTTTACGATCTCAAAATCAGCAGTCGCCATGATGTCACCGGCGCGAACTTCACCCTCACCGTCAACTTCTAATCGAAGTCGACCAGGGCGGTCAGCGAGTGAACGCAGGCGAATGCCTTTAACGTTGAGCAGCAATTCTACAACTTCTTCACGCATGTGAGGAACGGTTGAGTACTCGTGAAGAACCCCATCGATCTTTACCCACGTAATGGCTGTACCTGGCAACGAGTTGAGCAGCGATCGGCGAAGAGGGTTGCCAAGTGTGACACCCCATCCCCGTTCAAGCGGCTCTGCAACAAAGCGGCCATAAGCCTCTTCATTTTCCTGAATTGTTATTGAGAGATCAGGGATCTCTGGCGCAACTGGCGGCAATTCTTCCTGAGGAGTAATGCCGTACATTCGTTCAAGCATCGGCGTGTGTTACTTCCTTGAGTAGAACTCAACTATTTGACGTGTATCGATTGAAAGTTCGACGTCGCTCGACTTCGGAAGAGTCACGACTTCGCCAACGGCCTTGTCAGAATCAACATTGAGCCAGCTCGGGATTACCGAGTTTGCGCCCATGCCGTTCGACACGATTTCGAACAATCCCGTCTTTCTAGACTGTTCACGCCAGCTAATACGGTCGCCCGCCTGAACCTGGTATGAAGGAATGTTCACCTTCTTGCCATTCACCTGAATGTGACCGTGTCCGACGATTTGTCGAGACTGTGGTCGCGAATCAGCGAAGCCAAGTCGGTATACAACGTTGTCTAGTCGGCTTTCGAGGAGTTGGAGTAGGCGGTCACCTGTCACACCCTCAAGTCGGCTAGCTTTCTTGTAGTAGTTACGGAACTGACGTTCCAACACGCCGTAGATAGCGCGTGCTTTCTGTTTTTCTCTCAGTTGTGTCCCGTATTCAGAAATACGGCGTCGGCGCTGCTGAGTTGACTTATCTCCAGGTGCGCTCTTTCGTCGCTCCCAGGCACATTTGCCTGAAGGCTTTGAGCAGAGCTTCATCCCGAAGCGTCGGCAGTTCTTACATTTAGGTCCGGTATACCTTGCCATTAGTTTCCTGAGTTATCTTTCGATTTTTTATTAATCGATTTAGTTCGGCGTCAGTGGAACGAGCTGCTATTTGGCAAGGAGCTCGTTCGTGACTATTTAGACTCGGCGTTTCTTCGGCGGACGGCATCCGTTGTGTGGCACTGGAGTAACGTCACGTATGGATACTACTCGGATGCCAGCACCCTGAATTGCTCGAATAGCTGCTTCACGACCAGAGCCGGGGCCCTTGACCATGACGTTCACAGTCTTGAGACCGTGTTCGATAGCTGTTCTTGCTGCCGTTTCACCTGCGCGCTGAGCTGCAAATGCGGTGGATTTTCGTGAGCCTCTAAAGCCCATTGCACCAGCACTACTTTGCGAAATCGTGTTGCCCTGCGGGTCGGTCATTGTAATGAGCGTGTTGTTGAACGTTGCGCTGATGTAAGCCTTGCCCTGTGGGACAAACTTCTTTTCGCGTCGTCGTGCTCGCTGTCTAGGCATATTTTTCTTCGTAATCCTCTAGCATGAATATCTGATAGGCGGATAGCGCCATACTAAGTTTCAGTAATGGTCTAAGTGTGATTAGTGACCCGCAACCCGTTTACGTCCGGCAACCGTCTGTCGACGACCACGTTTGGTTCGAGCGTTGGTCTTAGTTCGCTGTCCGCGAACAGGGAGGCCACGACGGTGTCGCAAACCCCGGAGTGTTTGAATATCCGTGAGTCGCCGGATGTTCAGCTGAGTCTCACGACGAAGGTCACCCTCGATGAGGAGTCCAGTCCTCTCGACAGCACTTCGTACTCGAGCCAACTCTTCGTCATTGAGATCTCTAACACGGGTTGATTCAGTCATGCCTGAATCTTCCATGATCTTTTTAGATGTGGTTCGGCCGATGCCATAAATGGCAGTCAGTGCTATTTCGAGTCTCTGGTTATCCGGAATATTTACACCGGCGACGATCGCCATAAGGCTGATATCTCCTGTTGTTCGGCTAGCCCTGTCGCGCCTTGAGGCGTGGGGTAAGTTTGTTAATCACGTAGACGCGTCCCTTGCGGCGAACA
>Ga0302133_10001339_pt1 | contig 15369 bp, 12 predicted proteins | sample CB9_331_MG_FD_203121 | JGI IMG/M metagenome (GOLD analysis project Ga0302133, IMG submission 203121) | Marine microbial communities from Western Arctic Ocean, Canada - CB9_33.1 | ecosystem: Environmental > Aquatic > Marine > Oceanic | place: Canada: Western Arctic Ocean | collected 2017-09-19 | reverse complement strand
ACTGATATCCTTAGACGTAATGTTTTGGATATAATGATCTCATGACGCCCCATATCTGGCGATACATCCTGCATGCCGACCTCGATGCCTTCTACGCCTCTGTCGAGCAAATGGACAACCCGCAGTACAAGGGTAGACCTCTGGTAGTTGGGGGATCGCCGGAGGAGAGAGGTGTCGTTGCTGCTGCCTCTTACGAGGCACGCAAGCACAACATCCGCTCGGCAATGCCAATGAGGACTGCGATGAGCATATGTCCACAGCTTATACGAGTGCCTCCGCGTTTTGGCCGTTACCGGGAGATTTCACGCCAGATCATTGATATTTTCCTGGAACTGACCCCCCTCGTGGAGCCTCTTTCCTTAGACGAGGCATTTTTAGACATTAGCATACAATCCTCCTGGAAGAGTGTGGCCAACATAGCGAGAAACCTCAAAATAAAGGTTAAAGAACAGACAGGCCTCGTGATTAGTATTGGAGGGGGTGCGTGCAAAACCGTAGCAAAGGTCTCCTCGCAACTTTCTAAACCAAACGGTCTTCTCCTGATAAAACCAGGGGAAGAGCAGGTCTTCCTAGCTCCACTAGGAGTCGGTATTCTGTCCGGGATTGGACCCAAAACTGCTAAGGTGCTCCACGGCCAAAACATCACCACCCTTCGTGACTTAAGTGCCTCCGCCAATTCCTGGTTACGCCAGGCCTTCGGTAAACGGGGCCCAGAACTCAAAGAACGGGCCAGGGGATTAGACCACAGCAAAGTCACACCCAACCGAGAGACCAAGTCGGTGAGTGCCGAGGTAACCATGGCCCAAGATGTGGGAGAAGAGGTGGAGATTGCGCAAAGGATCGAACAATTATCTCTGGGCCTGGCGTCAAGGCTTCGACGTAATAAGTTAGCTGGAAAGACCATCACCATCAAGCTGCGCCTAGCAGACTTCACCACGATAACTCGGCAGAGAACCCTACCCACTCCAACATCAGACCCGGAGGTTATTACCACGGTAGCATGTAATCTGTTGCGCCAGGAACTAAGGCCTGGACACAGCTTCCGTTTAGTAGGAGTAGGGGTCACCGGCTTTAAAGCACTCCAGCAGTTGTCGCTCTTTCCGCTGCTGTAAAAATATTGAACCGTTAGTAGGATGGGGAGGTTTATCGATCTCTTAGTTCGTTATCGTAGTTTCCTGACTTGAAGTCGGTTACCACATTGGTTTTCAGATCTTAAACTTAACGATTGTTGATTGTCTTGTTAGGGATATCCTTCCCGTATATTGGTAACCAAATAAACTGGATAAACGTTGGTGTAATTCTTGAAGTCCGCTTTTAATTTTATCCCATGCGTTGCCCTAACTTCGTCAAGGTCAGATGCTGAAGTCAACGTGATGAATGCTGCCACCATATAAGGTGCTGCATCTTCGGATTGCTCTCCATGAATCCCACGGTCAATTTCCCATCTTACGACTGCATTTCCGTAACAGCGTTTTGCCAATGGTGTGTGAGTGTTTATGTAATAATCCCAGTCGAAAAATGCACCTTCTTCGTTAGGATATAAAATAGTAAGTCTTATCATAGTAATGGCCTCCGTATATGAATTCTATTAGTTATGCTCTCCTTGTTTCTGTGAAAGCCTTTCCAGAACTAAAACGAGGTGTTTTGTGTCTTCCTTATTCTGCCAAGTACCCTCCGTCAATCACGAGAGAAGCACCCGTTATGTACGAAGCTTCGTCAGAGGCCAAGAACAACACTCCAAAGGCGACTTCGTTAGGCGTGCCTCGTCTACGCATAGGGGTAGGATCTATTAGTGTTTTGCTTTTGTCGGATCTCCTGAGGCTAGACTCTTTTAACATAGGGGTATCTATTGGCCCTGGGTGAACTGAATTTATTCTTATGTTGTCTTTGGCGTGACGTAACGCAGCAGATTTCGTGAAAATGGTTACAGCACCCTTAGATGCACTATAGGCGGGACTGCCCATTGCGCTGCCGACAAGCCCCATTTCGGAGGATATATTGACTATTGATCCCTTCCCATTTTTCATCATGTACGGTATCGAATGTTTACATCCAAAGAAGACCCCTTTTGCGTTTACGTCCATTATTTGATCCCATTGTTCTTCCGATGTAGATATCACGCTGTCATGTCCAGTAATACCAGCATTGTTAACCAGTATATCTAACTTGCCATAGAGGCTAATCGTCCGAACTAAGAGTGACTTCCATTGTTCCTCGCTTGTTACATCTAGGCAAATGAATTCTGCAGTTCCTCCATTTTGGGTAATCTTGTGTGCTACATCCTCTCCCATTTCCCGTCTGATATCAGCAATCACTACCTTTGCTCCTTCATTGGCAAAGATTATTGATTCAGCCGAACCCATTCCTCTAGCCCCACCTGTAACAATGGCAACCTTATCTCTTAATCTCATCGAGAACTCCTAGGTTAATTTTGGGTGTTCCTTATACCATTGGTTTGCCTGTTCGTATGCAAACGCTGCCTGTAGTACTGTGGATTCCGTGAATCTTCTCCCAATTAGCTGCAGTCCAACTGGAAGTTTATTTTCACCGGTGAATCCGCAGGGGACGGAGATCGACGGACATCCAGTCATTGCGGCTATGTTATTAATGTGTACGGCTTTTGATTTCGTGCTTAGTTCTTTCCCTCTAACGGTGACAGTTTCGGCGTCACCGGGAACTCCTACGCTCGCGCCAGTAGGCATAGCGATTAGGTCTACGCTTTGGAACACTAACTCTATTTCTTGGCGAATAGCATCAGCGATCTGTTGAGCGTGGTAGTAATCCGAAAACGGCAAAGTTTTCCCGGCTGTGATACGTCCGGAAATTTCAGGCCAATCTTTTAGCTCATTTTCTGAAAAATGCTCTTGATAATAACAGGCTAATTCTGGCAGAGTGATCTTAAAATGAACATCCCATCCTTGGGAGTTCTTTGGTAGCTCGACGGGTATTAATTGTGCACCCAAGTCTGACAAGCAGTTTATAGCGGTGCGGACAAGAGTTTCAACTTCTTCGGTTTCCCAGTTCCATAACCATCTATCAACCGGAATGCCTATCTTTAAACCTTTTACTGTTCGAGATAAATATGGCTTGTAATCTGGGACAGGATATGGCAGTGATATAGGGTCTTTCGGATCGTACCCAGCTAATATGTTTGAGACTGTAGAACAATCTTCTACTGTTCTGCATAAGGGTCCAGCCTGATCGGACATCCAACTAGGATGAATTACCCCAAATCTGCTTATCATACCTGTGCTGAGCCGAAAGCCTACCAGGTTGCAGTTAGCCGCAGGATGCCGGACTGAACCACCGGTGTCAGTGCCTATTGAAAAAAATCCCATCCCACTCGCTACAGACGCACCCGACCCAGAACTGGAAGTCCCAGGGCTGAATCTTAAATCCCATGGGTTATAACATTTGACTGGAAGTGACCCTCTCCCTATTTGAGAATAAACTTTGCCTACGAGAATTCCACCAGACTTTTCGAGAAGGGTATGGACGGTTGCATCTGCTGCAGGGGCATAATCGAGACCGCGAGGATTCCCAAAGGTAGTTTTGACATCTCTTGTAGCGATGACGTCCTTCAGCGTATATGGAATTCCGTGTAATGGTCCTTTGTAATCCCCTCGCATGATTTCGGCGGTTGCGTTTTTTGCACGTTTGCGACTGTAATCGAAGGCTACGGTGGTGAACGATTGAATCAAAGAATCGGTCTTTTCAATATGGGATAAACATTCTTCAGTTAATTCCGTGGGGGAGATTTCATGGCTTTTTATAAGGCAAGAGATCTCTGTGATTGACTTAAATAACAGTTCTGTAGACATGCGTACTCCCCAAAAATGCTCTAAACATAAGGTAGAGGGAAGCCTACTTAGTGTCAACTGTAGGAATTGACAGTAGAGGGTGCCAATGCTAAATTCCTAGCAAGGTAAATTCTATTTGTCAAATCGAATTTCTACTGAATAAGCCAGATTCCTTTGCCCATCTTAGCTAAATAGGGAGAGATATGACGGTATTAAATTCCGGCGTTGATATTCATAAACTTACAGGCATGAATTGGAGAATGATTGGGCCTCATAGAGGAGGGAGAGTATCCGCAGTTGCAGGCGATTATAATAACTCTAGAGTCTTCTATTTTGGAGCATGCGGTGGAGGTGTATGGAAGACCACAGATGGAGGTATGTATTGGAATAATGTATCTGACGGATTTTTTAGAACGGCTCCTGTAGGAGCGGTTGCTGTCTCTTTTTCCGATTCGAACGTTATTTATGCAGGTACTGGAGAAGCAGCTATAAGAGGGAATGTCGCAGCAGGCGACGGGGTATATTTAAGCACTGACGCTGGAGATAAATGGACTCACATTGGTTTAGAAAACACCAGACATATCGCAAAAATCCGCGTTCACCCTTCAGATCCAGGACTTGTTTACGTAGCCGCTTTTGGGGATGCATTCGGTCCGAATAAGGAAAGAGGTATATACCGTTCCTGCAACTATGGATCCACTTGGGAGCAGGTGTTGTTCAAAAGTGAACGGGCGGGAGCGATAGATTTGGTCATTGACCCGAATAACCCGAGAATCCTCTATGCTTCTATGTGGGAGGCGGAAAGGAAACCCTGGACTTTCAACAGTGGCGGACCAGACAGCGGTTTATGGCGATCCTATGACGGAGGCGATTCTTGGCAAGACCTGTCTAATCAGCCCGGTATGCCAAAAGGAAATTTGGGAAGAATAGGAATTGCAGTCGGATGCGACTCCAATTTTTTATGGGCTTTAGTGGAGGCTGATAAGGGTGGGCTATATAGATCAGAGAATAAAGGAGAAACTTGGACTCTCATATCTGGCGATTCGAATTTACAGGCGCGACCCTGGTATTTTCACCATGTCTTCGGAGATTCTCAAAACCCCGAGACCGTCTATGTATTAAGTTTAGCGGCTTGGAAATCTATAGACGGCGGCGCCAATTTTGAACAATGGCCTACCTATCATGGTGATAATCATGACATGTGGATAGACCCTAATGATAACCAGAGAATTATTGAAGGAAACGATGGTGGAGCGCATGTTTCTTACAATGGCGGGAAGACTTGGTCAACGATTTTCAACCAGCCAACTGCCCAGTTCTACCATTTGGATACAGATAACAACTATCCATTCCGAGTATATGGAACACAACAAGATAACACCGCTATTAGTGTGCCAACTAATGTGCCCAGTAAGGGAGTGATATTATATTCTGATTGCTACCCTGTAGGCCCTTCCGAAAGCGGCCATATTGCCGTAAATCCAAACGACTCTAATATTATATATTCTGGAGCGATTGGGTCATCACCAGGTGGTGGTGGCAATCTTTTAAGATATGACCATAAGTCAGGCCAAGTAAGAATCGTAACTGTTTGGCCTGAAGTCATTAATGCTTGGGGCGCCGTTGCTGCTAAGTACAGATTTAACTGGACTTTTCCAATTCTCTTTTCTCCACATGATCCTAATGTTCTCTACTGTACGGGGAATAGGGCCTTTAGGTCGAACGATGAAGGAACCACCTGGGAATCAATTAGTCCTGATCTATCCAGAAACGATTCGACCAAATTGCAACCATCTGGCGGAGACATAACTTTGGACGACACTGGAGCCGAACACTATTGCACTATATTCGCATTTGTGGAATCCCCTCATGAACAGGGAGTTATGTGGGCAGGAACTGATGACGGACTGGTTCATATCTCTAAAAACAATGGCACGGATTGGTTTAATGTTACTCCTAATGATCTCCCAGAATGGTCAACAGTCTGTTGCATAGAAATATCGCCTCACGACCCTGGAACAGCATATATTGCTGCCACTAGATATAAATTACAAGACAATCATCCGTATCTTTTTATGACCCGAGATTATGGTGAAAATTGGACTAGAATTGACTCTGGAATCCCGTGCGAGGAACTAACTCGAGTAATTCGTGAAGATCCTCTTCGGCAGGGGCTTTTGTTTGTTGGGTCGGAACGGGGAATATACGCTTCATTTGACGAAGGTGGTTCCTGGCAAAAAATAAATATGAATCTTCCAATTGTTCCAGTTCATGATATTGTGATTAAAGAGGATGATTTGGTTGTGGCTACTCATGGTCGCTCCTTTTGGGTACTAGACGACCTGACACCTTTCAGAGAGTCAAATGGAACTAAACAAACCCAACTTATGACCCCCAGGGCTGCTTATAGATTCCTTCACGGATCAGTTTCTGAACGATGGGGAGGCCCCGGGATTAACTATGCTGTAAGATCCGGAGTATATGCGGCTCACGTGGAAATCGAAGGGGTGAACAGAGCGAAATCTCGTAGATTTATTGATGCAGGATCAAATCCCCCAACAGGCGCGGTAGTTTTTTATTATCTACCAGAATCCATTGGACAAGACTCGACATTAACTCTTACATTCATGGATGAAAAGAGTGAAGTTATAAAGACGTTTAATTGCGATTCTAAATCTGACACATCCGACTTATCCAGGCATGCGGGTTTAAATCGATTCGTCTGGGATCTTCGGTATCCAGACGCCGAATCGGTGGAAGGCGACGCAGGAACCACCCAATCTGTCAGGGGACCCGTCTCTCCTATCGGGGTTTACCAAGTAAGGATTGAAGTGGGCGATTATGTCGATACCAAAAAGTTCGAAGTACGGACGTATCCAAATGTAGGCGCAAATGAAAAGGACATACGTGAACAATTTATTTTCCTGCTAAAAATACGAGATAAGCTTTCTGAGATTCACAGAGCCATTAACGACATCAGGCATTTAAAAACCGAACTTGCTAGGTGGACTGAAACCAATATTGACAATCCTGCAATTTCCGAACAGATTGAAGGACTTATAAAAAAGATAAACTCTGTAGAGGAAAAGCTTATACAAACTAGGTTTAAATCTCCTTTGGATAGAGTTAAGTATCCTGCAAGATTTAATTACCAGTTAGGGGAATTGGGAACCGTGGTAGGTAGCGCTGATTACAAACCAACTAAACAGTCATATGAAGTCTATGATGAATTATGTCAAAAAATTGATAAAGAACTCGAGCGTCTTTACACATTTCGGTCGGCGGAACTTCAGGACATTAATGAACTCATAGGGCTTAGGGGAAATCCTCAAATAAAATAGTATTTGCGTTGGCCGTCCATTTTGTTGATTGCTAATCTGGACTACCATTTGAGTTCAGAGTATTATCGCTGACTATGCCAATTAATATACAAAGTTGCCTCAAGGTAAAACCTTAATGGAACCTGGTAAGACTGCAGGTAAGTTTCAAGGTAATATTAGTCGGGTGTTAACCTCATTTGAAAGTCCAGATTTTCGATATATTTGGGTTCATTTTTTGTTTAATTTTGTGGCTATGGACATGTTGATGTTGACTCAAGGATGGTTGGTATGGGAAAGCACCCATTCCGTGTTTTTGGTGGGAGCTGTAGCTGGCATAAGAGGGGTCGGACAATTTAGCTTCGGTGCACTGGGTGGCGTCATTGCCGATAGGTATAATCGGAGACTCATTCTTACCATATCGCAATTTGTCCGTGCCGCATCATGTTTGTGTTTGGGTCTATTGATTATTTCTAATCACGTGGAAGTCTGGCACATGCTGGTTTTTTCGGGAATCCAGGGTATTGTTATGGGGGCGCTGCTTCCGGCTAGTGAAACATTGGTGTTCGACATCGTAGGACCAAAACGAATTATAAACGCGGCCGCTATAAAGCACGGGGCTTATAGCATTTCTAGGATACCTAGTGCTCTCTTATTCGGATTTATCGTAAGTAGCATCGGGACTGGTCCCTGTTTTTTGTTTATTGCCATCGTGACCTTACTTAGTCCGATTCCTCTCTTTTGGATGGCTATTCAATATTCAAAACCGCCTAGAACAGACGGAATATGGGAAACTTTGAAATTTGGACTCACTTATGCTGGAAATAATTCGTCAATAAGATCTTTGCTGCTATTTAGTGTCGTGGTAGAACTATTCGGATTTAGTTACTTCATTATGTTACCGGTAATGGCTGATTTGGTATTGCATTCAGGCGCTTGGGGTTTAACCATGCTGTCTTTGAGCGGTAGTGTAGGTGGAATTTTGGCTACTGTGCTTTTTGCCAGTGTTACAAACATAAAGAAAGGGGAATCCACCCAAGTCGGCTTTCATTGGCTCAGCTTTGACAGAACGATGTTAGTGATGATAACTGGGATAGCAACTGGTCTGTCTATTATATTTTTTGCTACTTCTTCATGGATGCAATTATCTTTGATATTAGCAGTATTTGTGGGTGGGAGTTTGGTAAGCTACGACACGAGTATGGGGACTTTGATTCAAATACTTTCAGATGACGCGGTACGAGGTAGGATGATGGGTTTGTATGGATTAACATTTGGATTTACTCCTGTAGGTGGGTTTTTAAATGGCACATTGGCCGCATACACTAATCCTCAGCTTGCGTTGGGTTTGGGAGGTGTTTTGATATTAATATTTACTGCGGGTATTTTGCTCCCTACTAGAAGCTTATGGAATCATAGGAATTGATTCCTTTTCATAGAACGCCGAATAACATTACAATCCGACAATTGAGTTGAGACTCCGAACCTGGTTCTATAGAATTACTAGCACATAATCAAGATTTGGGGCCCTGTTATGGATATGGAAGGCAAAGTAGCGATCATTACCGGCGCGAGTCGTGGGCTTGGGAAGGCGATCGCTTTAAAATATTCACAAGCTGGTGCCAGGGTTGTCGTTTGCGCCAGAACTAACTCACCATCAGGATTTAAAAGTACGGCTCAAACGGTTGCTAAGGAAATTATCGATTCCGGGCATGATGCTATGGCGATAGATTGTGATGTAAGTAATTCGGACCAAGTCGAAGATATGATTGGGACTGTCCTAAATAGGTATGGGCAAATTGATGTTTTAGTAAACAATGCTGGAATAATGATTGTCGGTGAACCCTTCGAACAAATTTCTCCGGATCGATGGGATAATCTTATGAACGTCAACGTGAGGGGTATTTACTTGATGTGTTGGCATGTAATACCGATTATGAAAGCAAAAGGAGTAGGGAGTATCATCAATGTTGGGTCAAATATGGGGATAAATATTATGCCAGGTGGGGGCGTTGCCTATAGCAGTAGCAAGGCAGCAGTCCATATGATGAGCTATGCATTAGCCGCAGAACTTAAGCCATCTAATATTGCGGTTAACGTGTTTAGCCCTGGGAGTTTAAAAAGCGAAGGATCAAGCGTTATTCCATGGAATCTTATTAACTGGGAATCGCGAACAGATCCATTTGAAGTAGCACAATGTACGGTGTTTTTAGCATTGCAAACTGGTAACGGTATTACCGGCCAATATTTACATCAGGCCGAATACGGTAAAACCTGGGGACCAGGGATAAGTAATTAATTATGAACATTCCTTCAAATGATATATTGATACATCTCAAATCCCAAATAGGCTTCGAGCAATCTTTCACCAGTCCAGATCCTTTAAGTAGCGGCACAATCCGACAATATTGCGAGGCAATAGGCGATTACAACCCAGTGTATTTTGATCCAGTGTTTGCTAAGGCCGTCGGGTACGACGGGTTGATAGCACCTCCTAGCTTGATCTGTGAATCTGAGCAATTTAGCGGGTATTGTGAGGTAAATCCAATCCTTTCCGGGAGTTACTATTTTAGGGAACATTGGTATTCTTGGCTAAGAGCTGGAAATAACTATGAATTTTATAGACCAGCTAATATTGGCGACTTAATATCCACTGAAAAATGTCTTGAAGATGTTTGGTTGAAAATTGGCAGCAAGGGAACACACATTTTTAGAAAGATACTGATTATTTACAAAAATCAATGTGGGGTAACATTAGCTAAAAACGAAGAAATAATGTTTCTAACGGTCCCTAGCATAGCATGAAAGATTATTCAATAAACGATAGAGCATTTGACCCGATAGTTGTGGGCGAAGAATTGCCCAGTTTGGTTAAGGTGATTACACCAAAATTGATGATGTCATACGGTGCTGCTACTTGGGACTATGCACCTATTCACTACGATGTCGCAACTGCTAGAGACTTTGGATTCTCTGCTCCAATAGCAGATGGGCAAATGTTCGGGTCTTTTTTGGTTCAACTAGTTCAAAATTGGGCAGGACATTATGCACATATTCAAACACTAAAATTTCAGAATAAGAAAGTTTCATTTTCTGGGGATCAGATAGTATGTAAAGGTTACGTGGAAAACAAATGCGAAAATGAAAGGTCAATTATCTGCAAACTTTGGATAGAGACCGACGAAAATACAATAATACTTGACGAATGTTCAGCTGTGATATTATTTCGTGGTACCAATTAATTTATGAACAGGAAAAGGATTATCACCCCAGAATATTATCCCTGGGACCCAAATTATAAAGATAATGCGCGTTCTTTGGCGGTTGAAAGGCACGGCATTCTTTGTGTTTCCGGGCTTACTGCTGAGGTTTATGATGGCCAACGAAACACCTACGTTATAAACGACATCAGTCTTCTAAGACAAATGGAAATCATCTTTGAAAAGCTAGAAACAATAATTCAGAGCGCTGACTACGATTTAAAAGATGTGGTTTACACCGTGGATTATGCTCTCCAAGCAGGAATACCCGAATACCGAAAAACGGCAGATATCAGACATGCTGTTTTCGGAGAGAATCCTCCAGCAGCAGTCGGGGTTTTGGTTGAAGGTATCCCTTCTTCTTCAGCATTAATAATTATGAACGCAGTAGCTATGAAAGGCGGTAGGAACAAACGCGTTGTAATCCCGAGAACTTCGCCAACTTGGAAAAGGTACAATTCTCTAACCTTTTCACCAGGATTTTATGTAGGTGATCATTGGTTTTGGATGTCTGGAACTACTGGGCGCATGTATCAAGAGGGAAGAGGACGGGATGTTTACCCCGAGGGAATTCAATCTCAGGAAGAATTAATATGGGGATCTAGTTTGGGTGAAATATTAAAGGAGGCAGGCATAGACGCTAACTCCGTGGTTCGTACAACGGATTATGTGCATCCTGCTGCCGTTAGTGATTATAAACGACAATCTGTATCCACCAGTTTATCAGGACAACCCACTCGACGGGCTAAAGAGGTCCTAGTAGTCAATCGCCTGTTACGAAGTGCCGCCCTTTTAGAAACGGATGCTACATGTTATTTAGGAACTGACAAAGAAATAATTGCCCCTGATGGTATTCCAGGCATTAGTGCTGTGAGGTGCGGGAAAGTCGTATTTTGTAGTTCTCAGGGCCCGATTGATTATAAGGGCCAATTTGTTGTAGGTAAGGGGTATTTTGACGCTCAAGTCGAACAAACATACCATAACCTTGACGAGGTACTTCGATGTGCCGGGGCATCTCTAAAGGATGTAGTACGAACCATCGAAATAACCTCTCCTCAAACCTATTACAAACAGCAAGTTTTGGACGATATCAGGAGAAAAATTTTCGGTAATGCTCTGCCGGCAGTAACCACGGTTACGGGAAACAGCCTGCTTCAGACCGGAGCTGACTTTTCCTTGAATGCCTGGGCGATTTTAGCTTAATAACCTAGGAGATTAACCATGTTAGATTTTTTACTTGTATATGAATTAATAAATGACGGTGAAAAACAGATCCAGAAAATGGTGAGAGAGTATGTTAACTCTAAAATCCTGCCCAACGTAAGCAAATGGTGGGAGAATGAAACTATCCCTTCGAATTTGATTGAGGAATTTGGCAACCTTGGGCTTTTTGGTGCTAATCTCCTGACCCCTTATGGTACAGCGGGGATCTCCAATGTCGCCTATGGTCTCATGATGTATGAATTGGAACGAGCAGATTCTGGCTTCAGGAGTTTAGCATCTGTACAGGGCTCACTAGTCATGTATCCCATCTTAACCTACGGCTCTAAAGAACAACAATTGAAATACCTTCCGAGTATGGCTTCAGGGAAAGTTTTAGGATGTTTCGGCCTGACAGAACATGAAGGAGGGTCTGATCCAGGAGGGATGAGAACTACCGCTAGAAAAGACGGAGACTCCTACGTCTTGAATGGAATAAAGATGTGGATTACAAACGGAAGCATTGCCGAAATAGCCATCATTTGGGCAAAGGATCAAGACGGTAAAATTAGAGGATTTCTTGTACCAACTGATAGCTCGGGATTTTCGGTGCGTAAGATTCCACAAAAAATGAGTCTGCGATTATCCGTTACGAGCGAATTAATAATGGATAATGTCAGAATACCCACTTCAAAAATGTTACCAGGAGCGATAGGGTTGCGGGCTCCTTTATCATGTCTGACTCAGGCTAGATACGGGATTTGTTGGGGAGCGATGGGCGCGTTGGAATCAGTATACGAAGAAGCGCTGAAGTTTAGTCAAACACGGGTTACCTTTGGAAGTCCCATAGCAGCTCGTCAATTAGTTCAAGCCAAACTAACGGACATGCTCTCAGATCATAGTAGGGGACTGTTGTTAGCTTGGAGATTAGGAAACCTAAAAGATGCCGGTGTACTTAGTCATGTTCAGGTCTCTATGGCTAAGCGAGACAACGTACGAGCAGCATTAAGTGGAGCTAGGAAGGCACGAGAAATTTTAGGTGCTAGTGGAATTACCTTAGATACCAACTCCATCCGTCATATGCTGAACCTTGAGACTGTAGATACATATGAAGGAACATATGATATCCATACTTTAGTTGTTGGCAAACATATTACAGGGAAAGACGCCTTTAGTTAATAGGTTAACTTAAAGGCTAGAGAACATACCGGTAATTGAACGATCTGTATTCATAATCACGACACAACTATCTGTTCCTGAACAATCTCCCGTCCAACCTGAGAATTCAAACCCTTCGTTGGGGATAGCTGTAATTATCACCTGGGTTCCAGACAGGTACATGTTATTCATACCATTTGGTGCTTCCGACATTGAGAAGATTCCTCCAGTAAGGGAAATTGTGTTGCTGGTAACGATTGGACCATTTATAGTCAACGGATAGGTGCTTCCTTCGACCGTTATGCGGATTTCAGGTGAGTTTGTCATTGTAGGACTGGAGACCACTAATTTATAAATCTGATTGCTGATGGTTGAATTCGCTGGGATCGAAAAGACTGAGTTCCAACATTTGTTTGTGACGTTACCTGATACAGAAGATCCGCAGGGACTTCCTTGTTTGTTTTCAGTGACATTGGCCGGATTGGTTAAAGAAAAACTAACGTTCGTGACTGTCGGGGATCCGTCGTCCTGGGTGAATATTGTTGCTATTACTGTGTCCCCATCCGATTTAATAAGTTTGGATGATAAACTGAGGGTTTGATGAGACCAATCCGGTAATGATGCGCTTTTAAAAGACGCAGTCAATTCGTCCCAATTTTCGTTTACCAGAATTGAACAGCTCCCTATTCCCACACAGGCTCCATCCCACCCTGCAAATTGAAAACCAAGATCTGCTTGGGGGATTAGAGAGACTACAGTTCCGCTATGATAACGATTAGCAGGTGCGTTTGGGGGAGAAATATCAATACGACCGTTTAAAAGTAATATCGGGGATCCGACTACTTGTGAAGCATTAATCGAAATAGAGTAAGTTTTTAAGAAAACAAGGTCCACAGTTAGATCTCTATCTACGGTTAACATGCAGGTTGGCAATGAAGAACATGAGGGGTGGGAGAAGGATGAAAGGATGTTTCCTGTTTTTCCTGTAACCGTAATTTGAACGTTTGTCCCCTGAAGATAGCTCCCTTCTGGTCCGTTTGGGCCCGGGAAAATGGAAATTGTGCTGTTGTCTAATTCTAGCGTTGTTGTGGTTACCAGAGCCTCTCCGACCGTGAGGGAGTAGCCTGTAACTGTTGTTTCTACCACCGGTTCTACAACTATAGGTTCTATGAGGTCAGGCTCTGACTCTTGTGGAGAGTCGGTGATAACCGAAGTCTGTTGTGGGGCCGGAACGATGGTAATTGACTCTTCTACCGGGGCCATTGACTCTTCTACCGGGGCCATTGACTCTTCTACCGGGGCCATTGACTCTTCTACCGGGGCCATTGAGGAGCTTTGGTTTAAGGCTCCTGAAGTTAAATCCTCTGTCTCGTCGGAATCGCGGGGAGTTGCTTGTGAACTTTCAGGAGTCACGATATTGATTGGAGCATCTTTGATGGGAATTAAATTTGAGGTCTCTGTTGGGATGGCCGAGTTTGAATCTGCAATTACAGTTTGCTGACTTTGGCTTATTCCTTTTTGCATTTCTGGGGAATTCTCATTTTCGTTAGAATATGTCTCAGTTTCCATCGATCCTTCAGATGGACTGCTAGCCGCAGTTAATTGCAGTTCTAACAATTGGTCGGCATTCATAGTTACGGTGGTTATAACCGAATGTTTGTCTGATACATGACCCTCCCATGTATCGATATCATACCCCGGGCTCGGAGTTATCGAAATTGTCACCACCATGTCTGCTGGATATTTCCCATCGTTATCAGGTTCAGGAATGAGAGAAATGGAGGCAGCCCCGGCGGGTTTAACTGTTATATCTAGTTGGTACTTGTTTGAACCTAGTCCGCAGGCCACCGTTCCAATGACATAAATCAAAGATAATGCAATCAGGGCTGCAGTTTTCATCCATATTGAAGAAACCATACATTTATATTATCCGGAGATTCTTCAGGTTAAAAGTAGTATCGACACAAATTTCGGGCAATATTATGGAAAGTAAGATGGATTGGTTCCAAGTTAATGTCGCCGGAATTAGGAAGGTTGAAGTCCTTATTTAATCCGAGTCAAGTTTGTTAATATTTGCCTAAAATTTAAATGGCCTGAGACCTTGTGAATATTTCAGTTTTCCATTCTTCCAGGAAGGTTATTCATTGGAGAGTGTATAATGGGACTCGATTTTTAAAAATCCGAAAGTTCTGGATAACTCGACCCAATTATTTCCTGGTTATATAAAATACGGATTTCATCCTTTGACAACCCTAACATATCGGATAGAACATGCGTCTGATGTTCACCCAACAAATTGGGAGCTTGTCTCATCTTCATGGGAGATTTCGACAGCTTCCAGAGGAAGCCAGGGTATCTATGTCTACCCGCTGCCTTGTGATCTATTTCTAAAAAAAAGTCCCGGTCAGATAAGTGAGGGTCTTGGTAAACTTCGGCATCGTTAAGAACGGGCTGAGCTGGGATTCCCTGACTTTGAAGGATTCTTGTGGCATCTAGCTTATCTTTTAATATTGTCCATTGTGTTAAAAGGGCATCGAGCAAGTGTTTGTTGGTTAAACGGTCATCAAGGCTGCAAAATCTAGGATCAGTAAGCCATCCGGGATTTCCAGTCGCTATACATAAGTCATACCATTG
>Ga0302133_10001338_pt1 | contig 15372 bp, 18 predicted proteins | sample CB9_331_MG_FD_203121 | JGI IMG/M metagenome (GOLD analysis project Ga0302133, IMG submission 203121) | Marine microbial communities from Western Arctic Ocean, Canada - CB9_33.1 | ecosystem: Environmental > Aquatic > Marine > Oceanic | place: Canada: Western Arctic Ocean | collected 2017-09-19 | reverse complement strand
TTTCATATCCAACAAAGGTCAGTTCCCAGTCTTCTGTCGTTTTGTCCCAGTCCGGCATGACCGGCCAGTTGTAAGTAATGCCTGTTTTCTTTTCGTGATACATTGACATCGGTTTAAGATCGGCTCCCGCTCCGGGCGGCCTGCCAATCACGCGCATCTCATACCAGACATCCCATTCCAGGTAATGTCCTGAAATGTTTATAGGAATGTCGGCTTGCCATTTTCCCCAATCAATGGAGCTCAAAAAGGCTTTATAAAAAACATAGGGAGGTTCTTCTGTGTAGCTCCAATGTTCATTTGATGGTGGCGGCACTAAATCAATGATCTCGCCTTCAGGCTGGCCGGGCTCAAACGCCCGGCGGATATATCGGATCCTTCCCTGAATTGAATAACTCGACGGATTAGCAGTTGACACATTCGGGTACAGGGCAGTACCGGACAGGAAGCTACCTCTCCTCGCGAACGAAATAAAATTCGGATACTCGTTTGCCTGTAACCCCGCTTGCTGAATGTGAGACGGTGGTCTTATCCGACCGCCTAGCGAGTGCATTGCAGTACCGCTTGGTATGCCGTCGTTTGATGTTGTTATCGGCCAGATATTTCCTTCTCGGAACGACTCCCAATCTCCACGATCCCAATCAGCTCCGTCCTCTTCCGGATAATCCAGCGTGTATCGAAGCGGTGGCAGGATTACGCTACCTGAATAAAAGCCTCCTGGATAAAATGGATCCCCAACTGGATACGAGAAAAAGAAGATTTCATTTATAAACTCACATCTCCATAACGGAGACGCACCGAACGGATTTGGATCTATCTCAGGCGTGTACCACTCCCACTCCAAATTCGGGTTATGCAGCATTGGCGGTTCCGGTAATGGGTCCGGACATGGATGCGGAAACGGTGGGCACGGCTGAACTGGAGGCACGCTTGCTAACGGCGTCGGATTGACTTCGTAGTACCTGTAAAACGTCGCCGTGCAATCATTCGGTGGCGTGTCTGGCACGTTACATAAGCAGCACCCTCCAAAAACAGTCATACCGCCGCCACCGCCGCCACCGCCGCCACCGCCGCCACCGCCGCCACCGCCGCCACCGCCGCCACCGCCGCCACCGCCGCCACCGCCGGCGACCGTCCAGGAGATTTCCATGTAGGCCGCCCACACGTAGACTCCGTCGCCGTTCCCCAGTCCGGTGGCCTGCAACTTAAATTCGTTGTTGGTGATCACACTCGCCATGGAATGCGAAATCGTCCAGTCGAAATACAGCCAGTGGCCGGAAAAGCCATCCGCTGACGTTTTCGCACTCAGCCAGCTGTTGTTGATTTTCGCGGCGTAGTTGGTGAGCGTTCCGCCGTCCAGAATCTGAAACACGTACAGCCGAACCGAATCCGTGGTGGCACCGGCTTCTGCCGCGATGTTCCCGAAACCCCAGTGCCCGTACGCGCCATTGTCCGACTTGTCAACAGCCGCGCAGCGGTCCCCGTAGGGTACGGCGGGCTCCTGAACCGCGTCGTCAATGAGTGCGTGGTCGTAATACAGCCAGTCGGTGAGGATGGCACTGTTCGGCCGAATGATGGTGGATCCCATTACTGGCCCCCCTTGAGCTGACGTGCCTGGCGTGGCCCCTCAAAGGCTCCGTCTTCAACTTTTCGACCGGCCGTTCGGAGGAATTTGAAGAGGCGTTTCCCGGATCGCGTTTCCGGCTCCGCGTCCAGTTCCCAGATCACGTCCGGCAGCACGGCCAAGAACTCCTGCATCGTCGGCGACGAATAGCTGGCGTCGGCTTTGGCGACGAAGCGATCCACGTCCACACGGTCAACATACTCGCGAATCTTTGTGATAATCACCCTGCAGGATTGCACACCCGTGCATTGTCCGGCCGGTACGGCATTGACGACCCGCGCTTCGCCGTTACGGACCTCCATCGCCAGGGCGACTTGAAACCGGTTGTTGTCCCACAGCCACAGTTCGTCGCCGCGCCGGAGCAACCGCTGCAGTCCTTCGACCGACGACCCGTCGTAAGCCTGTTCTGTGTCCAGCACAGCCTGATAGGCTTCCAGCTGCTCCTGCGTGGTGACTCGTTGCCAGCTCATGGTTCCGGCTGTACGTGTATCAGTCATACTGGCGGACTCGCTAGGGCGGCACAGTCCGCTCCGGCCAGAATCCATTCCCCGTTGACTCGCATGATTACAATAAGCGTGTTTACAGCCAGCGAAATACTTTCATATCGATTCGTGACAGTGTGCTTCACGCCCGAGCGTTCCAGATTCCCGCTGGAATTGAGCGACAGGACTTCACCTTCTGCAGTTCCCGGACTGGTCAATGCATTGCTTGCATTACTCAATGACTCATTAGTGATCGCATAGTGCACTGACCGCTGCGTATTCGGTCGAGTGGTCTGCGGATTCTCGATGCTGCGGGTTTGGCGCATGACATACCGCACCGCTTCCCGCACCTGCACCTCAAACGCATCAGACAGAATCTTCGGCATCACTCATCCTTTGATGTCACAAGCCAGCCACGCCGCACCAATAACACCTTCAACAACTGCCGTTGCAGCATCTGTGCAGGTGATGGTCACGCGAATATCCAGCGTGTCACCGGACATAAATGTTGACGGTGTCAGCGAAAATGAAAGGTCCGCGAAGGTGAGGCTGTTGCAAGTCGTGGCTGCCGTAGTGCAGAGATCGGCAGAGATACCAGTCGCCTCATCACTGCGATAACATTCCACGTCAACGACGCACGATGCGTCAGCCACTGCGGTCAGCATCCCAGCATGTACAACCAGATTGCATGTCGCTCCGTCGTCGTACTCGGTTGGGATCGGCACATGAACGCGGGCGTATCTGCTCGTAGCTCCCGCCGCGCCGAGGTCGCCAGTCGTTAGATGCGGCGAGCCAGTGCCGAACGTCGCGTTGTCCAATCCCAGATCGTCGGCGGCGGGACTGCCAGGGAGGTTCACCGCCAGAGCATCCCACGTCCGGAATTGAGTCAGCGGGATCGTGAACGGTTGTAGCGTGTCCTGCGCGAGCTTGGTACGTGCGATCGCCGCGTTCGTTTTAATGTCGCTGTCTGTGATGGAAGCGACTGTGAGGCCGAAAGAGTTGGCTGTCAGTGCGCCTGTCACTCGGACATCACCGTCAAATACGTCTACCATTGTTCTGTTCCTTTAATCAACGCCGATGAGTAGCTTGAAGTTCTTTTCGGGGTAAGGCCCATATTCAGTAAAGGTCGCGTTGTCTTCAGTGGGGTTATCCAGCGGCTGACCTAAATGATCGAGTAACACAGGCTGCGTGATCGGTTCGTTATTACCATCCAAAATGTTTTCCGGAATAATCGTGTCATCTAATGCCACTACGCCTCTTTTCATCCAACCTTCATTTTTCTTTTCTATACGCCATCCACGCGGACGAGCATGAATTTCATAGGTGACAGGATAATAAGTGACCAGACTTCCATCCGGCCGAACTCCTCGATACTCCCTGCGACCAACATTAACCCCATGAAATTTCGCCAACCCTTTTGGGATCGCCATTCCATTGATTGAAATGGCGGAATCATTAATAGAGTTGAGGTATGAAAAGGTATCTGCAGGCACAAAGGTCATGTTGAACTGAACTTTGAATATCAGCGAAGCGAAGTCAGCAATAAGTGGATCAGGATACCGCGCACCTGCCGGAGTCAATACAGCCTTTAGTGGTTCGAAATCACCAAGTGCTTTTACCTTTCGGGCTTTATCCAGCGTATCCTGATAAATCTGCGAGCTTAGCTCATACGTGATCTCATCAATGACGCCCGTACCAGCGGTCGCAGCGGGCGTTACCTGCCGTTTATCTGAGTACTCGTAAGTAGCGATCCAACCCTTCCATGGGTCACTGTTGTCGATCTGGATGTCGTGGCAGTAGGCATTTAAGTCTGACGGAAATGTGTCGCCAATGACGGGAAGGCTGGCATGACTGCCCACGTCGTATGCGTCCTCAGACTGCAGTGAAGTCTCAAGCCGGAACGCGCGGGTGTAGCTGCGACTGCCTGCCGTGTTACGGGCACGTCGTGACTCACTGATTTCTTCTTTGAAGGTAACAGTCATACAGTCATTCTTCTGGTGCGATCTCTACTCGAACAGTTTTCTCTTTGGCGTGGCGGAGCTTATTCATTTCCCACCGCAGCTTTTCCTGACTCCTAATCATGGCTCTGATGTCCCGCTTATCCGCGCCCTGCCGCTCCATCTGTCTGATCACATCCTGCATGCCAAAGACCTGACCGCTGCGACCGGGGCTGGCTATCCGTGCTCTGGCAGCTGATTCAACTGCCACCGTTTCTTCTTGTAAACTGAATGGTGGTTTGAACTTGTCGGCCAGCTCGTTTCCCTTGGTCGCTTCAGCGGCCGCCTTTGCCTGGGCATTGTCATGTATCTCACGATAACGCTGCGGGAAAAGCCTATGAACTTCCCCCAAATGCCCTGAAAGATTTTCTGCTGCTTATGAGGATCCACCATATCACTAAACGGATCGGATCTTTTCGGTTGTGGTTTCCATCTTTCACGATCTTCGGCCAACCTTCCTCTTAATCGTTGCAGTTCCTCGCGTTCTGCCGCTGTCTGCTTGGGCTTCCACCCTGCCGGCACATTCTGGAGTCCACCGCCCGGTCGAGGAAGACTGGGAACAAAGGTGCCAAGCCATGAGACAAACCTTGTCAGTCCATTCCTCACCTTGTCATTAGCTGCTGAAAGTGCTTTCCGATTAGCTATTTGCTTTGGCCCTAATGTTCCGCCCAGAAAATCTTTAGGAGCTTTCTCTCTAGCCGCTTTATCCTGAAGAAACTTCCGGTGACGCTGTTCGTTGGACTCTTTACCTAAACCCCATTCATTGAGCTTGTTATCAGTGACTTCTGCCATGCCCAAAATAAAGCTCTCTGCTAAAGAAGGACCATACTTCACCAACCCTTCCCATATCCCCGATCCTGCAGCAGCCGTTTGCCCCATCCCTGCCTGCATGTCCGGGATACCCTTTACCTTCAGGAACTTGGAGGATTCCGTTGTAAAATCCCTCATTGCTTCTATGCCGTCCTCGACAGGCTTAACAAAGGAGGATGCCCACATGTCTCCAAACTCTTCAGCGGCAGACAGCAATCGTCGCATAGACCCTCCGATACCGTCATCCATTGCTGCTGCTGTTGTAGCTGCCTCAGTGCCCGTGTCGTATACTTCCTTCAACTCCTTTGCCAACGCTTTTGTACTGATAGCACTGTCAGCCAATGACGACGCGGCCTGAGCGCCACGAATACCGAATGCCTCGAAGAACTTCGATAGGCGGTCTGTTCGAGTTAATCCCTGCAGCGATTTCGACAGGATCTCAAAGTTCTCGATGACGTTGACCGTGCCGTTCTTCGTTTCCTTGAACGTGATACCGAATTCTTTGCGGACCTTCCCTACTTCGGAAACCGTGATCTGACCAATTTTGCGGATGGCTGTGCCAGCAAGAGACCCACGCAAACCTGCCTGAGCGAGCGTGCCCATAACGGCGATGGTTTCATGGAATTTCATGCCGAGGTCAGCACCGGTCTTCGCAGCGAATTTGAATCCGTCCGCGAGATCATTGACATCCATCCGCGTTCGATTAAGTACTCCAGCAAGAACACTGGCGACTTTGCTGGAATCGGATGCCTTAAGGTTAAAGACTCCGATAGAGTCTCCGAGCAGTCTGGCCGCCATCTCGCCATCAGTACCGGCAGCACGAGTTAGGTCCATGACAGCTTTTGTCATGCCTCCGAGGGTCTGCTTCACCTTAAATCCACCTTTTGACAAACCCCCCATCATCTGCGCAACTTGCGTCTGCGTGAATGAAGAGGTGCGGCCAAGTTCTCGGGCATGGTCACGCATCATTTCAAGTTCACCGGCAGATGCTCTAGCGCGTGCTCCCGCGGCACGAATTGCATCGTCAAATTTGACCAAATTCCTGAACGCCAATCCGGTTCCAACAGCAATCCCCCCACTCATCGCCAGTGCTACATTACCCAGGGCGCTTCTCGCGCGAGCCGCTCCGGCTCCGACAGCCGCGAAGGTCGCAGTCGCTGTCGTACCGAATGAAGTCAACGACCGCTGACTGGTGGCACTGAACGCGCGGATGCGGGACGCGCTGCGGGTGAGTGCCCGATTCAGATGCTGCGTGTTCCCCATCAGGTTAATGACGAGGTTGCCGGCTATCGCCATTACTTGCCTCCCTGGACGGCTGCTACGGCCGTTTTGCCAGTGGGAGGCTCATGCGTCACAGGTTCCGCCCATGGCATGCAGCTACTGAGCAGGCCGTCCTGATCAGCGTCCTTAAGCAGCTGCTGTGCGAGCATGTAAGCGATGAAACCGAGCATTCGGGGACCATGATCTATAGGAAGGACTTTGTCGTACGCTTTCAGTTGGTCGAATTCGTCACAAGTCAGAGAATCCAGTACGCTGTCCGGATACAGGCTGCCGATCATGCGAGCGAATTCATGACCTAGCTGTCTTCCTCGATCCCGTCGGAGTTTCCCGCCAGTTCCTCGATGTCACCGTCTGACATGCCACACAACTCCTGTGCGACAATCACAATCTTCTCGATGGTATTGATTTCCTGTTTACCCAGTGCTTCCAAATCTCTGATGGTAAACATCGGAGTTCTGTCTTCATCGCAGGCACAGATAATCACCATCCGCTCGCGCACTTCCGAAACACGCTTCTTGTTCTTCGTCCCGTCAATGTTGTCGAACGACTTCTCAAACTGCCCTCGTTCTTTCGCGGTCATTCCTTTGACCCAAACAAATCCGCCCAAAGCCGGCAGTTCAACTTTTCTGACAGGCACTTCCCTGGGAGTTAGTAACTGCTCCCGTGACAGTATCTGAGACACCTTGAGTTCCTTCACGATTCGCTGGCAGGCTCTTCGTTTTCTTCGTCGGTTTCTTCTTCAAACATGTCTGCTGACTCTTCTAACTCTTCCTGCAGACTTGCCTGAAATTCTTCCATATCTCCGGTGATGCGTGCATGGATTTCACGCATCAAACCGCGAGTTGTCTGACTCATCGTCTTCACTTTTTCACGGCATTCATCATCAACTGATTCCGCATGCCCTCCATGCACCAGTTTGTACGCATCTGGATTATCCAGAACGGTCTCGGCTTTCAGAAACCTGACTCCATCTTCAACGACGCAGATTTCGTCAGGTGCTGAAGGACCAGCCTGCATGTCAAACAGTAAACGACATTTCATCGATCTGTTACCTTATGCGTATGTTGGCAGGCCAGTGACCGTGATTGTCGCAGAGAACTTAAGACCGTCTGACATGGCGACCGTGTTTTCCCATGTGATGCCCGCACCAGCGAAGGACATGGTTGTTGTGCCAGTATCGGCAAACACGACAGCCCAGTTCTGCTCAGCCGGCGTGGTAATCAGATCTCGGAGCTCATGGTGATTCCCCAACCCCGGGTCGTAGAATCCACTGAAGGAAACTTCACCGACGGAAGAATACCCCGTTTGCGAAAACGCTCGCCCGACCGCGCCGTCCAGAGTCGTGCAGTCATAGACTTCACTCTCTGCGCCTGTGTACGTAATCGAGTCCAGCTGAGCCCGTGCTACAAGCGTAGTGCTGATTTCCTGCTGCAGCACGGTTCCCTTAGATGCTACTTTTACCATGATTCAACCTTTCGTAATGGTTGCCGTATCGTCGTTGAATGAAAGTCGACCAGCCGTAACAAGGTAGCCGTGTCGTCCACCGTCCGTAATCACCAGCTCACTGGGAATGTTGATCCTGACCCGCTTAGCGCGACCGAGAAGCTCACCAGTTTCAAAATTGTAAATGCTCCATGTCCCGGTATCTTTGTGCCAGTCGATTTTCATCGAAGAGCCGCTCGCAATCCGCGAACCTTAATTCTCTGCCTCATCTTTTTGATGAACGTCTTTTGCATCTGATTGACAGCGACGCGAGCCGCAGCACTGGACGATTTCGCGTATCCGACCTTCACCGGTTCCGGTCGACCCGTCTTCTGCCACATGCGTCCTGTACGTCGTCCGGTTGTGTGCTGAATACGATCTTTTGTTCCAATCAGATACCAATGAACATTCTGCTTCGACATGTGCTTACCCGGCCAGCTGCGGCCCGGCGTTCGTCCATATCGCGGGTTATGCGTGTTTCCTTTTCGTCCAACTGAACCACCGACCTTCGCGAAGATCCGGTGATCAAGTCCACGTCCTCGTTTGAATCGATGAGCGATCGTCGCTCTGACACTCGGATGTTTGATTTCCCGTTTGATTGCTTTGGCAATCAGTTTCATTCCTGCTCGCATCCCAGCGACGACTGCCGGCCGTGCGACTGACTTATTGATCTTGTGTAGGTTCTTAATCGTTTCGTTGACACCACTGATGCCAAAGAACTCCGCGCCCTTCTTTGCCACGCGAGGCCCGGTATACGCTGTTTTGGGAGCAACTGGAGCCATATCTAGCTGGTCCTTAACTCGTTGCCAGCCAGATCGAACCCGGTCGGCTCGCTGACTTCGTAAGCGGACGCTCCATCCTTACGTGCTCTGATCCTGTAGGTCGTCCGAGCTGTATCGGACCAGTCCCATTCTGTTTCACCGAGTTCCCGAGTCTCGACGGACCACGTATAAGTGGTGCCGTCGATTACCCGGACAATGATGTCCCCACTGGCTGGTGTCAGACCTGCGAGATCTGACACCCTGATTAACCAGTCGGATATTTCAACAACCTGCTCAGCACCCCCCACATCGATGGGGAGCTTCATTGTCGCGCCCTGAACAGCATTGCTGATGGTTAATGTCGTCGCACCTTGAGTGTACGTAACAGGAGACCCGGCAATACCCCGGAGCGCTGTCAGCCCAGCTGAAATAGCAGTCTCAAAGAACGACGGCATGATTAAACTTCAACCGCTTCTGTGATGCTGATTGCATCAGTAACGACGATTGGCACGCCATGCGATTCCACAGGAAACGGAGCAGGAGCACCAGTGGTATTAGTGGCTGTTCGTGACTGCTGCAATTGCTTCAGCGACTGCCGATGCATCACAAGAACGTCCGGTCCCATGTTCGCAGGGAACTCCGAAATCATGTCTGAGACCAAGTCATCATCGAGACCGGCACCAGAGTCAGACGCATGCAGGTTCGCAATTCGGCCGGCCGAGAACGACCCACCAAGTTGAAGCCCGATATAGGCTGAGCTGGGGGTGTAGTACACAGGGAAACCACCAGTGGATCCGTCCAACGTCGCTTCAGTGACAACAGTGTCACCAACATCAAGTGCCAATGCAGGAGACACCAGACGAACGTCATCAAAGCCCAGTCGCAGGCCATAGACACTTGACTGAGTACTGGCAGTCGTTCCACCAGCATTGATGACCATTGCATCAGCCAGAGCATCGAGATAAGTCGATGCCAACAGACCAACAAAACCAGCCGCATCACCAGGTGATGTCACGCCATAGATGATCTGCTGTTCGAGGTCGAACATTGCAGCCTGCAGGTGACGCATGCCTTCACGAGCGATATACGCCTGCGTTCCATCGCGCCAGCTGTCAGCAAGCGCCTTGTCAGTTTTCCAACTCATGTCCAGGATCGTACAGGTCGCTGACACGACCGTGTCGATTGAGCTGTCGTAGTCCCGTGGAGTATTCACCGCACGCCAGAACCCGGTAGGGGCTCCGGTGTAAGTATTGTGCTTGTGCGTACTCGAACCATCCGACGTGTCGGAAATCGTCATTCTGGACACCAGTGGTGCCCGTTCAAGTAGATTGCTCGTCTCCGTGCGATCTACATCCAACGCATCCGCGACAAAGTCCGCGACTGCATGAAAATCCGATGCCATTGTTACTGCTCCTCAAGAGAGTGATAGAGAGTGAAAACCACTCTGCTGGAGTTAGTTATTCTGTCCGTGAATCTTGATGCGATTTGCGAAAGTTCGTTCTTTTGCTTCACCGTTGACAGGTGCTTCAGCAAAGTCTCCGCCTTCGTCTTCACCGATACTCAGTGATTCAAGACGAGATTCCAGTCCCTGAATTTTGACAGCCTGTGCCTTGCAAGCGCCATCGAGTTCTTCGATCTGCTTCTCCAGAGCATCAGTAAAGCTGACATTTTCCATGAACCATTTCGTACCGTTCTCGCTACCGAAACGGCTGACGTATCGATTCAGTTCCGCGGTGAAATCATTCCGCGTCGGAGCCGCATCGACAACTTCTTCGTGAGCTACATCAGACACGGTTTCACCGCCCTTCTGTAATGACAATTGATGACGTTCAAGAAAGCGTGATACGAATTGCGCGAGGCGATCCGGATCAACGCTGAACTGTGACACATTCGGCCGAACGTCGGATAAGCCGAGTGCGTATTCCAAAACCTGCTCCCCTTCGATGGCAGCTTCCTGCCCTCGCTTAAACAGCCCATCTGGATTCGCTGCGGGTGAATCAACCACATCGGCTGATCGTAACGCTGCCAGTTGTGCATGCACAAAGTTGTTTGTGTTCAGTTCGTCCGGCGACGTGAAATCACCGTCCTCTGTGTTTTCCGCGGTGTGTTCCTCGACAGAATCCATGTCATGATCGAACACTACTGAGATACCGAAATCCTCCGGGGTTTCCTCAGCGAGCGTCATGACATAGTCAGCCAGATCGCCATCCGGAGTTTTGGTTGCAGCATGCTGAAAATGAAGGTCCGCCAGTACCTGATCCCCATGCACTCTGGCATTCCGGACGCGACCCAGCTTTTGACCAACTCCATCTGAGCTGAGACCGGGATGCGTGAACCGGGTTTTCATACCCGGTCGGTTCCCGGAGGAGGAAGCATTGATTGAACCCGCGACATCGGAAAGGAATCCCTGATCCACCCAGAGGTTGTGACCCAGTGCTTCCCCGCGCGTGATGACAGACACATCTTCGATGAGGCCAGCGTCAAACACGCCGGCATGCCGCGACACTTGCACATTCGGTGCGCGAGCGACGGACGTTCTGAAATGGACAGGTTGTTTTGTGACAGGATCCGTCATTCGTCTGTATCCCCGCTATTGTCATCAGGCACGCCCAGTTGTTCCGCTTCTTCCGGTACGAAGCTGACTTCCACGTCCATTGATTCAGCGAACGCTTTTGCTTTTGCGATCTCTTTGATGTTGTCCTCGAATTCACCTCGCCCACGTTCTTTGCAGATGCGATATGGGTTATCGAGTCCGGCAGCGATCGCCATGACATCACCTTTGATTTCTTTTGCTGGATCCCACCATGGCATGCCAATGGGGACCCATTCGAAATCAACGTCATTAATTGTCATGCCGGCAGGCAACGTCAGCAGTCCGCGGCTGATCCAGATACGCATCCACCAGATGGTGATTTGGCGTAGCACTTCGATCACGTCAGCGCGCTTCGCGCGACATGATCTTTCATATTGCATAAATGCTGATTTGGATCCGAAGAAGTTGGTGAAGTCTTCTTTGTAGAACGAGAACGGGATGTCGAGGGCTTTGAGTGCCATCCCCAGGACCAGATGCAGAAAATCCTGCGTAGAGGAACCGGGATTATCGGTCTTAAGGAATTTCGCGTCTTCACCCGGTTCGAGTTCGAGCTTCACCGGCCCTTTGCCGAAATCGACTGTGTAGTCATTGCCCGACTTGATCGTCTCACCGATGCCATCTGTAGCGCTGTCAGTGATGACCATCGCAAACAGCTGTTCGACTTTCATTTTCGCGAGCGCGAAGTCGATGCCTTCGTACAGGTCACGAAACGAGTTAAAGGCGCAGGCCAGCGGGGAAACGCCACGCACTTGGTCAAACCGGAACGATGAGTCGAAGCACGCATGCTGAATCATGTTACGAGCCGGCACTCGCTTCAAAAACTCGTTGAGTCCATGCTCGCCACGCTTGTGTAATCCCCAGCCGAGCGCTCGACCGTCTGCGTCGACGTTGCAACCATTGAACCAGCGTTGGTCACGTTTGATATCGTCCGGGTCAGCGATCAACTCCGATTCAACCGCCTGTAACCGGCCGCTTGAGCGTTTCACGAGGAAGACATCACCGTCGATGACGCGGCGGCCCTCAAGCATCCGCATGAGTCGCGGAAATGGATGCCGTTGTGCCTGGTCGCAGTTATGCGAGCGGGATTGGACCTTAACCAGGTCTTCAATCTGTTGATTCAGCTCATCGCTGTCAGTTCGAACCTGAAAGTCGAACTGCGTACAGTAATCGAGATGTTTGCGAATCACCCAGCTGACTGCGGAATAATTGCGGACCAGATCGCGGCCAGTGCCGATGATCTTTTTGCGGTCACGATGCTTGAGCTGTTCATCCTCATATTTCAGGACGGCGCTCGCGGCTTTACGTTTCCCGGTCGACGCGACCGCGTCGTATCCGGAAGTGAACATTGTGGCAATACGATTCTTGACAGCGGTCAGCATTACACGCCTCGATTCATTAGAAACGAGGTGACGCGAGGTTTGCGTTCTGCAACGCCAGCAAGTCGCGAGATCTGCCGATCAAGGTCGTGTTCGACCGACCGCATGTCCCGCATGTTCGCGAAAGTAGTCGCCTGAGAATCCACGCTGCACTGAAACACACCGGAACGGATTGCCCGCCGGATATTGTCCCGGTCAGTGATTAGTTGATTCAGTTCTGAACTCGCCATGCTCAGAGCGTGTCTTCTTTTTCCCCTGATTCAATGCGTCTTTTCCGGACGCCCGGAGTGCAGGACGGAAATATCCAATAATCTTGTATCGCTGCCCGCATTCCCTGCATGTGGTATGCGACCAACGAGCCATCGTATATGGCTGCTTACTGAACGGAGCTTTTCCAGATATCTCGCGTTCTTTGAACTGAACCCGTTTCACACCATCAAGTTCATCTCTGTCGGTGCAACCGCATTTCGGGCATGCCGGTGGCACTTCCTGAACGCACTCCAGAGGTTGACGTTTCTTTTTTGACATCACAGGTACTGGACTTTCTTACGTTTTCGCGCGGCAGGCACAACTGCTTCCTGGGCGGTGAGTGTAATCCCGAGCATCGAAGCGGCAACGCAGCATCCCACCATACAGTCAAAGTAATGGTTGTCCCGCTGCTTCGGATTCGTCCATTCAATGACCCGATTGCCCGTCCCGATGTCTTCGATCTCTTTCGGTATCTCCGCCGTGATTTGGTCGGCGATCATCTGATGATGCCGCGGTGTCTGCTTATAAAGGTCGATCGCCCCGGATTCGCCCTGCATCATCTCCATTCGACGCATAACGAACGTCTTCCAGTAATTCACGTCCATATGCACGGCGCGAGACTGATCCCGGTTCCGGACCATCTTCCAATACTTGCCGTACCGCTCGTTCTTCTTTGCTTTGCCATAACACAACGGTGTACTGCTCGCTTTGATGCTCCGGCCCTTCGACGGCATGAGGATCGCCCCATAGTCCGACCTGCGGCAGAAAGACCTCACCAACTCTGTATGCTCCCCGTCACCTTCGTCAATAAGGATTCGGTCGCACTGGAATGTTCCTCCGGTCTCCCTGTCCCACTCACGCATCAGATAAGCCGTGAGATCCTCCAGCCCATGCGAAATCGCCGCATGCACGCCCTGACCACGGTACTTCCGCAACAATGTCCGCTTCACCGCGGCCAGCCGAACGTACCGCTGCCCCTGATCCGGCCACGTCCCGTAATCAACAATCGTGCCACCGAAACCTTCGCCCACCGCCACCAGCGTCCACCACAGACATTTCTGTGAAATGTCGATGAACGCGACCAGCCTGTCGAACTCGACCGGCACAATCCCCCGAGCGACCTTACTCACCCGCGCGGTGATGTCGTCCGACGTGACCGTGATCCGGTCCGTCATCCCCGTCAGGTCGTCCGGCTCGTTCTGATATTCCGCGTTGAATGCTTCTTCCCCGATACGTAGCCGGAGGTTCCAGGCATGCTGTAAGGCAGAGACTTCACCTTCCATGAACCGAGCCGGCCAACCGACCTTGGCACCCTCGTCCATTTCAGCCCGACGCGACTGGTAGAATTCCGCTGCGACCGAACCGTCTCCGTCATTACGCAGTTCTCCCGTCCAGATGTCAGCGTACTCTTCCCACAACTTCGTAGCGGTCGGCCATGTGTAAATCAGCTTGGTGCGCTCGCCTCGCCATTCCGGATGTCGCTGCCTGTCCAGAATCCTGTCTGCCATGTCACCATTGCGAATGATGGTACACGGCATCATCGCTGCAATGCTTTCGCCGGGTCCAGCGAGTCCCAAAATTGCTCCGGCCAGCAACCGTTCCCTGTAATCGTTTTGCGTAACAGATCTGGCACTGTCGTCTGTTTGAGGGTCATCGATAATGACAAGGTCTGGCCGGATAGAATGGCCATCCGGAGTCTTGGACTGCATTCCTCTAAGTCGACCTGTGATGCCTGTGACTCGTACAGTAGCTCCACTTGCTGGACTCCCTGCAATAGTAGGTAAGACGATGCGGTCGCTCGTCCATGTCATCTGTGTCCGGTTTCGCTCGAAGGTTTGCCCGTTACACCGATGCGAAATGCCCCCGAGCTTGACGATCGGATAGACGACTTCCGGAAAATCCTCCAGGAGCAACTCGTTATTTTCGAGGTCGGTCCGGATGGAGTCCAGGAGCTCCAGTGAAGCGGTCGCTTCCGCGCCCACCATGACCACGAAGGATCTGTGTCCATAAAGCAGTGCCCATTCACAAGCGATGTAGCAAAGAGTCGTTTTTCCGGAACCTCGCGGCATGGCGAACGCATATTGGTCCCCACGCAGGATCGCGGCTTCCAGCTTCGACAGGCATTTGATGTGGTCGTCCGACCATGCCCGGTGAAACAGGTCGGAGTGGTACAGCTCGCAGAATGACTGGAAGCTGTTCCGACAATAATCCTTCCGACCCGCGTTCACGACCTCCGGCAACGGCGCGATGTCGCGGCCGTGCTCGGAGATCACCCGCTGGTGCTCAGCTCGCCGGGAGGTGTCCTTGATATACAGATCGCCGGACAGTTCCTCGTTTGGCGTTTGTTTGGGTCCGCGTTTCCCCATTTAGATATCAGCCGCAGCGGGCGCGGGAGCCGGTGCTGCCGTAGCCTGGTGGCGAGCCACCGCGGCGATACCCTCTAATTGGAACAATGCGTCCTGAATCGCCGCGCGGGAATGCGGTTTTCGCTTGGTGGCAACGTCGGTCATGATTTTGGTGGCTTCGGCATTTGACATCGGAGCGTCCTTTTGGAATGGGTGGATTTTGTACAGCAACGACATCGTAACCGTGGAAAAACGCTGAGGCAAGACAATCCCCCTAGGGGTGACTCTGTACACCCCCGTAGTGCCGTGCCAAAAGTCCCGCGGGGTGCCTTTTTTTACTCAAAAACAACAAGATTCTTCATCACTCTGGATAAG
>Ga0302133_10001324_pt1 | contig 15443 bp, 11 predicted proteins | sample CB9_331_MG_FD_203121 | JGI IMG/M metagenome (GOLD analysis project Ga0302133, IMG submission 203121) | Marine microbial communities from Western Arctic Ocean, Canada - CB9_33.1 | ecosystem: Environmental > Aquatic > Marine > Oceanic | place: Canada: Western Arctic Ocean | collected 2017-09-19 | reverse complement strand
GGATCGCCAGCATCATCCCCTCCGGATACGCTGGATTGACGACACGAATGAGCACGGCGAGAAACCCGATCAGAAACCCGTAGGCGTAGTGCCCCGAGGGCGCCGACGGCCCCGATACCGGGTCAGTCGCCATGTAGACGGTGCCGAACGCCCAGCCGCCGAGCAAAAAGTGCCACACCGGCGTGACCTCGAAGAACGGGTTCGTCACGGACCCGATCGTGTTGAGCAGCCACGCCGTCGCCAGCGTGCCGACGGTCACGCTGGCCATGATGCGCCAGGACCCGACCCCGGTCACGATCAGCACGACCGCGCCGAAGAGACAGGCCAGCACCGAGGTCTCTCCCATCGACCCGGGCAGCAGGCCGATAAATGCCGTCCAGGTGTCCAGCGTGCCGGTGACCGCAGCCAGCCCACCGTCGGTCGCCAGCGAGAGCGTCGTCGCCCCGCTCACGCCATCGGGTGCCGTGCCGGCGGCGATCCAGACCGCTTCGCCAGACATCTCCGCCGGATAGGCGAAGAACAGAAACGCGCGGGACGTCAGCGCCGGGTTGAGGACGTTCATGCCGGTGCCGCCAAACACCTCCTTGCCGATGACCACGCCAAAGGAGATGCCGAGCGCCACCTGCCACAGCGGCACCGTGGCCGGCAGTATGAGCGGGAAGAGCGCCCCAGTGACGAGGAACCCCTCGTTGATCTCGTGCCCCCGGACGGCCGCGAACACCGCTTCCCAGAGACCGCCGACCACGAAGGTGACAACGAGAACCGGCACGAAATACAACGAGCCATGCACCAGGCAGGCCCACAGATCGTCGGGCGCGAACGCCAGCCCGAGCCACTCCATCGCGTCGGTCTGCCACACATCGAGCGGCGCGGCCCCCGCGGCGATCGCGAGGTTGGCCTGATACCCGGTGTTGTAGAGCGCCATGTAGACGCACCCGGCGAGCGCGATGACCACCGTCATCATCAGCCGCTTCATGTCGAGCGCATCGCGAACGTGCGGCGCGACACCGGTCACCTCGCCAGGCGTGTACAGGAATGAGTCCTGCGCCTCCCAGAGCGGATACAACCGCTCGAACCGGCCACCTTTCTCAAAGTGGCGAGCCTGCCCGTCGAGCACCGCGCGCAGAAACTTCATCCGATGCGGACCCCTCCGGACCCTGACGCCGCAGTCAGGCTCAGCGTCGCTGTCCTCGTCCTCATCAGCGTCATCCCTCGGCCTCGATCCGGGTCAGGACCGTCCGCAGCGCCGCACCGTAGTCCAGCTTGCTGGGACAGACGAACGTGCACAAGGCGAGATCTTCTTCGTCGAGCTCCAGACACCCCAGTTCCTCAGCGCGCTCGACATCGTGCATGACCAGCGCCCGTAACAACGGCGTCGGCAGCAGGTCCATCGCCATCACCCGCTCGTAGAGACCGATCGGCACGATCGCCCGTTTGGAGCCGTTGGTCGACGTGCTGAACGGCATCTGCCGACCCGGCGTGAGCGCCGACAGAAAGGTCCGCGATGCCGAGAATTTCCGCAGCCCAGGGGTGAGCCACCCGAGTAGATCGCGGCTCCGCCCCTCGCGAAGCAGGCAGACCTGACGGTGATACCGCCCCAGAAACCCGACGACGTCACCGGCCGCCAGACGACCAGAGAGCAGCGAGCCCGAGACGACTCGTGTCTCGTCGTCGACCGGACCATCCGCCAGCAGGTCGACCGTCGACGCGCCGAGCCGTGACCGCACCAGCCGTGGCCGCGTCTGCGCCGGTCCACTCAGGGCGACCACCCGGTCGACCGGCAGGTCTCCGGTCTCGAACAGCTGGCCGATCGCGACCACATCCTGATACCCGACATGCCAGACCGGCTTGCCGGGGCCAACCGGGTCGACCAGATGAATGTGCAGCCCCGCGGTGCCGGCGGGATGAACACCGGCAAACTCCTCGTGCCGGATCCGATCGCCGGCAGGCACCGGCACGCCGCTGTCGGGCGCGGTGCACACATAGACCAGGCCGTCGGTCAACCGCGTGAGCGCAGCCACGCCGCGTTCGAACGGCCCATGCACCCCTTCGAGCACGACGTCGACACGTGGCGCCAGCGGCTCGGTGTCGATCGCGGTCACAAAGATTGCATGGGGCCGTGTGTCCGGCTGGGCCACGCGGCTGAACGGTCGCGAGCGAATCGCGACCCAGAGACCAGACTCGACGAGCAGCGCACGGACGTCGTCGCCACTCAGCCCGGTCGGGTGTCCGCCCGAGAAGGCCGCGAACCTGACCGTATCGGCACCACGGCCCTCACGTTCGTCGCGACTGAGCTCGATGACGATCGACCGAAAACTGCGCCGGTCGCCCCGATGAATCGCCACCACCCGGCCGCTGCCTGGTGCCGTGAATCGCACACCGGGCCGTTTCTTGTCCTCGAACAGGAGCTGCCCGCGACGGACGTCATCGCCCTCTGTCACGTGCATCGTTGGCCGCAGCCCGACGTAGTCGTCGGCCAGCAACGCCACCCGGCTGGTCATCCGGGCGGACCCCACGGTCTGGTCAGGTTCGCCCAGCGCCGGCAACCGAAGCCCTTTGCGGATGGTGTGGAGACTCATGCGTCTCTTAAGCGAATGAACGGCGCTGCGGGTTCACGCGGATGCTCGATGCTCGGCCGGCCGCCAGAGCTTGTGATTTTTTTCTCAAGCTCGCTCAAAAAAAGGCGCCGTCTGACCCGCGACTCTCAACAGCCCGATCGACGACGCTAGGTTGGATCGTATAAGAGGCGCCTGGGTGAAGTCAATTTGGTTGTGCGGCGTTCCGCACGATCGTCATAACTCCTGACGAGCCAACTGCTTACACTTGACGTGACGCTCGCCAGCGCGATACGCTCCGGCCTGCTGACCGGAGGCTGGAACACACCGTGCGCATCACGCTGAATGGCGACCCTCACGAGCTGGCCGAGCCCGTGACGATCGATCGCCTGCTGGCCACGCTCGAGATAGATCCCCGCCGAGTCGCCGTCGAACACAATCTGGTCGTCATCAAGCGGGCCAGCTACGGGTCCACCATCGTCCAGGCCGGCGACCAGGTCGAGATCGTCAATTTCGTCGGCGGAGGATGACCGACCGCTCGCCCTCAGGTGCAGAACTCATGGACAGTGATTCACTCGTCATCGCCGGCAAGACCTTCTCGTCGCGACTCATCATCGGCACCGGTAAGTACACCGCAAACGAGGTCATGCAGCAGGCGCACGACGCATCCGGGGCCGAGCTCGTGACGGTGGCGGTCCGTCGGGTCAACGTGACGGACAGAAGCAAGGAATCGCTGCTCGACTTCATCGACCCAAAGTATGCGCTGCTCCCCAACACCGCCGGCTGCTACACCGCCGACGATGCCATCCGGACCGCTCGCCTGGGTCGCGAGGTCGGTCTGTCGGAATGGGTCAAGCTGGAAGTCATTGGCGACGAGCGCACGCTGTTCCCCGATAACGACGGCCTGCTCGAGGCGACACGGGTGCTGGTCAAGGAGGGGTTCATCGTGCTGCCCTACACAAACGACGACCCGGTCGTGTGTCGGAAGCTCGAAGACGCCGGCGCGGCCGCCGTCATGCCGCTCGGTGCCCCGATCGGGTCAGGCCTTGGTATCCAGAATCGCAACAACATCCAGATCATTTGTGAGTTCGCCGGTGTGCCGGTCATCGTCGACGCCGGTGTCGGCACCGCCTCGGACGCCGCCGTCGCCATGGAGCTGGGTGTCGACGGCGTGCTGATGAACACGGCCATCGCCGGTGCCAAAGACCCGGTCGCCATGGCCACGGCAATGAAACTGGCTGTCATGGCCGGTCGGCTGGCTTACCGGGCCGGCCGGATCGTGCCGCGGCGCTATGCCACCGCCAGCAGCCCGCCCGAGGGTCTGATCGCCGGGTCGTAGCAGCCTCGCGGCAACGCGCCGGCCCAGCCAGCGCCGGCCGGAGACCCCATTGACCGAGCGCACCATCAGTGCCGCCGACCTCAACCTTCTGCAACGCGAGCGCGCTGCGGCCGACCGGCAGTACAACGACGCACTGACGGCGCTGGATCAAGCGCTTACAGCGCTGCCCGACATCCCGCACCCACCGCCGGCGCTGGACGCCACCCAGATCGACGCCCTCCAACAGCTCGCACCGGTCGACATCTCCGCACAGGACGACACGCCCGGGCCCGGTGGCGGCTGGCGTGGCTGGGCCAGCCGGTTTGTCTGGTCCATCCTCGGGCCGCCGCTCGCACGACAAGCGGGGGTCAACCAGGCCCTGATCAGCCACCTCACGCAAAACCAGACGCCCCAGCAGGAGATGACCAGAGCCATCAGCAGCACCCTGGTCCTGCTGGCGGACGAACTCCAGGCGCTCCGGTCGTTCCAGTCCAAACTGATCATCTGGGCCCAGCAGGTGACGCCGTATGTCGACACCAAGGATCGCGAGGTCACCGGCCTCGTGCGTCGCGTCAACGAGAACCCGGTCCGGCTGATCGAGCGCACGGTCGGTCTCGTGCAGCAGCGCCAGCTCGCCATGAAGCGCGAGCTGGAGCGGCTGCTCGCCGCTTCGTCCGCGACCGACACCGACAGCCCCACACCCGGCGGCGCCGCGCCTGCCGCCGCCACAGCAGACAGTAAGGCCGCCGGCTCGCCTCCCCCCGTTTCCGGTTCGCTCGATGCCTTCAAGTACGTCGGCTTCGAACAGGCGTTCCGCGGCACCGAAGCCGACATCGGCCACCGTCTCGAGGGCTACTGTGCCCGTTTCGACGGTGCGTCAGACGTGCTCGACGTCGGCTGCGGTCGTGGCGAGTTCCTCGGTACGCTACGAGAGCGGGGTGTGACGGGACGAGGACTCGACGCCAACCCGGAGATGGTCGCGATCTGTCGGGAACGGGGACTCGACGTCGTCGAAGGCGGAGCCGTCGAGTATCTCGAGTCGCTACCGGACCGCTCGCTCGGCGGCCTCATCGCGACCCAGGTCGTCGAGCACTTCCGCGCCGACTACCTCCTCCGATTCCTCGAGTTGGCGTATCACAAGCTCAGACCCGACTCGACCATCATCCTCGAGACCCTCAACGTCGATTCCTGGTCGGCCTTCTTCGGCCCGTATCTACGCGACATCACGCACGAACAACCGCTCCCCCCTGAAACCCTACGGTTCCTCCTCGAAGCCAGCGGCTTTCAACGCCTCGAGTTACAGTTCAGCTCGCCCGCCGACGACGCCGCCAAGCTCGAGACGGTAGCGCTTCCCAACTCGTGCCCCCCGGAGCTGGCCGTCCTGGTCGAGACGTTCAACACGAACGTCGACAAGGTCAACACGCTCCTGTTCACCTTCCTCGACTACGCCGCGATCGGGCAGAAACTGTAGCGACGCAGCCCCGCCTCGGAGATCCAGCCCGACCACCAGCCAGACGACAGCTTGGCTATCTGGCTGTGTGCCCGCAACCCATCAGAGGGCTCATGCGCTGCCCGTCGACGTCGATCTCGAATGCCGTCTCGACACGGACATCACCGAGACCGGCTCCCGCGAGGGCATCGACCATTTGAACGCGTGTCAGCCCGAACGGTTCTTCGTCCTCGCTGTTCAGCTCCCAATCCCACTGGATGAAAGACCCACCCGGCCTGAGAAGACTCGCGAGCGTCGCGACCGTGCCTGTGTAGTCATCAAGGAACGCGCAGACCGACGAGGAAACGACAACGTCGAAAGGCGGGCGAAACAGTCTGGGCCGCTCCCGCTGCGCCCACCCGATGGAGGCCCCGATCGCATCGACGTTCGACCACCCACGCCGTTCTGCCTTGGATGCAAGCACCTCGACCATGGCGACTGATGTGTCGAGCGCCACCACCCTTTCTGCCCGCGGCGCCAGTCGCTCCGTCAACAACCCGGTGCCGCAGCCGAAGTCCAGGATGCGAGCGCCATCAAGATCGAGCCGGCCGGTCTGGTGGAGACGCTGGAGGCATCCGAAGGCGGCACCTGCATACGCACGAACCGCCTCGTTCTCGTCCCAGCCAGCGGCGTGCTCGTCCCAGCTCACGGATCAATCTCACGGATCAATGAACCGCCAGCTGACACCAGGGCCTAGTTGGCGGGTGTCGGGCTCACCGTGGTCGGCCGGGCTCCAGGTGCGGTCGACCCAGGTCTCGATGAGCACGCGCTGCTGGCCTTCGGGGATCCGTACGGCGCGGGTGGTCGGCTCGCCGTCGGCCCGTTGCGTGTGTAGCAGCAGGGTGCCGTCTACCCAGATCTTGGCCTCGACGGGTCGCTCTCGTATGTCGGGGTGGTGGTTCCAGGCCGACACTTCGATCCACCGGTCGCGCAGCGGTACGACCGCGACGGCTCGCTTGGCGGCCCAGCGGAACTGGCCGCCCGACTCGCTGGGCTCCGGGTCCTGAAAGCCGTAACTGTAGTCCCAGTCGGCCCGCTGGGCCCTCAGGGGTGGGCGAAGGTCAGCCCAGGAGACGTAGGCGAGGCCGGACACATAGACGACCGCGAGGAGCCACACACCGAGCCACAGCCGGTGCGGGGTGAGACGGAGCAGGTCCCACGGGGCGACGCTCGGGGCCGTGTCAGGTTCAGACACTGGCTGCATAGCCGGTTGAGTCACTGGATGATTCGGGGGCGCGTCATCAACCAAGAGCAGGTACCAGAACACGAGTGTCCAGAAGGTGAGGGCCAGCGCGCTGTTCTGGGTCGGCATGCCCACCAACGACGCGAGCCCGAGCGCCACGAGCACACCCCGCACGATGCCCACCGGCACCGATCGGGCGGCGACCGGAGACGCCGCGAACAGCAGTCGCAAGAACCTGGCGACCCAGAGTATCCACCCCAGACTTCCGAGCAGACCGAACTCGGCGAGTTGGTGGCGAAACCAGTTCTGTGCGTTGTCAGGCTCGAGCCGACCGTGACCAAGTTGGAAACCGACATCGGGTACCAGGATGTGAAAGGAACCCACGCCGACGCCGACGAGCGGAGAATCGACAATCATCCGTACGGCGCTGGTGCCATACCAGTTGCGGTCCCACAATTCCACACCGAACGCCCTGACCGAGGCGAGCGATGCCGTCGGCAGGGTTGGCGCCAGACGCTGCCAGGGCCCGACTGCGCCCGCCCCACTCGCGAGCAGCGCCAGCATGGCCACACCCGCCACCGCGCCCACCAGCCCGCCAGCGGCGACACGGCCCCTTGCACGCGTCACCATCGGCAGCACACGACGCAGCACGACGACGAACACGACACCACCGGCCAGAAGCGCCGACCGGGACCCTGAGATCCACAATCCATACCAGGAGGCGGCCAGCACGACGGGCGTCAGCCAGAGAGCCGTACGCGATACCGTTGCCGAGACCGCACCCGACGACTGACGCCGGTGGTCGAGCACGACGGCGACGCCGATGCCTCCCCACAGGGCCGCGAGCATGCCGAAGGGGTTGGCATCCATCAGTGTGCCGGACGCACGGCGTAACGTTGCCCAGTGCCCGGGGTTGACGAAGCCAAAGTCCACCACCGATTGATAGAGACCGACCACGGTGGACAGTCCCCACCCCACGGCGAGTGGGGCCAGCACCACCCGGTGAAACCGCTGGACGTCTTGCCGCGAGAACGTCGCGCACAGCCAATCTAGCCACAGCAGTCCGAAGCCGTGCGCCATGACGACCCCGTAGACCCACAGATGGACGATGTCGGGCGGCACCCCGACCCCGTTGTTCGCCAGGTCCGCGGTTCCCACGACCGACGGGAGGAAATCGAGCTCCCGCAGCCAGACCACCGGCCACGACGCGGCGACGACGAGGACCCAGGCCACCAGCGGCGCCCGCCATGGAACGGGGAGATGCCAGCGCGTCGGGTCGGCCGTGGCCAGCATCGCACCGACCAGACCGGCGAACCACGGGGTCAGGTCCCAGAGTCGGAAGTCGCCGAGCCCGAGTGCCAGCAAGCCGGGCGCGAGATACGCTATGACCAGCCAGCCCTGGATCACGGCGGTACGGAACCGGAGGGCGGCGACATACGACCCCAGCAGCGCTGCCAGACTCACCCACGGGAGCGCCGGCCACTCGACGGCCGTCGTGACCGTCAGCGCGGCCACCCCGACCCCCGACAGGATGATGAACGGCTTGGTGCCGCGCTCGAGCAGCGTCGCGGTCATGCTTGAGGGGACAGCTGCAGGGCGGCTTGGAGGAGTGGTTGCCGGACAGGGTACACGCGGCGCACGTCCTGTCAGGACATGGACGGGCGCGCCGAGCGCAGGACGAGCGTGCGAAGTGCGAGCAGGATCAGGCGAGGCTGGGCGAGACAGAGCCGGAGCAGGACGCGTCCGGGCTCATCACGGGTATGGGCGCTCAAGACGCCCTTGGCGCCAGGCGTCAACACATCGAGCAGCACGCCATAGTCGTCCTGGCTGAAACGGCCCAGCGAGCGACGCATCAGACGGTGCCAGTCGAGCTCCCATCGGAGCCGCCGAAGCGCGCCGCTGGACCGGCCATGGAGAATCGTCTCCGCGACACCGAGCGCACCGCGGAAGCCGGTGACAATGCCGCCGACGGTCGTGACCTTGACATGCGCCGCGGCGTCACCCACCAGATAGATGTCGGCGTCTCCCATCCGCCGTTTTGTCGGTACCCACCGGGTGTAGCAGGGAATGCGGGCCGCCTGAAACCTGAGCGGCTCGAGGTGATGGCGCTCGAGAAAGCGCTCGAGACAGCGCCTGGTATCTGGGCCGTCTTCGCCGATCAGCCCCAACGCGCCGTGCGTGGACGACTCCGGAATCAGCCAGTAGAAGTAGGGCGTCTCGTCCGGATGAAACCAGACCCGCGTCGTGTCGTGTGGTAGATCCGACGGCAGCTTGACGATCGCCTGGATCAGGGACACGGTGGTCAATGGTGGCCACCCGGCGTCGCGCGCCACGCGACTGAAGGTGCCGTCGGCACCGACCACCGTGGTCGCAGCCAGGTCCTCTGTGGCGCCCGGTCGCCCCACCTCGAGCACGACACCGACTCCGCCGGGTCTAAGCGTTTGCAGGCGCTGCCCCATCCGCACATCGACACCGGCCGCCACCGCCCGCTCGGCCAGTCCACGCACCAGCACAGACCGCTCGATGACCAGGTCCGGCTGCGTCAACGACACGGTCGCCACCCGACCATCGGTCATCAACTCGAACCGGTTGATCCTGTTGACGATCGACCGGTCGCCAGGCTCGCCCAGCAGGTCTCGCATCCGCCGGGTCACGATCAGCGTGCGTGGCTCCGGCTCCCACTGATCGGCGCCCTCGAGCAAGGTGACCGCTCGGCCGCCCTCCGCGAGCCGGGTCGCGGCGAACAGACCGGTCGCCGACCCACCGACCACCGTCACGGGGGCAGGCGCCTGCCTCATGCCCTCCCCGCGGTTTCGGACGACGCCGCCTGCTGTTCGTATGGGGCTCGCTCGAGCCAGACGATCGCGGCGACCGCCCCCACCGCCATGCCCCCGGCAACGGGGATACCGGCCGGCGGCCCGAACAGGGCCACGAGCCAGGCAGCCAGGCCGCCGACCAGGCCCAGCCCATAGAGCACCCCGACCGCCTGGCGTTCGCTCAGCCCCAGTGACACGAGGCGGTGGGCCGTGTGGTCTTTCCCTGGCGACGAGAACGGCACCAGGCCCCGGCGGAGACGCGAGACGCTCACCAGCGTCGTGTCAAAGATCGGCACCGCGAGAACAAGGACGGGCACCATCCAGCTGACGGAGGGAGACAGCTCGGGGAACCGAAGCTTGATGCCGAGGGTGGCGGTGACCAGGCCGAGCAGCATGGCACCACCGTCGCCCAGGAATATCCGCGCCGGCTTCTTGTTCCACCAGAGGAAGCCGAGCGAGGCGCCCAGAATCGCGGCGGCCAGCGTGGCGACCAGTAGCTGGCCCTCGGCCGTCGCGAACGAGAAACTGAACGCCGCCGCGATCGCCGCGACACCGGCGCACAGCCCGTCCATATGATCCAGGATGCTGAATGCGGCGATGATGCCGACGAACCAGACAAACGACAATCCGTAGTCGAGCCAGGCGCCGGACAGGCCGAGACCGGGCAGCGCCGCGATCTCCAGAAAAATCTCGCTGTGCATCTCCGTGACGATCAGGACGGCGGCCGCAAACGGCATCGCCACAAGCAGCTTGATCTGGTGATGCAGCATCCCGCGGTCGTCCAGCATGCCGACCACCAGGGCCAGGGTGGAGGCCACGAAGATGCCCAGCATCTGGGACCACCCTTCATCGGTGACGAATGCCGCGATCGCGAAGACGGTGGCCAGATACACCGCCAGTCCGCCAAGCACGGGCATCGGGGTCGCATGCACTTTTCGCGGTCCGGGATGGTCGATCAGCCCGACCTTGAACGCCAGGTCACGGGCGGCCGGCGTCAAGGTCGCCGAGGCGAGGAAGGCGGCCAGAAACGCCGCCAGATCGTTCACACTGACCGCAGCCATCGCACCTATTCCGTGGCTACCGACTCGAGATCCACAAGCGGCAGGTCCGCCTCCGCGATCAGGTCGAAGAGCGGCTGCGGGTCCGCGGCCGGGTCTGGATGGATGGTCCCCGGTGAGGCCGCCGGCACACCTTCACCAACGTCGTTTCTGAGAAAGTACGCGTTCGCGCCACGTGGCTCGACCAGGACGAGCCGATATCCCTTCTCTCGGCTGAGCCGTGTCAACGCCGCCAGCGAGGCCCCGTAGAACTGATGGGTCACCGACTTGTACTGCCCGCGGTCGAACGCCGGATCATACCGCACGGTGACCGCGCGCTCCGGCCCGAACGCCGGGTTGAACTCGAGGATGACGACCCGCGGTGAGCAGATGTCGAGCTGCTCCCATACCCAATAATCGTTCCCGTCGATATCCAGGCTCAGCAGATCGACCTCGCCGGTCAGGCCGTGGTCGGCAATCAGCTGGTTGACGCCCTCGGTCGTGATCCAGGCGGCCTGCGTGTGTACGCCGAATCGCCCAAACCGGGCGGCCAGCTTGGCGGCCCGTGCCGGGCTGCCGTCGACCATCAGACCGGTCCAGCCGCACACCTCGGCGAGGAAGCCGGAGTTCCCTCCGTTCACACCGGCACCCAGCTCGACAAAACGGCGGTTGGTCGTGCCCACGAGCTTGAGCAACGCGAGCGTGATGCCATCCTCCTCGTTTTGCGACCAGAGATGAAACCGTTGCGAGAGCACGTTGTGGGGGAAGGGCAGGCTCGCCTGGTCCACGTAGTCGTGCCGGACCAGCGAGTTGACGTTCCGATCGACATGACGGAGGGCGCCCTCGATGCCGCGTGTGTGACTGCCGAGCTGCGTCTGCATCTGCTCCAGCTGAGCGGCAACGGCCGACAGCCGGTGATCCAGCCCTTTGCGCGCCTGGCCCGTCTTCTGGATCTCCGCCGTCGCCCGACCCATCTGGCGGACCGACGTCTCCAGCTTCGCCTGTATCGCTGCTACGTCGACCCGCGACGCGATCCCAAGCAGGCGCCACACAAGACCCTGCCCCCGACGACCCAGCGCGATGAGGGTTCCCAGCAGCGACATCACCCTCGCGCCCCATCCTGACATCTTGATGCCGTCACGTCGTCGCCTTCTCGGGATGGTGTCCCTTGGCCGCGAGCAGCTCCAGATACAGATCCTGCAGGTCGCCGACCAGACGAGACGCCATGAACCGCCGCTCGACATCCGCCCTGGCGGCTGCTCGTATCGCGTGCCCGCGTGTCGGGTCGTCCAGCACTCGATTGATGGCGCCGGCCAGCGCGGTCGGGTCACCCGACGGTACCAGACGGCCGGTACGGCCGTCGTCGATCAGGTCTGGCAGTCCACCAACCCGCGTCGCCACGACCGCCACCTCGGCCGCCATCGCCTCGATCGCCGACACCGGTGTGCCTTCGTTGAGCGACGACACGACGAGCGTATCGAGGTCCGCGTAGATCATCGGCAGGTCATGGCGCCAGCCGGTGAAGATGACCCGGTCGGCCAGGTCCGGCTGGCGGGCCCGCGCTTCCAGCTCGCCGCGGAGTGGGCCATCGCCCACCACCACGAAGCGCGCCTCTGGATGCGCGGTGCGCACGCGAGCGGCGGCATCCAGAAACAGCGTGTGGTTCTTGATCGGAAACAGCCGTCCCACGATACCCACGAGCGGAGCGCTCACCGCCGGGCCCACGAGGCCCAGCTCGCGGCGGAACAGGCCTCGCTGCGCGGCGGCCGCGAACATCGGGTCCAGATCGAGCCCCAGCGGCACCACGGTGAACTGGTCGGCCGGCGCGACACCAAAGGCGACCAGATCGTCTCGGACGCGGTCGCTCACCGTGATGAGCCGGTCCGACAGACGAGCCAGACCCCGTTCCATCAGGCGTAGACCGTGCTGGCGCATTCGTCCGTAGTACCCGCTCAACACGTGGCCATGATAGGTGTGCAACACGACCGGCACACCTGCCGCCCGCGCCGCAACGCGACCCAGGAACCCGGCCTTGGCCGTGTGAGTATGGACGACATGCGGTCGCACCCGCCGCACCAGCGCCGTCAGCTTCGCCAGGGCCACGATGTCGCGTGGCGCCAGCGTGGCCTGCCCAAGAATCTCCGGAATGACCACCGGCTCGACACCGCGCGCCTCGGCGTAGTGTCGCAGTGTCCCCTCGCCGGGGTTCTCCGTGCCGGTGACCAGCCAGGACCTGAACCGACGCGGGTCCATGCCGGAGTTGAGCAGCGCGACATGCAGGGCTGGCCCACCGACGTTGAGCCGCGCGATGACCCGCAGCACCCGGACAGGGCCGGAGACGGGACCGGTCGTCATAGCGACGGCAGACTGGGCAGAGGCGCTGTCACGCCGTCGGCGGTGTCGATGTCGGCGCGGCGATCGATGAACGTCCGGTGCCACAGCTCGAGCATCAGCAGCGCCCAGATCCGCGCATGATGCGCCACACGTCCCCGTGCGTTTTCGTCGAGGTACCGTCGCACCGTCTTCGGGTTGAAGTAGCCGCGCGCGAGGGCGGTCTTGCTCAGCAGCAGATCGTGGGACATCTCGCGCAGGTCATGGCGCAACCAGTGGTCGATCGGCACACCGAACCCCATCTTGCGTCGGCTCAGCACCGCCGCTGGCAGCTGAGATCGCATGAGCTGCTTGAGTAGATACTTTGGCGTAATTCCCCGCAGCTTCAGCGACACCGGCAGGCGGGCCGCGAACTCCACGACGTGGTGGTCCAGCAGCGGCGAGCGTACCTCCAGGGAGTTGGCCATCGAGGCGATGTCCATCTTGACCAGCAGGTCGTCGGGCAGATACATGGCGACATCGGTATGGACCAGCTTCTCGACCGGTGCGGCCGCGTCCGAGTCACGCCAGCACTGTTCGAGCAAGGTAAACGAATCGACGTGACGCCACGACCGCGCGAACTCCGGCGTGTAGAGCTGCTGCTTGTGCTCGTCGAGCGCGACGCCCAGCCACCGGCCGTACCGCCGCACCGGGTCGAGCGCCAAACCGCTCGCGAAGCGCCGCGCACGCGTGGTGACCGACCTGGCCGACCCACCGGGCAGGCGGCGCGCCAGGCCCGCGACCAAGCGGCGGACCGGCGACGGCACCAGATCCAGCCGCTCAGCCACGGCGGCGCCGGCATACCGGTCGTAGCCGAGAAACGCCTCGTCGCCACCGTCTCCGCTGAGCGCCACCGTCACCGACCGGCGGGCCATCTCGGTCAGACACCAGGTCGGCACAGCCGACGAGTCGGCAAACGGCTCGTTGTAGTGGTAGACGAGCCGCGGCAGCAAGGCCGTGACGTCTGGATGGACAACGAGCTCCTGATGGTCGGTGTCGAGGGCGTCGGCCACCGACCGCGCGTATGAGCGCTCGTCATACTCGGGTTGCTCGAACCCGATCGAGAATGTCTTGATGGGTCCCGTGGTCGCCCGCCGCATCAGCGCCACGACCGCGCTCGAGTCCAGGCCCCCGCTGAGCAAGGCCCCCAGCGGCACATCGGCGACCAGTCGGCGCTCGACTGCCCGGCCAAGCAGCTGGTCGAGCTCTTCGGCGAGGGCGGCCTCTGGCTCCGCTCGCTTCGGCTCGTAGTGCAGCGACCAGTAGCGGGCCAACTCGACCTGCCCTTCGCGCACGACCATGTAATGTGCGGGCGGCAGCTTGCGCATCCCCTTGAACGCGCTCCACGGCGCCGGCACGTACCCGTAGGTCAGGTAGTGGTGAATCGCCTCGAGGTCAGGCTCGGCCCGCACCGTGACGTCCTGCAGCAGGGCCTTCGGCTCCGAGCCGAATACGAAGCTATCCCCGTCGTGGCAATAGAACAGCGGCTTCTGACCGAGACGGTCCCGTGCCAGCACGAGCGATCGCGTGCGGGCGTCCCAGAGCGCGAACGCGAACATGCCGTCGAGCCGGCGAACACACTCGGCCCCCTCCTCTTCGTAGAGGTGCACGATCACTTCCGTATCGCTGCCTGACCGGAAGCGGTGTCCCCGCCCCTCCAGCTCCGCACGGAGCTCGCGAAAGTTGTAGATCTCGCCGTTGAAGACGACTCTGACCGCGCCGTCCTCGTTCGCGAGAGGCTGTTTCGCGCGGTCTGACAGGTCAATCACGGCCAGACGCCGGCTGCCGAGCCCGATGCCACCGTCGGTCCACACGCCCTCATCGTCTGGGCCCCGGTGCCGCAGCGACGCCGTCATACGCCGGACCAGCCCCGGGTCGACCCGGGCGCCAAATCCAGTAATCAGCTTACCTGCGATGCCACACATGGGTCGTGGGTCGTCTGCCGAGCCAGCGCCTCGGCGATCAAGGCGCTCATGGACTCGAGGCGGACCGCCCAGCTGTTGGTGCGCGCCACCTCCACCCGACGCGCCGCCTTGGCCGGGTCGCGCTCGGCGAGCGCGGTCGCCACCGCCGTCTCGAACACCGCCGCGTCGGCCGCGACCGCGACGACGTTGCCGTGGTCCCGGTTGAACCGCAGAATCTCGGCCAGCGGCGTCGCTACGACCGCGAGCCCCATCGCCAGGTACTCGTTCAACTTGGCCGGGTAGACGTGGTGCGTGTACTCCGCGAGTCGATATGGCACCGTCGCCACATCGAATCCACGCAGGTAGTGCGGCACCTGCTCCGGTCCGCGTGTGCCCAGCGCGTGCACGTTGGGCAAGCGTGTCAAGGCCGAGACGTCGGTCTGGGTGGGCCCGACGAGCGCGAAGCTCCAGTCGGGTCGGCGGACCGCCATCTCGAACAGCAGCGTCTGGTCGAGCCACTGGTGCAGGCCGCCCAGGTAGCCGATCACCGGCCGCGGCAGCGCGCGGAGATCGTCGGGCAGCGGAGCGCGGTCTTGCCGGGCTCGCGCGAAATGAGGAAAGTCGACTCCGGACGGTAACAGGTGCGTGTGCGGGTTCAGTGGCCGGGCGCGGTCCAGCAGGAACTGGGAGGTGACGAAGACGAGGTCCGATTCCGCGAAGCACTGGGTCTCACTATCGCCGAGCCGCGCGGCCGCCGCGGTGCTCGCCGAC
>Ga0302133_10001318_pt1 | contig 15472 bp, 20 predicted proteins | sample CB9_331_MG_FD_203121 | JGI IMG/M metagenome (GOLD analysis project Ga0302133, IMG submission 203121) | Marine microbial communities from Western Arctic Ocean, Canada - CB9_33.1 | ecosystem: Environmental > Aquatic > Marine > Oceanic | place: Canada: Western Arctic Ocean | collected 2017-09-19 | reverse complement strand
GTCTTGGGACACTTCTGGCTCCTTTCTAGGTGCGGTAGATCTATACCCTGCACCGGGAGTCCAAACACACCACCACCCTCATGTTTCTATCCCTTTAAAAGTGTCCCATTATCGCTGAACGCCTACAGACCGGCTGAACCGTATGGCAGATGACCTTACACAACGGCAACGGTACTGGCCCAAATCGGCAAGGGCATTGAGTAATGCGCTGCGCAGGCTGGCACCAAACCTCCGGGAAGCCGGAATAGATGTCACTCACCAGAAGACCTCTGGCACCAGGTCAGTTAAATCCATAGTCGTCAGAAAGGTGGAAGAATCTTTCGACGCAATAGACGCATGCGACGCACTAGAGACTCCAGCGTCGCAAAGCGTCGCTGATTTCTCACCTGTATCTAAACGAGGACCATTTGGATGTTCGTGTTCCGGAGAAAGTTTCACTCGCGCCAAATTCATGCAGCTTACTTGTAATCATGGTAGCGGCTACGGCTGCTCTGTCTGTGGCGGTTGCCGCAACCCGGCGTGCAGCGCGGCCTTAAGTTAAAAGCATGATGGTAGGTAGTTTTGGGACGCGTTTCCTGAGGTGGTGATGATAGAGGCGAGGAAAGTAACGGGACGGCCCGCCAGCATACCGCGATGGGCCTTTGGGGAGGTGTTCCGGTTGCGGGATCTGGGCTACGGCTGTCGCAGGATAGTAAGGTCGCTCGAAGAGGCCGGAGTATTCACCACCAGGTCTAGCGTCTCCAGGTTGCTTAACGGCCAACCGCCGTATGAGGACCTTGATAGGTAAACCTAGCTATAGAGAACTGTCCGGTACCGCCCTGTGACGGGGAGTTTGTCGGCAAAATGTCGGCAAATGATATAGCTCTTCAGAGAGCTTTAACTCTAGGGTTAAAGCACCGGTGAAAATCATTTAATTCTTCTACTAACCACTGAATATATTCTGACCATCTGGTCTTGTCATGGAAGTCTGCATCTCTTCTCACAGAAACACGATGTCCTCTAGCATCATGCCAAATCAAAGGCCCTTTGAGTTCGGCTGCGATTTCTTCTCGTTGGGCATACAGGGCTTCATAGCTAGCGCGGTCCGACATCCATAAGTCCACTCTTAATTCATGGCTGTCACGTGTTGCCTGCGCTGCTTGGCCTAGCAAAGCAATTGGAGACAAACTAAACCCAGTCTTCCCTATCCCTAAGTTCAACCAATGCTGAGGCTGCGGCTTTACGCTCTTAAACTCAGCCCCAGTGTCATCAACATAGGTTCGAAATTCAGTCCAAAAATCTAGCTGGGTCTTCTTAGTTACCCTTAATTCTCCTCGGTTGAGCTGAGATGCTCCTCTGGAAACTTCTCGATGCCAATCGTTCGGCTTGGAAACGATATTAAACTTGGGAGCCGCGTTGGAATCACCTATTTTCCAAGCTTCTATCTCAAGTCCGAAAAACTTGAACGTGTCGTCCGTAATCTCATTTAACCAATCGAGCGCCGCTCGATGTTCTTCCGTAAATTTGCGAGATATCCAGACTATGGTCACGGCTTGGAGGCCACTGGCATAAGTCAGTAATTGTCCCAGGTGAGTGTGGTCTGTTCTTTCTAGCTGATTCTCAATCAAGACCCAGGAGCCGTTAGCGGTGTCTTTGCACAAGATATCAGCTCGGAACGGCCCTACTGATTCTTCTTGGGCCTCTAATTCCAGCTCTATTCCAATTGTGTTGCCCAGAAGCCCTAAGTTATATTCCTCTGCCAACCATGGCGTGAAATCTCGGTCCTCTGTGCCCCAAATAGACCGGAGGTCAACCTGTTCGAGCCGGCCGAGATTTGGTTGTGTCATCCGAGCACCTCTCTTCTGAGCGTGAGCTAATACTACTCGCTAGTTAATAGAATGCCCATCCTCGTCAATCACCACGCCGTTTACTTCCTCAAGCCCCTTAGCACTCTCCACCAACAGCCTTAGAGTCTCATCGGAAAGGTGTTCCAGTGGCCTGTCGGAGACACTGTGGGCTACATCTAGTTGCTGCGGCGATCTGCCGAAGCCACGGTCTAGCAGCATCTCTATGGCCTTCAACTGGTCTGCTGGCCGCACCTGCTGGTTCTTACGTGGCCTAGAGCCTTCCTGCACCGCTACGTTAGGCATGACGCCTCTGGCTATGGACACCAGGGCATCTACCAGCTCCTTGCCACCATCAGTGGTCTCGTGCATATAGCCAGCTAGGTCTCTAGTACCTTTGGGCCTGCCGCTAGGATTACCAGATCGGCCTGGCTGCCAAAGGCTTATGTTGTTAGTCGGGTTGTTAGCAGTGGTCATCATCAAACCCGAAAACTTCCGACCGACCTTATCCAGAAATAAGCAGGCAGTACTAACAGAATTACCCTCGGCAGACTCCATCTCGCATCCTGCCGTACTCAGAACTAATCTCTGCCCCCAAAACGAGGATGAAGGCGGAAATATATGCCCAAGACAATAACCCCATCATTGAGGCCACCGAGCCATATACTAATTCGTAGTTGGCAATATCAGCCAAATACCAGATGAAAATCCCTTTGCTAGCTTCGAAGAGAATGGCGGCAACGATTGCTCCTGGCCAGACATACCGCCAGTACGTTTTACAATTCGGAACAAAACGATACAGTAGCAAAAATACTGCGAATGTTATAACCAGCGTCACTGCTTTTAACATCAAATCGCCTAGCTCAAAGTCGAATAAAAAACTCTGGCTAGGAAGCCCTAAATCAAGACCTCGATGTAAAATCAGTTCGACCGCCACGTTAGCAAACGATGATAATAAAAAGAGTACTCCGACCCCCAGCGCCATAATTATATGTAATGGTTTGGCCAGATAAAAAGGGCGGTTCTTATCGATGTCCCAAGCCCTGTTGATAGCACGACTAATTGCACCGAAAGCAGAACTTCCAGACCAGAGTAATCCTAAGATCGCGCCTATCCCCAACGCCCCTCGAAAACGCACTAATTCTTCTATGTTATTGGAAACAAACTCTCTTGAGCCCGGCATGTTTTCTGTTACATAACCTAGAAAGCGTTCCTGTAACGTGATTGAAGTAAACACCGTTCCCAAGATAGCTAAGAGCCCCAACAATAACGGAAAAACAGAAAAAACAGAGTAATAAGCGACACTGGCAGATAGATACGTTGCATCATCGTCGCCCAGTTCCTTAAATACTCGCCACCCTAACGCGCACACAAAGTTGTCTACTAAAGGGCTATTACCCGCCCAATGGGTAATAATTGCGATTCTACGTTTAACTCTGGTTGGGAAACTAATTGGCATTGTTACTTACGATTCAGGCTTTATCTCAGCCCCGCCAGGTCTCTTAAAGGAGCGAAATCTGCGGTAGACATTCCTGGGATATCAACGGTCCAGTTCCAAGTTCCATGATCAGTGAAATACTGCCGAAGAAGATACTGACTACTAAATGGTAGGGCCTATCAAGCGACTCAGCAACCACAACTCCACCGTCACCAGTACCCCGCCCCCTATGGCTTTCCCGATGGGGGTGTCGTTGAATAAGCCTCAGGGATGGGCTATCGGATTCTCCTTCGGCAATGTGGGACTTAGTTTGGAACTTTGGACGGTGATTGCTGGTATATCGAGGTTCGACGATTAGGCTTCTTTACGCTAGTATCTTCAAATCTATTCAGCGTTGGAGGACATCATGCCTAGGGCTTACGTGATGATTCATTTGGAAGTCACAAATCAAGAAGGATTTATATCTGGATTTGCTTCAAAAAACCCCGCACTCGTTGCGGAGTATGGTGGCAAACGACTGACTGGGGGGCCTGATGCAGAAGTTTATTTCCTTGAGAACCAAGTTACTGATAGGCAGGCTGACGTTCATGCGATATTCGAGTTTCCAGACAAAGGGTCAGCTCTCGCATGGCGCAACAGCGAAGGATACAAGGCCATCTTACCTAATCGGACGAACAACACGACCAACACTTACTTTGCAATTGTAAGTGGAGTTGATGATTAACAGCGACAGCAGCAGGTAATTGGTCACCGTTTGGCTATTTGGCCAAAAAAGAAGGCCCGCATATTTCGGTCTACGGGCCTTTTTCATGCCTAAGCCTGGCGTAGGGAGTGGAATTTACCAGACGGGTTCAACGTCCCAGGGTGAATCCAAAGAAACCCAAGGTACTGCCAGGACCGCTGGAGAAGCCAGAGGTGAATCGTTCCATCGGGACGGACAAGCCCAAACGTTCCAAGCTGAAGAATCCAAACAATACACAGGCCCCCGCCATACCTAAGGGCCAGCAAGGGCAGTAAAACAGCTCCTGAGGGCCGTTCAGCTAGTCTAGTGAAGTTCATGATGTGGATGCACGGCACTGGTATGCATCCACATGCAACTTAACAAGATGAGTGCTGAAACCCTAGCTGCGTTTGGTTTGGTCTGGTACATCGGTGACACTCTCACCAGGAACGAGAACCAGCGCTGTCAGGTGACTGAAAATTGATTCGGCTTGGACGGAGGGCTGGCTGTAGCGATTACCACGCTGCCAATCAGTGACACTATGGCAAAGGTCAAGAAAGCTACTTTGTAGCTGCCATTTATATCGAAGGCCAACCCAGATAATAGCGGGCCAATAGTCTGGCCCACCTGTACTCCAGTTTCGCCGACGCCTCTAATACTGCCGATGGAACGACGGCCAAAATAAGACGCGTAGGCCACTGGCGGTATAACGTTTCCGCCTGCGGCAACAACTCCTATGACTGCCGAAACTGCGAATGCGGCGGCCAGAGAATGAACGGTGAAGAGCAAAAAAGTGGAAATGGCACTAAGTACCATCAAGACAACCATAACCCGCTGCACTGGAGCACGCTCGATGATTGCGCCCCATACCAAGCTACCGATTCCGCTGACAATTCCATTGATGGTGATCGCAGAAGCCACGGCCGTAATGCTAAAGCCACGGTCCTGGTAGAACGCTCCGATATGCACCGAAACCCCAGCCTGGGTCATAAATAGCGTCCCGACCACTCCGACCATAATCCACAGAGATTTGGTGCCCATGGCCTCGCGGAGTGTCCAATCAATCTCAATAGGGTCTTGAGTTGGTTGTAGGTCAACCGTTATGGATTTGGATGCGCGGGACGGCAAGCCATCTGGTTCCAGCCCGACATCTTCCGGGCGGTCCACAATCAGCAACGCCGAAGGCAGAACCCCGACCCCCAGTACGGTAACACCCAAAGCGATCCAGGCGGCGCCGACACCCCAGTTAGAAAGGGCGATGGATGCGATCTGAATGCAGACGATACCGCCAATGGCCCCTGACAGATAGAGCGCTCCGATGGCCCGGCCTCGCTTACGTATGAACCATCTGGAAACCACGGCACCGGAACCAATCTGCACCGGAACGTGGAAGATAATCCGGCCGGTGGCGAACCCCAAATAGAAGAATAGAGGGACTGTGGCCCAAGCAAGGGATATTACAGCCACACCCAGAATCACCATGCTGATCGTCAATATAATGCCCGCCCCGTAGCGGTCCACTGCCCAGCCGACGATCGGAGAGAGAACCATTGACGCTACGGCCCCCACGCTGACCGCGCCGGCAATTAAGGTACGACTCCAGCCAAATTCATCAGCAATGGGAGACAAGAAAATACCAAGGACAAACACCGAGGGTGCCATTCTGGCAAAAACGGTAGTACCAGCGGCGAACACCACCACCCACCCGTAATAGAAGGGCAACCGAGGGCTGCAGTACCTGGCGATGATCAAGGGGAGATTATTCAATATCCCAAACCGACCAGAAATGTACTAACCAATGACATACATAGATATCTCAAAACGCCAGGGTTGTGTCTATCCAACGTCAAAGGGGACGCCAGTTCTGTCCCGTAACTACCGGAGGACATTTCACATGCTTCGAATGCGATTAAGGTCGGACACGATGGTTACTCATGACTTGAGAAAAGGGTTTGGTTCGGTACTACTATCCCAGGGAGTGGACATAATGACCGTTTCCCACTGGATTGGGCATGCAAACCCCGGAATCATGATGGAAATCTATGCCAAGGTTCTCCTCGAAGAAGAGAAATGGCACAGCGACACGATAGGCAAGGCTCTGTTCCAATAGGGGCCAAATTAAGGTGCCAGAGTGGTGCCACCTTCGATTGATGGTGGCCCGTTTGGGAATTTGAAGCCCCTACACGGGGCTAATTTTATTTTTGGAGGTAATCAATATGGTTACGAGACTTCAGAAGTTCAGGCAGGCAGGAGCAGCGGATTTATTGGAGAAGGCCCAGAAGTAAGATAACATCTTTGGCAAGACTGCCAGAAGCATCAGTTATTGAGTGGACAAATATGGTGACTATCGGATGGCTTGGCACCACGGGATTCTCTTCCGCCTGGAAGCGTGGTTGGAGTTAGCTGAAGTGTCTACTGTCGTTAGGACCAACAGTCCAGAGATGGCCACTGCCCTCGGTGACTCCATCGAATACCATCTGGACAGTTAGCCCAGTGGTAGGTTCTGTGATTTTGGCCGATTTTCTGGCCGAAGTGGGGCACCTCAGCATTACCAGCCCCAAAAGAAAAGCCTAATACAACTCAAAATGGCCGTTTTAGGCTCGATCAACAGTGGTGGGCGGTAGAGGACTCGAACCTCTAACCCCCTGCGTGTAAAGCAGGTAAACCACCCTCAATAACCCCCTTCTAAAACTTTATTCCATCTTGATTAGGTTCAATAAATAACAGTAAAGCATTTGATTCTCGACGGTTAACTGTCAGGGAATGGTGCGGAAACTAGAGGCGCCCCTAGCGGGGCGCTTTTCTTATTTTTAGGAGGTTCTATATGCCAGAAGATAAAACAAATAAATTGCCTGTCGATTCAGGTATTAAAGGCTCAAAACCGCCAATCAACCCAGTGGAATTCTACAGATGGGTTCAACGTCCCAGAGTTATACCCAGATAGCACGAAGACCAACCAGATGATACGGCTATGTGGTTTCTACGGCAGCCCAGTAGCAGATGCGAAGGAAACATCAATGTCGACTGTCGTTATTTCTCCAGGCCTACCATCAGCCCAATTAGGTTTTTCAATCATATCGCTTTCATCAAGCGAGTCTCCAGGGCCTAGGACAAAGTAATCTCCAGCATATTCAGTCACCGTGAACGCCCACTGCTGGTTATTAACGAAGAGCGCTGAGCCGGCCAAAGTGAACCAAACAGCTACATCACATCCATTTTGGGCTTTAAAATCCAATGTGAGATAACCATAGCTATCCTCCCATGATTCTTGAAGACTTACGCAAGAAGGGCTGATCGGCTGAGGGTTGAACGTGACGTCGTCGATTGAGCAGGAGTCGAGGCGTACAGTCGCTAAAAACAAAGCCTCCAATTCTTCAACGATGCCTTGGACGGTGATGCGATCTCCAGTTACTAACTCCGTAAGGAGAGGTGTTTGAGACGACTGTGGATAACAATATAGTGACCCACTATTCTTGGTACGGTAATCACCCACGTCTTCGATCTCTATCTCATAACCAGAACGAGGCCAAACTGCACCACCGAGGTGAGCGATGTGGCCGGTTACACTAATCAATTTACCTGTATAGTTCAGCCCTGCTGTGATTTCATTTGCTACTACTTGGTCTAGTAATTCTCCAACCCAAAGATGAGCAATCGGAACGGGAACCGGAGTGGCCGTAGGTGGAACTCTGGTAGCAGTGGGTAGAACCTTCGTTGGTGTAGATGGGCCTGCTGCGGGTGTGTTGGTCGGGGCTATTGTAGGTTCTTGTTCAGGGGTGATTCCAGGATTCTGCTCAGTATTAGTTCGCTTCGAGAGTTCTTGATTAACTAAAACCTCAACTGTCGCAGCGATATTGGGAGTAGGCCCAGCTGCTGGAGCTGGAGCAGTCGAACAAGCAAGTACAAGGGTTCCAATCAGTACCGCTAGAACTACTGGTAGCTTCATTCCCTTTGCTCCGTAACTATCTGCCCTTCACCGTGAACCACCACACCACTGCCTTCCTCAAGCTGCTCGGCATTCTCCACCAGCAACATTCACATCTCATCAGACAAATTAGCGAATGGCCGGTCAGTAACGCTGTGGGCTATGTCTAGCTGCTGCGGCGATCTGCCGAAGCCACGGTCCAGCAGCAGCTCTATGGCCTTTAGCTGGTCGGCTGGCCGCACTTGTTGGTCCTTACGTGGCCTGGAGCCTTTCTGAACCGCTACGTTGGGCATGACGCCTCTGGCTATAGACACCAGGGCATCTACCAGCTCCTTGCCGCCATCAGTGGTCTCGAGCACATAACCAGCAAGGTCACGGGTGCCTTTGGGCCTACCGCTAGGGTTACCAGACTGGCCTGGCTGCCAGGGGCTCAAGTTGTTATTAGTGTTGTTAGCAGTGGTCATAGAGCCCATTCATCTCCGAGAACACTGGTGTAGCGAGGTGATTTAATACTTTCTGTGAACAGGTATTAGACATCATCTCCACTCATGATTAATATAACCTAGAATCGGATCTCTACTTCTAGCTTGGAGGCAAGCATGGCAGCATACGTGATTGGCGCTATCCAAAGTGTAAACGACCCAGCGGCTTTTTTAGAGTACCAAAATCTGGCTTTACCCACTTTGGCGAAATACGGCGGTACGGTAGTAGTTGGGGGCACTAAAATCGAAGTGGCTGATGGGAATTGGTCGCCTACCGGCATGGTAGTGGTCGAGTTTGAAACCATGGAGAAAGCGAAGAAATGGTACAACTCTCCTGACTACAACCCGCTGGTATCGCGTCGAACTGCCTCAGCCGACAGTGGGGTTATATTTGTAGACGGAGATTAAACAGCCGTAGGTTAACTATTGGATGTAAGCGTCGGCTCGGTTAGGAATTACACCAGCGAAACATGGCTCGCAGAACGTGGTCTCTCTCGCTTTCCGGACGTGGATCAGGAGTTGCAGGAACCGAGTCCGGACGTGGATCAGGGGTTGCAGGAACCGCGTTCGGACGTGGATCAGGGGTTGCAGAAACCGCGTTCGGCCGTGGAAAACGAAGCTTGGGGTCTCTGCGAAAATTGGGATCACGATTGGATGAAGGTCGCTCTATATGAGGGCCACGCGTTCCGCGTCACCGAAGAAATCAGGGAACAGCCGGGGAATACCGGCAGTACGTTAGTGACTCGCTACAAGGTAACAACCTGTAGTTTCTGTGGCTTCTCTAGCGAACAGAGAACGTTCAATTGTATCGTGGTGTAACTAGAGGCAAATGATAGATTGAGGAACCGGATGTAAAAGATGGCTCACACGGCCTGATAAAGCTTGTGTACTCCTTGGTTCGATGGGCTCAATCGTTTCTGCTTCTCTAAAGTTTTGATAGTGCTTAGTACCACCATCTCACCGTGTTTGCGAAACTTCCCAATTATTTTGCTTTGGGAACGTGGCCTGTCACAAAAATCCCAGATTTCCTGGGAAAGCTGATCTCGAAGGGACGGTAAAGGTTTCAGAGGAACCACAATAGTGTGCCCAGGGTTGCCGTCCACTCTTTCTCCTGTCTGGAATTCAAGGCAGGATTCGTATCTCTCTAGAAATCTCCTCAGCCTGGTAACTAAAACGCCGCCAATGCCGGTCGAGCCGTATCCATGCACTATGTCGAGTCGGACGGCGTCCTTGCCGGCTTCGCTAAACGTTTGATTATAGAATTCGATGAATGAGGCTTCTGCTTCAGCCCAGGTTAGACCGTGGAGGTCCAGGGTGTGTAGATTGGGTTCGCGCATGGTCATCTCAAAAAAGATAAAAGTGAAAGAACTATCTTTGTCCGTAGACTATCATCCGTGGCGTTACAGGAGATCAGACCCGTCACCAGAGGCCCCAGACAAACTTCAGGCCGCGTCAGCGGCCTCTTTGTTGCCCAATATTTAATTTGGACGTAGCATCCCAGAAAACATCCATCTAGTAGGAGTCGGCTGAAATGCCAGAGGACTTTGCGGGCCAAGATCTGTCCGGTAAAAACCTGGTAAATGCCATGATGGATAATGTCAAGTTGTTCGGCTCTATCGGTGGTTACTTCCGCGGTGCTTATGATGTCCCAGGCGGCTACTGTCAGGCAAAGGCCGGACGGGTTTGCCTGGGGGATTAGGAATCATCGAAACCTGAAATCCCGGCAATCACCGTCCACAGTTCTAAGCTGAGTTCCACGCTCTCGAAGAAGAACCCTGCGGCCCATGGTCAGGACCTTGGTGCTCCCGCTGCCGATCCCCATACCCTCTAAGTACCCCACCCCCTATGGGTTCCCAATGGGGGTGTCGATGGAACAAGAAGAGCCACCTCGTTGGAGGTAACTTTCTAATCTTTGGCTCAGATGAGGAGAGTTTTGAGTCTACCTAGGGTCTCAGGTACCTGCGCCTCCCAGCCGAAACGCTGGCGACCGGCGCATTATGAGGCCGATCACGGCTGCGGACAGCACCGCCGCAGCCAGGTACAACAACCCCACTGCTGGGAATCCTCCCAGTGACAGCATAAGCCCCCCGGCAGAGGCGCCCACAACGCCACCAAGCTGATTGCTTGTGGAGAACATCCCGCCTGCCGTACCTCTAGATTCGCCGGCCAAGTGCATTATCAATGTCATTAAAACCGGTATTGAAACGGATACCAACGTCGATGCAACGAAAGCCATCGCGACTACTACCCAGGCGGACACGTCCAAAGCAAATAGAAGACCGACCGCCGCTCCACCGACAAGATTTATGCCGACCAACCAGTCGAACCTGCGAGCCCGGCCCGCAATGGATCCTCCGGCGAAGCTGCCAATCACCGCTCCCACGCCTATCAGTCCAAGTCCTGGAGCCGTGCTTGCCTCGTCCCAACCGTGGCTTTCGATCATGTAGGCAGCGAAGTAGGTCGTTAGCCCGATCAGCACCGTCTGCTGAGCGGAATTAGCAATGAGCACGTACCACGGCGCTGACTGACGGCCTATGACTTTGAAACGCTTGAAGAGATCGATGCTCTGGCCCAGACGCCTTTGGCCCGAGGGTAGCCGCAGCCAGAGCGTCACCCAGAGTGCCAGAGACAGACCACCGGTAACGTAAAAGGGCAATCTCCAGCCGCCCACAAAGCCAAGCAAGGCAATCACCGGCAGTCCCACCGCAACCCCAACCCAACTCGATGCGGTGATGAAACCGACGGCTTTCCCTACCTTTTGAGGCGGTAAGGTATCGGCCAACGCCGATATGATGGTCGTGGGGAGCATGGCTGATCCTACGCCGGTGATGAGCCGCGTGGCCAATAAGGAACCATAGCTCCATGCCATTCCGGAGCCCAAGATTCCCAAGGCCATTAGCATTAGCCCAACCAGGAGCACCGGCCGCCTTCCGTATGTATCCGAAATAGGCCCAACCAACGGCGCCACTATGCCCCAGGTTATGAACGTGGCCGCGGAGAGTTGTCCCGCCAAAGCTATAGAAGTGCCGAAATCGTCGGCCAACTCCACTAGGAGCGGACCAAGCATCAGCATGGAAGCCCTGACCAAAAACACGACGGCGGCAAATGAGAGAAGTGTCCACGACGAGACCCCTCGCTGTTGGATTGCGGTCAAAACTACTCCACTACGAACCCGAAGGCTCAGGTTTTACCTTCCCACTCATGGCCGCATCTATTACAACGCCATTCAGCGGTCTTGGTATTTCTGCTGTAGCCATAGGCTCCACATTCAGGGCAAAGCATCATCCTCGCCCCGTTTGCGGAGATTATCAGTACATTCAATGCAGGACTTATCACTGGACTCGGCAACCACACCACCACCGTCACCGGTACCCAACCCCGGTGTCTTCCCGATGGGGGTGTCGCTGAAACAAGAAAAGCCCCCTCAAACGAAGGGGCTTCTTTTCATCTTTGGCGCCGGGCAAAAAAGAGCACCTTAAGTTTGTCTGGGGCCTCCGGTGACGGGCTTTCCTAGGTTCCCCAATTTCCGGCTTCTTTTCTTCGAGCGATGGCGTCACTCACCGGTAAAACTTCGGCTTTGCCGATTAGCAACTGGTTACGCATCAAGGCAGTCACGGCATCAAAATCGTCCGCCTCTAAGAGAGTAAATACCCTATGAAGCGGTCCCGATATGTATACCCCCAACACCTTCACTTCATCATTTCCTTCAATCCATTTCAGTGCCTGTACCGCTTCAGCTGAATCTCTCCCCCCTTCCCTAGCTGGGCATGTCATATGATCGTGGTTGGCTGTAACGTGAAAAAGCATAATATCCTCCAAGCCTAAAATAGGGTTGATGAATACTAAGGGAAGGGCGTTTGGTTGTCGAACCCCAAGGGAACCCCAGGTTGGGGTAAAAATGACTGAAACCTAGCACCTAACTAGCCCACAGCATTGAGTTTGCCTAGGGACTCCGGTGATGGGCCGGCCGGCAATATTGCGGCAAGAATCAAACTCGATGAAACTGCCTGGATTTGGTGTGCATTGTCTGATATATCCCATTGGTACTCACTGTTCAATCACGGTGACCCATGGAAGGTGGCTTAAATGGCAAGAGGCCCACGGCCCGATTACGTCGACAGGAACATTTGGGCGCGTTTGAGATTCTTTGATCGTGACAAACGGTTGGATGTCGTCCACGAATTAGGAGGGGAGCCGTATGGGTTAGATGTGAAACTTACGGCCTCAGGCATCTTATTCATGATCTCGACCGAACAGATGTATGGCAATGAGGGAGAGGATATTTCTGGGGAGTTTTTCTTTAAGATGCTCCTCGACCAAAGCCTAGCCAAGAGCGTTGCCTACGCATTTGAGGTCCCTTGTGAAATGCCGGGAAAGACCTATGAAGGTTGGGGCCAGTTTGGCATAACTAAGCAGGACTTCGAACACAGCGTCAAAGGGCATGCCTATTCGATCGACATCGAAAAAGATAGCTGGTCCATACACATTCAGTTCTTACTTACAGACGAGACGGATGATGCAACCTCCCTTCAAAGTTACGTCGATCTTCATGTTTCTCACGATTTTGGTCGTTGCATAGGTCACTTGATCGCGGCTGCCTACGCCGTCCCTAGGTTGGAAGCCAGCTATAGGGGCGAATACCCAGGAGTAAAGGGAACCAAAGAACTTACCTTCTCCGCAGAGATCGCACACACCTTACTTAGTGACGAACCTCAAGAATAAAAAAGGCCACCGCTATGCCATTAAGAAAAGAGCAACCACCACAGGCCAGATCAGTTGGCGATGGTTTACCCTCCAATTGGACATATCTTCGCTATGTCCAGGGCTTCCCATTTATATCCAAACGAAGTGATGATCGAGAACGGGCTAGGACATTCCTTGAACCTCGAGTTATGGAGGTAATTGATCTTAAGCCCACACCTGAGGGCGGCCAGTACGCGGTTGCGTACACGATATTTATTTATCACCACTTCAAGAACCAGCGTTATTTTGGAACCAAATATTGGCACTACATGCCTACTCTCGTCACACACTCATATTCCAATACCGGACTCCAGAACTCCGAAGCACATGTTCTGCATGCCACGGGCGTTTCAAGATTGTTGCTATTGGCGGAGAGGGTTTCGACAACGACCCTGGCTGTTTCTATTGGCTAGGCCCGCACGAAAATTGCCCCAAGTTTCCTTACTACCCGGAATACGACATCGCCAAAATATTTGGCCATTTGCCTATAAAGGGCAATAGCCACCGGATAGCTAGCATGAGCTACCTAGAAGAAAGGTGGGTGGGTCTCTAAGAGTATCCTGTTACCTTTCATTCCGGAGCTGAAAAGGGCCACCGCACTATGCAAACGGTGACCCTTCGGTTAGAGGTATCTTGACGCTCCGGCTGACAATACCCATACCTTCTAAGTACCCCACCCCCGGTGGCTTCCCGATGTACCCCCTTCGATTAGTGCTCTACGATGCGGTGGCGATCTTGCCAACTTCTTCATATCTATCAAATAGCAAAGGCCCCGGTTTATCACCGGGGCCTTTTTGCGCTTGAAATTGATGCGATGTTAAAAATTGGTGGGCATTTGGTGGGCATTTCTCGGTGATCGACCTCTGCGATTTTCCGAAATCTACTTGATTTAGCTTCAAAACAATGGAGCCGGTGATGGGAATCGAACCCGCGACCTGCTGTTTACGAAACAGCTGCTCTACCACTGAGCTACACCGGCATGGCAGAAGAATATGGGATTCTAAGCAGCAATTATCTTAGCATACAGCCGTGCCTGTAGAACCCAAATTTAGTCCCTCTTCGTGACGCGCTCCCTGCTACCAGGAATAGCTCTGGCTGGCGATGTCAGCTCCCTCACGCATGGCGGCCAGCTTGAGCCATACGATGTCTTTGTCCACCCGGTTTGAGCCCGCTGAAGTGTCGAAGCCGCAGTCGGTGCCGGCCATCACCCGACGCGGGTCGCCGCCGGCCGCATCCACCGCCAGCCGCAGCCGGTCGGCCACCACCTCCGGGTGTTCCACGTAGTTGGTCTTAGTGTCGATCACCCCAGCCACCAGCAACATGTGCTCCGGCAGGGGGAAACGCTGGTAGACCTTGTACTCGTGGGCGTGCCTGGGGTTGGCCATCTCCATCACCAGCGCCCCGACATTGGCCTCGTAGACGATGGGGAGGATGTCTTCCAGAGGCACGTCGTAATGGTGAGGCCCCTCTGTGTTGCCCCAGCAGACGTGAAGCCGCACCTGCTCCCTGGGGATGTTGCGGATGGCGTGGTTGATGGCCCGGATGTGCAGCGCCACCACCTCTTGGAATACCTCGATGGGGTCGTCCTGGTAAGCCACATGGCGTTCCATGGCCAGGTCAGGGCAGTCCAACTGCAGCACGACCCCTCTGGCGGTGATCAGTTCGTATTCCTTGCGCATCTCTTCCGCCAGGGCCATGACGTATTCTTCGTGGGTGGCGTAGTGGGCATTGCCCAAAGTCAGGGCTATGATTCCCGGCGATGCGGCGCTCATGAACAGGTCTTGGTGGGCCGCATCTGAGCCGTTCACGCCGTTCAGCAGGCCATCCAACTCCCGTTCCGCCAGGTCTGGCCGCTGGTATTCCAGGGGGCCGGTGCACTGGGGCACGTCGCGCATCAACTGCACCACCCGGGGCCGGGCGATGTTCGGGAACTCGTTCTGGTCCTTGTGCCCACGTCTGGTCCACGAGCCGCCGAACCCTGACATGCGCTCGGTTACATAGGTGGAGAAGCTCGTGCGGGATTGTTCGCCGCTGTTGATCACGTCGACGCCAGCCTCGGCCTGTTTGCGGATCACCTCTAGTGTCGAGTCATCGGCCAGGCTGGTCAATGCCGACTGGTCCACCGATTCACCGCGCGCCACCGCTCCCAGGAGTTCCACCAGTCCGTCGGGACGGGGGAGGCTGCCGGTATGGGTAGTGAAGATTCGGCCTTCGCTGTGTTTCATGGTCTCTCCGTATCTTCCAGGGCTAATCGAACCGGCTAGGTCGGTAGTCTGTCAGCAGCTCAACCTGTGCCCCATCGATGATCTCCATCGTTGCCAGTTGGGCGATGAGGGGCGC
>Ga0302133_10001314_pt1 | contig 15488 bp, 11 predicted proteins | sample CB9_331_MG_FD_203121 | JGI IMG/M metagenome (GOLD analysis project Ga0302133, IMG submission 203121) | Marine microbial communities from Western Arctic Ocean, Canada - CB9_33.1 | ecosystem: Environmental > Aquatic > Marine > Oceanic | place: Canada: Western Arctic Ocean | collected 2017-09-19 | reverse complement strand
AATGGTGGAAACACTCTCCAAAGGCATGGCGCAAAAAATACAGTTTCTTTCCACCATCATCGCCGAGCCGGAAATCATTGTGCTCGATGAACCCTTCTCCGGCCTCGACCCCGTAAACCTCGAGGTGCTACGCGAAGCGGTGCTGACGCTTCGCAAAAACGGCGCCACCATCATTTTCAGCACCCACGACATGTCCGTGGCCGAACGGATGTGCGACCGCATCTTTATGATTTATAAAGGACGCAAAGTGCTCGACGGCACACAGGAAGAAATTCAAACCGAGTACGGACAAGACACCCTACGCATCCGTACCAGCACCGGCGCGAGCGTGCTCGAAGGCTTGGACGGTGTGGAAGACGTGCGCGACCACGGCCAACTGCAGGAGTTGCGTTTCACCGGCGACACTCAAAAACTACTGCACGACTTGCTCGCCCGCACTGAGGTGCACCACTTCGAGCAAACCCGCCCTTCCCTGCACGACATTTTTGTGAGCATCGCCAAGCCCGATCCGGATGAAGAGAAAACGCTATGAATAAAATGCTCCTCATCGCAAGCAACGAATTCTCAGCCTTCGTCCGCTCAAAAGCCTTCATCATCAGCGTGCTCTTTGCGCCGGCGATCATGGGCATCTCCGTACTCATCCAAAAAGCCGCGCACGATCACGTGGACACCACCGAACGGAAATTCGCCATCATTGATTCCAGCGGTCAACTGGCCAACCCACTCATCACCGCAGCCGCCGCGCGCAATGACGCACTCGCCGCCACGGCCAACCGCGAAGCACTGGGCGGCCCCTTCACCCCGGAGCTTGCCGAGGGCGACTCACTGCCCGCACTTCGCCTCGAATTATCCGAACGCGTTCGGAACGGCAACCTGTTTGCCTTCATCGAAATCCCAGCCAACATTTTGAAAACCAACGCGCCGCCGGACGCCGTCCGCTATTTTTCCGATGAGCCCACCTATCGCGATTTGCCGCGCTGGTTGAAACAAGCCCTCACCGCCGAAGTCCGCGACCGGCGTTTTGCCGGCGCACGCATCCCCCACGCTGCACGCCAATTGTTTCGTCAGTTGGATATTTCGGTGAACATCGAAGCCATGGGATTGGTGGAACTCAATTCAGAATCCGGCCAAATCGAAGACGCCCAAAAAGTCGATAAAGTCCGCGCCTTCATCGTTCCCATCGCGTTGATGATTCTGATGTACATCATCGTCCTCACCAGCACGCCCAACATTCTCAATTCCGTGCTCGAGGAAAAAATGAGTCGCATCAGCGAAGTCCTCCTCGGCTCTGTATCGCCCACCCATTTGATGCTCGGCAAACTCATTGGCTGCCTTTGGATCGCCGGCGTGCTCGCCCTGCTCTATCTCGGCAGCGCGCTGGGCGCCGCGCATTATCACGGCTATGGCGACGCCGTGCCGCCCGCGCTGCTCGCGTGGTTTGCCGTTTACCTGCTGCTCGCCATTTTCTTTTTCGGCTCGCTCTTCATCGCCATCGGCGCGGCGTGCACCGACATCAAAAGCGCCCAAGCCGCCATGATGCCCGTGATGATGCTAGTCATCATGCCGCTGATGGCATTCCCGATCATCTTGAAAAATCCGAATGGGAACCTCGCCGTGACGCTCTCCCTCTTTCCTCCCGCAACTCCCTTACTCATGACCCTCCGCATCGCCCTCCAACCCGGCCCGCCGCTGTGGCAACCCATCCTCGCGCTGGTGCTTACTTGCGGAACCACACTCGGCATCGTCTGGGCGGCGGGCAAAGTGTTCCGCACCGGCATCCTGATGCAGGGGAAATCCGCCAGCCTCCGCGAAATGCTGCGCTGGGTGTTTACGAAATAAATCAGGAAATAATTTCACGCGCCACGTTGCCGTGCACATCGGTGAGCCGAAAGTCGCGCCCTGCGTGGCGAAAGGTCAACCGCTCGTGGTCAAACCCCATTAAGTGCAAAATCGTCGCGTGCAGATCGTGGACGTGCATTTCTTTTTCCACCGCCTTAAATCCAAATTCATCTGTGGCTCCATATGCCATCCCGCCGCGCACGCCGCCGCCCGCCAACCACATACTGAATCCGTGGTGATTGTGATCACGTCCATTTATTTTACCGGCATTTGAACCCGCTTTAGGCAGCTCCACTGTCGGCGTGCGGCCAAATTCGCCTCCCCACATCACCAGCGTATCCTCCAGCAAACCGCGCTGTTTCAAATCAGTCAGCAATGCCCCGATCGCTTGATCACATTGCTTGGCAAGATTACGATGGTTCACCTCAATGTCATCGTGATTATCCCACGGTTGCCCGTCGCCGTGCCAAACTTGAACGTATCGCACCCCGCGCTCCACCAGCCGCCGCGCGATGAGAATCTGCCGGGCCTGCGTGGTGTCGCCGTATGATTCGCGGATGTGTTTCGGTTCGCGATTGATGTCAAACGCGTCGCTCGCTTCCATCTGCATTCGGTACGCCAGTTCAAAAGAATGGATGCGCGCTTCAAGTTGCGCCTCGTTTTGGCGCGCGCGTGCGTGGCGTTCGTTCATGCGACGCAGCAAATCCAGCTGCCGCCGTTGTTGTTCCAGCGTCATTCGCGGGTTGCGGATGTGCTGGATCAAATCTTCCACCTTGCGCTTGCGCGTGTCGATGTAAGTACCCTGAAACGCCCCGGGCAAAAACGAGCATTGCCAGTTTTGAGTTTCTTGAATGGGATAACCGGGGCACATCGCAATGAAGCCCGGCAGGTTTTGGTTTTCCGTGCCCAACCCGTACGTGAGCCACGAACCCACGCTCGGTCGGGTGACGATGGATTCGCCGCAATTCATCAGCATCAACGACGGTTCGTGATTGGGCACATCAGCACGCAAACTGCGCAGCACACAAATATCATCCATATGCTTCGCCGTATGCGGAAAAATTTCGCTCACCGGCAAACCGCTTTGGCCGTGACGGGTGAATTGATACGGCGAAGGCAACGCCGCACCGGTCTTCCGTTCGGTGGGCAAATTGGGTGTCGGCAACATTTTACCCGCGTATTTTGCCAAGGCCGGTTTGGGGTCAAATGTATCCACGTGTGACGGCCCGCCGTTCATGAATAAATGTATGATCCGTTTGGCGCGCGGACGAAAATGAGCAGCCTTTGGTGATAAAGGGTTTGCCTTGGCCAGCATGCCGCCCAACCCCAGCGCACCCATCCCCATTCCCGCGCGCGCCAGAAAATCTCGGCGCGTGTAGCCGAGGTGTTCTAAATTGAACGGATGATTCCCCATCGGCAAAAGATCGCGCGCGCGCCGCAAAAAGTCGACTCTTACTGTTGAATGAAGTAGCTGAGATTTTCCAACTCGATGGCCATGTTCACGTTGTTCACCGTCACCTCGTCGGGCACCTGCAACACCGTGGGCGCAAAATTCATAATGCCTGTTACGCCCGCCGATACCAAATCATTGGTCACTTCCTGCGCTTCCTCCGGCGGCACACAAAGGATGGCCATCCGTACGTGATATTCAGCAACGTACCAACTTAGTTTTTCCATCGGCAAAATTGGTTGCTTCACCCGTTTATCCCGCTGGCGATCGTGCTTCACATCAAACGCCGCGTGCACGCCGAACCCTTCCTTTTCAAAACCGCGATACGACAACAACGCCTTGCCCAAATTTCCGACGCCGACCAAGACCACCGGCTGAAGGTGATCCGTGCCCAGCAAATCCGCAATCATCTGAATGAGTTGCTCCACATCGTAGCCCAACCCGCGCGTGCCGAATTGCCCGAAGTACGCAAGGTCCTTGCGTAGTTGCGGCGACTTCACCCCAGCCGCCCCAGCCAACGCCTCGCTGCTGACGGTGTGAATTCCATTGGCCAACAGCCGCTGCAAACACCGCGTATAAATTGACAAACGATAAACCGTTTTACGCGGTATCTCCGGTCGCGCATTGCGCCCATTTTTTTTTGCAGCCATTTCGGGGGTTTTTCTTAATGAAAGAAACTTCATCCTCCCTCGCAGAACGGCGAGCGGTCAAGGCAAATGGCTAGTCCACAAATCCAAATTCGTTGGAAAGAAACAGGACCTGCGCTAACTGATTGAAGGCATTGTTTTGATTGACTCCATCCGCACGGGTCAGAAATTTCAAGGCGTCTAAGATTTCCAAATCAGTCGGGTTACGCTGCAAAATCTTCTGATACAAACCCTTCACTTGCGCCTGACCATACGGCCCCTTAACCGCGATCAACACTCGGACCTTCTCTGATTGTCCGGCAAGAAAAGGGCTGTTCATTAAAAATAATGCCTGTTGCGGCACCGTGTTTTCGAAGCGCTTAGGGCAATGCGCATCGGGATTGGCAAAATCAAAAGTACGAAACAGCGCGGGCAAATTTTGGCGGTCGATGAATCCGTACACGGTACGGCGCGGTGTGGTGGGATGCTTGGTAATGTTCACCGGCCGGCCGCCCAGCGTGCGGTCTAGCTGGCCACTTGCCTGTAAAATGCCATCGCGCAACGCTTCGAATGTGAGTCGTTGCCGATTCATTTTCCACAGCATTGAATTGGCAGGATCAACACGGAGGTATTCGGAGCGGTTATTGCTGGACTGCTGATAGGTGGCGGAGAGCATGATTTGACGGTGGAGTTTTTTGATAGACCAGCCGTCATCCACAAAACGCGCGGCTAACCAATCAAGCAACAGCGGGTGCGACGGCGGTTGTGCGCGCAGGCCAAAATCACTGGGGGTGGCGACAAGTCCGTGGCCGAAGTGATGCGCCCACACGCGGTTCACCAGCACGCGCGCGGTGAGTGGGTTTTTGGGATCCACAATCGCCCGCGCCAATTCCAGCCGGCCGCTGCCCTGAATAAACGGCTTTCGATCTGAAGAAAAGTGTTCGAGAAACTGCCTCGGCACTTTTGCTCCGCGATTGCGTTTGTTTCCCCGCACAAAAATGTATGGCTCCGTCGCGCGCGAGTTATCCAGCATCACGTGTGCCCGTGGCGGCGCACCCGGATGCGTTGCCGCGAGCTTGCCTAAATTGCTGCGCAGGTTTTTCAATTTGTTGCGTTGGCCAAACAGCAAGCTGTTTCGATCCCCCTCCGCCAACGTCTCTGGCACATTGGCGGGTGTGCCCTTCGCGTGCAACACTTGCCGAATGGCCTCCCAGTTTGCATCGGCCAACGCGATCGCATTCTGGTTTTTCTTGCGCAGCGCATTCCATTTGCGCTCCACCTCCACGAACAGGTCACTGTAAATTTTCAACTGCGCCGTGCGATTTGTCGCCCGTTTCACCAATGGATTTCCCGCCCCTTCCAATTGATGCCAAGCGAGAAACACGGGATGTTTCTCCACCTTCCATTGCGCCAGTGCGCGCTGCCAATTCAATGCGGAAATAATGTTTAGCTTTCGTTTGGTAAGCAATTGCACCCCAGCCTCTTTGTTGAGATTCCCTGTTTCCACATCGTGAACCGCCCCGAGATATTCACCCGCGCGACGGCGCAAATCCGCGCGGCCTTTGGCGTAAGTGTCGTCGATTAATTTATCAATGACCGCTTGTTGGCGTTGTTGTTCCTTCAAGTACGCCGTGTGCTGTGGTGGCAACGATCCTTTCCCGAGCAAGGGCAATTCCTTCGGCTCATGACTGCTGGCGAACACGCCATGAAGTGAGTAATAATCGGCCGTGGGAATGGGATCATACTTGTGATCGTGACAGCGCGCGCACGTGACTGTGATCGCCATGAACCCGCGCGTCACCACGTCGATACGGTCATCAATAATGTCGTCTTCGCGATTTAAAAACCGACGACCCAAAGTGAGATATCCCATCGCCGCAAGCGGGCGCTTATCGTCTCCAATATCCAGTTTGTCAGCGGCCAATTGTTCGAGGATAAACCGATTATAGGGAAGATCTTCATTGAACGCGCGCACGACGTAATCGCGATACGTGTACGAATACGGATAAAGCCGATCAACGCCCACGCCCACGTAGCCCTTGTTGTCTGCATACCGCGCCACATCAAGCCAATGCCGAGCCCAGCGTTCGCCGTAATGCGGTGATGCGAGCAGTCGATCGATGAGCTTGGACCACGCCTCCGGTGAATCATCCGCCACAAACGTTTGCACCTCGGCAAACGACGGGGCCAGACCGGTGAGATCCAGATAAGCGCGGCGAATCAAAGTACGTCGATCCGCCCGCGGGAAAGGCTCCCAACCCTTGGCCTCCAATCGCGCCAGCACAAAAAGATCCACCTGCGTACGCGCTCGGTTTGGGCGTTTTACATTGGGCGGCACGATTTCTTTCACCGGCTGAAACGCCCAATGGTTCTTCACCTGTTCGGCGGTCGACAATGGAGGCGTGACGGCGCCCTGCACGATCTCAGCCATAAGCACTAAAACTGAAATGGCGCGAATCATTTCGTTGGCTTTTGTTCGGCAATCCATTCGGCGAGTAATTGAATCCATTTCGGATCGGGGCCCGTCGCACCAATGGGTGGCATCCGGCCGAGGCCGGGGCGAATGATGCGTTGGAGCATCACCGAATGGGCGGGATCGCCCGGCGCAATGATGCGCGCTTTGTCGCCTAAACCAAAGCGGTTGTGCATCGGTTCCGCGCCCAGAGTTTTGGTGGCGTCCAATGCGAGGTGATGGCTAAGCAACATTTGCGCGTTGCCGCCGCCGGCGCTTACGTGGCACGTCGCACAGTTCACCTGCCAATACGCACGCACCCGCGCGGTGCGATCGGCTTTTGTGTCGTACGGATTTATGAAATGATTTTTGACGGACTTGCCATTCGGCTCGTAATGTTCGCCGCGAACTCCGCTGACCAAACCGGATTTACCCAAAACCTGAATTTGATTGGCCTTAAAATTGCCGTAATCGTGCGGGCGATTGAGCTGCAATTCTGTGAGGCTCAACACAAATCCCGCCGCGCGCCCGTGGCACATCATGCACTCGGCGCGACTCGGAATGCGCCACCGTTTGCCATTTGCCAGCGCGCGATCTGCGCCTTCACTGGCCACGAGCGTGGCGTCGGTTTGAGCCTTGTTCCATTCATAACTGTAACCGAGCCATTCCTTTTCTTGTTTGAGTAGCAACCGGGTCTCAATGCGTTTTCCATCGCGCGCAAGCGTTTGCATCAACACCGTGCCATCGGGCCCCTGCCAACCGCGATTGCCCCCGAACCGCAGTTGCCCCTTGCCCGGTAACGCAAAATGATGAGTGGCCGTCGCCCCATCCGTCCAGTGTGGCACGTTGACGGAATAAGCGGTCACGCCAGGTGCGGTTTCGTGTTTGGCGGTTTTGGTGAATAATCCGGTTTGGCTGAGAGCGCGCGGGAAATCGCTGCGACGTCCCACGGCGGGATTGGATTTGAGGCGATGAAACCCGGAGTGGTCGTCAATAACGAGCAAGTTGCCGCGCGTGTCTGTGGCGAATCCGGTGATGCCAAATGAGGTATCGGAAATTTCTGCGTGCCACGTGACTTGGGTGCCATCGTGTTTGCCAGCCCAGATTTTTCCAGTGGAATAATCGCCGTATATATAAGCGCCCGAAAGCTTCGGCAATTTGTTGCCGTAATATACAATGCCACCGGTGAGCGAGCGGGATTCACGATGGTGATGCTCGAAGGTCGGCTTGGTGAGCTTGCCGGGTCCAAGCGTGCGCTCGAGATAAAACGGATGACTTCCCTCGTACAAACTCCAGCCGTAATTCGCGCCGCGCTCCACGCGCTTCACGCTTTCCCAGTGATCCTGCCCGTTCTCGCCCACCCAAATCGCGCCCGTACGCTCGTCGCAAGTTAATCGCCATGGATTGCGAAACCCAAGCGCCCAGGTTTCCGGCGCAGCCTTGGGTGTTTTCAGAAATGGATTATCCGGCGGGATGCCGTACGCGCGCCCGCCCGTCGGACGATCCACATCGATGCGCAACAGCTTGGCTAACAACAAGTCGATGCGCTGGCCGGTGAGGTTTTCATCCGAATCGCTGGTGCCATCACCCGTGGTCAGGTAAAGCATGCCGTCTTTACCAAAAACCACACCGCCACCATCGTGCCCGTTTGAGTTCCATTTGATGATCACTTTCCGTGAGGCAGGATCGACGCGATGTGTTTTGCGATCCATCGTCCAGCGCGACACGAGGCAATTCTTGGCCTTACTCCCCTCGCCGCGTCGCGGACCGTTGGTATGCAAAAACACAAACCCGTTCTGCTCGAATTTCGGATGAAAACAAAAACCGTAAATCAGTCGATTCGTGAGCGACAAACTCTCGAACTGGTTTGTCGCCTTCGGCGTGTCGCGAAACACCCACAACTTAGAAATGGAATCCTTCTCCTCACGATGATCCGCGTACGCCAGCAAATCTTGGGTGCCCGGTACGCGCTTCATTTCCAGCGGTTTTTTGACCGGCAACTCCGGCCAGACTTTTTCTGTGATGTACGGCAAAGGCGGCTCCGGCGTACCGAAAAGCTTTCCCCCCTTCCACTCCACGCGTGGGATCTCGTTGGTTTGCCCCGCTACGGCAAATTGACAAATGAACAACAATACAAAAGAAAACCGCATAGAGGGATTCAGCCCCCGTGTCATAAATCTGTCAAACCCGAAAATGTTACCGTGTCTCAAGTAATCGTACAATCGCCTTGGCCGCGCGGAGAGGCGCGCCTTTTTGGCCGAGGGTTTGGGCGATTTGATTGAGGTCTGCACGGAGGGTTTTGCGACGGTCGGGGTCATCCAGAAAACGACTCGCTTCGCGTGCAAGGTTTTTTGCAGTGGCAGCGCGTTGGATAAATTCCGGGAACACTTCGCGCTCGGCCAATACATTTGGCATGGCGATGTGTTTCACCTTCACGAACAAGCGGCCGAGCATATAGGTTATCCACGAAGTTTTATAAAGCACCACCGTCGGCACGCGGAACCACGCGGACTCGAGAGTGACCGTGCCGGAGGAGGCAATGGCCACGTCCGCCTCGGAGAGGGCTTCGTGCAGGCCGCCGATACGCAGATCCCAATCGGCCACGGCGGGAGTCAAAAGACGCGCTTGGGCGGCAATAGATTCGTTGGGGAACACGATCATTGGCTCAGCGTTCAACTTGCGCGCGGCCGCGGCCATTACAGGAAGATGTCGACTGATTTCTTTGGCGCGGCTTCCGGGCAAAAGCAACAGGCGCGGCGGATCGTGCAGTTCATCCGGCTCGCGAAATTCCAAATCCGGATATCGGTCGCACAGCGGATGGCCGACAAACTCCACAGGCAAACCGGGCGCGCGCTGGGCGTACCATTCTTTTTCAAACGGAAAAATACTGAGCAGCAAATCGACGTCGCGGGCAATCTGATGCACGCGCGAGGAATGCCACGCCCACAGTTGCGGGCTGATGTAATAAATAATACGCGGGCGCCAATCGGTACCGGCGGCGCGTTGGCGTAGAGCGCGGACAAAGCGAAGATTAAAGCCGGGGTTGTCGATGCAAATGATGGCCTCGGGCTTACGCTCGAATGCGAGGTCGAGAAGCTGATCGAAGAAGCCTTTGAATTTTCCGTAATTTCGGATGGCTTCCCAAATGCCGACCACCGCGTGCTCGGTTAAATCGATCGCGAGGTCGACACCGGCGGCTTGCATCTTGGGGCCACCCGCGCCGTAGACTTCCACTTCGCCGCTCTCTTTGCGTAACGCCTCAAGCAACTCGACTGCCAGCGTGTCACCGCTGGTTTCACCGGCCATCAACATAATGCGGCGGGCGCTCATTTAATTTCGAGTTCCTGAATTTGCCGTGTGATTTCCAGCGCCACATCAAGTGCTTGCTTGGCGGATTCGCCGCTGACTTTCGGCGTTTGCTGTTCACGCACGCATTGGGCGAAGTGGCGCAGTTCCTGTAACAAGGGGTCATCCTTTTCGATGGGCACCGGCTCGCGCACTACGCGTTTGCCGCCAAACTCACTTACGATGGCGGTGTCTTTCGCGCGCAAAAGTTTTTTCCATAAACTGGATTCCTCTTCGCCATCACGCGCGATGCGGTAAATGTAGCCTTCTTGTTTTTGATAATCGAGCGACACGTAGCTCGTCGTTTCGCCGCCACTGAACACGCGAATTTTGCGCATGCTTTCGGGACTCACGCGGCTGGCAGTGAGGTTGGCCACGCATCCGTTTTCAAACTTGAGCCGCGCATTGGCGATGTCTTCGGAATCGCTGAGCACGGACACGCCCACGCCGTCGACCGATTGCAACGGCGAATCCACAAAAGCCAGCACGATGTCCAGATCGTGAATCATGAGGTCCAGCACTACGCCGATATCGAGGCTGCGTTTGGGGTAAGGCGACAGCCGATGGGTCTCAATAAAGCGCGGCTCGCGCGCGACATTTTGCAGATAATCAAAAACCGGATTGAAGCGCTCAATGTGGCCCACCTGCAGCACGCACTTATTTTCGCGGGCAAGTTTCACCAATTCAGCCGCTTGCGCGGTGGTATTGGTCATTGGTTTTTCCACAAGCACATGGTGCCCCGCGCGCAACAGTTGGCTGGTTAAATCAAAATGAGTGATCGTGGGCGTGACCACATTCACCGCTTCAGCCGCATCCATCGCGGCCTCCACGGAGGCGAGCACGGGCACGTCATATTTTGCAGCGATGGTTTTGGCGCGGGCGGGATCGGCATCGTACAGCCCCACAAAATCCACCACGCCTTCGCGAGCCAATCCGGCATAATGTTTGGCGTGATGTTGGCCGAGTGAGCCCACGCCCAGTACCGCCACTTTTAATACATCCGACACGCGGGGAGGGTCGGGCTTTGGCGCGCGTCATTCAAGGTTAACCTTGAACCGGACACCGAGAACCCTGAATCTCCGCGCGTGGACATCCCGAAAACCAACGACCCCATGCGAATCACCGTGCTCGGCGCGGGCGCGTGGGGCACTACGCTGGCGAAGATTGCCCACGAAGCAGGGCATGAGTTGACGCTTTGGGGAAATCCCGAACGCCTCGCGGGGATGGCTTACAAAAAGGAAAACACCGAATATCTCCCAGGCATTCCCTTGCCCGATTCTTGGCGACTGGAGGCCGATTGGGAAACGGCGCTGGACGAAGCCGAGGCGGTAATTGTCGCCGTGCCTTCCGCATCCTTTCGCGCGGTAGCCAGCGGGCTCGATGGATTTGAAGGCATCGCCGTCACCGTTACCAAAGGCATTGAACACAAAACCGGCCTGACGATGGGCGGAATTCTCAGTCAAACCGCGCCGGAAGCGGATGTGGTGGCGTTGTCCGGTCCATCGCTCGCGGCGGAAGTGGCGCGCAATATTCCAACCGCATTGGTAGCCGCCAGCGAAAACGAAGCCGCCGCCACTACCGTCCAGGAATGGCTGCATCGCCCCACCCTCCGCGTGTACACCAGCGCCGATGTGTTGGGAGTTGAGCTGGGCGGTGCATTAAAAAACGTCATGGCCATCGCCGCCGGCGTGTGCGATGGACTTCAACTCGGCGACAACGCCAAAGCCGCACTCATCACCCGCGGCTTGCGCGAGATGCGGCGGCTGGGCTCGGCGGCGGGCGCGCAGCCCAATACTTTCAATGGCCTCAGTGGCATGGGCGATCTCACGGTCACTTGTTTCTCCAAACAAAGCCGCAACCGCACCCTCGGCGAACGCATCGCAAACGGTGAACCGCTGGACAAAATACTCGCCTCGGCTACAGCCGAAGGGCATCCCACGGCAAAATCCGCGCGCGCGCTCGCACAAAAACTGGAAGTGGAGTCGCCCATTATCGAGCAAGTGCACGCGATGCTTTATGAAGATAAAGGTCCAAAAGAAGCACTGAAGGAATTGATGATGCGCGAGCGGCGCGGGGAAGATTGAGGTAATTGTCAATCGAAAATCAAATCCATCAGTTCTGCGTAGTTCGTCACTGCGGGGAATTGCGGGAACTCTTCAATCACATTGTTCGGCGCGCGAAACAAAATCCCTTGGTCGGCTTCGGCGAGCATGCTGGTGTCGTTATAGGAATCACCGGCGGCGATGACGTGATAGTTGAGTGATTGGAAAGCGGCCACGCTTTTTCGTTTTTGATCCGACTGGCGCAAGTGATAATTCATGATCACATCATCACGCACTTCCAGTTGATGACAAAAGAGCGCGGGCCAATCAAGCTGGCGCATCAATGGCTTGGCGAATTGTAAAAAGGTGTCGGATAGAATCACCAACTGTGTGCGGGCGCGCACTTCATCGAGAAACGCCTTTGCCCCTTCCATCGGGGCGAGGGTGGCGATGACATCTTGAATGTCGCTGAGCTTGAGATTGTTTTCCGCCAGCAGATCGAGGCGATGACGCATCAGCACATCGTAATCCGGCTCATCACGCGTAGTGCGACGCAAGGCCTCGATGCCGGTTTTTTCAGCAACGGCGATCCAGATTTCCGGCACCAAAACGCCTTCGAGATCCAATGTGACGATCGTCTGTTTCACGGGCGAGTTGATACCGAGCGAGGCGAGTGACGGCGAGAAAAAAGCACCGCGCGGGTCCGCAAACCCGCGCGGTGTGAATGGAATTTTTTTGGTTGAGGCCCGGCATGCTGATCTGGCCGATCCAGCACACCGGGCGCCCATTCCCTGTTTCCCTGCCTGCCGAAGCAGACAAGAACCATAATCTACACTGCTTCCTCGCCGGTTTCGTCCGTACGGATACGGGTAGCTTGTTCGACTGGCAGCACGAACACTTTGCCGTCGCCGATTTTGCCGGTTTTCGCCGAGGCGATGATGGCCTTGCTGGCCGCTTCCACTTGGTCATCGCCCACGACGATTTCCAGCTTGATCTTGGGCAGGAAGTCCACCGTGTACTCGCTGCCGCGATACACTTCGGTGTGACCTTTTTGGCGACCAAACCCTTTGACTTCAGTCACCGTCATTCCCGCCAGGCCTTCTTCGGCCAGCGCATCCTTCACCTCATCGAGCTTGAAGGGCTTAATTATTGCTTCAATTTTTTTCATAGGATAGTTCCTTTAGTTTCAAGTCCTTAGCTCGTTTAGCGATTCGCCGACCCCGTGAATTCCGGGTAAGCTTCTTGTCCGTGTTCGGAAATATCCAAACCGGCGATTTCTTCCTCTTCGGAAACACGCACGCCCATTATGGCTTTTATTGCGCCGAAGACCACGATTGAGAAAACAAACGCTGCTCCTCCAACCAGAAGGATGCCTTTGATTTGAGAGGCCAATATCACTCCTGATCCTTCAATCTGGAAGAAGTAGGCTGCGAGGATTCCCCAGATGCCACAGGTGCCGTGCACTGAAATGGCACCCACCGGATCATCGATCCCTGCTTTGTCCAAGGCAATCACGGAGAAGACCACGATCACGCCGGCAATCAAACCAATGATGATCGAACTCCCCGGCAAGACAATATCTGCATTCGCGGTGATTCCTACCAAACCAGCCAAGGCGCCGTTGAGGCCCATGGAAAGATCCGGTTTGGAAAACACAACCCACGAGACGAGCGATGCGGAAATTGCACCCGCAGCAGCTGCCAGTGAAGTCGTCGTGAACACCAAGCCCAAAGGCCCGGGATTAGCACTCAGTACCGAACCGCCATTAAAACCGTACCAGCCGAACCAGAGCAACAGCACGCCAATTGTTGCCAACGGCAAATTGTGTCCCGCAATTGGTTTCACATTCCCGTCCTTGTCGTACTTGCCCTTACGAGGGCCAAGGATCAGCACACAGCCCAAAGCAGCAAAGCCACCAAACGCGTGCACCACAGCGGAACCGGCGAAATCCTTAAATTCGATTCCAGCCAACACACCGCCGCCCCAATGCCAGGAGCCAACGACCGGATATGCAACACCGACCAATAAGGTTGCGAAAATCAGGAACGAGGAAAGCTTCACCCGTTCAGCAACCGCTCCGGAAACAATCGTCGCCGCCGTGGCTGCAAACATAGCTTGGAAAATAAAATCTCCAAAGCCGGTCATACAGAGATCCAAACCACCGTAAGAGAAGGTGGATCCCCCCTCGGCATTCAAATCACCGATCATTCCTCCCCAACTAAACCAGCCTCCAAAATCACCTGGATAATGCGTGTTAAATCCAAACATAGCATAGGTGATGAGACCAATGGAAATAATGAAAAGGTTCTTGAACAAGATGTTCACGGTGTTCTTGGAACGCGTTAGCCCTACCTCAAGTGCGGAGAAGCCCAAGTGCATAAGGAACACCAACGCAGCAGCTATAACTGTCCACAGCATTGAAGTGGTGAAAAAGGGAAACGCTTCCGCATCATCTCCTTCAGCCGCTACCAGCTCTTTATAATTATCCAGTTGCGTGGGTTCAGCAACCTCCGTTGGAGCCTCAGTTTTTGGTTCGCCACCTTCGCCTTCTGCTTGCGCCATTAAACCTGGCGTGAAGCCCGCGAGGGGGACGATTAGGAACAGCCAAAGCAAGAGGCTGCGTTTGATTGGGTTAGTCATTGTTTTCATGATTTTACTGCGTGGGTTGAATGGGCCTCGATGGGAGGCACGATCCGTTTGTATTTGTCCAATCGCCCTAAAGCATACGGCGTGCCAAATGTTCATGATTTGCATTCATATAATTCATAGGTTCTATGAAAATTTTTCATAGTTGATTTTTAACCCTGATTTCACAGGCTGCAACTGATCTCGATGTTTTTTTGAATGACCGATTTTGGGGTGTGAAAATTTGTTATTATTTTTGTTCGCTCAATCTGATTGCCGGAATTTTGCGACGATGGATAAAATACGACAGGGCTGTTTCCAAATCAGACCAAAGAAAAAAGGCCGACGGTTACCCGTCGGCCTTGGAATGTGTTGATTAGCGTTTTTGGCGTTGGCGATTTAGGCGAGTGCTTTTTTGGTGGTCTTGATGATCACCGCGGCAATTTTGTAGGGGTCGCCGTTGGACGCCGGGCGGCGGTCTTCGAGGCGCCCTTTCCATCCCTCTTGCACGGTGGCCACAGGGACACGAATGGAGGCGCCGCGATCGGAGACGCCGTAGCTGAATTTATCGATCGCCTGCGTTTCATGCAGTCCGGTGAGGCGATGGTCGTTATCCGCACCGTACACGGCGATGTGCTCCTCAATATTTTTCGCAAATTCTTCGCAGATTTTGGTGTGGATTTCTTCGCCGCCGGGATCACGCATTTCGCCACAGGAAAAATTGGCGTGCATTCCGGAGCCGTTCCAATCGCCTTGGACGGGCTTAGGATGCCAATCGACAGCGACCCCGTATTTTTCGCCGGTGCGCTCGAGGAGATAGCGGGCCATCCAAATTTGGTCGCCGCAATCAGCCGCGCCTTTGGCAAAGATTTGAAACTCCCATTGGCCCATCATGACCTCGGCGTTGATGCCTTCCACATTGAGGCCGGCTTCGAGGCAAAGGTGTAAATGTTCGTCCACCAAATCGCGGCCAACGGTGTTGCGTGCGCCCACGGAAGTATAGAACGGGCCTTGCGGGCCGGGGAATCCGTTTTTCGGAAAACCGATGGGGAGGTTGGTGTCGGTATCGATCAGGGTATATTCCTGCTCAAGGCCGAACCAAAAATCCT
>Ga0302133_10001311_pt1 | contig 15510 bp, 8 predicted proteins | sample CB9_331_MG_FD_203121 | JGI IMG/M metagenome (GOLD analysis project Ga0302133, IMG submission 203121) | Marine microbial communities from Western Arctic Ocean, Canada - CB9_33.1 | ecosystem: Environmental > Aquatic > Marine > Oceanic | place: Canada: Western Arctic Ocean | collected 2017-09-19 | reverse complement strand
AAATGGCTGGGATGGTATCCAATGTAAAATATGATGGTGTTTTAGGTATGTGGTATGGAAAAGCGCCTGGCGTTGACAGATCTGGAGATATATTTAGACATGCCAACTTCTTGGGAGTAAGTAAAAATGGTGGAGTGATTGCAGTAGCAGGGGATGATCCATCTTGTAAATCGTCTACACTACCTTCACAATCTGAGCCGGCATTATTTGATGCAATGATGCCTATATTTTATCCAGGTAATGTACAAGAAATTCTTGATTTAGGTCGTTATGCCTATGAAATGTCAAGATACTCTGGTCTATGGTCTGGATTTAAAATCGTAACAGATATTGCTGATGGATTTGGTAGTGTTTTTGTAGATCCGCAACGAGTCAATATTACTATACCTGATTTTACTTATAATGGCCAACCATGGAAGCATACACAGAATGCTAAATTAGTAGGACATCATAGCTTGCCGACAGAAAAAGAAATTCATCTAGGTCGTATTACAGCTGCTAAACATTTTTTAGCTAGTAACCCTATTAATAAGATAACCGTTCAGGGTAATCAAGATAAATTCGGAATTATAACAGCTGGAAAGACTTATTATGATATTATTGAAGCATTTGAATCTCTAGGATGGACTACTGACTATTTAAATAAAGTGGGCATTCGAATTCTGAAACTTGGAGCAACTTTCCCGGTTGATTCTGCAATGATTAATAAATTTTCTAATGGATTAGATGATATTTTTGTTATAGAAGAAAAGAGATCGTTTATTGAAATGTTAGTGAAAGAAGAAATGTACAATCATTCTAACAAGCCTATTATTGTTGGAAAGTATGATGAAAATAATAAGGATCTTATTCCTGCTTATGGAGAATTAACAGCAGATCATTTAGCAAAAATACTTTTTAATAGATATTCGAAAAAAATGAATATTGAATCTACAAATACTAAAATTAATATTTTAAGTGATATCGATAATAGGGTATATGCACAATCACTAGCAACTCGTTCTATGTATTATTGTTCAGGGTGTCCTCATAACACATCAACTGTAAAGTTACCAGAAGGTGATACTGCTTTTGGTGGTATTGGATGTCATTTAATGGCAATGTTTGTTGATGATGGTAAGGCATTTGGCACAACTCATATGGGTGGAGAAGGAGCTCAATGGGTAGGTATGGAGCCATTTATTGAAAAAGAACATATGTTTCAAAATGTAGGAGATGGAACATTCTTTCATTCAGGCTCTTTAGCATTAAGACAAGCAGTAGCAGCTAATTCACATCTTACATATAAAATTTTATATAATCGCGCAGTAGCAATGACAGGAGCACAAGCTCCTGATGGTGCTTTAGATTTGCCAGAATTAACAAAGTATTTAAAATCTGAAGGAGTTGAAAAAGTTATTATAACTACAGATGATACTTCTGCTTATGATTCTATTAAAAAATCTCGATGGGAGAAAGATGTCGAGATTCTGCATAGAGATAATATTATTGATGCACAAAAAAAATTAAAAGCCATAAAAGGAGTTACGGTATTAATCCATGATCAATCATGCGCAGCTAACTTACGTAGATTACGTAAAAGAGGGCTTGCTTATGAGCCAAAAGAAAGAATATTTATCAATGAAGCACTTTGTGAAGGCTGTGGAGATTGTGGTGTTAAATCAAATTGTTTGAGTGTGCAGCCTATTAAAACAGAATATGGTAGAAAAACACAAATTGATCAACCATCATGTAATAAAGATTATTCATGCGTAGATGGAAATTGCCCTTCATTTATCAAAGTTATTCCTTCTGAAAAGCAGGATAAAAGATCATTACCTGAATTAAATTTAAAATCCAATAAAATTCCTGAACCAAAAAAAGCAAATGCAAAAATTGGAAACATATTTATGCTCGGAATTGGAGGAACAGGCGTTGTAACGGTAAATCAAATTATTTCTACTGCAGCGTTCTTAGAAAACAAAAAAGTAATAGCATTAGATCAGACAGGATTAAGTCAAAAGGGAGGCTCTGTAGTATCTCATTTAAAGATTTTAGAGCAAGAGAATGAAGATTGTTCTAGTAGAGTTGCTAATGGAGAATCAGATGCATATTTAGTATTTGATTTATTGACAGGTGTTAATCCTAAGAATATGGAGAAATTAAATGCAAAACGTTCTACAGCTGTTATTTCTACATCTGAGATTCCAACTGGAGATATGGTTAGATCAACAAAATCAGAATATCCAGAAGCAGAGCATATGATTGGGCTTATTAAAGAGTTTTCAAAAAAACATGTTCTATTAAATGCTACTGAGCTGTCTGAGCATTTTTTTGGTAGTAATATGCAAGCTAATTTTATCGTAATTGGTGCTGCTTATCAATCTGGATCTATTCCAATTGATGCAACCTCTATTGAAGAAGCAATTAATATTAATGGGGTTGCTATTAAAAATAATATGGAGGCTTTCAATATTGGAAGAACGCTCGTTTCAGATCCATTGTGGATAGAATCAATTAACTTATACAGAACAGGAGATTTGCATTCACAACCTGTTGTTAGTAAGGAAGCAAAAAAAATAATTGATTCAATAAAACCTGATAAAGATTTACGTCATGTTCTAGAGTATCGTATTCCAGAGTTAATTGATTATCAAAATATAAAATATGCAAAAGAGTATGCTATATTTATAAAGAAAGTTTATAAAGCGGAAAAGAAAGAGCGTTCTGCATCTATTTTATCACAAAATATCGCAAAATACCTTTTTAAATTGATGGCAACTAAAGATGAATATGAAGTAGCAAGGCTTTCATTAAAAGCCGAATTAGATATGGCATTAAATCAAGAATTTGGAGCATCAGCAAAAGTACATTATATGTTACATCCGCCATTTTTAAAAGGATTAGCGAATATCCCATTATTAAATAGAATACCTGGAGTAAAATCAAAATTAGCATTGGGATCATGGTTTAGACCATTCTATATGTTACTTAAGAATTTAAAATTCATTCGTGGGACTAGATTTGACCTTATGGCACTATTTAGTAGTGATGTGCGTGAGGCAGATAGAGAAATTTTAGATCATTATAAATCTAATATAATAGATAACCTTCCTAATATTGGTAACGGAAAATATGAAGAATTAATTAGTTTTTCTGTATTGCCTGATTATGTTAGAGGATATGAAGAAGTAAGACTTGAAAGTATGAAAACCTATTATCACAAGGCTGAAAAAATCTTCAAATCTTAGGTTTTTATTTTTATTTCAATTTTATAGAATAGCCAGTATATTTATTCCAATTAAAATTTTTATATATTAAAATATTAGGGATATTTACTTATGACAAAAAAAATACTAGTAACTTTATCATTTTTAGCTCTTCTAAACGCACAACAAGCCGATGATCGCGATCAATGGATAAGATGTGCTTCAGATGAACTAGAACAAGAATTACAATTAATTAATCCAGAATTTATTGCAAAGCGTGATGCTTATATTGAACGTGGTCAGCAAATGCTTAAAGACAATCCTCAATGGCGTACAGATGCTAAAAGTCAAAATACTATTTATATCCCTGTAATATTCCACGTGCTTTATAGTTCCAGCTCAGGTAATCTTTCTGCTGCTCAAATTGGGGCAAACTTTGATCAAATTAATTTAGACTTTCAAAATCAGAATCCAGATGGAGATGAAATTCCATCTTCTCCAAATCCAAGTGACGCGCCTTATTCTCCTGGCGTAGATTATAGTCACCAAGCTGCAAGAGGTATTCATCAAATTAAGTTTGTAGGAGCACAAGGAGAGTTAACTGGTAGTACTTTAGTTGAAGACATATCTATTCGTAGATACCAAATTTCTCAGTCTACTGTAAGTGGAGTAAGCGAAGCAAGTAATTTGGCTAGCTCAACAAGTTGTGGTAATTGTCCAGATAATGGATATCAAAATGGATTTTTAAATATTTATATTGCTCCTCTAACAGGCGGTCTCTTAGGTCAGGCATATTTAGGATATCCTGAGTCAGTAGTATTAGCTGGTTCAGTGGGATCTGTTGAAAATCCTGGAACTACTGGTGGCTACAATGTAGGAAGAACATTAACGCATGAATTGGGACATAACTTTACCTATAATCATGTATTTAATGCGAATACTTGTGGAACCCAATATTGGAATGATATTCCGCCACAAACAGTAAATAATCGTTCCGCTGAAATTTATGAATGGCCAGCGGGTAGCGACAATTTTTATGGAAGATATAGCGAAGATAGCTGTATTACTACAAGCGGTAAAGGTGATCAGTTTATGAATTATATGGACTATGTCTATGACGATCAGATGCGTATGTTCTCTGAAGAGCAAGCACTAGAAGGATATGGATGGGCAGCTGGAAGAAATTGGGAGCAAGTTGCTAATGGAGTGAATGTAACATTAAGCTCTGATGTATCTTATGCGACTACAAATGATGGATTTACTGTAACTGTAGTATTTGGAGAAAGTATGACTGGTTTCACAGAAAGTGATTTAGTCATTACCAATGGATCGGTAAGTAATTTTAATGGAGGAGATGGAACAACATATAGTTTTGATGTTATTGCAACAGTGGATGGAGAAGTAACGGTTGATATTGCAGAAAATTCATGTGTTGGAACAACAACAGGATATTCCAATTTTGCATCCAATACAGTTTCAGTGATTGTAGATAGGGTAGGGCCAACTGCTGGAGATGTATCGATTACAAACTTAGTAGATACTCAGTATATTACACGAAACCCTAACGTAGCAATATCATTGGATAATTTTTATGATGCTACAAGTGGGATTGCCCTTTATTATGTTGCTGTAGGAACCTCAATAGGAGGAGGAGATGTATTGGCATATACGCCTTATACTGGAACCCAGTTCAATTTGAATGCACTTTCCTTAAATGATTATCAACAATATTTTGTGAGTGTATATGGACAAGATTTAGTAGGACTTAATTCTACAACAACATCTGCTTCATTCTATTATTTTGGAACATTATTGGGAGATTCTAATAACGATTGGGTAATTGATTTTACAGACTATACTTCTTTTATGTCCAGTTATCCAGGTATTGATATTGCACCCGTAACAGGTAGTGCACCGTACTTCTTTCCTAATTTTGATGGAGTATCTGATGTGCAAGATTTAGCCATGTTTGAGTCCTTGTGGAATTGGTCTATTGGAGTCAATGGAAGAACCGTTCCAAATTATACCGTACAAGGCGCATCACCATTTTTACGCGTTTTAAATAATCAGCTGATTGTTAAGTTTCCATCAGAGACTGAAACAGCACAAGTTTATTTTGATTACGATCCAGAGAAGTATAATGTAGGTCTGCTTTCTAGTAGTGCAACGAATCAATTAATTTTAAGCAATAACGATCAAGCAAGTGGAGTGATACAAGTAGAAGTAGGGGACTATGGTTCTACCAATTCATCTGCTGAAGATCGAACAGAGCTTTATTTTAGTTTTGAAAATTTAACAGACACTTATGAGTTTCTAAAAATAAGTTATTCAGCTTACAATCAATATAATCAGGTTGTTGCTGAGGGATATAACTTATTACAAACTGCACCATCAACATATCGCTTATCTCAAAGTTATCCAAATCCATTTACAAGCGGTGGAACCACTATTGATTTCGATATGCCTGCCACAGAACGCATTACAATGGTTATTATGGATATTCGTGGAAGAGTAGTGCGAACCCTTATTAATAATGAAGAACGTTTTGGATATCAATCTGTTCAGTGGGATGCAAAAAATGATGACGGAGACAATGTCAGTAGCGGGGTATATTTTTATCAGATTCGCTCTAGTAACTTTAATGCGGTGGGTAAATTAGTTTTTGTTAAATAAGTAAAATAATATAAAATTTATGTTAGACTCTAAACCTACGTTAAAAGACGTCCAGTCTGCGCAATCATTAACGGTTCCTACTGTACGTAAAACTCCTATCTTAACATCAGAATATTTTAATGACCTCTTAGGAATGGAATTATTTTTTAAGTGTGAAAACTTTCAAAAGACAGGCTCTTTTAAGATAAGAGGTGCTTCAAATGCTATTTTTTCTTTAACTGAACAAGAATCTGCTCAAGGAGTTGCTTGCCAGTCATCGGGGAATCATGGAGGCGCTATAGCGTGTGCTGCAGACCTTAAAGGGGTGCATGCAGACATTGTTATGGCTAAGAGCGTATCAAAGGCTAAGATTCATAATGTGCGTACTTATAATGGGAACATGATCTTTTGTGATTCTATGTCAGAAAGAGATGCATTGTTTGCAAAAACAGTAGAAGAAAATAATCGTATTTCAATTCATCCTTACGATAACTATTCTGTAATGGCAGGACAGGGCACTATTGGCCTTGAAATTGTAGACCAAGTACCAGAATTTGATTCTGTCGTTGTTCCAATTGGTGGCGGAGGCTTAATTAGTGGTATATCGATTGCACTAAAAGGATTAAATCATTCAGCAAAGATTATTGGGTGCGAACCAACAAGTGTCGATGATACGCATCAAATGTATACAGCAAATAAGCGTATTGAGATGCAACATAGAGAGTCTGTTGCAGATGGACTGATGGGAATCGTTGGTCATTTGACCTTACCTATCATTCAAGAGAGCGTAGATGATATCGTATTGGCATCAGAAGAACAGATTATTGATGCAACGCGTTTAATTTGGGAGCGCATGAAGATTATTATAGAACCTTCTTCTGCATTAACGCTTGCCAGTATTATGGCTAATAAAGAAAAATTTATAGGGCAGAAAATCGTATTAATCATTACAGGAGGTAATGTAGATCTTGTCTCCTTGCCTTGGCAAAAAGTCGGTAAAGAATAAAGTCTTTCTTAATAATCTTATGATATAAAAAAAGCCCTCAAAAAATGAGGGCTTTTTTATTTTTCATTGAAACTATCTTTTACAGATCGTATCCAACACTTAGTGTTGTGAATCTACCCATTGCAGGGCCTAAGTAAGTTTCTTTGTGTACAACATCAGTAATGTTATCAATTGATAAACCAATTGACATACCATCTAGTCCATCAATGTTCCATTTACCATTTACACCAAGAGTGTAGAATGATGGAATTTCACCAGAAGTACCAGAGAATCCGGTAGCAGTGTATGAACCCTGGTAACGTAATGACATTCCGTAAGATGAGCTTTCACCTGCGTACTGCATTCCACCACCCAGTTTAAATTCAGGTGTGTTCATGTTTATATCAGTTGAACGTCCACCACCATCTTTACCTGTTAGACTACTGTCACTTAGCAGTGACATATTGATATAGAAGTTCCAGTCATTACTTGGAAAGTAATTTAGAGTTGCTTCTAGACCACTTAAGTCAAGGTCTTCAGTTAACTGTTTGTATCCAATAATAATGTTTCCACCATAAGGGGATTGTGATGGAGCAATTGAACCCATTGGAAGTTGAGCAACTTGACCTGCAATTAATCCAGCAAGTTCGTCAGCACCACCATAATATCCATTAGCATCAAGTGCGCCAACAAAGTTTGTTAGGTTGTCATTGCCGTACATTGCCGTAAGCAATGCCGCAACATAACTACCACCATCAGCAGCCATAATAGTATAGCCACTAATTTGTCCTAGTCCTGATATATAATCAGCGATATTCAGTTTATAAGCATCTACTGATAATGTCATGTTGTCACTTATTTGGCCTTTATATCCAATCTCTGTTTGAGTCCAGGTAGTTTCTTTAGTAACGGCGTAGTCACCAAATTCTATGTCTGGATCTACCACAGTTAGATCAGGACCAAGAACTAAATTAGCAATACTTGGTATTGCTGTTCCCATTAGCGTCATAAAGTCCGCTGCTGCTATACCTGTTTGTTGCGCACCATAAGCTGCTGCAGAACCATCTGCTACAACTCCTGCTGCTGCTGCTGCTGCGGCTGCGGCTGCAGTCGCTGCGTCAGCACCAAGACTGATATAGTAATTATATGTTCCAGCGTAAGTAGCATTTACAAAACCTTCAGCGTTTGCTGCACCAAAGCCAGCCATCCAGGCTGCGCCTTGAGCAGATTGTAGTACTCCACCACCAATAACTGGGGCAAAGACTCCCCATAGTGCGCCATTAACAGTAGGATTGTTTAGACTGAAATTAGTATTTACGTCTAACCCTAAAGCTGGTGACCAGTTTGTACGGAAAGTAAGATTTCCATTTGCATCTCTGTCATATGTCCAACCAGTTGTTGTTGATCCCATCGCTTTCGCTTGGAAGTCAGGTTGGAACGGTAATCCACCAAATGCTGGGTGAGTAAAGTCGATGCCATTAGCACCGTACACTAGATTAGTTCCTAGTACTGCGATATCAAGATTCTTAGTAAAGTTCCCAGGTAAGTCAATATTTTGACCATAAGTAAGACGGAAAGTTCCTCTTACATCTTCAGGTGACCATACTAACGCCAATTTTGGAGCAAACACTGATGATGTTCCAATCTCTTCTAGGTAGTTATTACTGTCCATTCTTCCAGTACCAACAAATTTAACGCCATTGTCCCATTTTTTCTCAAAAGAGAAGTATGCTCCAATGTTGTCGAAATCATCAATATCTTCATTTTTACCATTAATAGTTCCTTGTGTATCAGGAGTACGTTGTAAAAAGTCTCCACCATATACAAGAGATCGACCATTAGATAGTTCTACGTGATGTTGCAATTGGATTGCAACATTTGATGATTGATCATATACAATATTACCTGTTGATAAATTGTATGTAGTTTTTTGATCATTCACGTTTGTGAATAGATTCAAAAATAAATTTCCACCAAGAACGTCTTGTCTTGTGTAAGACACTTGACCTTGGTATATCATTACGTCGTCCGCATATGCTCTACCAACACCAGTCATTTCAATCGCAGACACATTTAATGCTGTGAAGTTAAATGATAAGTTAGATTTTAAATCAGGACGAATATCAGTTCTCATATTCACTGATGTTGCTTCAGGATTAAAATCGAATGAAGCGTCATTAGGAGATCCACCAACTGGATCTTTATATGGATCTAAATCTCCACCATATGATCTAAATGGATAAACTGGAGTTCCTAGTCCTCTACGAATAGTTGCAGGTTCCCAATAGTTGTGACCCTGTGCATTCGCTTCTGCTTGCGTATGAGGCATGTCTGCATTCTCCCAGTCATTAAATGATCTGTGACTTACACTCAAACGAGTTGCTGCTCTAGCACCCCATTGATGTGAAACACGTGCATATAGCTTCATATAATCTCTTTCTCCAACAGTCAAAGAAACTCTGCTTCCTTGATTAAATGGAGATTTAGTAAACATTGCAATTACACCTTGTTGTGTATCAGGACCCCACATCGGTGATGCAGGACCACGTACAACCTCTATTCTTTCAATATCAGAGTCATCTGGACCCATGAATTGAAGTAATTGAGCGTTAATCACGGGGGCTCTTGCCCAACGATTATCAACTACAGTGTGAATCGCGCCAGAGAAAATACCATTAAAACCACGGACAGTCACATTAGATGATTCTAATCCGGTTTTCATAGTTTCAACTCCAGCTCTGTTAGCTAACAGATCTGTAATAGTGGTTGCGCCTCTGGCTGATAATTCATCTGCGCCAAAAACTTCTACACTAGCAGGTGCGTCAGTAACTAATTCTTTCTTAAAAGATGCAGATACTACAACTTGATTCAGTCTTACATTACCTGAGTCAAGGGTAAGATTTGCATTGGTTGCTTGTCCGCCACTAACGCTTACTACAACACTTGCAGAATCATATCCAATATATGAAGCAGTAAGTGTATAGTCACCGTCGCTTAAACCTGAAATAGAGAATGATCCATCATTATTTGATGAAGCCCCCATATCAGTTCCTTCAACCATTACATTTGCACCAGAAAGAGCATTCCCGTCAGCACCAGAAACAGTACCAGACACGGTTTGCGCAGTTAGTGTCGCAACAGACAAAAGAAAGACAAACAAGTATTTAAAACTTGGTTTGTTAAGTTCCATTATTTATACCTCTTTTTATTTTCAGTTAATCTTATGTGATAAAAAACATCACATAATTGTCAATTATTTTTAAGGTACTACCTCAATTGAAAAAAACCAAATAAAAAATGGCATCTTGTTTGTAACTTGTTTTCGATGAAATATGTCAAAATTGTATCAATAATAATTACGTTTAACCTACTATATGGACAAACTACGGAAGAGATCATGAAAGAGAATAAAGAAAAATTAACGGATATACAGCATTATGTGACCCAATCCTGTGGAACAGAACCTGCATTTGATAATGAATATTGGGATAATAAAGAACAAGGAATCTATGTCGATATTGTGTCGGGTAAAGCGTTATTTTCCTCTATACATAAGTATGATTCTAATTCTGGTTGGCCATCTTTTTATCAACCAATCGATAAAGAAAATTTAGCGTTTAAGCAAGATTATGAGTTAATTCTTCCTCGAACAGAGGTCAAGGGGAAAGATAGCGATTCTCACCTAGGCCATGTTTTTAATGATGGGCCTAACCCTACAGGGCTTCGTTATTGTATTAATTCAGCATCTCTAAGATTTGTCTCATTAGCAGATATGGAAAAAGAAGGATATTCTCAGTATTTATCTTTATTTAATTAGATTGTAAATATGGAAAAACAATCTCGTTTAGACTCATTTTTATCTAACCCATCCAAGTCATTGTGGACAATGGCTTTACCTATTATTGCGGGGATGATGGTTCAAACCCTCTTTAATGTAGTAGATATTATGTTCATTGGATGGTTAGGAGCAGAAGAAGTAACAGCAGTAGCATTTGTGAGTCCATTATTTTTTATTATTATAGGCTTAACAGTAGGTCTTGGAGCAGGAGTTACTGCTTCTATTGCGCAATTTATAGGCCAAAAAGACAAAAGAAATGCAGATAATTGTGCAGAACATACCATTTTGCTTGGTATTGGCATTACATTAACTCTTTCATTATTAGGTATTATTTTCGGAAAACAACTTTTAATGTTGTTAGGAGCGTCTGGTAATATTTTAGACATATCATACACATACTTAAGAGTTCTCTTGTATGGAATAGGGTTGGTGGTATTTTCTTTATTCTTCCGTGCAATTTTAGCGGGAGAAGGAGAAACAAAAGTACCGATGATAATTGGCCTAATTGGTACCTTATTAAACCTTATTTTAGATCCAATATTTATTTTTGTTCTTGAATATGGAGTAAAAGGTGCTGCATTAGCTACGGTAATTAGCCAAGCAGTCATGGTAGTAAGTTACTTATTTATTATTTTCGTTAGAAAATCTACATATATCACTTTTAATATTAGGGATTTTAAATATAGTCCTAGCATTATCAAGACCATATTTAAGATTGGAATCCCATCTTCTATATCAATGCTGATCATTTCTTTTGGACAAGTAGTGATGAATAAGATTCTTATTAATTATTCGATAGAGGCGGTAGCAGCATATCAAATTGTGTCAAGAATTGATATGTTATTATTTATGCCAATATTAGGGATAGCGATTAGTTTAACGACTATAGTGGGAATGTTCTTTGGAGCAAAAGAATATGAAAAATTAGTATGGATTGTTAAGTATGGAATAGTAAGAGCGATTTATATTACAGTAATCAGTGTGGCAATACTATTTATCTTTGCACATAGGATTCTTCCTATTTTTACTGATAATTCCGAAGTACTGAATATAGGAATAACATATTTACGTATTATCATCCTCGCATATCCTGCGGTAGGATTAAGCGTGATTTGTTCCAGAATATGTCAGGCTTTAGGTCAGGGATTACCATTATTAGTGACCACCATTACAAGAGTTTTAATTATTACAGCACCCTTGTCTTATTATTTTTATATCACCGGTAAACCACTTGAGTGGGTATGGTATGCTCAAGTTTTTGCAATCTTAATTGCTGCAAGTATATCATTTGGATGGTTGCGTTATTATTTTAGAAAGTTTGCTATTGTTTGATTTAGTCTTCACTCTTAATTTCATCCCATGAAAGTTTTAAAAAATCTTAGCGAAGCAGAAGCCTTAGTAGGTCAAGAGCTCGGTCTTAGTAAGTGGCAGAAGATTACCCAAAGACAAATTTGGAAATTTGGTATGGTAACAGGAGATTGTCAATGGATTCACATGAATCCTATTCGCGCCAAACTATATTCTCCCTTCAAAACTACAATAGCCCATGGATTTTTAGTAGTCTCTTTGCTTCCTAAAATCTTAGAAGGGACTTATTCAATAGCATCAGCAAAAATGGGCGTTAATTATGGATTAAATCGTGTCAGATTTACTGCTCCTGTTCCTGTGGGGAGTTATATTAGAGGTCGCGTTATTTTAAAAAAATTCAAAAAAATAACAAATGGTGCGCAAATGATAGTTGAAGTAACAATTGAACTAAAAGGCAGTGAAAAACCTGCTTGCGTTGCAGAACAAGTATTTCTTGTTTACGAATAAAAAGGGAGTAAAGTGAGTATATTACATTTAGTACGCCATGGACAAGCGTCATTTGGAGCAGAAGATTATGACAATCTTAGTCCAAAAGGCATTCAGCAATCTATTGAGCTTGGTAAAGCACTTGCAAAGCAACAATCTACATTTGATCATATTATTGTTGGTCCACATCGACGACATATCCAAACATTTGAAGGAATTAAAGAAGGATATAATTTCACCGATCTGCCAGATCCTGTAATAGAGAAAGAATTTGCTGAAAATCAATTAATGGAAATTTCACAATATTTTATTCCAGAAATTTTAAACACTACAAAAACTACAAAACAAATTTTTGAGGAGTGTGAGCCAAAAGAACGACATGATAAATTTTTAAAACTCTTCCAGGTTGTTGCAAAAAAATGGATGAATGAGGAGTTAGATTTAAGTAAACCTAATTTTGAAGGATTTTCTGTTTTTCGCTCTCGCATAGCTAATGTCTTAAAAACTATTCAGGATAACATGGCAAGTAAGTCAAATATTATGATTGTTACATCAGGGGGTGCAATTTCAGGGGTATATGCAGAAGCAGTTGAGTGTTCACATGAAGACATCATGAAGCTTAATTTTAACATTAAAAATGTATCGATATCAGAATTTTTAGTTACAACTGAAAGATTTACTTTAAAAACTTTTAATAGTAGTTTAATATCACAAGAATTAGAAACATTTATTTAGGGAATAATATGGCTATACCAGACAAAGATTTTCAAGAAATTAAAAATAAGATAGCAAAATTTACTAAAGAAGAATTAGCTATTGATGAGAAAGAATTTAATGTCAAACATACATTTGAACAGCACCTACCTTATCTTGAAGAAAAAAGAAATCAAGTTAGAGAGATGGGTTTATTTTCACCTCAAATATCTAAAGAATATGGTGGTCTAGGATTAAGTCTTCATCAATTAGGTCAAATCTACGAGATCTTAGGAAATACTTTTTACGGCCTATATGTTTTTAATTGTCAAGCTCCTGATGCTGGAAATATGGAAATATTAATGGATCATGGAACGGACTATCAAAAAGAAACATTCTTAAAACCCCTTATCGAAGGAAAAATTAGAAGTTGTTTTTCTATGACAGAACCAGAGTTTGCAGGATCAAATCCTTTAATGATGGGTACAACTGCTAAAAAAGAAGGTTCTAATTATGTGATTAATGGACATAAATGGTTTACTTCCTCTGCGCAAGGTGCAAGCTTTGCTATTGTAATGGTGATGACTGATCCAGATAATCCTAATCCATATCTTCGTGCAAGTCAGATTATTGTGCCAACAGATACTGAAGGATTTAATTTTATTAGAAACATATCAGTTATGGGCGATGAAGGTGATGGTTGGAATGCTCATGCTGAAATTCGCTATGAAAATTGTATAGTTCCTGAAGAAAATGTGCTAGGTAAACCAGGTACAGGATTTAAAATTGCTCAAGATAGATTAGGTCCAGGAAGAATTCATCATTGTATGCGTTGGATAGGAGAATGTGAACGTGCATTCACAATGATGTGCGAAAGAGCAGTGAGTCGCGAAATAGCACCAGGAAAACCTTTAGCAAGCAAACAAACTATTCAGAATTGGATTGCTGACTCTCGCGCTGAGATTAATGCTTCAAGATTGATGGTTCTTGATGCAGCGAGTAAAATCGATAAAAGCGGAGCTGCGTCTGCAAAAGTAGAAATTTCTACTATAAAGTTTTTTGTAGCTCAAGTATTACAGAATGTGTTAGATCGTGCAGTTCAGACGCATGGAGCGCTCGGAATGACGGATGATACTTTCTTAGCATCTTTATGGAGACATGAAAGATCTGCAAGAATCTATGATGGAGCTGATGAAGTCCATAGATCTAGAGTGGCTAGAGAGATTCTAAAAGAATATTCAAAGTAAATTTTTATGTTTTTTAAAAAGGCTAAGGTAAGTTTCAGAATTCCGCTAAAGCTTAAATTTCACCTTTTTCTATCAAAAATTTTTAAACAAAAGAATATTACTACCTTTTCAATAGATAAGCCCAAAGATATTCGAAAGGGTGAAGAATTTCCAATAGAGCCACTAACAAACTATCTAAACTCTCAAGGTTTTGATACAAACGGACTTGCTGTCAAGCAGTTTCCTAGCGGCTATTCAAATCTTACTTATTTTTTAAGCACTAATAAAAATGAATATGTATTAAGGAGACCTCCTTTTGGTGCTGATAGCTTGAAGGGTGGACATGATATGTCTAGAGAATACAAGGTTTTGAGCAAGTTAAAATCTGAATTTAAGAAAGTTCCAGATGTGCATTTATACACAGAAGATAAATCTATTATTGGTGCACCATTCTATATTATGGATTGTGTAAAAGGATATATTCTAAGACCTAATTTATCTCAAGAAAATGCACCTGATGCTAAGACTATATCAAAAATTGCAGATTCACTTATTGATACATTAGTTAGTTTGCATCAAGTTGATATAGATAAGAGCGGGTTAAGTGATTTTGGTAAAATAGATGGTTATGTATCAAGACAGGTTTCAGGATGGACAGAGAGATATTTTCATGCCAAAACTCATTCGATTCCAGAAATGGAATTTGTTGCAAAGTGGTTGAATGAAAATCAACCTACAGAATCTGGTAAAGCTATCATTCATAATGACTTTAAATATGATAATGCAGTGCTCGATATAGATGATCCTACTAAGATTATTTCAGTACTAGATTGGGAGATGGCTACCCTAGGTGACCCTCTAATGGATCTAGGAACTACGCTTGGCTATTGGGTAGATCAGAATGATGCAGAAGAGTTAAAACTATTTCAACTAAGCCCTACGACATTAAATGGTAACCCGTCTAGGCAAGAGATATTAACTATGTATGAGAGAAAATCAGGCAAACCAATAGACAATCCAGTTTTTTATTATGTCTTTGGTTTATTTAAGATAGCAATTATTGCTCAACAAATTTACTATAGATATCATAAAGGCTATACCAAGGATAAGCGATTTAGTATGTTAAATATCGCT
>Ga0302133_10001310_pt1 | contig 15510 bp, 11 predicted proteins | sample CB9_331_MG_FD_203121 | JGI IMG/M metagenome (GOLD analysis project Ga0302133, IMG submission 203121) | Marine microbial communities from Western Arctic Ocean, Canada - CB9_33.1 | ecosystem: Environmental > Aquatic > Marine > Oceanic | place: Canada: Western Arctic Ocean | collected 2017-09-19 | reverse complement strand
CCAGAGTAAAATGTTCTAATAATCCACAGGAAATGGCATGTTTTTCGCAGGGAATTAATCAATAGATTTAACAATATTTAAGTTATTAGGAGGCAAATATGAAATGGTTAAAATTTGAAACTCATGAAGAAGAGGAAGTATCAGATCCTGAAAACTCCTATATTTTAGTTTATTTGGGTCCTGAAGCTCTAAAACACGCAGTCATAGTAGATGATTTTGGGACATTCCAAGACAGTCCGGAGTGCATTCCCGGCGGACGTCTTTTAGAGGTTGGTCGTCAATATAGTTATCGTTTGCGGCAAGTTGCAGATTTGGTTGAAGAGCCCCTGGAAGAACAAAAAATTCTTATGAAAGCACAGTCAAAGCGCAACTTTCACGCAGAAATACGACCAGAAAAGCGCCTTGAGAAAAAAGAGGATGACTTGATGATTGGTGGTCCCAATGATTCTTATCCAGAATCTGCAATAGGCGACGCCGGTAACAAGGGAAATACCAATGAACCGCAGCAAAATGTGAAGCCAGAACAAGTACCATTTAAGGACCTTGAATCACTTTTTGTAAAATAGTCAGGACTTAATCAGGCAGTAAAATCTGCTGCCTGGATATATTCAGCCTCATAACACTTTTAATTCAAAGGCTGAATTTTCCCTCTCCGCAAAGTCAACAGCTGCATTTCACGTTCAACTTTACCCTTTTCATCGAAGCGTAAATTGCCGGTAACACCGGGAAACATCTGCATATTTAACAAGGCATCCCGCAGATCGCGGTGGCTCTGATTTCGCTCGTCTTCAAGCAACTGCATCAAGATTATCAGCGTATCATAGGCAAAAGCAGTATAAGCTGTAGGACCAATATAATTTTGATGCCGATATAAAATCCGTTCATGCAGCCTTAACAGTTGCTGCATGGCAGGTGTTTTACTTTGCTGGAAAAAACTGTCAACAAATACGGGGTTTTTCACTCCTCGAAGTCCCGGAGCATACGGCAGGGCTGAATCATTCCAACCACTATCTCCCAGAAAAGTCGTTTTTCTCATTTTGTACACTTCACTGTATGGAAAGATGAGACTTAAATTTTTTACACCACCCGAACCAACTGCTACAAAAACGGCATCAAAGTTTAGAATCGGCACTTCCTTCTCTTTAAGTTCCTTCAAAATTATTTTGTCTTCTGTACCCAAACGTCTTATTTTGCCTGTGAAAGTATCGAATTCGTTCACTAGACTTTTTTGGCCTTCATCCTTAAAACCTTCAACTGCAACCACTTTGCATCCCTTCAGAACTGCGGCATCCCAAAATAGTCTCATTTTTTGTCGACCTTCCCGTGTTTTTGCATAAAGTATCAGAAAACGGCAAGCCTGGAGCTCACTCGTTGCATATTCCAACAATTCTTGGATTTCCTGTTTCCAGCTTTGATTATTACGAAATATAAATTCGCCAAGTTCCGGAATGTTTTCTGTCAAAGAAAGAGAAATTAAAGGAACCCGCAAACGCTCAGCTTCTTCAGCAGCAGCCTCTGATGTTTTCCGGGCAAGAGGTCCAATGATGGCAATCACTCTTTCCGTCTCCACCAATTCGCGTACCAAGCTTTTGGTTATTTCCGGATTCAACTGTGAATCACGTACCACAAGTTCCCATGAATCTTCAAATTTCCTCGAATCAGATTCCAACTGGGCATTGTCTTTATCTTCTGATTTGCCGGTTATTTCATTTTCTTGCGAAGCCTCATCGTCACCCATGTTTTCAGGCACTGCAGGAATTTCGTTTGCATGAAGTGCCAGCCACAAACCATTCATAGTTTGCTGTGCCAATCGGGAAACTTTTACGCTGGAACTGCTCAAGGGAAGTATTACCCCAATTCGGCGAGGATTGACGTTCAAAGCATTTGAATAGCGGATCTGTATTTGCTTCAAAACTTCAATCTCTTCCTGATCTCCTATTACCCTTGCAGCAGACATTCTTTGCTCTAAAATCCCCAATGCATCACGGTAACGTTTCAGTTCAGCCAGAAGTTCCAATTCCATTATGAAGATTTTTTTCTGCAGCCATTTAACATTCTTATTATTCTCTGATAAAATTCGCAGTATTTCAGGAGACTGAACTTGATTTAACAAACCATTCAATTTTTCCATACTGGCAACATTAGCAGTTTTTGCTTTACTCATTCCTTCAAGACGATATTGTATTGCTGTTAAAAGATCGCCTTCAAGAAATGCTTCGTTACTGAGAATGAACAAAAAATCACTACGGAATTTTGCTTCCAGAGTTTCCACTGCACGTTTCCTGAAAATCAAATTTTGACTGAGAGGCTTATGCTGAGCCATCAGAGATTTGTTCAAAAAATAAAACATCAAAGAGGCCATCTTACTTTCTGGACGTTCACTCAAAAATACTTCTGCTAACTGCTCTGCAGAAGACCACTTTTCCAAATAATAAAGCAATTGTACTTTCAGTCGTGTACGCTCATCAATCTCCAACTGATCTTCTATTTCCTCGTACATTTCCCTGGCCGCTACCGGATCTGATATGAGCAGCCTTTCAATTTCTGTTATCAGCATTTTTATTCCCGCAAATTCTGAATCAGCCCACTCCACCCTAGTTTCTACATTATGCATTTCTGAAGTAGTATCCAGGTTAGTGGATTTAGATTGCTCTGTACTGCTAAACCAGGGGAAAAGTCTGCTTAAAAAAGAGCCTGAAGGATTTTCGCTTTGATCTTTCTGTTCTATCAAAGGCACGGCTGGTTTTTGAGGAACTGTTGAAAAATTTTGTCCGCCGGTTTCAAGAGGAATTAGGAACGATTCCGGCAGAACTGTAGGAGTGGAGGACAAGTCAGAAGGTCTCAACGGAATATTTTGCAAAGTAAGCTCCTGTTTGCCGAAAACATCCTTATTTTGCTCCAACCACTCGCTGTCACTCAGCAAACTTTGGGCATGAGCTGTTACAGTTACTGTTTGAAAGTTCCACACGCTCAGTAAGGTGACAAGTAAAATTGGTGAAATTATAACTTGAAGTAAAAACACTTTGTATGCCGTTTTCTTTAATTGTTTAAAGCTGTAATTCTGGCCGGAATTCGGTGGTTATCTTCCCGAATTGTGAGCTGTTGACTGTCAAAATACTCTAACAAATCAATTGCATGTTTGCGAGAAATGTTTAGTAATTCTTTGAATTGGATTACAGTAATGTTTGGATTTTCACTAAAATAAAACCGCAGACTTTCTATAATTGATGCAATTTGCTCTGGAATATAGTGTAAATCCTCTGCAACCCGTACAAGTCGTTTTGAATGTGCTGCAGATTTGAGTAATGTCATTCCATCCTTTTCGTTTAAACCCAGTTCCTGGAGTAAATGTGTACGGCGTAAAGGTTGAAAACCACCGGACTTAATCAATTCAAGGCAGCGTGCAAGACTGTCTTCCCTGCTTTGTGATGCCTGCGGTTGATGTTCTGCTAAGGAAATATACTGATCATTTTGTGTAAACAGACCAACCTTCACCAGATATTTTAGCAGTTTTTCAACCTCTTTTTCTGTAAAAATCAAGGAAAGTTTACCACCAAGTTCAGAACGGGTCATCCCATCGCGATCAGGGAATTTTGTGTGATGCTGCTCCAACGCTTTGCTCAAAAATTTGCCGATTCGCACAATATGCTCCACATGCAGATAACGTCCTGTGAGAGGTTCAACACAAAGTACTTTCTGCTGACTTTGCAAAAGCTGTAAAGCTTTTCCGGACTGCCTGCTGGAAAGGCCGGTACGAACCGAAAATTCAGACTCAGTTACTCCCCGAACAGACTGCAAATAGATCACTTCTTCAGATCGAATATTTTCATCACCAACATGAAGACGTTCCAGCCGTTCAGGAAGTTCGTGCTGTACTCTCCTGGATTTACCGGGAGAAGGGTCAATCACCATTCCTCCACCTAAGGTAATCATTGGTGAATAACTCCGGACGATAAATCGGTCTCCATAACTACCGCTTACCAAACTTTCCAAACGTAATTGAACCAGCGCTGTTTTTCCAGGAGACAAAGTTTCACCTTCCAACAAAGCAATTCGTCCAAAAACTTCCTTGCTGCCAAGATGAACGCGAACACGGGTCCTGTTTTTCAGTGGGGCTAAAACGTCTTCCAACAGAGTCAATGACACATTAAGCAAATAACTGTTCAGTAATGATTCCGGATGCGCCAACTGGTCACCACGCTGAATTTCTTCTTTGGCGATTCCTGCTAAATTCAGGGCGGCCCTCTGTCCTGCATTAATCTCTTTGACTTCCTGGCCGTGGTTCTGCAATCCTCGAATACGTACGTTCCGCCGTTGTGGATATTGCAGTATTTCCTCATCTTGTCTAACGGTTCCGTTGAGGACTGTTCCCGTGACGACTGTGCCAAAGCCCTTTAGCGTGAAAGAACGATCAACATGAAGCCTGAATGGTTTTTCTGTTGCCGGATGCTGTATTTGTTTCGGTAGTTTTGACAGTGTCTTACGGAGTTCATCCAATCCTTCACCCGTCACTGGAGAGACAGCTAAAATCGGCGCCCCCTCAAGAAATGTTCCTTTCAGCAATTCTGAAACTTCCTCACGACAGAGTTCGACCATTTCTTCTTCTTCCACCAAATCAATTCTTGTGAGTACCACCAACCCTGTTTGAATTTTCAACAGATTACAGATATTCAGATGTTCCCGTGTTTGTGGCATCACCCCTTCATCTGCAGCTACAACGAGTAAAACTGCATCCAGCCCTGCCACGCCTGCCAGCATGTTGTGAATAAATTTTTCGTGACCCGGGACATCCACGAATGCCATTTGATTTCCTTGTTCATCCTCATAATGAGCAAAACCAAGATCAATGGTTATCCCACGTTTTTTTTCTTCTGCCCAGCGGTCCGTATCCACTCCAGTGAGAGCCTTGACCAAAGTAGTTTTTCCATGGTCAATATGTCCGCTGGTTCCGATAACAAAAGGCCGGGAGGAAAGCGCTGCAGTTTTATTTGAATCCATTTTTTAATGTGGTGGTTTGTATAATTTCTTGTATTTTAAGTAAGATGTTCCCCTAAAAATGTGTAACTCCAGTGAGTGCAAGAATACAGTTGCTCTCAGTAATTGAAAAAACAGGTTCCTGCTTTTCGAACGGTTAGAGACTATCTTCGTAGTAATGGTATTTAAGAATGTTTGAAGAATTATTGAATTGCGTGTGCAGTTATTAAAACAGTTTAAACTGCTTGATATGTTTATTCTAATATCAACAAGGACAGGACTCAAGTTCCACAGGAAATATTTCACTGGCTTCAGTAAAAAAGTTTGCTATAATCAATGTACTACGAAAGATGTTATTTTGTAGAATGAAAAATTAAAGCCGGAAAAGCTTACCTTGAATTACGCTTTCAATTCTGTTTTATTGGCACTGCCTGGTGCGGAGCATAAAGTATAAACCAATTGGGATACAGCTTCATAATGCTTTTCTCAACATGAGCAGAGACCAGTATCCGGGATCAAGTACGGGATGATAAAATTAAAACTTTTCAAAAAACCCAACTTATAAGACATCAGGAAAAGATAGAATTGAGACAGCCATAACCATTTATGTTTAATTGTAAAAGATATTTTTTTATTGTTTGTTCTGGGCTTTTGTGGATATTTTCCCCAAATGGAATTTGGGCCGTTGAGAGCTATTTAAGAGATTCTACTCACAGGGGAGTAATAGATCTTTCACCATATCAAATCTTTCCTGAGAACAGGATGGGCAACGGGATTTATCTAGAGAATAAGCTTTTAGACTCACATTCCCAACGTGTGATTCTTAAAATTGTTAACATTAAAAGTACTGAAAGCCACGTATACCTCTTTCGAGATCAAAATGGAGCTTTGGGGCTTAACATTGTAAAAGCTGAGGCAGATAGAGACGCACGTTTTTGGCAGATTGACCCGGAATTTTACCAGTATTCAAACAACATTACTGGACTTAAAAGAATTTTTAGAATATTTCAGAATAATATTCAACCCATATTACCTTACCTCCGGACCGGATCCGGAGTAACTTCTGCTGCAACTCATGTTATATTTTATCATATAGCCGACTCAAAAGAAGTCATACGTCTCAATGCAAGCGGACAGGAAATAAAAACCAGGCTTTACACCTTCAGGCTTCATGTTATTAATCGAAAACTTGGCGATTCTAAAAGTATTGAAAATCTCCTAATTCAGGACGTAAATTATCGCCTGAAACTGGTTTGGGAAGATGAAAATTCTGTCAGCTACAAATTGGGTAACGGGGAAAAATACACTGTCGATTTGCTGAAATATGTACCCGAACTTTTTTAATAACAGCACTTAAGACTCTCTTATGTAAATCTGCCTTTCTCAATTTCATTACTTACATTTTAAACATAAAACAATGCCTCCTAATATTTCCTGTTTGATATATGATATGGACGGCCTCCTCCTGGATACCGAAGGCATATACACCGAAGTCACCCAGCAAATTGTAGGTGAATACGGAAAGGTTTTCGATTGGTCCGTTAAGGAAAAGATTATTGGCCGTAGATCTATTCAGGCCGCAGAAATTATAGTTGAAAGTCTGGACTTGCCAATTAGTCCGCAAGATTACCTGGACTCAAGAAAAGACGTTTTGCTGGAAAAATTTAAAGATACTGAGGCCTTACCCGGTGCAAAAGAGATGACCACTCATTTCTTCAAATTGGGGATTCCACAAGCCTTGGCCACTAGTTCATCGTCTCCGATGTTTGAGGCAAAATTTGAAAAACATAAAAAATGGTTTTCGCAATTCGCTCAAATTGTCAGGGGAGATGACCCTGAATTGAAAGAAGGTAAGCCTGCTCCTGATATCTTCCTGCTTGCAGCAAATAGAGTTGGGGTTGATCCTGCAGAATGTCTGGTTTTTGAAGACGCGCCTACCGGAACCAAAGCCGCATTGGCTGCAGGAATGTCCGTGGTTGTTGTACCTGATCCCAATATGGATCATTGTCACTTCAAAAATGCATCTCAAATAATTTCTTCGCTGAAAGACTTTGATCCAGAATATTGGGGACTGCCCAAATTCGCTGAATCCATTTGACACTTGCCCGGTTCTGATGAAAGTACTTATCACAGGATCATCCGGAATAATCGGAACTGCATTGTCAAAGCCCCTAACTGCCGAAGGTCATTCTGCGATCTGTTTGCAGCGCCATAATAATGAAACGGACTCACCTGTTTGGGGTCCTGAAAATTGTTTAAAGGATTTAGCCCGGGTTGGGGAAATCTATTCAGTCGTTCATTTGGCAGGTGGAAACATTGCAGTCGGTCGTTGGAGTAAAACAAAGAAAAATCGTATCCTGAACAGCTGGGTCAAAGGAACAAAACTTTTGGCTGAGTACTTTGCCAACTCTAATCAGAAACCTCGGGTAATTATTTCTGCGTCAGCAGTTGGTTTCTATGGTGGCAGAAGAGCAGAAATTGTTGATGAAGATAGCAAGGCCGGAAACGGTTTCCTGGCAAATGTTTGTGTAAAGTGGGAAGATGCCTTAAAAGTTGCTGCTAAAGCAGGAATTAGAGTAATAAAAGTGCGCTTTGGTACTGTCCTGAGTAAAAGAGGATGCTGCTGCCGTTCAAATTGGTGCTCGGCGGTGTTTTCGGTAGCGTGGAGCAATATATGAGTTGGGTCAGTATTGATGATGCCGTGGAAATGATTCAATATGTTATGACAAACGACTCATTACAGGGTCCAGTAAATTTTGTCACACCGAATGCCCTCAACAACCGTAAGTTCACCAAATCTTTAGGCCAGGTTTTGAGTCGTCCCACAATATTTCCGTTACCGGCATTTGCCGCACGCACTGCATTGGGTGAAATGGCAAATGAACTGCTGCTCTACAGTAACCGTGTTTATCCCTCAAAACTTATGGAAAGCGGCTACAAGTTCCTCCACCCTGAGCTAAATCAAGGCCTCATTAACTTGAAGTAAGCTGAAGCTTTTTCAATCAGTATCTTGATCTCACTCAACATTGCCGGATCATTTTGTAATTCCTTTTTCTTATGATGGATTGAAATGAAATAATCACTGCTCAAACCACTTCAGTCTCCACTTCTACTTTTTTAGGTTTTCTACTTACAAGTCCCTTAAAATCTTCCAAAATCATGTAAAGCACCGGAATCAAAACGAGGATCACAAAAGTTGAAAACAACACTCCAAACGCTAAACTGATGGCCATTGGAATTAAGAATCTTGCTTGTAAGGATTGCTCAAAAAGCATTGGGAGCAAACCGAAAAAGGTGGTTAGGGTGGTCAATAAAATTGGCCGGAAACGACGTACTCCGGCTTCAACAATTGCTTGTCGAATTGGAGTTCCTCTCTCGCGGGAACGGTTGATAAAATCCACTAAAATCAGTGAATCATTTACTACAATTCCGGTCAATGCGATAATTCCCAAAACGCTGATGACACTCAAACTGTAACCCATCAGCAAATGCCCTAGAAGTGCTCCCACCATTCCAAACGGAATTGCAGTCATGATGATAACAGGTTGAAAATAGCTCCGGAACTGCAACGCCAACAAGCTGTAAATCAAGAGCAAGGCCACAATACCGCCTTGTTTTACACCGTCCATTGTGTTGGTTTGCGCACGGTGTGCGCCTTCAAATGAATATTGCAATTGCGGATTTTGACTTTTAATATTCAGCAAAAGTTCTTGTTTGATGGAGCTTTGGATTTCTCCTGTGTTACCCACTCCGGAATCCACCAACGCCCTTACGCTCACTATTCGCCGTCCGTCGATTCTCCGGATGGCACTGTAGGATTGACCGTATTTTAACTCAGCCACTTGCCTCAAAGGCAATAGTTTACCAGTTGGAGACAAGATTACCAAATCCTCCAAATCCCTCAAATATCGGCGTTCCTCGAACGGTAAGCGTAGTTTCACACTCACTTCATCGCTATCTCGCAACAATTTAAAAACTTCAACGCCTTGAAATGCAGCTCGAATTTGCTGAGTCAATTCTTGTGTACTTAAACCCAAAGTTCGTCCAGCCGGACTGAGACGCAATTGCACTTCACGTTTTCCGTCTTCGGTGCTGTCTTCGATGTTACTGACTCCGGGATATTCACCCAATTTTTCTTTAAATTGCTCGACAATGACCAAAAGTTTATTTGTATCGGGGTGACTGAGTTGCAGATCAATATCGTAATTTGAACCCATCGAATGTCGCGCACGGATGTTGAGCGCTTCAATTCCGGCAACTTCGCCCATTTCTTTGCGCCATCTTCTTGAAAATTCGACTGCCGCAAATTTTCGTTCATTGAGAGGTTTCAGATAAACTCGTACCGAAGTTTTGTTAGCACCGCCCCGTCCGACTGTACTGTAAATTCCATCATGAACAGGTTGTCCGGTTTCAGCTTCATATTCACGGAGCAACTTTTCTGCGCTGCGCAACATTTTTTCTTCAACTTCACGACTGACCGAGGCCGGAGTACCAAAAGGCATTCGTGCGGTAACTGCAATGTTATCGCGATCTATTTTTGGGAAAAAAGTAAATTTCATGTGTCCGCCTGCCACTAATCCTGCGCAAAGTAATATAAAGAAAAGACCGAGTGCAAAAATAGTGTAACGGTAAGCAATACCCTTTTCCAAAATTTTCCGGTATGGTTTGTTGGAAAACCAAAAAAGTGCGGAACTGAAATAATGTCGCGGCGTTTCCAGAATTTTCCCAAGCGGCGCAAGTATCCAAGCCATCACCCGATTGATGTGTGAGAGATGTCCGGGAAGAATAAACAAAACTTCCAGCAAAGAAAAGAGCAAAACCGCAATCAAAACATTTGGAATATTTTGGAAAATATTTCCGGTGATGCCTGGAATAAAATAGATTGGAATGAAAGCTGCGATGGTGGTCAGGATTGTGATTAAAACCGGCGGAGCGATTTCAGTTGCGCCGTCCACAGCAGCATCCAATGGCGATTTTTTCATTTCCTGATGCGCATAAATATTTTCTCCGATTACAATGGCATCATCCACCACAATTCCTAAAACCAAAATAAATGCGAAAAGTGAAATCATGTTGATGCTGGAATCGGTGATCGGCATCGAAATCATGGCACCGGCAAAACTGATGGGAATGCCTATCATAATCCAAAAAGACAAATCCACTCTTAAAAAAAGTGACAATGTCAGAAAGACCAAACCCAGTCCCAACCATAAATTTTTCATCAATAAATTGATGCGATCTTCCAAAATGAGGGATGAATCTCTCACAATTTGTGTTTGTACACTAGATGGCAATTGACTTTTTAATTCTTCCATTTTTTCATGAACGGCTTTTGAAACATCGGTTGGCGTTTGCTCGCCGACCCGGTAAACCAAGATTCGTTCCGACGGTTTTCCGTTGTATCGTGAACGAAGATCTGACTCCTCAAATCCATCCGAAATGTGGGCAATATCGCCCAAGCGCAAAATTCCCTGGTCAGTTGTTAGCAACGGAATTTCCGCATATTCCGCCGCCGTGTAACGACGCTCTTTGGTGCGAATGAGCAGATCACCTCCGACAGTTTGGATCTTTCCTCCGGGCATATCAAGAGTTGCCTGGCGGATGATTCCGGAAATTTGATTCAGCGTGAGAGCATGTTGCTGCAAGGCAGATTTTGAAATTTCGAGTGTCATTTCAAAACCCCGTGACTGTTCCACATCGACTTGCGTGATGTCCGGATGCGTCAACAAAGTGTCCCGAGCCATTTGAGCTAACTCAATCAATGACCGCGCCGGTGCATCTCCATAAAGTGCGATATTCAAAACTTCTCTCCGCCTTCGAGGTAACTGCACCTGAGCATCATCGGCCTCTTCAGGAAGAGTCGTCAATCGAGTAACCGCCGATTCCACATCGTCAAACACACTTTGTTTGTCCGCTCCTTTTTGCAGTTCAATCCGGAAACTGCCCATGCTTTCTTTAGCAGTTCCGGTAATTTTTTTGATTCCAGTTATTCCGGAAACCGCATCTTCAATCGGCAACAATATTGATTCCTCAATTTCATCAGGAGTTGCACCAGAATATGGAACTGCTACAATAATAAAATCGAGATCAAACTCAGGGAACACTTCCTGTTTGATATTAGAAACGCCCATTACTCCGGCCACTAAAATAATGACCATCAGCAAATTTGCCGCGACTTTATGTTCTGCCATCCAACGAATCATGACTCCTCCTTATTTGATTCAAAATTTTGTTTTCTTTGCTCATTCTCTCGTTGTTGCCATTTCCCATCCCCTTGTTCACCTTTTCCATCTCCTCGTTTCCTTTGCCTTTTCCTTTCTCCTGAAAGCTGCTTCCTTCTTCCGTCCCGCTTTTTCTTGATTTTTTCTTTCCCGGCAATGCGGATTTTAAGTCCATTTGCAGCACCTTTGATGGGAGAAATGATAATCTGTTCTCCTGGCTTTACGCCACCAGAAAGATAAATATTGTCTTGATCAAGATGTGCGATTTTCACTCGCCGAACCTCCAACTCACCCTCCAAGACAATCCAAACTGTGTCCTGGTCCCGCAATGCTTGTGCCGGAATGTTGACCACATTTTCCAGTTGTCTTCCTGGAATGCTCACATCGACAAAAGCTCCCACAAAAAGAGGCATATTCGAGGTTTGGGGAGTCGGCGGACTTTCCGAATTCGCTGTTCCTACAGTATTAATTAGCGTTTTTTCAGAAGTTTGTTTGTTTTTCGACTTCATCTGTGACTTGCGTTTCAGGCGAAAGGGGTCTTCCGCTTCAGCAATCAATTGCACCATCATCCCGCGTGGAGTCAGTTCCAACAAATGCCGTTTCACCGTCGCATTCCAAACGGACGCAGAAATCATTCCGGCTAAAGAAACAGTTGCAGGAAATTGATTTTCGCCATCAAGTGATGTGGAGGATTGAGGCAGCCAATCCATGCGCCCCATCGGCAAATCAATCACGACCTCAGCCTGATCACTGCCCAACAAAACCGCCAATTGCGTTCCGGGATTAACATATTGCCCCAAATCCACATTTTTTGACTGCACTACTCCGTTGAAAGGTGCCTTCAAACGTGATTGTGACTGCCGGATGCCAATACTCAAAAGCGGATCGCCTTTTTTAAAAAAACTGCCTTCGTTCATTTTTGGACCAATCCAAATTACTTCTCCACCAATACGTGCGCTCAAGATTACTTTTTTTGCAGCACGAACACGACCATGAGTTCTTACCTCAATTTGTGGATTGCTCAATGTTGCCTCCATCACCTCCACCAATGTTCCCCGTTGGAAATTTGGTTTTTTGCGCGCTTTCGGTTTATTTTTCAGCAAGGCTACAGTAACTCCGGCGCCTAATCCAAGTACCAAAACTGGGAGCCAGAATTTTAAATTAAATAATTTTTTCCACATGTATTCGTTTCAGTCAAATAGTTGAAGGAGATTTGGGTAAATGCAAAGAAAACATTGCCCCTTTTCCCGTATTACTCTGAACATCGATTGTACCTCCGTGTGCTTCGATAATTGTTTTGCACAAACTCAAGCCCAACCCGTAGCCGCCGGTTTCCCTGTTGCGTGACTTGTCAGTGCGATAAAATGGTTCAAAAATTAAATCCAACTCCTCATCCTGAATACCAGGGCCATGATCTTGAATTTCAATGAGCATTCCTGCATCACTCTTTTTCAAACGAATTTCAACCGGAGCATTTCCAGCTGGAGAATATTTGAGTGCATTGGCCAGTAGATTTTTCAATACTGTTTCGATTTGTTCTGCATCTGCGAAAGTTTGACATGTTTCCGGGGCATTCTCAAAGCGAATCCCAGGAGTTTGTCCTTCAAAAGTAATACAAAGATCCTGAATCAACTTTACCAAATCTGTTTTTTGTAAATTCAACTGACCATATTCACTTTTTAAGCGGGCCGTTTCTAAAATTTCGGTCACCATTAGCTCCATTTCCTGAACATCATCGAGCAAACTTTTGCGCGAAGCATCTTCCGGAATAAATTCCAAAGCAACTTTCATCCGTGTCAACGGCGAGCGAAGTTCATGACTTACATCGAGTAAAAGCTGTTCTCGTGCCGACAACATTTCCCTGACTCGTTCTGACATACGGTTGAAGGCTTTTGCTAAATTTCCCAGTTCATCACCTCGTTTTTCCGGAAGTCGATGCTCCAAATTACCTTCGCCCAAAGCAGAAACACCATCCGAAAGCCAGTTAAGAGGTTGTAATATTTTGTGTAAAATCAGCCAAGTTCCTGTTAAAACCAGCCCAACCAATCCCAATACTGCAAAAATCCACGGCAGTGCAAAACGGATTCCGCGCCACTCGTCCTTAATTTCTGCAAAAATAAAACGGCCTGTTTTCGTTTCAACTATCGCCACACTTTGTCTGTGATAGCGGCCAAAACGTAAATCGGTTACAAGTGGGCGAAACGGTTGTCTTAGCAAACGAAAACCGGGATCACTAGATTTTTCCATCCACTTGCGGAAATGTATTTTCTGCAAAGGAGGAATTCCCGACCCAGTTTCCCATGTTTCATTTTCACCTTCATAGCGAATAATCAAAAACAAACGCTGCGATAATTCTCGTGCGTGTTCCAAATTAAGGTTTTCCTCTAAATCCCTGACAAGATACGCTCCGTACTGGGCTAGGTTATTACGGAAAAAAATTCTCTGATTCTCTCTGAAACCATGCCAACTAATTGCTGAGATGCCCATCACTAGTAAACTTCCTGAAATCACCATAACTGCAATCAATTTAGTAAAAACGGAGTTAAAGGGGCGTTTCAGCCATTCAAGCCTCATTTTCACCTCCAATAAACAAATATCCTGTGCCCCAGATAGTTTTGATAAAACGAGGATTTTTTGGATCATCACCAAGTTTTTGACGCAAGCGGCTCATGGTAATGTCAACAGAGCGGTTGAAGGCATCCCATTCAATGCCTCGTAATTCTTCAATAATTTGGTCGCGATTGAGCACTTTCCCTTTGTTTTTTACCAGCAAAACAAGGCACTCAAATTCATTTAATGTCAAATGCACCAATTTGTCATCAACCCGGACTTCGTATTTATTGGAATCAATGCACAAAGCACCAATCGTTTTTATTCCGGATTTAGATTTTGTCTGTATCCGTCGTAAAATAGCTTGAATTCGTGCCACCAGTTCGCGCGGTTCAAATGGTTTTGGCAAATAATCATCTGCCCCAATTTCTAAACCAACAACCCGATCCATCACTTCACCGCGGGCAGTGAGCATTACCACCGGAACACTACTAGATTGGCGTATGGTACGGCAAACTTCAAAACCGTCCATTTCCGGAAGCATCACATCCAAAATAACCAAATCCGGAGTTTCTTCTTCCAGCTTTTCCAATCCTACACTCGGCAAGGTTGCTGTCAGAACAGTAAAACCCATTTTGCTAAGATAATCTGTCAAAAGACGATTTAGTTTTTCGTCATCATCGATGATCAGAATTTTTCCAAAAACGGCAGTGGTTGAGGTCATATTGTTTTAAGTTTGACAAGATTCGCAAAAACGTATCGTGAATGAATAAATTTTTAAAACCTACTTTTGTAGAAAAGGTAGAGTGGATGCGCTATCGTTTTTCCAACCTACTTTTTATTTGTATCGTCTCCCCAATTTTCATTGCTCTAAATTCATCGTTCGGAAGTCCGGTTTTTTTCATGGCATCTGCCAATAATTCCGGAGGCTCTAAAAATGGTTCATGCGTTAGTTGAAAAGTTCCCCAATGAATCGGAATTGATTTTTGTGAACGAATTTCTTGATGAACCAAAACTGCTTGAGCCGGATCAAGATGCTGATTAAGCATGAAATATCTTGGGCCGTAAGCACCAATCGGAATCATTGCCAATTGAAACGGGCCTAATTTGTCTCCGATTTCCTTGAATAGTTTTTCGTCGTATGCTGTGTCTCCGGCAAACCATGATTTAAAATTCCCAATTTGAACTGCCCAAGATCCCCATAAACTTTTGTTGGTGTCCCAAGGTGTACGCTTAGACCAATGCACGCTTGGAGTAAAAGTGATTTTTACAGTAAGGCTCCCTTTTTTTGAAAATTGGTGCGGCTCCCACCAATCCAACTCAATCACTTTTTCAGTTGCAATCCCGCGCTCCAAAAACCACGCTTTCAAGCCCAAAGGCACTAACCACGTCACGGAATCCCCAAACAAATCAACGGTGCGTGAATCCAAATGGTCATAATGATTGTGCGAAATAACAACAAAATCAATTTCCGGCATTTCCGCAAAAGTAAGGGCTGGCTGCGTGAAACGCTTTGCAAAAAAATCAACCGGAGCCGCATAATCAGTCAAATGCGGGTCGGTCAAAAAATTAATTCCTTGATATTGCACTAAAACAGTAGCATGTCCAATCCACGTTGCACGAGGTACATCTGCAGATGAAGCGGACCTTAAATCGATTTGTGATAACTCCACCTCTGCTAAAATAGATTCAATTTCTTTCTGAGCAACAGAAGGAGTCGGCCCTTCCTGGAAACGCATCGACAACCACTGAAAAATACTTACGC
>Ga0302133_10001302_pt1 | contig 15586 bp, 14 predicted proteins | sample CB9_331_MG_FD_203121 | JGI IMG/M metagenome (GOLD analysis project Ga0302133, IMG submission 203121) | Marine microbial communities from Western Arctic Ocean, Canada - CB9_33.1 | ecosystem: Environmental > Aquatic > Marine > Oceanic | place: Canada: Western Arctic Ocean | collected 2017-09-19 | reverse complement strand
ATCGGTACGGATACCTGTAGGGCCAGTCCGGATAGCCCGGTCACGAGCACCATGATGAAGGTGGCGCGTCGGGCCCGGATCACAGGCAGGAGTCGTCGGAACCAGCCTTTCGAGGGATCCGGGTCGACATGGGTTGCCGTGGGTGTGGGCCTGAGCGCCGTGGTCACGCGGCGCCGGCGGCCTGGGCGGCCCGGATGGCCTCGCCGAAGCGGGCGAGGCTGGCGATCAGATGATTGGAGTCGCCAGCGTGCACGTGGGCGCCTATGACCAGCAGCCGGTCACCGACCGCCCGGTCGGCGCGTGCCAGGGCGGATCGACCCTCTCCGGTGAGGTGGTGGGTGACGCGTCGGCCATCATCGGGGTCGGAATGGCGTTCCACGAGGTTGCGGTTCAGCAGACCATCCATGAGGGCTGTGATGGACGGGCGGCTCACGGACAGGCGGCCGGCCAGGTCCGATGGAGCCGCACCACCCTCGTCGAGGAAGGCCAGCACCCTGTACTGGGGGAGGCTGAGGTTGATCTCGCTGAGCGGGATGTTGACCTGGCGTGCCAACTTGGCCGCAGCTCGTGCCGCAGCCACCAGCTGCCCACCGTCTCCGTGCGGGTCGGCGGAGGTGGGCGCCATCTCCCCGTCACGTAGCGAATCAGCCATGATGGTTAGGGTATCGAACTATCTCGGTGGACCCAGAGTCGGGCGGGCCGCTTGAGGCCCCGGGCTGATGGACGGCCGTCACTAGGCTCCCCTCCAGATGTCCATCCTCGTCGGCCTGACAGCGGTCCTCCTGCTCCTGGTCGTCAACGCGTTCTTCGTGGCCGCCGAGTTCAGCCTGGTGGCCGTCGACCCTGCCCGGGCGGAGGCGGCAGCCGGGACGGATCCGGGAGCACGCCGGGTGAGGTCCCTGACCAGGCGTCTGACATCGCACCTCTCCGGGGCCCAATTCGGTATCACCCTGACCGCTCTGCTCCTCGGCTTCGTGGCCGAGCCCACAGCGGCGCGGATCATCACCGGTGGCGATCACCCCACCGGCGTCTCCGTGGGCCTCGCCATCGCGGCTGCAGCGCTGCTGCACATGGTGCTCGGCGAGCAGGTTCCCAAGTACGTGGCGCTTGCTGCGCCTGAGGCGGTGGCCCGCCGTCTGGCTCCGCTGGTGCTCGCCTACGGCGTGGTGGTACGACCTGTCGTCGTGGTCCTGAACGGGATGGCCAATGCGGTCCTTCGATGGGTGGGGGTGGAGCCACGTGAGGAACTGGGTTCTTCGCGCACGCTCGACGAGCTGGGCGACCTCGTGCGCGAGTCCTCGGACGCCACGTTGGACAGTTCCGACGTGGAGCTGTTCACCCGGTCGATCCGGTTCAGCGAGAAGGTGGTTGCCGACGTGCTCGTGCCGAGGCTGGACGTGGAGGCACTCTCTCTGGACGCAACTGGTGCCGACCTCCTGGAGAGGTCGGCGAGTACCGGCCATTCGCGCTTTCCGGTCTTCGACACCGACCTTGACCACGTGGTGGGCGTGGTGCACGTGAAGTCCCTTCTATCGAGGCCGGCAACGGAGCGTGGGCATGCCCCGGTCGTCGAGTTGATGCACGACGTTCTCGCCGTCCCTGAGACCCGCTTCCTCGACGATCTACTCGCCGACCTGCGCGAGCACCGGGGGCACATGGCCGTCGTGGTCGACGAGCACGGTGGTGCGGCAGGAATCGTCACGGTGGAGGACGTCCTGGAGGAGATAGTCGGCGAGATCGACGACGAGCACGACACCGCGGTGGTGCGGACCAGGTTGGACGGTCCGGGGCGCAACGTCGTGTCGGGCCGCCTGAACCTGGACGAGGTGGCGGACCTCACCGGCCTCCGGCTGCCACCGGGCCCGTACGAGACCCTCGCCGGCTTCGTCCTCCAACGCCTGGGTCGACTGCCTCAGCCGACGGCGATTGTCGAGTACGAAGGCTGGCGGATAGAGGTCGTGGCTGTGGAGGGCAGGCGGATCGCCACGCTCCGGATCGTCGTTCCTTCCGACGGTGGGGATTCGACATGATCCTGCTTTCTCTGCTGGCGGTTGTAGCCCTCGTGGCCGTCAACGCGTTGTTCGTGGCGACGGAGTTCGCCCTCGTGGCGGCACGTCCGGCCAGCCTCGAGGCCGCGGCAGCCGAGGGTTCCGGATCGGCTGTCAGGGCGCTGGCCGCACGCCGCGACCTGAGGGTCCAGATGTCCGGGGCCCAACTTGGAATCACGGTGAGCAGCATCACCCTGGGCGTGCTGGCCGAACCGACGATCGGGCGCCATCTCGAGTCCCTGACCGATGCAGCGGGTCTGCCGTCCGGCGTGTCGTCCACGACGGCGCTGGTCCTGGCGATCGGGTTGGCCGCCGTGTTCCAGATGCTTTTCGGTGAGCTGGTTCCGAAGAACTTCGCGATTGCCGATCCGGAACGCACGCTCCGCTGGACGGTCCGGCTGCACGGGGCGTTCGTGGCGGTACTGAGACCCGGAATCGTCGTGGTGGACCGGTTGGCCGCCATGGCGGTGCGGCCCTTCGGCCTCACGCCGGTAGATGAGATCCGTCGGGCGGTCGGAGCGCCGGGGCTCACCGTCCTGCTGGACGCCTCGCATGATGAAGGTCTGATCGAACGCTTCGAGCACGACCTGTTGACGGGCGTGCTGGATCTGGGGCGACAGACTGCGGCATCGGTGATGGTGGCCCGGGCATCGGTAGTGGCCGTGGACAGGCGGCTGGCGCTGGTTGAGGTGGAGGAGGTCATGGCCTCCAGCGGGCACACCCGACTCCCGGTGGTGGATCGACGCACCGGCGAGGTGGTGGGCATGGTGCACGCCAAGGACCTGCTCAGGCTCCCACCCGAGGCCCGGGACGAGCCGGTACCTCTGGAGTCGATTCGCAGCCTGCTGGTGCTGCATGCGAGCCTCCTGCTGGACGACGTCCTGCAGGGCCTGCGGCGATCCCGTAGTCAGATGGCGGTGGTCGTGGATGGGTCGGGATCCTGGATCGGGATCCTGTCCATGGATGACGTTGTCGAGGAACTCGTGGGCGAGATCCCCGACGAGACCGACGACGGGGCCCAGTGACCGGAGCCATACCGACTTGTCACGGCCCGGATCCGGTCAGTGGGTAGAATCCGACGGTGTCCCGCCTCCCCGGCCTGATCGGCGCGTTCGTCGCGCTTCTTCTGGCCCTTCCCTCCACTGCAGTTGCCCAGGCAACGGACCGGTCCGTGGTCTTCACCAGCGACCCGTCGCGGGCACTGGTGATCGATCGGGATGCGGGACTGCTGCCCCTGATCGAGGCCGCCTCGGACGTGCTGCCCCTGGCCGTAGCCGGCCTGGCAGAGGCTGAGGTCCGCTACTCCTCGATGGCTGCTCTGCTCGCCTCGGCGCGGTCGCGGCAGAGGGCGGCGGTCGCTGCAATCCTGCAGGTGAACCGGATGGTTGCCGACGTCGTGAGGGACGCCGACCACATGCGATCCACCTACGACGATGTCTTCGATGGCCTGTCCGCGACCAGTCGAAGGCAGTTGAGGCGTGGCGCCCACACCCGGAGCAACCGTTCGGCGGTCATCCGCCAGGTGACATCGGCTGTCTGGGTATGTCCGATAGGAGCCCGTACGAAGTTCCGCGACACTTGGGGGGATCTGCGTTCGGGGGGCCGTAGTCACGAGGGCGTGGACCTCGTCGGCAAGCGCCACGACCCGCTCCTGGCGCCGGTGGACGGTGTCGTCTCCTACCGGTGGGACAGTGTCGGGGGGCGATCCTTCGACCTGGTGGCCACCGACGGCGACTACTACTACGGGGCACACCTCTCGGCCTACGGCAGGGAGGGTGAGGTGGAGGCCGGCGATGTGATCGGCTATATGGGCGACAGCGGCAACGCCCAGGGCGTCCACCTGCACTTCGAGTACCACCCGGGTGGAAGACAGAACGCCGTGAACCCGTATCCGCTGGCCGATGCACATTGCACGGACCGGGCGGGTGTCAACGTCTCGCTCTACGACTGAAGTCGGGACCGGGTGCGGTGGTGCACCGGGTCAGGCGCCTATGGCGTGGTAGCCCCCGTCGACGTGCACCATCTCACCGGTGGTGGCCGGGAACCAGTCCGACATGAGGGCCACACAGGCACGCGCTACCGGTTCCGAGTCGTTGACGTCCCAACCGAGGGGAGCCCGGGCGCCCCAGGCGTCCTCGAAGGCGGCGAAGCCGGGAATGCTCTTGGCTGCCATGGTCCGGATCGGCCCGGCGGCGATGATGTTCACCCGTATGTCGTCTTCGCCCAGCGAACGCGCCAGGTACCGGGAGGTCGATTCGAGGGCTGCCTTGGCGACACCCATCCAGTTGTAGGCGGGCCAGGCGAAGCGGGCGTCGAAGTCCAGCCCGACGATGGATCCGCCGTTGGTCATGAGCGGTGCGACCACCTCGGCCACCGTCTTGAGCGAGTAGGCGGAGATCTCCATGGCTACGGCCACGTCGGACCATTCGGCTGCCATGAAGTCCTCGCCCAGGCAGATCTCCGGGGCGAATCCGATGGCGTGTAGTGCGCCGTCCACCCGACCCCAGGTCTCGGTCAGCCGTTGGCGTAGGGCGTCGGTCTGCTCGCGGGAGGTCACGTCGAACTCCAGCACCTCGGCCGGATTCGGCAACTTCCTCGCCGTTCGTTCGGTCAGGCGCAGGCCTCTGCCGGCCCCGGTGAGGATCACCTCGGCGCCCTCCTCCTGAGCCAACCGGGCCACGGAGAAGGCCAGGGACGCATCGGTGAGCACCCCGGTGATGAGCAGTCGCTTGCCATCGACGATTCCCACGTGCGTGCGCCTTTCGTAGTTGCCGGTTTTTCCGGTCGCTCGTTCGGTTCGCCGATCCTAGGGCCGGACCGGGTGCACGATCGTGGAGGGGATGGTCGGTATCGTCTGCGTCCCGGACGGGGAACTCCCATACCCTCACAGGATGGACATGGGGATTCTTGGCACGGCCGGGCCGATGGGCCGATTTCCGGCAGCGAACACGCAGACGATCCACGAGGAGGCCTGACCCGCCATGTCGGAACTCACGATCACCCTTCCTGACGGCTCCACGCGCAAGCTGCCCGAGGGCGCGACCGGCGCCGACCTTGCCGCCGACATCGGTCCGGGTCTGGCCAAGGCCGCTCTGGTGGTGACCGTCGACGGCGATGCCCGTGATCTCGACCGGGTCCTACCGGACGGGTCCACGGTCTCGATCGTGACGGCGAGCAGCGATGACGGGCTCCACACGATCCGGCATTCGACGGCCCACGTGCTGGCCCAGGCCGTGCTGGACCTGTGGCCCGGCGCCACCTACGCCATCGGCCCACCGATCCAGGACGGCTTCTACTACGACTTCGAGCTGCCAGGTGGCGCCACCTTCAGCAACGAGGACCTGGAGGCGATCGAGGTGCGTATGCGCCTCGTCATCGATGCCGACCAGGCCTTCGAACGCCACGAGGCCGATGCGGCCGAGGCGCTGGAACTGTTCTCCGGGCATCCCTACAAGCGCGAGATCATCGAGCAGGTCACGTCCGGCGCCGCCACCGGCGAGCTGGCCGGCGAGGCGTCGACCGATGGTTCTGTCACCTACTACCGCAACGGTGAGGGCTTCATAGACCTCTGCCTCGGCCCGCACGTGCCGTCCACCGGGCGCCTCGGGCACTTCGCCCTTCAGAAGGTCGCCGGGGCCTACTGGCGCGGAGACGAGAAGCAGCCGATGCTCCAGAGGATCTACGGCACCGCCTGGGCTGACAGGAAGGCCCTCAAGGGGCACCTCCACCGACTGGTCGAGGCCGAGAAGCGCGACCATCGACGGCTGGCCGCCGAGCTTGACCTGGTGTCGTGGCCGGAGTCCCTCGGGCCCGGTCTGGCCGTCTGGCACCCGAAGGGGGCACTCGTCCGGAAGCTGATCGAGGACTACAGCCGAGACCGTCATGAGGCCGGCGGCTACGACTTCGCCTACAGCCCGCACATCGCCAAGGCGGTGCTCTGGGAGACGAGCGGCCACCTCGACTTCTACGCCGACGGCATGTTCCCGCCCATGGAGCTCGACGGAGCCACCTACTACCCGAAGCCGATGAACTGCCCGTTCCACGTGGCGATCTACCAGAGCGGCCAGCGGAGTTACCGGGACCTGCCCAGCCGACTCTTCGAGTTGGGCACCGTCTACCGCTACGAGCTCTCCGGTGTGATCCACGGCCTCATGCGCAGCCGGGGCTTCACACAGGACGACAGCCATATCTTCTGCACGCCCGAGCAGGTTCCCGACGAGCTGGCTTCGCTGCTGGAGTTCACCCTCAGCGTGCTGAGGGCGTTCGGCTTCGAGGACTTCCAGGCCAAGCTCTCGACCCGGCCTGAAGGCAAGGCGGTGGGGGAGGACGCCCTCTGGGAGATGGCGACCAACGGCCTGCGGTCCGCTCTGGAGTTGGCCGGCCTGGACTACGTGGTCGACGAGGGAGGCGGCGCCTTCTACGGACCGAAGATCGACGTCGACGTCACCGACGCCATTGGGCGTCCATGGCAGCTCTCCACCATCCAGTTGGACTTCAACCTCCCGGAGCGGTTCGGGCTGGAGTACGTGGGCGCCGATGGCGGTCGCCATCAACCTGTGATGATCCACCGGGCCCTCATGGGCTCCGTCGAACGGTTCTTCGGAGTGCTTCTGGAGCACTATGCAGGCGCCTTCCCGCTCTGGCTGGCTCCCGAGCAGGTCCGGGTCCTCCCTGTGGCCGAGGAGCATCAGGCCTATGCGGAGTTGGTCGTGGATCGCCTTTCGGTCGAGGGTTTCCGGGCGCAGCTGGCTCCGGCTGATGAACCACTGGGGAAGCGCGTCCGTGCCGGCAAGGTGGCCAAGGTTCCCCACGTGCTGGTGGTCGGTGACGACGACAGGGGCAACAACACGGTGGGTGACAATGCCCGCGGCGCCGAGGCGCCCGAGCGTGACCTGCCTCTCGACGAGTTCATCGGGCGGCTGGCCGTGGTGATGGAGGCGAAGTCCTGAGTCGCCTCGACCAACTCTGGGCCGGCTGGCGGCAGGCCTACGTGGCGGCGTTGGGCGACGGAGTCGGGCCCGGGGGGCCGGGCACCCCGGTGCCCGATGGTTCCACCCTTTTCGAGGCGATCGAGCAGAGCGGTCTGGATGATTCAGAGACCTTCATTGTCCATCGGGGGGCAACCTGTTTCGCCCTGTTGAACGCCTACCCGTACACGAGCGGTCACCTGATGGTCCTGCCTCGACGCGCCGTGTCGACCCTGGCGGGGCTTACCGACAGGGAGCACGACGAACTCTGGGCAACGGTTCGTGATGCGGTTGCCGCTGTCGGGTCGGCGTTCTCTGCGGGTGGCGTGAACGTGGGTCTGAATCTGGGTGCGGCGGCCGGAGCCGGCGTGCCCGGCCACCTCCACGTCCACGTGGTGCCGCGGTGGGCCGGTGACACGAACTTCACTACGACCACTGCGGATCTCCGGGTGCTTCCGGAGGCCCTGGGTGATTCGTGGCGACGCCTGTGTGAGGCCTGGCCCACCTGAGGTTCGCCCGTGGGGGCGAGGTGCGACCCGCCTGAGCGTCGCCCTCCGCCGGCAAGGCCCTACGATTGAGACTCGTTCTCAATCCTTCCGACCCTCAGCTGGTCGGCGATCCCGGTCGAGGTGACCGTAGGCATGGAGTTTCTGACCGATCCCTGGCAGTGGTGGGTGCAGCCGTTCATCGGCGATCCCATCCTGCAGCGTGCGGTACTCGCAGGCCTGCTCACCGTTCTCGTCACATCGGTGGTCGGCACCTGGGTGGTGCTGCGCGGAACCACCTACCTGGGTGAGGCCCTTGGCCACGGCATCCTGCCAGGCGTCGCTGGGGCCTACCTGCTGGGAGGCAACCCGACCGCCGGCGCGCTGATAGCCGCTGCGGCCATGGCCTTCGGCGTCCGGGGGATACAGCGACGTTCACCACTCCCCGGCGAATCCGCTATCGGCCTGCTCCTGGTCGGGATGATCGCCCTGACGGTCGTTCTGGTCGCAGCAGCCGACGGAATCGACGAGCACGACCTGCATGAGATGCTCTTCGGATCGCTACTGGACACCTCCGTGTCGGACGTGGTGCGACAGGCGGTGCTCGTGGGTGTGGCGGTCCTGGTGGCCCTCGTGTTCCACCGCGCCCTACTGGTCCTCACCTTCGATGAGATCCAGGCGCGACTCATGGGGATGCGGCCACGGTTGACGGAGCTGGCCTTCCTGCTGCTCGTGGCCCTGTCCGTCACCGCGTCGTTCAACGCTGTCGGCAGCCTTCTGGTCTTCGCCTTCCTGGTCGCCCCACCGGCAGCCGCCGCCATGCTCGTACGCCGGGTGCCGGCCATGATGGCCACGGCGGCACTCATAGGAACCGGATCGGTGCTCCTGGGCGCCCTGCTGGCCCACCACCTGCTCGGAACAGCGGGTCATCTGCACGGGGAATCACCCATCGGTGCGGGCCACACCTCGCCCGAGGCGGTCGCCATGCCGGCGACCATGGCCCTCGTCGCCGTAGCTGTCGTGTTGCTGGTGATGGTTGTGCGAGGCGTTCGTTCCGAACAGGAGGCCTGAGCCGTCCGGAACGGGCCCGGTCGGATCATGTGGGCCGACCGGTCGCAGGTCTCAGGGGGCCAGCCGACCGACCTGGGCATCGGTGAGATGCCCCGCCGAGTGCAGCCACGACATGGTCTCGACGAGGGTCGTCTCGAGTGGCGTCGCCGGGAAACCGAAAGCGTCGGCAGCGCTGCGCTGGTCGACCTCCTGAAGTCCGCCGACGGCCATGTTGGCGGTGGTCATTCGGGCGACCTCCCGGCCCAGCGGCATCCTGCGGCCGGTCGCTCGCCCGACCAGCTCGCAGAGGACACCAGTGAGGCTCAGCAGCGGTGCCGGAAAGTTGGAGATCCTTATCGAACGACCGGTCAGATCCGACACCATGCGCAGCATGTCGGCAGGTCCGATCAGGTGGCCGGCCAGAAGGTGCCTGGCCGGCGCCGGTCCGGCCGTGAGGGAACCAACACAGACGGCGGCGACATCCCTGACGTCGACCATGCCGAAGCAGGCCCCGGAAGGCATCGGAACCCTGGAGCGCTGCAGGCCATCGAGCACCGTGGCCATGGAATCGCTCAGGTCCGGACTGGGATCCAGCGGACCGATGATCCCGCCGGGACAGACGACCACCACCGGTAGGCCGGCCTCCTGGTGGGCAACGGCCACGGCGTCGGCCTCGATCTTGCTCCCCGTGTAGGGCCCGCACTCCGGACCTGTCGGCGTGTCCGGGCCCAGAACCGTGAGGGACGCCGAGTACACGCCGAGGGATGAGACGTGGACCACCCGTTGGAGGCCGTGCTCGGCGGCGGCATCCAGGAGAGTGGCGGTGGACGTCGGATTCACCGAACGCATCTGGCGACCCTGACGGGGGTCCAGGCTGAACACCGCACCTGCATGGAGCAGGGAATCGACCCCGTCCAAGGAGGCCCGGAGTGCCTCGTGGTCGGTCAGGTCGGCGACGACCACCTCGATGCCGTCGGGATCGAGGTCGTGGAGTACCGCAGCGGCACGGACCTTGGCGGGGTTGCGTACGACGGCCCTTACCTCATGACCGGCGGCCACGGCCGCAGCCATGCAGTGGGAGCCGAGGAACCCCGAGGCCCCGGTGATCGCAACCTTCATGTACGCCTCCCCGGGCCGGTCCGCTGGCCAGTCGGCCGTCGGGCCGTGACGTTAGGTGCGGACCACGTCCCTGTCAGGATCCGGCGTCTGGGGGACCCTGATCATCTGGGCGGGGCGCACCCGTGATCTGCCCATCAGGGGCACAACGGCCACCTGTTAGCGTCCGACGGTCGTCGGGCCGACCTCCGGTCGTCCTGTGGAACCCAGGGGAGAGTCATGCCGCACAGCGTCCGGGCCGTAGTTGCCCGAGCCAAGGGTGAGCCGGTAACCGTCGAGACCATCGTGGTCCCGGACCCCGGCCCGGGTGAGGTCCTCGTGGCCGTCCAGGCCTGCGGGGTGTGCCACACGGACCTCCACTACCGGGAGGGTGCCATCAACGACGAGTTTCCCTTCCTGCTGGGCCACGAGGCCTCCGGCATCGTCGAAGAGGTCGGGGAAGGGGTCACGAACGTGGCACCCGGCGACTTCGTGATCCTGAACTGGCGTGCCGTCTGCGGCGAGTGCCGAGCCTGTCTGCGGGGCCGCCCCTGGTACTGCTTCGCCACCCACAACGCCACCCAGAAGATGACCCTCGACGGTGTGGAACTCTCGCCGGCGCTGGGCATCGGAGCCTTCGCCGAAAAGACCCTTGTCCACTCCGGTCAGGCAACGAAGGTCAACCCGGCGGCGCCGCCCGAGGTCGCTGGCCTCATTGGCTGCGGGGTCATGGCGGGCCTTGGAGCAGCCATGAATACCGGCAACGTGGGTCGTGGTGATTCAGTGGCCGTGTTCGGGTGTGGCGGCGTGGGCGATGCGGCGATCGCCGGTTCGTACCTGGCCGGAGCCCACACGATCATCGCGGTGGACCTGGACGACCGGAAGCTCGCGATTGCGCGTGAGTTCGGGGCGACACACACGATCAACTCGTCGGCCGAGGACCCGGTGGAGGCCATCAGGGCCCTGACCGGTGGCAACGGCGTGGACGTCGCCATCGAGGCCATTGGCCTGCCCGTGACCTACGAGCAGGCCTTCTACTCCAGGGACCTCGCAGGCACCGTCGTCCTGGTCGGGGTTCCCAACCCGGAGATGAGGATCGAGTTGCCGCTGATCGAGGTGTTCGGACGCGGCGGCACGCTGAAGTCGTCGTGGTACGGCGACTGCCTGCCCAGCCGGGACTTCCCCATGCTCATCGACCTCTACCTGCAGGGCCGTCTGGACCTGGACCGATTCGTGAGCGAGACCATCTCGATCGACGACGTCGAAGAGGCCTTCCACGCCATGGAACGCGGCGAGGTGCTGCGTTCCGTCGTGGTCCTCTAGGCCCGCCGGTATGGGACTCAGGATCGAACACGTGGTCACCAGCGGGATCTTCTCGCTGGACGGCGAGGACTTCGACGTGGACAACAACATCTGGCTGATCGGCGACGACCACGAGGTGGTGGTAATCGACGCCGCACACGACCACCGACCCATTGCCGAGGCGGTCGGGGGAAGGCGAACCCTCGGGGTGCTGTGCACTCACGGCCACAATGACCACATCAACGCCGCCGTCGAGCTGGCCGACGCCGTCGACGCCCCGATCTGGTTGCATCCCGACGACGGGATGCTCTGGGACGTCGTCCACCCCGACAGGCGCATAGACGACCCCCTCCGCGACGGTCTGACGATCACCGTGGGTGGCGACGACATGACGATCCTGCACACGCCGGGCCACTCGCCGGGCGGCTGCTGCATCCACGTGCCGAGCCTCGGCACGGTGTTCAGCGGCGACACCCTCTTCCATGGCGGCCCCGGCGCCACGGGCCGTTCCTTCTCCGACCTCGGGATCCTGGTCGACAGCATCCGGTCCCGCCTGTTCGTCCTGGACGGCGCCACGACCGTGCATACCGGTCACGGCGACTCGACCACGATCGGCGACGAGGCCCGACGGCTTCCGAAGGACGAACTCTGACTCGTCGGACCCCGGACCGATGGTCGATCCAGGCGCCCTTATGTCCGGCTCCAGCTCAGGCGATGACGGGAACCCGGGCCATGGCCTCGGCGATCTTTTCCGCCGGGTAGTCGAAGTCCTCCAGTTCTCCTGCATCTCATTCCCCCTGTGCTGTAGCCGGTAGGCGGGTAGACCATCGGTCGGTGGTGGTTACCTGTGCCGGGGCGTCGATAATCAGATCGTGAACAGCGCTTTCGGTCGGTCGCCCTGGCGTACGTTCGCCCTGGTCGGAGGGGCCGTTGTCTCCGCCTCGATGAACTACTCGGTCACGTTCATCTCGTTCGGCGAGATACAGGACACCTTCGCCGCAGGTCCGGCCGCCACCTCATGGGTGCTGAACGCCTTCGCCATAACGGTCATAGCCCTGCTCATACCCAGTGGTTGGGTGTCGGACCGCTTCGGACGACGGCGCATGTTCCTGATCGGGGTGGCCCTTCTGGCCGTCGGTTCGCTCCTGGTGGCCACCGCACCGACCCTGCCGATCCTGATCGCCGCAAGGGTCGTGCAGGCAGCCGGTCTGGCGCTGGAAGGCCCGGCAGCTATGGCGATCCTGCTGGACGCCTTTTCGACGGAACGTCGGAGCACCGCCGTGGGTGCCTACGGGGGCCTGGGTGGCATCTCGCTGGTTCTGGGACCTGTGGTGGGTGGGCTGGTCATCGACGTCGTGGGGTGGCGGTGGACGTTCGCCATGAACATCCCGATAGCGATGCTGACGGTGATCCTGGGCCTGCTGTTCCTCGAACCTGACCGACCAGAGGTCGGCGGTCACCCGGGGAAACCGGATCTGGGTGGAGCGATCCTCCTGGTGGTCGGCACGGCGATGCTGGCCACGGGCATCGTCCAGGCCGGGGCGTGGGGCTGGACCGACCCGCTGACCGTTACCGCCCTGGTCGTTGCGCCGGCGAGCCTCGCCATGGTGGTCCGCCGATCCACCAACCACCCGCGGGCCATCCTGGACCTCTCGCTCTACCGGATCCGCTACTACGGGCGCGGCAACCTGATGGCATTCCTGATCGCCGGGAACTTTGCCGGCACCTACCTCGCGCTGGTCACCCTCCTCACGGGTGCGTGGGCCATGGGTACGTCGGCTGCCGGGGCGGCCCTCGCCCTCGTGCCGCTGATCGGCGGCCCGATGAGCTTCGTCAGCGGGCGCCTCGCCGACCACTACGGCCACAGGAGGCTGCTGGTGCCCGGTGGCGCATGCCTGGTGGCCGGTGCGCTCTGGTTCCGTTCGGGAGTCGGACCTGAGCCGGACATGGGGCTCTGGTTCCCGGCCATTGCGCTCTATGCCCTCGGTGTCGGACTGGCCCATGCCAACAGCGCATCCCTGGCCATGCGCTACGTGCCGGGGCCGTCGCTTGGCCAGGCGGGTGCCACGAATCGGATCATGACTGAGATCGGCAGCGTCTGCAGCGTGGCGGTGACCATTGCCCTACTGGTAGGTGCCGACGATCCTGTCGAGGGGGTCCGTCGGGTGATGCTGCTGCTGGCGCTCGCAGGGCTCGTCAGCATGGTGGTGGCTGCCGGAGTCGATACCCGTCCAGCGTCGGACGAGGTCAGCCGAAGCCGAGTGTCCCGGGAGCCTCGCTGATGAACCGCAGGACATCGGCGGACCGCTCGGGATCCGGAACGCCTCCGACGTCGCGAAAGTCGCGGACGAGGATGAGGCGGTCAACGCCCAGGTCCTCGTAACGGCGGACCAGGTCGCGGTCTACGGGCTCCGACGGCGTGACGCTGACCTGGATGCGCCCCAGGTGAGGGGGTCGGTCAAGGTCAGCTAACCCACGGTCCATGGCCTCGATCGCCGATCGGGTGGAGTCCAGTGTTGTGAGGAATCCATACCACCCGTTGCCACGCAGCACTGCTCGTCGGAAGGTGGCCGACGAACCTCCGCCGACGTGGATCGGGGGGCCATCCGGGCCGACCGGCCGGGGATGGGCCTCCACGCCATGCCACGACGTGAACCGGCCCTCGAACTCCAGGTCACCACGCCACATGGCTCGCAGCGCATCGATGTGGTCATCCATGCGGGCGCCACGTTGGGCGAACGGCACCCCCACGGCATCGAACTCACCTGGTACATAGCCGACACCGAACCCGGCCTCCAGACGGCCGCCGGAGAGCACGTCGACCGAGGCGAGTTCCTTGGCGAGGACGACAGGGTTGCGTTGAGGGAGGATCACGATGCCGGTGCCCAGGCGCAGCGTCGTGGTGTGTGCCGAAAGGTGGGCGAGGGCCGCCACCTGATCCACGAAGTGGGTGTCGGGCCGGACCGGTGAGGGTGGACGCTGCGGGCTGGTCACGACGACGTGTTCGCCGGTCCATATCGACTCCCAGCCGGCGGCCTCGGCGGTTGTGGCCGCCTCGACCATCGTTGCCGGGTCGGCCAGCACGCCCGCGTTGACGCCGAAGAATCCGAAGTCCATGTCAGGCATCGCGTCCGACGGCGCTCCGGAAGGCCTCCACGGCATGCCCGAGCAGGTCGGCTGCCTCCTCCGGTTCCGGGGAGAGGCGTAGCGCCAGCCGGCAGTCGGTGACCCCGGATTCCACCAGGTCGGGAATCCCCGCCATGGTCGATTCCAGGTCGAGTGCCCCATCGGAGTCCTGCACCATCCGGACCGGGCCCTGGACCTCGAAGCCGTCATGCTCCAGGCCCATTTCGCCCAGCAGGGAGTGCATGCGGGTGATGCCGCCTGCGACGTCGGCCCGGTCCTCGCCCCACGGGATCCATCCCATACCGAAGCGTGCGAGACGTCTGGCGGTGCGCCGGTTGACGGTGCCGCTCACCCAGATGGGCACGCTGCCCGAGACCGGTTTCGGCATGGCGTGTACCGCATCGAACGACAGGCCGTCTCCGGAGTAGGAGGCCCTCGGCTCGTTCCAGAGGGCCTGGCAGACCTCCAGAGTCTGGTCCAGGAGGGGCCCCCGTCCGCTGAAGTCGAGGCCCGCCGCCTCGTACTCGGCAGCCTGCCAACCGACGCCTACGCCCAGGTCGAGGCGTCCACCGGACAGGACGTCCAGCGTGGCCGTGGTCTTTGCCAGGACGACAGGCCGGCGTAGCGCCGCCAACAGGATTCCGGTCTGGAGGCGGATCCGTGTCGTCTGGGCGGCCAGCCAGGTGAGCGTCGTCAACGGCTCGAGCCACAGGCCGTCCGACCCGGTCGGCTGGCGTCCCCCGACCGTGCCTCCCTTGGCCGGGTCGGCGTAGTCGGCCAGGTTCTCTCCGAAGACGACGTGGTCGGACACGGCGAGGCGATCCACCCCTACCTGGTCGGCGGCGACGGCGTGGTCGCTCAGGACCTGCCAGTTGCCGGGGTCGGTGGCGGCGAAGTTGATGACCTGGATGGACAGGTGGGGGAGCGGCATCAGCGACGGAACCTCCGTAGGGCCCGGTGGCGTCGGAGGCGTAGGACTTCTGAGCGTTCAGCCGGTGTGACCGGGGACCAACGATTGTCCAGACGGGCGGGCAGGTCGTTCAATGGCACCAGCTCGAGGGTGGGGACGGGGCCGGCGTCGTTTCTGAGGCGGTCGCAGAAGGTGTTCCGGGCAGAGCGGGGCGCCTCGGAGTCGGTGTCAGGTCCGAGGTCGTCCATGTCCAGACTCTGCCAGCCGTCGATCGCCAGTGTGCTACCGGCGCCGACGTGCGGAGTTGGCGGGGCGTGGGCCGCTACCTTCTGGTCATGGCTCGCTTCCGATTGTTGGACCGTTTGCGCCGACCGGCTGAGGTCGTCCGGGAACACACCGTGTTCGTATTCTCCGGCGGCTCTGTCCGGGGGGCTGCCCAGGCCGGGATGCTGCGGGTGCTGTTGGAAAACGGCATCGTCCCAGACGAGATCGTCGGCGTGTCGGCCGGTGCACTCAACGGCGTCTACCTGGCGCACGACCCCACGATTGATCAGGTCGGGCGGCTGGAGGACCTCTGGCGCGACGTCGCAGAGAATGCCCCCA
>Ga0302133_10001297_pt1 | contig 15600 bp, 14 predicted proteins | sample CB9_331_MG_FD_203121 | JGI IMG/M metagenome (GOLD analysis project Ga0302133, IMG submission 203121) | Marine microbial communities from Western Arctic Ocean, Canada - CB9_33.1 | ecosystem: Environmental > Aquatic > Marine > Oceanic | place: Canada: Western Arctic Ocean | collected 2017-09-19 | reverse complement strand
CCCTTGCCGACCCGGTCACGTAATTCAACTATAATGGCGTCTTCAGACATTTTTGCTTGCTCCGATAATAGACGGCATCCGCAAAATGGCTTCGACGGTCCGGAAACGGCTTCGCGGCCTCCAGGGGCGCCACGGTCAAACCGTTAAAATTCCGGGGCCAAGCGCGCACGGGCCGTAGGAAGCCGCCCATATACTCGGATTACCGGAAGAATTCAAACCCTTTGGCGGCGGATGCCAGAACTATTCGAATAGTGACGAGACCGAGGTTTCTTCGCTGATGCGGCGGATAGCTTCACCCAACAGAGGCGCGATAGGGATCGTGCGAAGGTTGCGGGCATGGCGCATGGCGTCGGTGGCAGCAATGGAATCTGTCACGGAAAGATGTTCCAGCGCCGATGCCGTAACCCGTGCCACGGCACCACCTGATAGGACGCCATGGGTGATATAGGCCAGAACCCTGGTTGCACCGGCATTTTTCAAAGCATCGGCCGCATTGCATAAGGTGCCGGCGGAATCGACAATATCATCGACGATCACGCAGGTCCGTCCGTCCACGTCGCCGATAATATTCATAACTTCGGACATGCCGGCTCTTTCCCGCCGTTTGTCGATAATTGCCAGATCAGCATTCAGCCGCTTGGCCAGGGCCCTCGTGCGCACCACGCCGCCTACATCCGGCGACACCATGACCAGATTTTCATCCCCGTATTTTTCGGCGATCTCGCGGGTGAAAACTGGGCCAGAATATAGATTGTCAGTGGGAATATCGAAAAAGCCCTGGATCTGGCCGGCGTGTAAATCCATGGTCAGAACCCGGTTGGCCCCGGCAGTAGCGATCAGATTAGCCACTAGTTTGGCGGAAATCGGCGTGCGGGGACCGGGCTTGCGGTCCTGGCGGGCATAACCGAAATAGGGCAGCACGGCGGTAATGCGGCGAGCCGAGGCGCGGCGCAAGGCATCGATGCAGACCAGCAATTCCATTAAGTTGTCATTCGCCGGCGAAGAGGTCGACTGGATAATGAAAACGTCCTCTCCGCGCACGTTCTCATGGATTTCGACGAACACTTCCATATCGGAAAAGCGCCGCACGTCCGCATTGGTCAGCGGCGTTTCCAAATACACGGCAATAGCCTTTGCTAAAGGCCGGTTACTATTTCCCGAAAGTAGTTTCATGGCGCCTAGCAGCCTTCCCCGACAGAACTTTTCACAACGATACTCCGAACAGAAACTGCCAACAAATCGGGACCGTGCCCGTGTTCAAAAATGGAGCCATATTAGATCGTGCCGCCGCCCGCATGCCGTCAAACTCATATCTGCCCTGTGTAAAGTCCTTATCGGTGTTTGAATTGCGCGGCCCGTTTCTCCATGAAAGCGGCCATGCCCTCCATCTTGTCTTCCGTCGAAAAGGCGGAATGGAACATTCGCCGTTCGAATCGGACGCCTTCCGCCAAGGTCGTTTCATAGGCCCGGTTGACGCATTCCTTGGCCATCATCACGATGGGTTGGGATAGTCGGCAGATTTTTTCCGCTACCGTCACGGCTTCATCCAGCAAATCATCCAGGGGCACGACCCGACTGGCCAAGCCCGCCCGCTCGGCTTCCTCCGCCGTCATCATGCGGCCGGTCAAGACCATCTCCATCGCCTTTGATTTGCCCAAAAACCGGGTCAGGCGCTGGGTTCCGCCGGCGCCGGGTATAATGCCCAGGTTGATTTCTGGTTGCCCAAATTTTGCATTATCCGCGGCGATGATGAAATCGCACATCATCGCCATTTCACAGCCGCCGCCCAGGGCAAAGCCGGCGACGGCGGCTATAATTGGCTTGCGGCACTGGCTGACACGCTCCCAGCCAGCGGTGATGAAATCTTCCCGATAAACGTCCATGTAAGTCTTGGGCGCCATTTCCGCGATATCCGCCCCGGCGGCGAATGCCTTGGCGCTGCCGGTCAAAACAACGCAGCCGATGTTGTTGTTGCTTTCAAAATTATCCAAGGCCTGGCCCAGATCGTCGATCAACGCTGAATTCAGGGCGTTCAGCGCTTCCGGTCGGTCCAAGGTGATAATGCCGACACGGCCCTTGGTCTCCACCAGGATATTTTCGTACGCCATGATGCCATCTCCTTGCCATTCGTTGATTTCGCCGGGCTGGTGGCCGGCGCTGTCGGTTGCCAAGTCTGCCCTCCTACTCGGTTCCAGGCGCAATGGCAAAGCGAACCGTCAACATGGCGTCATTTTTTTCCACGGTGATGCGCAGCCCTTCGCCGTCCCTGACGAAGTGGCCGGTTGCCAGACGGCGCCACCCCAATTGTGGCAAGGTCTCGTTATAAAACCGCCATAGCGCAGCCAGGTCGCTTTCGCCGCTGGCAATGGCCTGGACCAGCCGGCCATCGAGTTTGTCATAGATCAGCGTTTCTTCCGGTATCTCCCGCAGCCCCGGCATCAGGGGCAGATCTTCAACTCCGGCCAGGAAACCGCCATCGGCGCGGCCCGTGATTGGGCCCAGCAATAGCAGCCAGGGGGCCAATAGCCCGGCGATGATGATCCTTTTGCCTATCATGGCGCCAATCTAGCACACTGGCGCCAGGACGGGATACACAGCACGACACTACGTCATCCTCGGGCGTAGCGAAGCGTAGACCCCCAGAGTCTCATGGTGATCCAGAGTCGCAAACGCCAGAGTTTGTTGCGTTGGATTGTCGGGTCAAGCCCGACAATGACGAAAAAAGGGCTGTCTATCGTGTAGTGTGGGGGCGGAAGCTATTGGAAGTAGTCCGGAAGAAACGCTAATCGGTCTGTCGCTGCCCGGCGGGCAGTCTTTTGCTGGCTGATTTTAACTGGCCGCAGGCGGCCATGATGTCCCGGCCCCGGGGTGTGCGGACCGGGGCGGCATAGCCGGCATCATTGAGCACTGCGGCGAAGCGGTGAATGCGGTTGTTCGAACTGCATTGATAGGGCGCGCCTGGCCAGGAATTGAACGGGATCAGGTTGATTTTGGCCGGAATGCCATGCAACAGGCGCACCAGTTCATGGGCATCCTCCAGGCTGTCGTTAACCTCCTGCAACATGACATATTCAAACGTAATGCGCCGGGCATTGTTGGCGGACGGATAGTCGCGGCAGGCCTGAATCAATTCCGCGATGGGATAGCGCCGGTTCAAGGGCACCAGTTGGTCGCGCACCTTGTCATTCACTGCGTGCAGGGACACCGCAAGGTTGACTTTCAATTCGCGCCCGCAGCGCTCCATGGCCGGCACCAGGCCAGCGGTGGAAAGTGTAATGCTCCGCCGCGAGAGGGCGATCCCCTCCATATCCATGACGATAGCCAAGGCTTTAGCGACATTATCGTAATTCAAAAGCGGCTCGCCCATGCCCATCATGACGATGGTGGAAATTTTGCGATTGCCCTCGGGGTTTGGCCAATCATCAAAGCAATCCCGTGCCAGCATGAACTGGCCGAGGATCTCGCCGGCAGTCAGATTGCGCACCAGAGGCATGGTCCCGGTATGGCAGAAACGACAATTCAGGGTACAGCCAACCTGGCTGGAGACGCACAGCGCGCCGTGATCCTGCTCTGGAATATAGACCATTTCGATGTTATTGCCGTCCGCCAACCGCAACAGCCATTTGATCGTACCGTCCGTGGATTTCTGGGTCGTGGCGATGCCCGGCCGTGCGACGCTGTGACCTTCATGTAGACGCTGACGTAAATCCTTGCCCAGATCGCTCATCTCATCAAAGTCAGTGGCGCCTCGATTATACATCCAGCGCCAAAGCTGGCCGACCCGCATTTTGCGCTGTCTTTCGGGCACGCCAAGGCCGGCCACGGCGTCCGAGAGTTCCGCCCGGGTCAGGCCGATCAAATTCGCCCGCGCGTTCACGCTGGCAAAATTCGCGGTAGCGGTATCTGTACTGTTGCTCATTTTATCTTGCAGGCTCGGCCAATCGCCTTGTGGGCACGGGTGAAGCCTTTCAAAGAGTAGCTGTCGATGGTTTTGGTTCCGCGTTTGGAAGTGCCGTGAATTACCATCATCTTGCCGGCCCGCATGGCGGCGACCAGCTTCGTCTCGGCTGTGGCGTCATCGATCCAGGCGGTGTCCTCCACCGTGAAGAGTGCAAAGCTTTGGCCATCAACGTCGATCCTGGCGGTGCTGCCGCTTTTGAAGGGATAGCCCACATAGACCCCTACCTCGCCCGTAACACCTCTATAGGGACGGTGTGTAATCAGTAGCCAGATCGGGCCGCGTTTCACCCCGGCCGGCTTGCTGTCGTGGGGTTGTCCGGCCATATAGCAGGTTAGGCCCCTAACTTCCTTGAGCGAAAACGCGCCCCAGGCGCCGGGATTATTTAGCAGCGATTTTGGCGGTTTTAGCTTTGTCGTCTGCGCCGCGGCCGCGCTGGCGAACAGAACCAAAATGGCGGCTAGGATGATCATGGTTATTCTCATGGCGACAACATAAGGTTCGATCGCGGTATTATCCAGGCCAAGCGCAACTTATTGTTTTTCGCCGCGAAATTTCTGGGCGCCCTGCACATGGGGGCTGGGTGGTTCGCCGGCGTTGCGGCTGAACGTGGCCCGCTGGCCGAAGCGCCCCAGGCTGACCGCGCGGTCATACATGACGATGGCGCCCGCCGTGGCCACATTGATGCAAAAGGCCGTCGGAATCTTGATCAGGTACTCGCAGCGCGAAACCATTTCAGGCGACAGGCTGCCCCGTTCGGGCCCTAAAACATAAGCCGCCTGAATTGGGTGCTTGAAGGTCGGCAAATCGACCGCGCCGTCGATTAATTCGATACCCACCAGCTGGCAGCGTTCTGGCAATAGCATGCCGGCCACGTCGTCAAATTCGTAAAATGGCAGCTGATGTGTGGCGTGCGAGGTGTCGGATTGCGCCTGGCGCTGGTCATAGGTACCGGCGACGGTGAATAGAAACCCGGCGCCAAAGGCCTGAGCCGAACGAAACAGATTGCCGGCGTTCATGGGTTTGCTCAACCGCTCGACGCCGATGCCGAAATAACCGCGCATAATGCCCTTTCCGATTGCCCGCCCGTTAGAATAACGCCTATAGGCGACAAAGGCCCACGCTTTGTGTTAATGCCCGGTTTGGAATATCGATGCGTGAACTTATGGGGAAGACACTGATGAAAGCGATGTTGTGCAAGAAATACGGCCCGCCTGAAAGTTTGGTGCTGGAAGAGCATGAATTGCCCGCGCCGGGCGAAGGTGAAATCCGCATTCGGGTGCGTTCCGCCGGGGTCAATTTTCCCGATATTCTGATCACCGAGGGTAAATATCAGTTCAAGCCGGATTTTCCGTTTTCCCCCGGCTCCGAATGCGCCGGCGATGTGCTCGCGGTCGGTCCCGGCGTCACCGATTTTAAGCCCGGGGACCGGGTCATCGCGTTGACCGGCCATGGCGCTTTTGCCGAAGAGGTCAATGCCCGGACCGTCAAATGCCTCCACCTGCCGGACGATATCAGCTACGAATTGGGCTCTGCCTTTGTTCTGACCTATGGCACCTCAGCATACGCTTTGATGCAGATGGGTAAATTGCAAAAGGATGAATGGCTGCTTGTACACGGCGCCTCAGGTGGGGTTGGCCTCTCCGCGGTGGAAATCGGCAAGGCCATGGGGGCCAAGGTTATCGGCACGGGCGGTACCGACGAAAAACTGAAAGTGGTCACGGAACACGGCGCCGATCATGTCATCAACTACACCGCTGGCCCGTTCAAGGACCGGGTGAAGGAGATCTGCGGCAGCGCTGGCGCCGATGTGATCTACGACCCGGTCGGCGGCGATGTCTTTGATGAATCCCTGCGCTGCATCAACTGGGATGGCCGGCTTCTGGTGATAGGCTTTACCTCTGGCCGAATTCCGGCGGCGCCGGCCAATCTGGCGTTGTTGAAGAACTGCGCTATCGTGGGGGTATTCTGGGGCGCCTGGACGGAGCGCTACCCAGACAGGCACCGCGCGAATATGAAAATCATGTTTCAATGGCTGCGCGAAGGCAAGTTGCGGCCCAACATCTCGCACCGCTTTCCCCTGGTGGAGGTGCCGGCGGCCCTCAACGTCCTGGTCGAGCGCAAGGTCGTGGGCAAGGCCGTGGTGTTTATGGACTAGCCGTAAATCAGCCATTTGGATCGGAACCAGGTGTTGCCATGACCAACGATGGCGCTGTCCGCGCCCAGTACGAGGCCTATCCCTATCCGGTGCGAGATCCCGCCGACGAGGCGCGGCGTCTGATTACTGGCTCGCCCAGCCATATTTTGGAGATAGAGCATTTTGTTTTTGCCGGCTGCCAGGCTGGCGGCCTGCGGGCGTTGGTCGCGGGGGGCGGTACCGGTGACGGCGCCATCATGCTGGCGCAGCAACTATTCGATCGCGGCACGGGCACGGTCACCTATCTGGACATGTCGGCGGCGTCCCTGGCTGTGGCCGAGGCGCGGGCCGAGGCGCGGGGCCTGGACAATATCTCGTTCCATAACGGATCGTTGCTGGATCTGCCTAACTTGGGTTGGGACCCGTTCGACTACATCGATTGCTGCGGCGTGCTACATCATCTTGCCGCGCCCGAAGCCGGCTTGCAGACCTTGGTATCCGTGCTGGCCGACCACGGCGGCATGGGCTTGATGTTGTACGGTGAATTGGGCAGGATCGGGGTCTACCCGGCGCAGCGCGCCATAGCCCGTCTGGCCGGCGATGTCCCTGCCGGCGAACGCCTGGCGCTGGCGCGGCGTTTGGTCGAGGCTCTCCCCGAGGGCAATTGGTTGCAGCGCAATGACCATCTGTCGGACCATCTGGCGGGCGATGACGCGGGCTTTTACGATTTATTGCTGCACAGCCGCGACCGCGCTTATTTGGTGGGCGAGGTCGTTGATTTGCTCGCCGCCGCCGATTTGCGCGTCACTGGCTTTCTGCCGGCGGGTGCCTATGATCCCGGTCATTATCTGGATGACCTGGCCTTGCGGGACCGGGCCGCGCGCCTGTCGCAACAGGATCGTTGGGCGCTGGCCGAGGACTTGTCTGGCGCCTTGAAAACCCATGTCTTTTATGCCGTGCGGCGGGGTGACGAACACCGTGGCGCGGCGCAAGGTTTTGCGCCGGCCATGGTCCCCGTACTGCTCGAGATGGCGCCGGATCGACTGGCCGCGAGCCTGGCCCAGGCGCCCCGCTTGACCGCCGTATTGGGCGGGGTTGAACGGCGATTCGTCTTGCCTGACGGGGCCGCCGCCATGGTGGCCTTGATTGATGGTCGGCGCAGCTTGCGGCAAATTCATGGCCGTTTGCGGGCCGCTGGCGCAAAGCTGAACTGGACCGGTTTCCAAAAAGAATTTTCCGCGCTTTACGATGTTCTCCACCCCCTCAACATGCTGTTGTTCGCCGGCGCTGTGTTAGATTAGCGGTCAGATGCATACGGATGGTCTCTTTGAAATTGCCCTGTTGGCAGCGGGCGCCCTAATCCTGGGCCTGGTTCTGCAGCGGCTGCGGCAACCGGCGATCGTCGGTTACATTGTTGCCGGCGTCATCCTCGGCCCATCCGGGTTTGATCTGTTTCCCAATCGGGCGCCGATTGAAACTCTGGCTGAACTGGGCGTGTTGTTGTTGCTGTTTGTGATTGGCATGGAATTATCTCTGCGCGCCTTCCGCCGGGTCTTGCGTTTGGCGCTGTTGGGGGCAGGGGCGCAAATTGCCTTGTCCATTGGCGCCATGCTGGTGCTGGCGTCGGTCTTTGAATACAGCGTTGAAACCGCCATCGTGATGGGTTTTGTCGTGGCCCTGTCCAGTACCGCCGTGGCGATCAAACTGCTAGAAGATATCGGGGAGTTGCGCACCGCCGTTGGTCGTACGGCGATCGGGGTGCTGATCGCGCAGGATCTGGCAATTGTCCCTATGTTGCTGATAGTCGACGGTTTGGCGGGCGGTGCTGGCATTGCCCTGCTCGGTTATCTGAAACTGGCGCTGGCGGTGGGTCTCCTCGCGGCCATGATTATCATCCTGACCCGGCGGTCTCGGGTTGGCCTGCCGTTTGCTCAGGCCCTGCATGGCAATGTGGAATTGGCGGCAATCACCGCCCTGGCCTATTGTTTCGGCGCGGCGCTGGTTTCCGCGCTAATGGGGCTGTCACCGGCCTATGGCGCCTTCCTGGCGGGTCTGTGGATTGGCAACTCTACCGCCCGGGTGCCCCTGTTGGCGGCGGCCCGGCCTATTCAGAGCGTCTTATTGATGGTCTTTTTCGTTTCCATCGGCCTGTTGCTGGATCTTGGCTTTATCTGGGAGCATCTGGCGGAAGTGATGAGCATTCTACTTCTTGTCACGGTGCTGAAAACCATGATGAACGTGGCGGTGTTGCGGTTGCTGCGGGAGCCTTGGCCCAGGGCCTGGATAGTCGGCGTCTCCATAGGTCAGATCGGCGAATTCTCGTTTGTCCTGGTGGCGGCGGCGGTCGGGGCCGGCCTGATTTTGGACACGGGTGGCCGCATCGCGGTCTCGGTAATCGCCCTAAGCCTGATGCTGTCTCCCCTCTGGTTGATCCTGAACCGTCGCCTGGAACGCCTAGTCGGCAGCAACGTTCAAACTCTGCGGGAATATTTACAATATTTGTTTGGGCCGGAGGCCAGGGCGGTCGCGACCATGGGTCAGTATTCCGTGGGCTTTTCCATGCGTCTGGGCGAGAAGGGTTACCGCGCCGCCAAGGACATGATAGCTGGTAAGGCCGCCGCCGCAGCCGGCATCGACGCCGAAACGAATGCAGACGGTGACGGCGATGCCCACTTTGGAGATGACGGCCCGGCTGACGCCCCCAGTTTCCCCGATGGCAAATCCTAGATTTAAAGCGGACTATGACCACGAGGCGGCGGCGGTGGCTCGCGGCCTGGCTCCGGTTTGCGGTATAGACGAGGCGGGCCGAGGCCCCTGGGCCGGGCCCGTGGTGGCGGCGGCGGTGATCCTGCGGCCCGGCGATATTCCTCCCGGCCTGGCGGATTCCAAAACCCTGTCCCGGGCGCGCCGGGAAGCGCTGTTTGCCAGGCTGAGCGAGGTCGCCGTGATCGGCGTCGGCCGGGCCGAAGTCGTGGAAATCGACCGTTATAATGTTCTGGCCGCCACCATGCTGGCCATGGCCCGCGCCGTGGCCGGTCTGGCTACGGCGCCCGCGCACGCATTGGTCGATGGCAACTGTGCGCCCGACCTGCCCTGCGGTATGGAATGCTTGATCAAGGGTGATGCCTGCTGCCTTTCCATCGCGGCCGCCTCCATCGTCGCCAAAGTCACCCGGGACCGGGAAATGGCGGCCCTGGCCGAGCGCTTCCCAGGCTTCGGTTGGGAGCGCAATGCCGGCTATGGCACCGCTGAACACGGCGCGGCCTTGGCGCGGCTGGGGCCGAACGAAATGCACCGGCGATCCTTTGCGCCTATCCGAAAGCTTCTGGAGTTTTCTCTAAGCGGCTGACTCCACACAAAAAAACCTGTTGACGGACGATTCGCCCGCGATCAGTATGCGCCGCCGCCATGAGTACAGAACACAAAGTCGAACGAAACCGCATCCACCTAGGCGACAGCGTCCAGGTGATGTCCGGCTTGCCCGACGCCTCGGTCGATCTAGTATTCGCGGATCCGCCTTATAATTTGCAGTTGGGCGGAGCCTTGCATCGCCCCAACAACAGCAAGGTTGCCGGCGTTGATGATGACTGGGACCAGTTCGACAGTTTTGCCGGCTACGATGATTTTACCAAAGCCTGGCTGGCCCAGGCCCGGCGGGTCCTGAAGCCTAAGGGCGGTTTATGGGTCATCGGCAGCTATCACAATATATTCCGGGTAGGCGCCATCTTGCAGGATCTGGGGTTCTGGATCCTGAATGATATAGTTTGGCGCAAGACCAACCCGATGCCGAATTTCCGCGGCATGCGTTTTACCAACGCCCACGAGACTATGATCTGGTGCACCCCGTCACCGGACGGCAGGGGTTATACCTTCAATTACGAGGCCATGAAGGCGTTGAACGAAGATTTGCAGATGCGCAGCGATTGGCTGTTGCCGATCTGCACCGGGAGCGAACGTCTAAAGCAGGACGGACAAAAGGCCCATCCGACGCAAAAGCCCGAGGCGTTGTTGCACCGGGTGATACTGTCCAGCAGCAATCCCGGAGACCTTATCCTCGATCCTTTTTTCGGTACCGGCACGACCGGGGCTGTGGCAAAACACCTGGGCCGGGACTTTATCGGCATTGACGCCAATCAGGGGTATGTTGATCTGGCCAGCCAGCGCATTGCCGCCGTGATCCCCCTTGGCGACGAAGACGTCAATGTAACGCCTTCGAAACGTGCCCTGCCGCGCATCCCGTTCGGCTGGCTAGTGGAGCGGGGCATGCTTAACCCTGGTGCGCTGTTATACGATGCCCGCCGCCGCTATGCCGCCCGCATCCGGGCGGACGGCTCCCTCGTAGCCGACCGCTCCCATGGTTCCATCCACCAAGTCGGCGCCGCCGTGCAGGGCGCCCCCGCGTGCAATGGCTGGACTTTCTGGTGCTTCGAGGATCGGGGTCAATTGCTCCCCATCGATCTATTGCGGCAAAAACTGCGCTCTGAATTGCATTAATACCTAGGATTAGCCGCCGTTCAGGCCGTGCCGCAACACCTTTTTCATCACCGTGGGCAGGGCAAGCTGGGCCAGATCGGCCGGCGGATGCCAAATCTCACCATCTCCCGCCGGCCTGTCGCCTGTTCCGGTCCGCACACTTAATTCCAGGTGAAAATGCGTGAAGGTATGGCCCACCGTGCCCGGCAGTGTCCGCCAGCGGGTCACCAGGGGGGCGAAAGGCAGTATCTCTTCAGCCGGCCAATGTTCCTCGCGCCAGGGGGTGGAGGGTACTTCAATCATGCCGCCCAGCAGGCCCTTTTCGGGCCGCCGCCGCAACAGCAGGCGGCCGGCGTTGTCAAACAGGCAGAAGGCTACGCCGTGGCGGGTGGGCCGCTTGGCCTTGGGCAGGCGTCGGGGCAAGCTTGCCGCGACCCCCTGTTGGCGGCCCAGACAGGCTTGGTGCAGGGGGCAACGGTCGCATTGCGGTTGCCGGGCCAGACAAATCGTGGCTCCCAGGTCCATTAATGCCTGGGCATGATCCCCCGCCCGCAGTGCCGGCGTCAGCCCGGCTGCCAGAAGGCGCAATGCCACCTTGGCACCGGGCATGGTTTCGGTCACGCCATACAGGCGGGAGACCACGCGTTCGATATTGCTGTCCACGGGGCTCGCCTTGCGGCCAAAGGCAATGGCCGCGATGGCGGCGGCGGTGTAGGGGCCGATGCCGGGCAGCGCCAGCAGTTCAGCCTCCGTATCGGGGAAGACGCCGCCATGTTCCCCCGCCACGGCCTGGGCGCATTTGTGCAGGTTTCGGGCTCTGGCATAATAGCCCAGGCCCTGCCACGCGTGCAGCACCTGGTCCAGTTCTGCCGCTGCCAGGGCTTCAATACTGGGCCAGCGCTGTAGAAAATGCAGGTAATAAGGAATAACAGTCTTAACCACGGTTTGTTGCAGCATGATTTCCGACAACCAGACCTGATAGGGCTGTGCTAACTCCCCCGGCGGCGCCCGCCAGGGCAGTTTGCGGTGCTGGCCGTCGTACCAGGACAACAGTTTATTTCCGAGCTTGATGATTCGGGGCACAGGCCTCACCGAAGTTTAATTGGAATTGATGCAGGTGTAGGATGACGCGGCCCGTGATCTCCCGCAAGATGGTGACATGAACCAACGCCGCTATAAAAATCAACCGGTCGCCGCCGGCAGCATTTTGCGCCGGGCCATCGCTACGGCTCTGCGCAAGCGGGGCTTTGGCGAAGGCGAGGTCATCGCCCGCTGGCCGGATATCGTCGGTGCGAAGCTGGCGGCGCTGACGGCGCCGGAAAAATTGCAACAGCGGCGCGGCGACGTGGCCGGCGCCGTATTGCATATCCGGGTCGCCGGTGCGGCGGCAGTGGAATTGCAACATATGGCGCCGACGGTGATTGAACGGATCAACAGATTTTACGGTTATCAGGCCGTCGATCGTCTAAAGCTGGTGCAGGGCCCACTGCCGGAACGGGAAGAACCCCGCAAGGTGACGCAAAGGGCGATAACGCCCTCCGAATCGGCGGCTCTGGCGGCTCGCACCGCCAACACCAAAAGCACCGGTTTGCGCCGGGCTTTGGTCCGTTTGGGCGGCGGCGTCCTGGGGCGGCAGGAAACGCCGCCGGAAGATGCTTGATACGCGGCCTTGATCGTCACGTTGTTGCCCCAATGTCTTGTCAAAAAGCAACGGCAAGGCTTGTGAGATCTTAGCGGCAGGCTTATAATTATTACCATATATTGTGGTTAGGAGGTGGAATGGTCCAAATTAAAGTATGTTTGCCAGTGCTGACTTTTGTTCTGGCCTTGGTATTTGGCAGCGCGCCCTCGCGGGCCGCCGATCTGGCCTACGCGGTTGGCGATATGGCGCTAGGCGCCATGGATGCACCAGTGACGGTGATCGAATATGCCTCCATGACCTGCTCCCATTGCGCCAATTTCCACACCGGCCCGTTCAAGGCGCTGAAGGCCAAGTATATCGATACGGGCAAGGTGCGCATGATTTTTCGGGAATTTCCGTTTGATCCGCTAGCTTTGCAGGCCGCAATGCTAGCACGCTGCTCCGGCGAAAAACACTATTTTGGCATGTTGGATGTACTGTTCAAGAATCAATTAAAATGGGCCAAGGCCGATAATCCTCAAGACGCACTGGGTAAGATTGCGCGCCTGGGCGGATTTACGGAGGCGCGGTTTAAAACCTGCATGACCAACCAGGCCCTGGCCGACATCATCTTGCAAAACCGCCTGAACGGCAGCAAGGAATTCGACGTTAATTCCACACCCAGCTTCATCGTCAATGGGGTCAAAACTTCGGGAAACATGACTATTGGAAAGTGGGATGAATTGCTGGCCACGCATTTGAAATAAGGCCGGTCAGTACAGCTTACCCGTTGCAAACATACCTACCTATCGAACGTTAGTATCTAAAATTGGGGGCACGACCAGTTGCATTTTACGAAATTACGGCTTAGCGGCTTTAAATCCTTCGTCGATCCAGTCGAATTATTTATTGAACCGGGCCTGACCGGCGTGGTCGGGCCCAATGGCTGCGGCAAATCCAATCTGGTGGAAGCCCTGCGCTGGGTGATGGGGGAAAATTCGGCCAAACGCATGCGCGGCGGCGCTATGGACGATGTGATTTTCAACGGTTCGCAAAACCGCGGCAGCCGCAATCTGGCCGAGGTCTCCTTGATAATCGAAAACAAAGACCGCACGGCGCCCGCTGTCCTCAACGATTCGGATGAATTGGAAGTGACCCGCGCAATTGAACGGAACAGCGGTTCCGCTTACCGGGTCAACGGCAACGAAATGCGGGCCCGTGATGTGCAATTGCTGTTCGCGGATGCGGCGTCCGGGGCACATTCGCCGTCCCTGGTCAGCCAGGGTCGCATTGGCGAGATTATCAACGCCAAACCGATTAACCGCCGGGCCCTGTTGGAAGAGGCCGCCGGCATCACTGGCCTGCATTCCCGGCGGCACGAGGCCGAATTGCGCCTGCGCGCGGCGGAAACTAACATGGAACGCCTGGACGATGTCATGCAGGCGTTGGAGGCGCAGCTGCAGAATTTGAAGCGTCAGGCGCGTCAGGCAAAACGCTTCCGGAAGGTCGGCGAGCAAATCCGACATTTCGAAGGTATTCAGCTGCATCTTTTGTTTCAGCGGGCCGAACAGCAGCTACAGGCGGCCGGCGAGGAATTGCGCAAGGCCAGCGGGCAGGTCGCCAGTCTGACCGCGGCGGCGGCCCAGGCCACCGCGGCCCATGCGGCAGGGGCCAGCGGCTTGCCCGATCTGCGGCAGGCAGAGGTGGTTACGGCGGCGGTGCTGCATCGTCTGGCGGTGGCCCGTGACGGCCTCGATCAGGAAGAACTGCGCATTTCCGAGGCGACCGCGCATCTGCAGGCGCGTCTGCGGCAAATCGATGTTGATCAAAAGCGGGAAAGCAGTCTGGGTGAGGAAGCTGCAAGGACTGCCGCCCAGCTCGCGGTGGAGACCGCTCAATTGCAGAAATGGCAAGAGGGCGAGACGGCGGCCGGGACCGAGGCGGAAACGCGGGTTTCGGCGGCGACGTCAATCCTTTCAGACAACGAAAGCGCGCTGCAGGTCCTGACCGATCAGGTTGCCGAGGGTGCGGCACAAACGGACGCTCTGCGCCGCGGACTGGCTGCGGCGGAGCAGCGTTTCCAGCGGCTGTCACAGCGCCGGACCGAGGCCAAGGCAAGCCACGAGCAGCTAAGCGCGGAAGCCCAGGGTGATGACCGTCTGCGTGAGGCCAATGACAAGCTGACCCAGGCTCAGCGTGCGGCGGCAGAGACCGTGGCGGTGTTGGAAGAGAGCGAGGTGGCCCACGGTAGCTGTGAAGAGACCGTCACTGAGACCCGGGAAACCAGTCAGCAGTTGGAAACACAGGACTCCCAACTGGCGGCGGCGGAAAGGGCCTTGGTGGAGCTGTTGCGGCAAAAGAATGCCGATCTGTGGCCCGCCGTAATCGACGCGATTGCCGTGGAGCCTGGTTATGAAGCGGCCCTGGGCGCTGCCCTTGGCGATGACCTGAACGAGCCGGCCAACGAGGCGGCGCCGGTGCATTGGCGTACCCTGGCTACTAGGGATGATGCCCCCGGGCTGCCACCGGGAGCGACGCCCCTGTCACGCTATGTCAAGGCGCCGGACGCTTTGGCCCGGCGCCTGTCCCAGGTTGGCGTGGTCGATGAAGGGGATGCGGTAGGGCTGTCGGCCGAGTTGGCCTATGGCCAGCGTCTGGTTTCGACCAGCGGCGCCTTGTGGCGCTGGGACGGCTTTACGGTGACCGCGGGGGCGGAAACGGCGGCTGCCGTGCGCCTGGCCCAAGGCAACCGGCTGGACGAACTGGGCCGCTTGCGGGCGGCACTGGCCTCGGGGCTGGGAAAAGCCCGGGATGCCCTGGTGGCGGCGCGCGATGCATTGGCAAACGCGGCCCGCGACCGGGCGGCAGCGCGGGAAGGCGCCCGCCTGGGACGCGAAGCATTGGATCGTAGACGCAATACCCAGGCTCAGGCGGAACGGGATGCTGCAGGGCGCTCTGCTCGTTTGGCCACGGTGGTGGAAAGTCTGGCCCAGACCGAGGCTGATCTGGAAGAGAGCAAAGCGGCGATGGCGGAAACCCAGGGACAGTTGGACGCGCTGCCGCCGCTGGATGACCTGCGCCAGAAATTAGCTGTCCTGCGAGGCGAGGTCACGGCCCAGCGTGCCGATTTGCTCGAGGCGCGGAGCCAACACGATCGTCTGCGGCGAGATGCCAGTACGCGGCGTGAACGGCTGAGGGCCATTGCGGGAGAGCAAGAGGGCTGGCGGCGCCGGGCCCAGGGGGCGGAGAGACAAATATCGGAACTGGCGGCGCGGGCCAAAGCAGGGCGGGAGGAGTTGGAGCAGTTGCAACGCAAGCCGGCAAAAATCGCCGCTCAGCGGCAATCCCTGATGAACCAGATAGATCAGGCCGAAACATCCCGTAACAAGGCCGCCGCCGATCTGGCGCAGG
>Ga0302133_10001288_pt1 | contig 15664 bp, 16 predicted proteins | sample CB9_331_MG_FD_203121 | JGI IMG/M metagenome (GOLD analysis project Ga0302133, IMG submission 203121) | Marine microbial communities from Western Arctic Ocean, Canada - CB9_33.1 | ecosystem: Environmental > Aquatic > Marine > Oceanic | place: Canada: Western Arctic Ocean | collected 2017-09-19 | reverse complement strand
TCGACCAACAACAACAACAACAACCCGACCCCCGTACCCGCTGCGCCCACCGAAGTACCCGAAGCTGCTGACTCTGGCGACACCGCCCCGGTTAGCGGCGGCGTAGCGGTAACCATGCAGGACCCCTCCGGCTCCGGCGAGTACATCTTCGACCCGGCAGAACTGAGCTCCTCAGTGGGTGAAACCGTCACGTTCGACCTCACGTCCGAGGGCGAATTCCACACCTTCACCATCCTGGAATTGGGTGTCAACCAGGCCGTCAACGCGGGCGAAACGGCCTCTATCGAAGTCACCTTCGACACCGCAGGCACCTACGAACTCGTCTGCATCCCACACCAGGCCCTGGGCATGGTCGGGACCATCACGGTCAAATAGCCCACCACCTGTTCACGTCCGGCATGGCCAACTACCTGCACCTGCCATTCATGGTCGTCACTGAGCTAATCTCCATACTCACACGTGCCGTGTTCTTATCGGCCCTCGGAACCATGTGGATGGGAAGACTCTGGTTACGCACGCCCATGCTGTTCGCCCTCGGGGTCGTATTCAACTTCCTCATAGGCGGCATCACCGGCGTTTTTCTTGCCGATGTGGCGACAGACGTGCAGTTGCAAGACACCTACTTCGTCGTCGCCCACTTCCACTACACCATGATGGGCGGAGAAATCTTCGTCATATTCGCAGCGCTCTACTACTGGTTCCCCAAAGTCATCGGCAGGATGTACTCAGAGACGCTCGGGCGCATCCGCTTCGCGGGCATGTTCGTGCTGTACAACGTCACCTTCCTAGCCATGTTCTGGGTGGGCATGAAGGGCATGAACCGCCGCGTAACCGAGTACCCGGACGCGTTCCAGGCGGGCAACGTCGTCGTGTCCATCGCCGCGTTCCTGCTGGCGGCTGCGTTCCTGCCCTTCGTATACAACTTCATCAAGAGTTGGATATTCGGACCGGCGGCCGGGGACAACCCCTGGCAGGCCCGCACCCTGGAATGGCAGACCACCTCGCCCCCGCCAGAAGAAAACTTCGAGCGGTCGCCAATCATCGTCGGTGACCCGTACGGCTACGGGGAGCAAGGCAACGAGCACGTCCGCTTCCTGCCCGCGGGCGCTTCGTCACAGGCCGACGAGCCAGACGCCGCCGACGGCGCCTGGGGCCAACAATGAGCGCCGAAAAGTTCGCGAAAGTCATGCGCACCGGCTACGGCGCCATCATCGTGCTCGCCGAGATGACCATCGTCGAGTTCGTCATCGCCATTACCACCGACGGCGGAGTGCTGTACAGGTTGCTAACCGTCATAGCCATCGCCAAAGCGTGGATCATCTTCGACTACTTCATGCACATCACCCACCTGTGGAGGCCTGAGCACTAGCATGGCAACTGCAGTAGAAAACTTTACAGAACAGGTACACGACAACCTCGGCATCAACAGGCTGGGTATCTGGCTGTTCTTCGGGTCGGAAGTCTTCCTGTTCGGTGCCGTCATATCGACCCGCTACTACATGCTCGGGTCCAAAACCCCGGACGAAGTCAATCAGGTACTCGGGCTCGTGCTCACGGCCCTGCTGCTCATCAGCTCCCTGACGGCTTATGCCGCCGAAGCAGCCGCCCCAGCGGGCCGCCGCTCGTTGATGCGCTGGTCAATCATCGCCACCATCGTGCTCGGCCTCGGGTTCCTATCCGGCGCCGGCCTGGAGTGGTACGAAGCCTTCGAGCACTTCCCCCACACCACTGCCTACGGCACCATCCTGTTCACAACCACAGGCCTGCACGCCTTCCACCTGCTGACAGGGCTCATCATGCTGAACATGAGCCGCAACCCCAACCGGTTCACCACCGAGTCCCACTGGGGCGTCGAGGGCGTGGTGAAGTACTGGCACTTCGTAGACATCGCCTGGGTCTTCATCTACCCGACGCTGTATCTAATCCAGTAGGGAACAGCAAGCGCTCCGCTACCCCACGTGAGCGCTTCGCGCTACTGCGGCTCCCGCAGCATCCCGACGTTCCAGATCGGGGCCTCCGGCATGTCGAGCCGCTCCATCACCCGGAACCCGAAGTGCTCGTATAGCGAAATGTTGAACTCCGAGTTCGTGTCCAAAAACACCGGCACGCCCTCGGCATCGGCCCGGTCGAGCATCGGCCGCATAAGACGAGATGCGTGCCCCTCGCCCTGATGTTCTGGGTCCACGCCTATCGGCCCGAGAAACCAGTGCGGCATCGGCGCATTCCGCCGTCGCATCTTTTCCTGAAAGTTGAGCCCCACCGTCACCTTGCCCCCGCCGTTGCGATAGAACACCAGCATGTCGGACGGCGCGGCCCGCCACATGTGCCCGGCGCTCAGGTGGAACCCCGGCGGCTGCCACGCCGCCACTCCTTCGAAGTCAGGGGAAGTCGCATGTACCTCACCGTGCCGGGAAAGGGCCTTGACCATCGCCCGCCACAGCGGCGGGAAACAGCGCGCCCGCTGGGCCTCGTCCGGCCAGTACTCGCCCGGAAACGGGAAGTCCCAAAACGAACTACCCAGCGTTTTCGCTGCGGCTCCAGCATGCGATCGATCGAGCGCCAGCAGACCCATTCGCGCGCCCCCTAAACCTGTGTCAGCTTCGTCAGCCGTTGTCCCGAGCCCACCGGCGCGCCCACTGCCGTGACGTGGCCGACGTAGATGCTGCCCTTTGAGTCGATGGCCAGGCCGTGCGGCCAGGCGAACAGGCCGGTATTGTCGGCGCTTCCGAACCGTCCCAATATGGTCCCGTTCAGGTTGAGAATGCTCACCCGACCGACGTGCTCGGTAACAGCGATCACCCCGTCCGGGCCCTGGTGCACCTTGCTCGGCATACGAAAGCCGCGCCACATGCCGAGAAAGTCGCCCTTCAGGTCATAAATCTGGATGCGGTTATTGAGCCGGTCGCAAATAAGCACCCGGCCGCGAGTGTCGATGAACAGCCCGTGAATCAGGTGGAACTCCCCCGGTCCGTCCTTACCCGGCTCGCCCCAGCTATTGAGCAGCTCCCCTTCGGCTGAGAACCGGTGGATGCGCGAGTTGGCGTAGCCATTGGCCACGTACACGTCGCCGTTTTCGGCCACTCGCACGCCCGACGGCACATTGAACGGGTGCCCGGCCCGCTCCACCGGGTTCGCCCAGCCGGTGTCGCGGCCCTTTTTCAGGCTGTACCCGGTATCCGACGGTTCGCCGGGAGTGCCCAGCGTCATCAGCTCCTCGCCCGACGGCGAGTACTTGGTCACGGCATGCTCGTTGCGGTTGACCAGGTACACGTTGCCGTCGGCGTCGAAGTCTATGCCGTGCACGTTTTCGTACTTATGCGGCCAGACTCGCTCCAAACTCCCGTCGGGCGCAAAAATCAATAACTCGCCGGTGGGAATATTGAACGCCCAAACGTTGTCATCCGCGTCCACCGACACCCCGGCGCACTCCGCGAAAGTACTCTCGTCGAGGGGCCGCCCCCACCCGACATCGACCTCGTACCGGTTTGGACCGGCAACGACGATCATGGGTTAACCAGGCCTTCGTGAGTGGACCAGTAGCCAGACGATGGGGCTCGCTTCACCGGCGCCGGGCCCTTGCCCTCGCGGAAGTCCTCTACCGAATCCACGGGCTCATAGCCCAGTACGTCCGTAAAGTGAGAGTAGTCGCGGTACCCCCACTTGTTATTGGAAGTGACCATGAACGTGTCGAACTTCAGGTCATCCGGGGCGTTCAGCGACAGCATCAGCGCCTGCACAATGTCGTTATGGCTGAGGAAGTTGGCAAAGTCGTACGTGTCCTCAGGCAAGCCCGAGGGCCTGACCATGCCGATCCGCAGGTTAATGACCGACAGGCCGTGCACGTCGGAAAAGTGGCGCGTCAGCGCCTCGCCCGCCACCTTGGAAACGCCATACAGGCCGTAAGGGTGGAACACCGTCTGATCGACCATGTCCCACTTCTCGAGCACATCGTTGTAGCGTCCAGCTTCTAGGTCCTTGTAGACGCCATCGGCCCGCACCACGCCCTTGATCGTCGCGCCGCTGGACGCGTTCACAACCCGCGTCACCCCGGCCAGGCGGGCGGCTTCCAGCACGTTGTAGGTGCCGGTAATGTTCACATTGACCATGTCGGTCCAGCCGGCGTCCGTCAGCACCGCCGACAGGTGCACCACTGCGTCCTGTCCCTCGAACGCCCCTTTAATGGCGTCCAGGTCGGAAATATCCGCCTGCACAGTGCGCACGCCCTGCACCAAACTCCTGTTCAGCGCCGTCACCTCGTAGCCGCCGTCGGCCTCCAGCCGGTCGCGCAGCAGCCCGCCAATGAGCCCGCTAGCGCCGGTAATCAAAACCTTCTTTGTCATGCCTTGTTACCCCTGTGATTCCTGCATCGCCGCCCCCATTGCAGTAAAGGCGGGCGCAGCGCCAATATAAGGACGACCCCGAATTGCGTCAAACGCGACCGGCTAGTCAGGAGCAAACGTGCAAGAGACCGATGAACTAGAAATCCCCGAGTTAACCGGGGCCGAGATGGTCGAGGTCGACCGGTCGATGGTCGAAGATTTCGGCATCGACCTGCCTCGCATGATGGAGAACGCAGGTCGTGCCCTGGCGCTGCTGGCCCGCGCGCGCTTCTTCGACGGTGATGTGACGGGCCACCGCGTCGCCGTGCTGGCCGGTGCTGGCGGCAACGGCGGCGGCGGCCTCGTCTGCGCCCGTCGCCTCAGTGCCTGGGGAGCCGACGTAGAGGTGCACGTGTCGCGGCCCGCCAGCGAGATAGCGGGCGTGCCCGGCGAGCAACTGGCGATGCTCCAGCGCATGGGCGTGCCCGCGCACGAGCCCTGTGACACGCCGGGTATCGAGCACGTCGACCTCGTCATCGACGCCCTCATCGGCTACTCGCTGCATGGCGCACCTCGCGGCACAACGCTGGCGCTCATCGACGCCGCCAACCTCGCCCTCGCTCCGGTGCTGGCCCTGGACGTGCCCAGCGGCCTCGACGCAACTTCTGGCGAGACGCCGGGTGTCGCCGTCATCGCCGACGGCACCATGACGCTGGCGCTACCTAAAATCGGCCTGTCGGCTCCAACAGCCGAGCCGTATGTGGGCGAGCTTTACCTGGCCGACATCGGTGTTCCTCCTTCACTGTATGCTCGGCATCCACTGAACCTGGCCGTCGGCCCCATCTTCGCGATGCAAGAAATCATCCAGCTACGCTAGAGCGTGCGGCCCCCTAAAGCGTGCGGCCCACGGCAGCCGCTATCGTCTGCATCTCTTTTGCCAGGTCAGGTATCTCCGCCGTTGGAATTGACTGCGGCCCGTCGCTCAGTGCCTCTGCCGGGTTGGGGTGGCTCTCGATAATCAGCCCGTCTGCGCCCGCGGCAATGGCGGCACGCGCCATAGGTACGACGAACTCGCGTACGCCCGTCCCGTGGCTGGGGTCGGCTATGACCGGCAGGTGTGATTCCTTTTTGGCAATCTGAATCGCCGTCAGGTCCAGCACATTGCGGGCGAACTCCCCGTCGAACGAACGGATGCCCCGCTCGCACAAAATCACGTTCGGGTTGCCTATCTTCAGAATGTACTCGGCCGCCAGCAACCACTCTTTTATCGTCGCGTGGAAGCCGCGCTTCAGCAGCACCGGCTTGCCCGTCTCCGCCACCCGTTCCAGCAGGCGGAACGTGTGCATCGTGCGTGCGCCAATCTGCAAAATGTCGGCGTAGGCGGCCACGTCCTGCACGTCGGCCTCGGACATCACCTCGGTGACAATCTTCAGCCCCGTCTTCTCTCGCGCCTCGGCCAGCAACCGCAGGCCCTCTATGGCCATGCCCTGGAAGCTGTACGGCGACGTGCGCGGCTTGAACGCACCGCCGCGTAGTATCGAGAACCCTGACGCTTTCACCGCGTCGGCCGTTGCCATTAGCTGCTCCCGGCTCTCTACCGCGCAGGGGCCGACCATCATGACGACTCTGTTGCCGCCAATCTTCACGCCGCCCACGTCGACGACCGTGTTGCTTGGATGAAACTCGCGACTCGCCTCTTTGTAGGGCTTTTGCACCCGTAGCAGGCTCTCGACCCCGGCCATGTCGCCTAGGCCATCCAGGCGTCCGTCGCCTTTCGTGTCGCCCCTGACAGCGACTATCGTCTGGAGTTCGCCCGAAGTCAGGGCGGTCTCGAAGCCCATCTCTTTGATGCGGCTCTCGACCGCGTTCACCTGTTCCGGGCTAGCGTCGCCTCGCATTACTACTATCAAAGTAAGTCTCCTTAATAGAAAAGGCCCTCCGGTGGGAGGGCCTTTTCTCAATTACTGCCGGTTGGTCGTTTTCTAACGCCGGCCGAGGTCCTCCCATTCGCCTTTCGGCGGGTAAAAGCTCCAAAAATAAAAGCTAAGGGTTTCTCGGTTCGACATATCGGCTACCTGAAGTCTACTACGACGCTCCGTTCCGGGCCGCAGGGCCACTAGAACGTCAGCAGCGCCCTTCCGGCTATCTTGCCTTGGGTCAGGTCGGTCATCGCCTCGTTCGCCTGCTCTATCGGGTAGCTGCGAGTGACCAGCTTCTCCAGCGGGAACTTGCCCTCTGCCGACAGCCTCAGGTACATAGGAAAGTCCCTGTCGGGTACGGCCGAACCGTGGCTGCCCCGGAACTGTCGCTGGTGGTAGACGAAGTGCTCGGCGTTCAGCTTGAACTCCGGCTGCGGCCATCCAATCATCACCGCCATGCCGCCCACGTTGTTGCCGCCGGGTCCACCGCCGCGTGTCATCGGCAAAATGAGTTCGTGCGTCGGCACCGAGCCCACCGCGTCGAAGGCGAAGTCTGCACCCTTGCGGGTAATCTCCCAAACGCGCTTAATGGGGTCTTCCTTCTTGGAGTTGATCGTGTGGGTCGCGCCCCAGCCCTTGGAGAACTCGAGCTTCTCGTCGTCAATGTCCACCACAATTACCGGGTAGGCCTGCATGAGCGATGCCATCTTTATGGCCGAAAGGCCCACGCCCCCTGCGCCGATGACCACCACCGAGTCCTCCGCCCGCACCTTGGCGGTGTGGTATACAGCGCCCGCGCCTGTCAGAACTGCGCACCCGACAATGCTGCTCTCGGGCGTCGCCTGTTCGGCGGGAATCTTCACTGCTAGCTGGTCGCTTACCAGGCAGTCCTCCAAGAACGTGCCCACCGGGCCTTTTATCAGTTCGCCCTTGTACTTAACGCCAATCGGGCTGAGGCCGTCGATGAAGTCGCGTCCAGGGTAGCCGTCACGGGGCACCCAGGTCGTTATCGCGTGGTCGCCCTCTTTCAGGTGAGTCACGTCACGGCCCACGTGCGTCACCACGCCCACACCCTCGTGGCCGAGCAGCTGCGGACAGTCGGCGTCGGGTACCAGCTGCAACTGGTGCACCTGCGACAAACACAGCCCCGTCGCGCTCTGTTTAACAATGACCTGGTGGGGTCCTGGCTCAGGCACCTCCACCTCGTCGATCGCCATGGGCTTGTTGGTGCCGACCATCACGGCGCCTCGTGTCTTTAGCATCTCTTCTCCTCGTATACTGGTTGGCGGACTTCCTTATATAGGAAGAACCTATACAACCGATAAGTAAACAGGGTTTCGTTTATATCGGGCAACCGTTTTACCGGTGCCAGGTACCTCAACTCTGCGGAATCCTAACATACGGAACCACCCTCCCAGCGTATGGGCCTGCATCCCGGTGACGGCCCGTTTTCGTACACATTAACGAACACTATTAGGAACTGGAAAATTGACCACCACTCGAACTAAAAAATTCCCCTTCTCTGTATTGGGGAGCCTCCGGCTGGCTGGCGGCCTGCGCAACGGCTTCTTACTGGGCGTTGTTGGTCTGATGTTTGTTGCGGCAGCAACGGGAGGCGCCAAGTGCGAGTCCCGCTTCGCAGGGGGCACCGACGACTTCACCGAAGAGCGGCTGGAAACGTCCATCGTCATCGGCCAGAGCGACGCCGACTACTCCACGACTCTGACGGCGGTAGCGGCCTACATGGCCGAATACGGCTTCGGCTTCCAGGTCGAGGTGATCTCCCTCACGGGCTCCGAAGTGCAGTCCGCGCTGGAAAGCGGCCGGGTCGACGTGGTCATGAACATCGGCCAGTTGGCCAACAACGACTGGTTCGTGACTTCCAGAACTGCGGGCACCATCGTCAACACCGGCCCCTCTTACTACGACGGCAACTTCCCGGTTAGCGGCGCGGTCAGCCCCCGGCTGGCCGAGGTCGGGCCGGACTTTGTGTCGGCCCTCAGGGCCCTGGAAATTCGGCTGGATCGACTGGAAGAGACCGATACCTGGTGGCACGAAAACGACATAAACGGCGAGTTCCGGGCGGCCATCTACTACTTTTGGAACTTCAACTTCGAAGAGGGCTGGAAGGCTTGGATGAAGTGGAACCCGGCCGAACGCATACGCCAGGAGGTCCAGCGTTTCGCCAAGGTGCGCTACCCAGACCGGTACGAAGGTTTCGAGTACGACGAGCACTTCGACCGCATCTTTTACGACGAGAACGGCGACGCTATACCCAACTTTGTCGAAGAAGAGTAATGGGGCGAGAGAAGAGTAAGAGCAGTAGCTAGCTAGGCCGCGCTCCGGTCAGGCCAGTCGCGTACCATCTCCCGCTGCTCGGCCGTGTATGGGGACGACCCCGGTCCGCCCATCAGCCCCTTGCGCAGCCGGGCGATCTCGTCCAGCGCCTCGGGGCCCGTCATGCCGCCGCGCACCAGCCAGCAGCCCACCACCGCGCCGGTGCGGCCCATGCCCGCCATGCAGTGCACATAGAGAACTTCGTCAGCTTTGAGCGCCGCGTCAATGGCATTCAGCCCCTGCACCATCGCCTCTGCATCCGGCGGCGTCATGTCTGGGATAGGCCAGCGCAGGTACTTCACCGACTTACCAAGCTTCGAAGCCTCGTCGGCGAGAATGCCCGAATAAGGCTTCAGTTCGCTTTCCTCTGTCAGGTCGACAAACGCTGTAATGCCCTCGCCAATCAGCCAGCGCAGCTTCTCCCCCGCGTCCTCGACGTACAGCATGCCGGGGTAGCCGCCCGCCATGAACTTGCCGGGTGTGACCCAGTAAACGTCCCGTATAGGCCCGTCGAGTGGCTTTACCAATTCGACCCATCCCTGACCCAGGCGTGTTCACGCGCCACGTCCTCGTTCAGGTCGGTGCCCCAGCCGAGGCTGGTCGGCGTCTTCATGCGTCCATTCTCGATGACCGGCAGGTTTGTCACCAGTTCGTCCTTCCACGGCACGTCGTCCACGTCTATCTCCATAATGCGTACGTTGGGAAGCACGGCACACAGGCTGGCGCTTATGTGGCTGGCCAGGTGCGAGTAGAAGTTGTGCGGGGCCACATTCAGCTCGTGCGCCTCGGCCAGGTCGCCCACCTTCTTGGACTGGGCGAAGCCATTCCAGGGCACGTCAATCATGTACACGTCCGCGCTGCGGGCCTGGAAGTAGGGCAGGTACCCGCGCATGTAGAACAGGTTCTCGCCGGTGCAAATCTTCGTTGTCGTCGAGTCCTTAATCTGTCGCAGCGCCTCCGGGTCGTACATGTCTACTTCCAGCCACAGCAGGTCGAACGGCTCCAGCGCCTTGGCAATGCGCATCACGGCCTCGGGCTTGAAGTTGAAATTCAGGTCTAAATTGATATCGATGTTCGGGCCGACCGCGTCCCTGAACGTGCCGATCTGGTTGACTATGTGGTCCAGCAGCGGCCGGTCAACCTCCTGGTCCGTAGTGCCAGGCGGGCCACCGAAGCCGGGGAAGTGCAGCGACGCCGGGTTGCCCGGCAGGATGATGTTCGTCTTCAGCGCGGTATAGCCCCGTCGCACCACTTCGCGTCCAAGGTCAGCAAGGTCGTTCATCGTCAGTATCGGCGGCGTCCCCAGTAGCTCGGAATTAGTCGCACGGGTAGTGCCGCAGTGCGACCAGTACAGCCGCACGTCGTCTCGCGTTGGGCCGCCGAACATCTCCACCACTGAAATGCCCAGCGCCTTGGCCTTCAGGTCGAGCAGCGCGTTCTCCACCCCCGCAATCGCCTTCGCTCCAATGCCGCCCAAACTCTGGCGAATGCGCCGCATCATGTCCCAGTAGCGCATCTCGAACGCCAGCGGATCGGCCCCGATGAGAATGTCCGACATGTCCTGAATCGTGCCGACAATGCCGTGTGGCGAGCGCCCGTCCGAGCACTCCCCGTAGCCCACCGCACCGTCATCGGCCTCAATCTTCACGAAGACCCACGGCCGCCATCCGGCGTCGACTATAAAGGTCTCAACATTCGTAATTTTCACAACCTGTTACCCTCCATTTCGCTAGCAGCCGGAATCCCACCCAGCCCCGTCGCGGCCAGCACGCCGCTGATCGCCGCCTGTGCCACGCAGTGGACTGCCGCCGCTCCCAGTCGCGTCATGTCCACCGGCGTATTGGTAGAACCGGTGCCGATGGCGAACAGCGTGTCCCCGTCGTACTGCATGTGCGCGGGCCGCACCGCCAGGGCGATGCCGTCGTGCCCCACCGTTGCCAGGCGATTGGCGTCGCCCGTGGTCAGTCGCGCATTGGTGGCGATCACGCCAATCGTAGTGTTGGTTCCCGAAGCCCATTTGGGAGGGCTGTAGTCGGCCGAGACGATGTGCCGTAGCGAGTCAATGATGGTCTCTTCCCCTGTCTGGGCACGAGAACGCGGCCCGGCCAGCACGCGCCCGTCGGCCGGGTCGTAGATGCCGCCTATGGAGTTGGTCACCACCGCCGCTGCCACCACTACACCGTCGCCCAGGTCAACCGAGGCCGTGCCGAAGCCGCCCTTCATCGCCTGCTTCGGCTCGCCCAGCTTGCCCACCGTCGCACCGGTGCCCGCGCCAATCGTCCCCTCGCCCGAGGCTCTGTCCAGCGCCGATTCGCACGCGGCGAACCCGTCGTCAGCCGTCGGTCGAACCCGATGATTTATGAACACCAGATCGAAAATGACGGCACCGGGAACTCTGGGCACATAAAAGCTACCCACCCGGTAGCCCTTCCGGCGGCCTTCCAGGTAGCGCAGAATGCCCGAGGCGGCGTCCAGGCCGAACACCGATCCCCCCGTTAGCAAAATCGCGTGCACCACCGAGTCCACCGAGGTCGGCCCCAGCATGGCGATCTCCCGGGAGCCGGGGAACGCGCCCATCACCGACACGCCGCCCACCGCGCCGTCTTCGCACAGCACGACCGAGCAACCCGTGCCTGCGCCGGGGTCGGTGTGGTGGCCGACGCGAATGCCATCAACGTCGGTAATGCAGTTGCCCGGTCCGGTCACGATCATAAGCCGCCCTATGCTACACTCCGGCCGACTAAAAACGCACCCTTCCAGAGTGCGTGCAGGTGGGAGCACCGGCCCGTAGACGATCTGAGGAGAGTGCATATGGCTCGCGACATGACCGGTAAAGTCCAGACAGTGCTGGGGCCAATCGACCCCTCGGAAATGGGCGTCACGCTCACCCACGAACACATCCTCATCGACCTGTCGTGCTACTACGCAGAGCCCGAAGAGGCCAGCCTTCGCTCGTACCAGGATCAGCCGTACACCATCGACATGGTCGGCAAGACCCCTGCTATCTGGTACCTGAACCGCGACAACGTGCAGCTAATCAACGAGGCCGAAGCCACCTCTGCCATAGACAAATACAGGCTCGCCGGGGGAAACACCGTGGTGGACGTCACCAACCCCGACATCGGCCGCGACCCCCTCGCCCTCGCCCGCATCTCCCGCGCGACGGGCCTCAACATAGTCATGGGCGCGGGCCACTACGTACCCGTCGCTCACCCTGCCGACATGGACGAGCGCAGCGAAGACTCCATCTACGAACGCCTCGTGCGAGATGTCAGTCTCGGCGTAGGCGACACGGGCATCAAGTCCGGCGTCATCGGCGAACTGGGCAACGTGCACCCCCAGACAGAAAACCAGACAAAGGTCCTGCGCGCGGCCGGACGTGCTCATAAAGAGACCGGCTGCCCCGTGCTCATACATCCAGGCCATCACGAAGAATCGCACCTGGCCATCTTGGAAATTCTCGACAAGGCCGGGTGCCCGCCCGAGCGCGTCATCATGGGCCACCTCGACTGGTCCATCGACGCCTTCGACGTGCTCACCCGCATCGCAGAGACCGGCTGCTTTTTGGAATACGACGTTTTTGGTTTCGAAGCCTCCGGCCTCGGGTACCTTGGCGGGTACATGGACCCGCTCACCGACGCCCAACGCATTACCCACCTCGAGTTCCTCGTCAGCTCCGGCTACGGCGACAAAATCACAGTGGCGCAGGACGTGTGCATGAAGTGGTTCCGGGCCGAGCAGGGCGGCAAGGGGCAGGCCCACGTGCTGGAGAACATAGTGCCTCGTATGAAGGCCCGCGGCTGGAAGCAGTCCCAGCTAGACGACATGCTCATCCACAACCCGGCCAAAGCCCTGGCCTTCGCCTAGTGGGCGCAAGAGCCCTGCCTTGAGTGAGGCGACTGGGAGTTCGGTGACAGGCAAAGTCCAGACCGTCCTGGGGCTCATCAACCCCTCAGAGTTGGGCGTCACCCTCACGCACGAGCACATCGTCTTCGCCCAGGGCTGCCTCCGTCGAACCCCCGAAGAGGCCAGTCGCCGCTGGTACGCAGACCGGCCTTTCACCATGGACATGGTGGGCAAGGCCGATTCGCTCTGGTACATCAACGCCGCCAACGGGCAGGTCTATGGCGAGGCCGAGGCGACCCGAACCATAGGCGACTTCATGCTGGCGGGCGGCAACACCGTCGTCGATACCACCAACTGGGACCTGGGCCGCGATTCGCTCGCACTCGCCCGTATCTCCCGCGCGACAGGGTTGAACATAGTCATGGGCGCGGGCCACTACGTACCGGTGGGCCACCCGCCCGACATCGACGAGCGCAGCGAAGACTCAATCTACGAACGGCTCGTGCGAGACGTCAGTCTCGGCGTCGGTGACACAGGCATTAAAAGCGGCGTCATCGGCGAACTGGGCAGCGTGCACCCCCTCACCGACAACCAGCTAAAGAACCTGCGGGCGGGCGGGCGCGCTCACGCAGCCACGGGCGCGCCTGTGTCCATACACCCCGGCGACAACGACGGCTCGCACTTGCAGATCCTGGATATCCTCGACAAGGCCGGGTGCCCGCCCGAGCGCGTCATTATGGGCCACCTGTGTTGGACCATCGACGACCCGGAAACGCTAATTCGCATCGCTGAGAGGGGCTGCTACCTCGAGTTCGACACCTTCGGCTTCGAGGCGTCGTCAATGGAATACGAAGGCGCTTACTCCGACTCCCTCACCGACGTGCAGAACATCGCCCGCCTCGAATACCTCGTCGAAGCGGGCTACGGCGACCGGCTGCTAATTTCCCAGGACGTGTGCATGAAGTGGTGGCAGGCCCCCTACGGCGGCAAAGGGCAGGCCCACGTGCTGGAAAACATCGTCCCGCACATGAAGGCCAGGGGCTGGACACAGCCCCAGCTAGACGACATGCTCATCCACAACCCGGCTAGGGCGCTGGCCTTCGCCTAGAACAGTCCAGGCCTTCGCCTAGAACAGTCCAGGCCTTCGCCTAGAACAGTAAGGAGAAGTCGATGACCAACAAGCCGAGCTCCATGACAGACAAAGTCCAAACCGTGCTGGGGCCAATAGAGCCTTCGGAGATGGGCGTCACCATCACCCACGAGCACCTGTTCATCGACATGAAAGGCTACTCATACCAGCCCGAAGAAGCGACCAAACGGGCGCTGTGGAATAAGCCGTACACCATGGACATGGTGGGCAGCTACCAGAAAAACGCCTGGTTCACCAAAGACATAATGGAGCTGTACTCAGAAGAGGCGGCGACCGAAGAAATACGCGACTTCATGCTCGCAGGCGGCGGTACGGTAGTAGACACCACCAACTGGGACCTGGGCCGCGACCCCCTCGCCCTGGCCCGTGTCTCCCGCGCGACTGGGCTCAACATCATCATGGGTTGCAGCCACTACGTCCCGCTCCTGCGCCCTGCCGACATGGACGACCGCACCGAAGACTCCATCTACGAGCGCATCGTGGCCGACGTGACCGTCGGCGTCGGCGATACGGGCATTAAGTCAGGCGTCATCGGCGAGGTGGGCAACGTCCATCCCCTCGACGACAACCAGACCAAAGTCCTGCGAGCTTCCGCGCGAGCCCATCTTGAGACCGGCGCTCCCATCTCCATCCACCCCGGCGGCGTCGACGAATCACCAATGGCGATTCTGGAAGTCCTCGCCGAAGCGGGCGTCGATCTGACGAAAGTGATCATGGGCCACCTCGACTTCGCCGTGCGCGATACGGGCGCGCTAAAGGCCATCGCCGAAACGGGTTGCGTGCTGGAATACGACACCATCGGTGCCGAAGACAGCGGCATGGACTACATGGGTATTGAGCTTCGCGTGCCCACCGACGCCGAGCGCCTCACCGCCATCGACTTCCTGGTCGAGCAGGGCTACGAAGACCGCATCGTGCTCGCCCAGGACGTGTGCTTCAAGCGCATGCAGGCCCGCACCGGTGGCCACGGCTTCGCCCACATCCTTGAATCCATCGTGCCCCGGCTGCTCAAACGAGACTACAGTCGCGACCAGATCGACGGCTTCCTCGTCCGCAACCCCGCCAGGGCCCTGGCCTACTCCTAAGCCAGCCCGAAAGACACACACATGACCAACGCAATGACCGGCCCAATGACAGGCAAAGTCCAGACCGTGCTCGGGCTAATCGAGCCGTCCGAAATGGGCATCACGCTCACCCACGAACACCTGCTCATCGACCTGGCGGGCTACACAGTCGACGCCGAAGAGGCGACGCTGAGGGGCATGTGGGACAAGCCCTGGTCAATGGAAATGATCGGCCCATTCGCCACCCTCGGCTACTCCAACAAAGACGGCCTCCAGTTGCTGTCAGGGGACATGGCGCTAGAAGAGATCCGCCGCTTCATGCTCGCAGGCGGCGGAACAGTAGTCGACGCCACCGACTGGGATCTGGGCCGCGACCCCCTCGCCCTCGCCCGCATATCCCGCGCCACGGGGCTCAACATAGTCATGGGCTCCGGCCACTACGTCCCCACCTTCAGACCCGCCGACATGGCCGACCGCAGCGAAGAATCCATCACCGAGCGGCTAGTGCGAGACATATCCCTCGGTGTTGGTGACACGGGCATCAAGTCCGGGCTCATCGGCGAAATAGGCAACGTCCACCCCTCCGACGACATCCAGCGCAAAGTTCTGCGAGCGTCAGCGCAGGCCCAGGTCGAGACCGGCGCGCCCATCCTTATACACCCCGGTATCGAGGACACGTCGTCCGGCGAAATCCTCGATGTGCTCGTCGCGGCAGGCGCAAACCCCAAGCACACCATCATGGGCCACCTCGACTACTCCGTGCGCGACTGGGGCCACCTCAAAGCGCTGGCCGAAACCGGCTGCTTCCTCGAACTCGACACCTTCGGTTACGAGATAACCGGCACCATCGAGTGGGGCAGGGAAGTGCCCATCCCCACCGACGCCGAGCGCATCGACACCCTCGAATTCCTTGTAGACGCAGGCTTCGGCGACCAGGTCACGCTGGCGCAAGACGTGTGCCTAAAAGTCATGGCCGCCACTACCGGCGGTAAAGGCTACGCCCACATCGTCGAGTCCATCGTCCCCCGC
>Ga0302133_10001276_pt1 | contig 15757 bp, 12 predicted proteins | sample CB9_331_MG_FD_203121 | JGI IMG/M metagenome (GOLD analysis project Ga0302133, IMG submission 203121) | Marine microbial communities from Western Arctic Ocean, Canada - CB9_33.1 | ecosystem: Environmental > Aquatic > Marine > Oceanic | place: Canada: Western Arctic Ocean | collected 2017-09-19 | reverse complement strand
CGCGCGCCGCCCGTTTCCTCGCCCAAAACGAAGGCGCCGGCATGGACGGCTGGGCGCCACTGTGGTTTGGCAACCAACACGCGCCCGATGAAATCAACTGGACCTACGGCACCGCCAAAGTACTGCTCGCCCTCAACGAACCCGCCCAGCAAGCCCTCCCCGGCGGCGCCTTGCGCGTGACGCGCGGCAAAAATGCCCTGCTCGAAATGCAACGCGCCGACGGCGCGTGGGGCGGCTTCAAAGGCAGCGAGCCCTCCATCGAAGAAACCGCCCTCGCGCTAGAAGCCTTAGCGGGCGTCCGCGAAAATGACATCGACGCGCAGGCGAAGCTGGAAACCGCCCGCGACCGCGGCGCGTTGTGGCTCGTCGAAAAAGTTGAAAATGGCGAATGGACCGAGCCCTCGCCGATCGGTTTTTATTTCGCCAAGCTTTGGTATTTTGAAAAGCTCTATCCGATGATTGCGACGGTGGCGGCGCTTTCGCGTTTGCGGTAGGGACACGCTGTGCGTGTCCATGGACGCGCACAGCGCGTCCCTACCGGAGAATCCGAATCCAAGTATCGCCGTGCTTTAGGGTTTTGTGTTCGTGCCACGGCGCGGGGATTTCCACGGCATCGCGTTTGGTGTGGCCCACGAGCAGTCGGCCGTCGGGATTCAAAATCTTCACCAAAGCCGCTTCATCCAATAATTTTTGCGCCCAGCTTTCTGAGCGTTTGCCGGGAGCGGTCTTGTCGCCATACGGCGGATCGGCACAAACAAAATCAAAGACACGTCCTGCCTCGACCAATTGCTTCACCGCGTGCAACGCGCATTGCACGCGCACGTCCATCTTGGTTTCCAGCGCCTTCGCGTTGCGCCGAATAAAATTAGCGTGTTTGGAGCTTTTCTCCACGGCAACCGCGGAGGCTGCGCCGCGGCTGAGGCATTCCAAACTAAGCGCGCCACTGCCCGCGAACAGTTCGAGCACGGTGCAGCCCTCAATCCACGGGCCGAGACTATTGAAGATGGCTTGGCGGACTTTGTCCGGCGTGGGTCGCACGCCGAGGCCGGGTGGAACGGTGAGAGTGCGGCCTGCCCATTGACCGCCGGTGATGCGCATGGTCAGTCGTCCCGTCGTTAAGGTTTGCGCGCGGGGTGAGTGAGTAATTTGCGCATGCGTTCGTTGTCCAATTCCAATTGCCGGATGCGCTTGAGCAATGCGGCACGGTCATTTGACGAGGATGAATCCGGCGCATGCCGCGCGCGCAATCGTGCGATCTCTTCCTTGAGCCGGTGATTTATCCCCAACGCTTCGATGTACAATTTCTCACTGCGCAAGGCTTGGGTGCGCAGGTATTTCAAATCCGCATCGAGCTTGTCTTTTTCGCTTTGGAGCTTGTGGTTTTCGCCCTGCACCTTGGCGTAAAGTTTGGGGTCAGCCGATTTGGGCCGGGCGGCGAGCGCTTCACGCAATTGTTTTTTGGCAAAATCTGCCGATTTTTCGGCGGCAGCCCATTTGCGTTGGGCAATCAAATTAGCCTCATGGAGTCTGGCGAAATTTTGATCAGTGAGGCGTTTTTCTTCCTGTAATTTTGCGTACCGAATTTCCCATTTCTGTGCCGGCACCGGTTGGGACGGAGCTTTTGGGGGAGCGTTGCCGATAATTTGCGCCGGCGTGATGCCGAGTGCGCGCGCGAGTGGAATGATCTGTGCATCAATTTGCCCGAGCAAACTCTTCACCACTACGGGATTCCACGTGGCGTGTTGACGGGAAACCTCTTCCAGTTTCCGGCGTGCATCAACGAAGCTGCTCAGTGCTTTTTCTTTTGCACCGGTCCGCACCAAAACGAGCCCCTCGGAATAAAGAGAATGGGCATGGTGGTATTCGTCGTTAGGCAAACCTCCGGCCCATGCCGATACAGACAGAATAATCCCCAAAATGAAACTGAATCCCCACCCCCTCATCGCCGCCACCGTGGCAGATTCAATTTGGAAACGCAAGCTTTTCCATTTCTCTTCGGAGGGCATCGGTTGACATTCGCCGCCGTGAATTGCTAACCTTGGGTGTTGTGAGTGTGCCACTGAACCAGCCCGTGCTCGTGCTGAACCGCCTTTGGCAGGCGGTGAACGTCTGCTCCGTGCGCCGCGCCGTGGGCCTGCTCTTCACCGGGCACGCGCAGGTGGTTTACAATGATGCCGCCGACGGTTTCCAAACCTTCAGCTTCGGCGAGTGGCAGGATTTCTCCGAGGCCGAACCGCACGCGGACTCCATCGCGGCGGTGTCCTTTCGGCTGCGCATTCCGCGCGTGATTTTGCTGCTGGCGTACGACCGGTTTCCCCGGCAGGAAGTAAAGTTCACGAGGCACAATATTTTTGAGCGCGATAAAAATATCTGCCAATACTGCGGCGGACGATTTGACCGGCGTGATTTGAACCTCGACCACGTCATCCCGCGCGACCGTGGCGGGCCTACCACGTGGGAAAACATCGTGTGCTCGTGCATCCCGTGCAACACCCGCAAGAGCAACCGCACCCCCCGCGAGGCCGGCTTGAATTTGATCACCAAACCGCGCAAGCCAAAATGGCGGCCATTCATTCAGGTGAGTTTTGGCGTGAAAACGCACGATAGCTGGAAGCACTTCATCGACGTCGCCTACTGGAACGTCGAATTAGGTGAAGAAAAAGACTAAGCCTCCTCGCGCGAAGCGGAGGCGGCTTCATCAATCATTTCCCAGAAATCCGGATTCTCCGCCAACGCATCGTCTTCTTCCTGCGTCATGTTCACGTTGCGGAAGAAAAAATCCTTCAACGTGTTGCGCGAAAAAATGCGATGCACGACCACCCCCAACTCGTGGCATTCAAAATACACACGGTAATTTCCAACGCGATAACGATGCAAACTTTTCACTCCATGCTCCAGGCGTCCATAAAATCCGCTGGCGCGCACCTCATCGGGCAACCCGCGAAACTCACCGAGAATCTGCAACTGCAAATCTTTCGGCATCCTCGCCAGCTCCGCCGCACTGGTGGGATTAAAAATAATTTGAAAATATTTCAGCGCCATGCCTGTTCCTTTTTCGTAACTCCTTATTCTGAAATGGTAGCCCGTAGGGGAATTGAACCCCTCTCTCAGCCTTGAGAGGGCCGTGTCCTAGCCGATAGACGAACGGGCCATCGGAACAGAGAAACTAACACTCTGTGAATAAATGTCAACACCGCGCCGGAAGCTCAATCGAAGTACGTTTCCTCTTCCGCTTCGCTCACCGTTTCGATAAAGTCCACAAATTCATCGGCGGGTTCAGCCACAAACTCCCAGTCACGCGCACGCCAGTTGAATCTCAATGTATGGGCGTGGAGGGCTTGGTTTTTAAGAATGAGCCTTTGCCGGTCGGCATCGGTCAACTCGGATTTCACAAACTTTAAATACCACGATTCATCAAGCCCATAAAGTTTGTCGCCCACGATTTCATTACCGAGATGTTGGAGGTGGATGCGGATTTGGTGCTTCCGGCCGGTGACGGGTGCCACGCGCAGCCACGTAAATTTTTCCCCGTCGCGCTCGAATTTCCAATGCGTCCAATAGCGCGTTTGCGAGGGATGCCCATCATCGCGCACGCAATCTTTCAGCGCCACTTCGCTGGCATCATCCGCGCCAAGCGCAGCGTCGATGGTGCCTTCACTTTCCGCCACGTGCCCGTGGACGATGGCCCAGTATTGTTTTTCCACCTCGCGGCTTTCCCACAGTTTGCGCAACTCGCGCGCGGCCTCATCGGTTTTGCCTACGCACACCACGCCACTGGTTTCGCGATCGAGGCGATTGATGAGATGCACCGACTTCTCCGCGCCGCGATACAGCCGCAACCGCCCCGCCAAACTCGAGCGCTCATCGCCCTTCGTGGGATGACACACGAGCCCCGCCGGTTTGTTGAGCACCAGCAAATCGTCGTCCTCGTGCAGAATTTCAAATAAATCGTTCAAAAGAAAAATCCCAATGACCAGAACCGAGTTCCAAGTTCCAATGACCAAGAACCCAATACCCAAGGAATACCCAAACCCCAATACAAAAAAACTGCCGCCATTGGGCATTGGGTATTCCTTGGGCCTTGGTCATTGGGGTTTGGTCATTCCATTCTGGTCATTGGAACTTGGCCATTTCACTTCCCCCCTTCACACTTCCCCCGTGAAGCTTGGCATCATTTCCGACACCCACGGCACCGTGCCCACTGCCGTGCACACCGCGCTGGCGGGGGTGGATCATATTTTGCACGCGGGCGATGTGGGGCCGGTGGATGTGATCACCGAGCTGGAAGCCATCGCGCCGGTCACCGCCGTGCGGGGCAATACTGATTTTGCCATCGACTTGCCGGAGACTCGTCTCATTGAGTTTGCCGACAACAAATTTCTCATTCATCACATTGTTGATTTCCCCATGCCTTCGCAAAGGGTGCGCGCGTTGTTAGCGGAGGAGCAGCCGGATGTCGTCGTCTTTGGCCACACGCATATGCCGTGCAATGAGTTGCTCGACGGCGTGCTCTATCTCAACCCCGGCTCACCGGCAACGCCGCGCGGTGGCGCGCCCGCCAGCGTGGCGATTGTTGAATTTGAAAACGGCACGCCTCGCGCACGCCACATCACGTTGACTTGAAACCGCCGCAACCGCATCCTTCCCGCACCCGACTATGAACATCCATCACCTCGAATTATTTCACTACGTCGCCAAACACGAGGGCATTGCCGGTGCGGTCCGCAACATCCCCTACGGCATCCAGCAACCGGCCGTCAGCGCGCAGGTCATTCAATTAGAAAACGACCTTGGCGCCACTCTCTTCCAGCGCCGCCCCTTCGAGCTGACGCCCGCCGGTGAGGAGCTTTATGATTTTGTCCGGCCCTTTTTTGCCAACCTCGATTCGATCGGCGAAAAAATCCGGGGCGGCGTGGCTCAAACCATTCGCATCGGCGCATCGGGCGTGGTCTTTCGTGAGCACTTGCCGGATTTGCTGAACGCCGCGCGCAAGGATTTTCCTGGCCTGCATCCGGCGTTGCGCGTGGGCATCCAGCCAGAAATCGAGCAGTGGCTGCTCGCTAATGACGTGGACCTCGGCGTCACCGTGCTTGGCACCAAACCGCCCGCGGAACTCAAATCCGAAAAACTGCTTGAGCTGCCTTTGGTGCTGGTGGTGCCAACAACGGTTCGCGTGAAATCCGCCGCCGAAATTCTCGGGCAAGATCGCATCGCGCAAACACTCATCAGCCTGCCGCAAAACGAAGGCATCAGCCGCACCTTCCAATCCGAACTCGCCACGCGCAAAATCGATTGGCCCATCGGGATGGAACTCAACTCCACCGACCTCATCAACACCTACGTCGCCAACGGCTTCGGCATCGGCGTCTCCGTGGATCTCCCCGGCGAGCGCAAAAACAAAGGCGTCAAACTGCTGCCGCTGGAAGATTTCCCAGCCATCACCATCGGCTGCCTCTGGCGCGGCCAACTCCAGCCCGTCGGCAAAGCGCTGGTGAAGTTGCTGAAAATGCACGCGGAGGGGCTTTGAGTTGGGGAATGACCAAACTCCAATGCCTAAGGAAATCACAATGCCCAAAAAGCGACTGGCTTGGGCCTTGTGAATTGGTCATTCCTTGGGAATTGGTCATTGGGACTTGGTCATTAGAATTGCCTCCCTCTCTATTTCGCGGCGTGACTTTCCCCCTAAATCACGGCAGGCTGCCCGCGTTCTATGGCGAAGAAAAAATCCAGCAAAGTCACCGCACGCAGCGGACGGTTTGCCAGCGGGCCCGCTGCTGAAGCGAATGCGTTTACCAATTCGGTGAAGTTCGATACCCGCCTGGCGCATCACGATATCGCCGGCTCCATCGCCCACGCCCGGATGCTGCATCACGTGGGCCTATTGAAAAAGAAAGAGGCAACGAACATCGTAGACGGTCTCGAAGCGATCGGCACAGAGATTGCCGAAGGAAAATTTCAATGGCGCACGGAGCTGGAGGACGTGCACATGAACATTGAGGCCGCGCTCACCGCGCGCGTACCCGCCGGCGCCAAGCTGCACACCGGGCGGTCGCGTAACGATCAGGTGGCGCTGGATTCCCGAATGTGGTTGCGCGAGGAAATTTGCGATCTCGCCAATGAAATCCACGACCTGCAACTGGCACTCATTGAACTCGGCGAAACTAATCTCAAAGTGCTCATCCCCGGCTACACGCATTTGCAGCGTGCGCAGCCGGTGTATCTCGCCCATCATTTGTTGGCTTACGTGGAAATGCTTGAGCGCGATTACGAGCGGTTGCTCGATTGCCTTGTGCGCGTGAATGTGTGCCCGCTGGGCAGTGGCGCACTGGCGGGCACCACGCTGCCGCTGGACCGCGAATTCGTTGCGCTCGAGCTGGGCTTTGTGGACGCGCACGACAAGCCGATGATCACCCACAACTCCATGGATGCCGTGGCCGACCGCGATTATGTGGTGGAGTTTTGCAGCGTGGCCGCGTTGCTCGCCATTCATCAATCGCGCCTGTGCGAGGATTTGGTTTTATGGAGCAGCACGGAGTTTGGGTTTATTGAAATCGGCGATGCCTTCACCACCGGCTCCTCGCTGATGCCGCAAAAGAAAAATCCGGATATCTGCGAATTGACCCGCGGCAAAACCGGCCGCGTGGTCGGCAATCTCGTTTCACTACTGGTCACCCTCAAAGGCTTGCCGCTCACGTACAACAGCGATTTGCAAGAGGACAAGGAACGCCTCTTCGACACCACCGACACCGTGCGCAGCACCGTGTGCATTCTCGCATCAATGCTGCGTGACACCGCCGTGAACGCCGAAAACTGCGCCGCTGCGGTGGACGACCCCAACCTGCTCGCCACCGATTTGGTGGACTGGCTGGTGCTCAACGGAACCGCCTTCCGCAAAGCACATCACGTGGTCGGCAAACTCGTTGCCATCGCGGAAGCCAAAGGCAAACGACTGGACAAGCTGACGCCCGCCGAGTTGAAACAGGTCGACAAAAAACTCACCAAGGATGCAATGAAAGTGTTCGACCTCAAAGCAGCGATGGCGCGCCGCACCGTGCCGGGATCACCGGGCATTGCCGAATTGAAAAGTCAGCTGGCCTACTGGCACAAGTTTCTGCGCCACTGATTCATTATGGCGGCCACCGACGATGCCGAAGAATTGCTCGGGCCCATCCTGCGCAATGTTTCGCGCGCGTTCTACCTTACCTTGCGCGTACTACCCGCCGCCGTGCGCCCGCAGATTGGCCTCGCCTATCTCCTCGCCCGCACCACCGACACGATTGCCGACACCGACCTCGTGCCCGCCAAAGACCGCCTGAAAATACTGAGCCAATTCCGCGCACGCATCCGCGATGACGCCGCGCCGCCTGTTGATTTTTCCGATCTCGCCAGTGAACAGAAAAACCCCGCCGAGGCCACGCTGCTCCTGCGCAGTGCCGATGCATTGGACATGCTCGACCAACTCACCCCCGCCGATCGCGGCCAAGTGCAGCTTGTTCTCGAAACAATCACGCGCGGGCAAGAGCAGGACCTCGAACGCTTCGGTGGCAATGGCGATGGCAGCACCCTCACCGCCCTGCAAACCGCCGATGACCTTGATGACTACACCTATCGCGTGGCTGGCTGCGTAGGCGAATTTTGGACGCGCCTCACGCGCACCCATTGTTTCCCGAACGCCCAACTCGACGACACCGCCTTCGTGGCCGACGCCATTCGCTTTGGCAAAGGCCTCCAGCTCGTCAACATCCTGCGCGATCTCCCGCGCGACCTCGCCAATGGCCGGTGCTATTTGCCTGCCGTGGACCTCGCGATGGCCGGCTTGCAACCCGAAGATTTGCGCGACCCCGCCAACTGGCCCAAGCTCCAACCCGTTTTCGAACCGTGGCTGACAAAAGCCCGCGATCACTTGATCGCTGGCGGGCGCTACACGCTTGCCATCCCGCACGCGCACTATCGCCTGCGCCTCGCCTGCGCGTGGCCCATCCTGATGGGCGCCGCCACGCTCAACAAAGTAGCCACCGCCAATCCGCTACAGCCCGAGCCGCGCCTCAAAATTTCCCGCGCCACCGTGCGCGGCATCCTTTGCCGCACCATTTGGCGCGTGCCCTTCCACGGCCCGTGGAATCGGTTGTTCACAATCTGAATAATTTCCGCTTGCTTCGCGGCGCAATTTTCCATACAAAAATTGTTGAGGAGGTGGGTATGCATTCGCGATTATTGATTACAATATTTCTGTGTGGCTGGATGGTGATGTTCCCGATGCAAATCGGTGCCGGTGGCGCGGGCGAAGGCAGTCCAAAATTGGGATTCCCCAAACAGCCAAGGCTCGATTTGGTGCCCGCCATGGGCTCGACCACTGATCCGAAACAATCCTCCACCTATCGCGCCGCGCCCCGACACCTTCGCAAATTCACTAATGCCGAATGGGCCAAGCACCGTCGGCAAACCGCCCCTCAACGCGCCAATGCCATCGCGCACGTAAAACGCTCGCGGTGGATCCCCAATATCACCTACGCGCAAATTCAAGAAATTTACGACGCCAAAAAAGTCGCGCTCGCCAAAGTCGTTGCCCATGGCAGCTTCAGCCGCACCCTGATTGCACAGGCCAAAACCCGCGCGCTGGCTGAGGTCAAAGCAATGGTGGCGGTGCTGCGCGATCGGCAACAGGCGGAGCAACTTGCACTTATGGAAGCCGAGGCCATGATGCGCGCGGCCAATCCCAATTATGATGAGGACGCCCTCCGCAAAGCCATGGCCGAGGCGCAACAACACGGCGGCACCCGCGTGAAGGAACTGGAGGGGCTCCCGGTTTTGCCGAACGCCACTGCGATGAATTACCCCAAAGGCGGCCCCAACGTCATCGCCAAGCGCACCCCCGAACCGGCCCGCACACCCCAGGAAGAAGCACAGCTCAAGGCACTGCGTGATTTCAAAAAACAACTGGCGCTGGAAAGCGTCTTGCAGGAGCAACAATCCAAGGAGCTCAAACAACAAACCCTTTCCCATCGCGAAATGGAAACCAAGCTCAGCGCGCTGCTCGACCAATATGTGGACGGGAACATTGACGCGCAATCCTACTACGAACAGCGCGAGCAACTCCTCAAAGCCGGCGGCCAAAAATAGCCGTCCAGATTTTCGCCCTCCTCTTTCCCTTTCGTCTTTCCCTTTGCTCGCCACTTTGGCATAACCTCGCGCATGCACGATTTTCGTTACGTCAACGGTCGCCTCCATTGTGAGGGGGTCTCCATCACCTCGCTCGCCAAACAACACGGCACCCCCCTTTACGTCTACTCCTCCAAGACGCTCACCAACCATTTCAACAAACTGGCCACCGCGCTCGCGCCACTCGACCATTTAATTTGTTTTGCGATGAAATCCAATTCCAACCTCGGCGTCCTTCGCACGCTCGCCGATTTGGGAAGCGGCTTTGACACCGTCAGCGGCGGAGAAATCCAGCGCGCCATTGCCGTGGGCGGGAATCCAAAAAAATGTGTGTTCGCCGGTGTTGGCAAAACTGCCGAAGAAATCACCTTCGCACTGCGCAAAGGCATTTACTGTTTCAATGTGGAAAGCGAAGCCGAACTCGAACGCATCAACCGCATCGCCGGCAAGCTCAAGAAAATCGCCCCCATCGCCATCCGCGTGAATCCGAATGTGGATGCCAAAACCCACAAGAAAATCACCACCGGCACCTACGACAACAAATTTGGCATCGCCATCGAAAAAATTCCCGCGCTCTACGCCCGCGCCGCGAAGCTCAAGCACATCCACCTGCGTGGCGTGCAAATGCACATCGGCTCGCAGCTCACCCAAGTGAAACCCTTTGCCGACGCCGTACGCAAAATCGCCCCGCTCGCAGCGAAGTTGAAAACCAAATACGGCATTGAATTCATCAGCATCGGCGGCGGCCTCGGCATCATGTACGAGGACGCGCTCGTGAGCGGCAAAGCGGATTGGTGGAACCGCAAGGAGGCAAAAAAAATTCTCACCCCTGAAAAGTACGCCGCCACGCTCGTGCCGTTGCTGCAGCCACTGGGGCTGAAGGTGCTGCTCGAACCGGGCCGGTTCATTTCCGGCAACGCCGGCATCCTCGTCACGCGCGTGGAATACGTGAAACGCACGGGCAAAAAATACTTCGCCATTGTCGATGCCGCGATGAACGATTTACTGCGGCCCGCCTTCTATGAAAGCTACCACGAGATCATCCCCGTGAACCAATCCAAGGCGCGCCCCGTGAACACCGATGTGGTCGGCGGCATCTGCGAAACCGGCGACACCTTTTGCAAAGACCGCCCCATCCCGCGCGTGGCCGAAGGCGATCTCGTAGCCATCCTCAGCGCCGGCGCGTACGGATTTGTGATGGCCGGCACCTACAACACCCGCCCCTTGCCCGCGGAAGTTTTGGTGAAAGGTAAAAAAGCCGCCCTCGTCCGAAGGCGGCAAAAGATTAAAGAAATATGGGAGGGCGAAACCACCGCCCCGTGGCAGACATAAGTTATTTCGCCGCCGTCTTGGGCGGCCCTTTGAGTTTTTCGTACTCGGCCTTGAGCGCTTCCACTTGTTTCTGAGCGGCGGCCACCGTGATCGCCAGCTTGCCGGCTTCTTCCGTTTTCGCCTTGGACGTAGTAGATTGAGCGACAACCGTCTTCGCCAGCGCAGCCACGTGGGCTTGATGAATCTGCACGGCGTTGGTGTGGGCGGCCTGGGCACTGGTCATCGCGGCGATAGCGGCAGCCACGCGGGCTTCCATTGGCTTGGTTTTTTCAGCAACCATTTTCACCATGGCAGTTTTGGTGGCAACCTCCTCGGCTTTACGTTGGATCACCAGCTTGGCGGCGATGTCCATCGCGGTGGTCATCTTAACCACAATTGCCTCAGTGGGTTTCACGGCAGCCCCAACTGTTTTCGCTGCGGCATCCAAGGCTTGAGATCGCTTGGCGGCCACGATCATTTCGGCATTTACGCGAGTGAGGATTTTGCCGGCGGCAATTTTGGCGGTCGCTAACTCAGTGACGGTTGCGCCCACGGCAGCCAATGCGTCTTGTGCGGGTTTCTGCTTGGCCGCCACAAGGCCATCGCGTTTCAACTTGGCGGTGTTGGCCACTTTGCGTTTGGCGGTGGCATCAGTTTGTTTCGCCGCGTAATTGGTTTTTGCCTTCGCGTGAGTGGCTGTGGTGGCGGTGACCGTTTTCTGCGCGGTGGCGGCGGCTTGAGTGGTGGCATTGTGCGCGGTGGTGGCCTTGGCTACCTCTGCTTTGGCGGCAGCAAGCTCTTTGTCAGCGGCGGCTTTGACAATCGGCGCGGCTTTCATCGCGGCGTTAGCCTTGGTCACCTGCACGAGCACAGCTTTTTGCTGACCGGCGATGAGTTGATCGAGCGCGGCCTTGGCGATGGTGGCGGCGTTACGCTTAGCAGCGGCATCAGCTTGCTTAGCCGCGTCATTGCCCGCAACGGCCTCGGCGGCTTGCGCAGCCATCTCGACGGCGAGGTATTTATTGAGCGCGGTTTTTACGACAGCGTTGGCGGCAACCTGCGCTTTGTCGGCTGCAGCTTTGGTGAGCGGCACCTGCTTGAGCAAGGCGGTGGCGGTGGCTACTTTTGCTTCGGCGGGTTTTTGTTTTTGCGCGATTAATTGAGCAAGCGTGGCTTGGGTGGTGGTTTGTGTTTTTTGTTTGGCGACGAGGTCGGTTTTTTGTTTCGCCAAATCGGCGGCGAGCTTGTCCATCAACGCTTTGGCAGCGGCGGCGATTTTCTCGGCGGTCTTGGCGATGGTGTCGGCACCGGTGAACGCGCCGGTAGCCGTGTTGACCTCGGTGTTGATGACCGCCAGTACTTTAGCGGAATTTGCTTTAGCGGCGTTGGCTTGAGCAATGGCTTTGTCGAGGGTGACGTTGATGAGCTGCGCGGGGGCCTGCTTGGCTGCAGCAAGTTGGTCGTAAGTTTTTTGGGCCGCGGTGGCTTTCGCTCGGGCGGCTTGGGCCGTGGTGGTCGCTTTTATCTGGGCAGTTTTGGCGTTAGTCAGATTTGTTCCAGCCGTTTGCATTCCGGCTTCGGCGGTGGCGATGGCCTTGGTGGCGATAGTGATTGTTTCGCCTGCCTTGGCAACCTCGGCTTGGGCGGCGGTGAGGGCTTGATCGGCCTTGGCTTTAGCGGCTTTGGCTTGGATGAAGGCAACGAGCTTGTTGGCTTTCAGCTTTGCGAGATCGGTTTTGCGGACGGCGTCCAGCGCGGTTTGGGTGCCGTTGAGCGCGGCTTGGGCGGCCTTAGCGGTAGCCTGCAATTCGGCAAGCTTGGCTTCCTGTGCGACGAGTTGATTGCGGGAGCGATAATAATCGCTGTACGTTTTATTGAGGCGCAACAGGTCGGCATCCTTTTGAGCTGCGGTGAGCGCGACACCGGCGGCGATGACTTTAGCCTGTTCGGTGGCAGCGGACTTGGCGAGAACGGCCAATAATTTGGTGAGCGCAATCTTGCCGGTCTTGGCGGCGTTCTGTGATTCGGCGAGCGATTTGGCGGCAGCGGCACTAACGGTGGTGGCTTGAGTCACTTGCGCGTTAATGACCGTGAGCGCTTTATCCGCGATCGCCTTGGCGGCGGTGGCGGCAGCGAGTGCCTTGGCGGCGGCGGTGGCTTTGACTTGGGCAGCGGGTTTACCAGCGGCATCGACTGAGGCCAACACTTTGTCGGCGGCCGCTTTGGTGGAGGTGGCAGTCTTTACACTACCGGCTGCGGTGGCGGCTTTGGCTTGAGCGGGTTTTTGTTTTTCCGCAATGAGCTTGGCGAGGATGGCCTTGGAATCGGTGACGGCTTTTTGGCGCATGGTCACGGTGGTGTCCAAGGCGGTCATTTGTGTCTTGGTTTTGGCGATTCGTGTAAGCACAGATTGATGCACGCCGGTGGCGGCTTTGGCGGCGGCGGCTTTCTGCTCCACTATTTTTTGCGAGGCAAGGAATTGATCGGCCATGGGGGCGGGGTTCAGTGCGAGGCGGGTGATTTCTTTTCCGTCGGCTGAGTTCCAAACGTAGGCTTGGCCATTCCAGTCGGTACCGATGACGAGTTTGCCGTCGTGGCTGGGGACGCCGGTGGAAGGGATGTCGCCGGGGAAAGTGAAGGAGCGCTTTGCGCTGCCGCTGGCGTTCCAAATTGTGGCGCGGCGATTGCGACCGACGGTGACCATATCACCGTTTTGGGCACGACGCAGGCTGAGTGCGCCGCCGCCGTGGGCGGTCCAGCTTTTGATTTGGCGGACTTCGTCGATGTTCCACATTTTGGCGGTGCCATCTTCGCTGGCGCTGATGACGATGTTGGTGCTGGCCCATTCGAGGCCGGTGATGCGGCCGCGATGGCCCATCAGGCTGGCGGCGCGTCCGCCGGGTTCGGCTTCCCAAACGTGAATGCCGCCGGCGCGGTCACCGGAGGCAACGTATTTGCCTTTGGGGCCGAAGCGCATGGCGGTAATCCAATCGGTGTGTTTCTTAATTTTGTGGAGCATCTCGCCGGTGTCGGTGGAGAAAATACGCACGAATCGGTCGGGACCACCGTGGGCGATGTAGCGCTGGTCGGCGGAGATGTCGGAGGCGAGCACGGAATCGAGGTCATCGCCGACGGTCAAGATTTGTTCGCCCTTGGTGATGTCCCACACGGTGGAAAAACCGAGGTTGGCGCCTCGCCCGCCGCCGATGACGAGCAGTTTGCCATTCGCACTAAAATTAATGCTGTGCGGATAGCCCTTGGGGAAGGGAATGATTCCGGCGATTTTGAAGGTGTCGGTATTATAAAGGAGTACTTGGCGTTGGCTGCCGATGGCGACGAGCGGGGCCCATGGGCTGACGGCGATGGCGGTGGAAATGCTGGTGCGTTCGGTACGCTGATAGGGGTCAAGCGCGAGGACTTCAACGGGCATGGGCGCGGGGCCTGCGGGGCGTTTGCCAAGAGAATCGGGATCAATCGTGAGGTCGACCTTGGGTTTGGAGGCCATCACGGCTTTCGAGCCGTTGTCTTTGAGCAAGCCGCCGATGATCCATGCCTTGATGGTGGCAATCTCAGCATCGGCGAGTTTGCTCTTGGGCGGCATGTTGGGTTCCTCCGCGTGGGTGACAAGCTGATAAAGAAGGCTGTTATCTAAGTCCCCGCCGGCGACGACTTCGCCGGTCATCAGCGCGTCATAGGTGGCAAGGTTGAGGTCAGCCTTCATCTTGTCCGCGTTGTGGCACTTGAGGCAGTTGTTGCGGAAGATGGGCAGGACGTTGTCCTCGTAAGTGACTTTGTCTGCGGCGATCCCAGCACTACCCACGATGAAGCCGGCGGCGATGGCGATGGTTTTCAGGTTCCGAGTGTTCATCGGTTTTTAAATTCCCCCCTTGATTGCTAGCCCGCGTGGCGGACGATTTGATTAGTGGTTAAAAATAAACTCCTTCGAGTTCAACACAGCCCAGAATAAATCATTCAACACCTCTTCATCCGGACGCCCTTCCTTGAAGAAAACCATTAGCTTAGCCTTTTCCGAAGCAGTCGGTTTGCGAGCCAAACAGCGCAGGTAAATATCATCCAAAATCTCGTCTGGTTTTTTGCCTTCTTTAATCTGGTTTCGAACCACGCCTCCTTGAGTACACTTGCTGTTCACAGTATCACCATTGAGCAAATGCAGCGCTTGCGAAAGATTGGGTTCAAGGGCCACTTCGCACGAACACACCGTGGTGCGGGTGGCGCGGCCGAACGTGGTGAGGAAGAACGTGCTGGTGCCACCATCCACAATTTCAACTGCACTGGAGCCGTTCGGCAGGCCGCGGAATTTGTTTTTGGTGTCGGTCACTTGGCTGATGATATCCAGCAACACTTCGGCGCGCACGCGGCGGATGCTGCTCTTGGCGAAGTTCAGCGTGTCCGCTTTGTTCGATTCGTTGCTCTGCACGCTGCGCTGGTAGGCGCGGGACACGCAAATGTCGCGCACGAGTTTTTTGAAATTATAACCACTCGCCGCGAAGCGTTTGCCCAATTCCTCGAGCAACTCCGGGTTGCTCGGCGGGTTGCTGATGCGCACATCATCCACCGGTTCCACAATGCCAACCCCCATGAAATGACCCCAGACGATGTTGGCCATATTTTTGGCGAAGTAAGGATTTTTTGGCGAAGCCAGCCAGTTCGCCAAGGCAATGCGCCGATCCTCCCCGCTTTTCAACGGGAATCCAGCACGCACTTTTCCATTGGCATCCTTAGCAATCTCCGGCCCCACGGCGCCGAGGAATTTTGGCGGCATATCGCGATTGCCCACGATGTGGCGCACCCCGCCGCTGCGGCGGTTGTAAATAATGGTCTCGCGGTTGTCTTCGCCAGTCTTGCGACCCACTTGAGCGAAGAAGGCGGAGAAGCTGTAATAGTCATCCATCGTCCATCGATCGAAAGGATGGTTGTGGCACTGAGCGCACTGGATGCGCATGCCCATGAAAATTTGCGCGGCGTTTTCGGTGAGCTTCTGCGTGTCACGCTCCACCTGATAAAAATTTCCGGCAGGATTGCTGAAGGTGCCGCCGCGCGCGCCCAGCAGTTCACGCACAATTTTATCCATCGGCTGATCCTGCTCAAACTGATCGCGCAACCACTCGAAATAAAGCACGGCGTTTTTGTAATAAAAACGATTGTTTTGAGTGCGGATCTGTAGCAGCTCGGCCCATTTCATCACCCACATCCGCACGAATTCCGGACGGGCAATCAACTCGTCGATGAGCTTCTCGCGCTTGGCCGGCGATTTGTCCGCCACAAA
>Ga0302133_10001256_pt1 | contig 15833 bp, 16 predicted proteins | sample CB9_331_MG_FD_203121 | JGI IMG/M metagenome (GOLD analysis project Ga0302133, IMG submission 203121) | Marine microbial communities from Western Arctic Ocean, Canada - CB9_33.1 | ecosystem: Environmental > Aquatic > Marine > Oceanic | place: Canada: Western Arctic Ocean | collected 2017-09-19 | reverse complement strand
TTGTAATATGATCATGAACCAATTCTTTTCCACATTTTGCACAGTTCATACCCGTGACACCCATGCCGCAATGTTCACATGTAAATTCAGCCATAATTTTATTCCTTTACTTAGTTGATAAAAATCCTGGCTCAAATTTACATTACTTTATATTTTTAAATTAAAGAATTAATTAATAATAGGAATTATTACTATTTAATATTTATATTTAACCATGCGATACAGTCATCAAAGAGAAGCGATCCAAGAAATTGTGTACGGTACCAATGCTCATCCCACTGCAGATTGGATATTTCAAAAGGCGAAAGCAAAAATTCCCAAGATTAGTATGGGAACTGTTTATCGAAATTTGAAACAATTGGAGGATGCAAAATTGATTAAATCCATATATGATGGAAATATAGCACGGTACGACTGGAACAAGGAACCTCACGATCATCTGAAGTGTAAAGTGTGCGGTGATTTGATTGATGTGCAGTTGTTTGATGACGCTATTCGCACAAAGATAAAAAAACAATATAAGTTTGAGGCCGATGATGTGGTAATGACCATAATCGGCACATGTCATAAACACGCTAAATAAAGGAGAATATGATGGCATTAGATGGAACAAAAACATACGAAAATCTGAAAGCGGCATTTGCCGGTGAATCTCAGGCCAATCGTCGTTATTTATATTTCGCACGGCAAGCCGATATTGAAGGATATCCGGAAGCTGCAGGCGTTTTCAAAAATACGGCTGACGGTGAAACAGGGCATGCATTCGGACATTTAGAATTCTTAGCCGAAGTTGGTGATCCTGCCACAGGAAAACCAATTGGTTCTACGGATATAAATTTGGAAGCAGCTGTGGCTGGTGAAACCTATGAGTATACAGAAATGTACCCTGGTTTTGCTGCAACAGCACGTGAAGAAGGCCATGATGAAATTGCCGAATGGTTTGAAACACTGGCTCGAGCTGAAAAATCCCACGCGGGTAAATTTCAGCAAACACTCGATACCTTATAAAACACCTGAATGGAAATCGGGCTCTTATTTTTGAGCCCGATTTCTAACCCAACATTTTCCATGCCCGGGGTAAAATAAATTGCTCAATCATTCCGATACCCAACATACAGTTTATGATATTGCCAATCCCATGTATTGGGATAAAGGTTCTCTGTATAAAGAAATGGATCGTATATATGACGTGTGTATTGGGTGCAGACTTTGTTTCAATTTATGTCCATCTTTCCCCGCCCTATTTGATTCGGTTGATCATGCTGGCGATCGAAAGCGTGAAGTTGCCATTGCAGAAGGACGGGTGGGAAAAGCAGTTGATCGCAGCGACTATTTAGATCTTCCAGAAGGTGAACATGCATCGGATGCGAGTATCGAAGTTGAGTTCAGGGGCGAAGTAACCGATTTAACGGAAGATGAACGTTGGGAAGTGGTTGACTTGTGTTACCAATGCAAATTATGTGATCCCGTCTGCCCATATACGCCGGGTAAGGATCATGAATTCCAACTGGATTTCCCCAAATTAATGACGCGGGCTCAAGCAATTCGGACGAAAGAAAGAGGTATTAAGTTTAATGATAGATTTTTAGCCAATATGGATTTCGCCGGAAAGATAGGTTCACTTTTTGGCCCCTTCATTAATTTTTTAAATAAAATTAAAATACTTCGAATTTTTATGGAAAAATTATTGGGACTCCACCGACACAGGATTCTGCCAAAATTTCAAACGAATACATTTTCAAAATGGTTTAAAACCCATGAGTCCAATATCCCGGACCCCATTGATAAAGTTGTTATTTTTGGAACATGTTTCACCAACGCCCATGATGTAGCATTGGGGAAGGCTGCTGTAGAAATATTAGAACATAATGGTGTTGAGTGTATTTATCCCGAGCAGCAATGTTGCGGCGCACCCTATTTAAGTCCCGGCGATTTTAAAGGCTTTGAAAAACAAGCCCGTCCCAATGTAGATGAATTAAGTCAATGGGTGAAGGATGGGTACAAAATAGTAGTTACGGGACCTCCCACCTGTAGTTTAACCTTGAAAAAGGAATATCCAGATTATTTAGAAATGAATGAAAAAATTCAGGCAATTTCTGAAAATACATTTGATATTTCTGAATACCTGATATATCTCCATAAACAAGAAAAGTTAGATACGAATTTCAAAAATGAAATCGGTACGGTCAATTACCATGTAAGTTGCCACCTTAAGGCACAGCAAATGGGATTTAAAGGGCGGGATGTTTTAAAATTGATCCAGAATACAAAAGTGAATCTGATTAACCGATGTTCAGGTATGGATGGGGGTTGGGGAATGAAAACCCAATTTTTTGAACCATCCATGAAGGTGGCAGAACAGTGCGTCAATGATATCAATAAGCGGGATGCGGACATAGTTTGTTCTGACTGCAGTCTGGCGAGTCATCAATTAAAACAAGCCAGTGATGGAGATGTGGCACCAAGCCATCCTATTTTAGAATTACATAAAGCATATGGCTTTAGTCAAAACACAGGAAAATAATGAAACATATTGTATTATCAGATTTAATGAATATAATCGAATATGAAAAAGTTCGAAATGATTATCGAAGTGAATTAATGGAATATAAAAAAAATCGCCGCATTTCTTTGGGACCCAATATTGCCATCACATTTGAAAATCGGAAAACAATGAAATTTCAAATTCAGGAAATGATGCGGGCAGAACGGATGGTGCATGATCATCAAATTCAGGAAGAGATTGATGTGTATAATTCCCTGCTCCCATTAGAAAATGGTCTTAGTGCGACCTTATTTATTGAAGTGACGGATGAAGCGCAAATTCGGCCGGTACTGAATCAGTTCATCGGAATGACGGAAGGCGAAAGGGTTTATTTTGAATTTGAGGATTATAAAGTCTGTGCTGAATTTGAAACTGGGAGAGAAGAATCGGATAAAATCAGTTCGGTTCATTATATTCAATTCAATTTTGATCCGTCAGCAAAGGCAGCTTTCTTAGAAAACCCTGAATTAGTCACGTTGTCTATTCACTATAATAATTACATCTATTCTGAAAAAATAAATGGAAGCATTCATCAATCATGGTCAGAAGATTTAATATCTTCATAATATTTAAATATTGATATAAAAAAGCCCCTTTGATTATTCAGCGGGGCTTTTTTTATGACCATTCAATCCATAAATTCGCCCCCGCTTTTTAATTCCAAAATATAAAGATGCCTCAAACAACACAAAAACTCATCCTTAAACTCCTGGATCACCCCAAATACACATTATCATTTTTGGCGGCGGTGACTATCATTCTTGGCAGTTATCTTCCTGGATTGAAAATGGATTTTACCATCGAACAGTTGTTTAGCCAGGACGATCCTGTAATTGAAAGGTTTATGACGTTTCGTGAAGAGTTCGCCGGAGTGGATAATATTGTATTTCTCATCTATGAATCTGATAACCCCTTCTCCCATACAAACTTAGTGAAAAATAGACAAATGGTTGAAAACCTGGCGGAAATCGAAGGGGTAGAATCCGTTAAGAGCCTGACCAATATTGAATTGTTTACGGAAGGCGGCGATTATCTCCTTCAGCCGGTATATGATGAAATTCCAATATCCGAGGATTCATTAAGGGCTGCGAAGAATCGAATCATGTCATCCGAATTGATAAAAAATTATATGATTTCAGACGATGGAGAAGTAACAGCCATTCTGGTAGAGATTGATCAGGATTACAACGAGCATAAAGGAAGGGAACGGATTCTATCGGAAATTGATCAGGTTCAAACAGGGGTGGATTGGGATTGGCATCAGGCAGGATTGCCTGTCATCCGTACACGATATGTGCAATACATGATAGCCGATAATATAAAATTTTTACTCCCGGTTACCATGATGTTGATTATTTTTCTTTCGGTTCTTTTTCGAACGCTTGTTGGACTGGTGCTGCCATTAATGGTGGTGAGTCTCACCATAATCTGGACATTGGGATTCATGGTGGCTTCGGGCGTCACCATCAATATTATTTCTTATATGATTCCCACATTGCTTATGATTATTGGCGTGAGTGATTCGGTCCATTTTCTTGTAAAATATTTTCATACGCTCAAAGAAGTTGGTCACCAAAAAAAAGCATTATTTCAGACAGTTAAAAAAATAGGAACGGCAATTTTTCTCACGAGTATCACCACGGGAATTGGTTTTGGCGCCCTGTCTTTTGTTAATATTAAAATTGTGAAAGAATTTGGAATTTATACAGCAGCTGGTGTCTTTTTTGCTTTCATCATTACAGTACTTTTTATCCCATCCATGCTCATGATTATCAAGCGTACACCTGAATCAAAACTGGATGCTTATTCCCGAGGATTCAGAATGCGGATCATCAATCGCATTATTATTTTTGTCAGAGCATACCCAAAGCATATCATTACGGTGGGACTTCTAATTTCTCTCATTGGAATATTTGGTGCGGTCCAAATGAATCCCCATTCAAAACTGTTAGAAGATTTGCGCCCGGGGAACACACTGCTAGATGATATGCATGTGGCGGAAGAACGGATGGGCGCCGTGCTTCCGGTAGAAATAATTATAGAAGTGGATGAGGATGGCCCATTTGAGGATATTCAGGATGTGGCGGTCCTTACCTTTTTGGATCAATTATCTCGTTATGTTTCAGATATTCCAGAAGTGGGGAAAGTGGTATCTGTTTCGGATTATATGAAAGAAATCCATCGTGCCATGAATGAGGGCGATCCGGCCTATTATAAAATTCCTGAATCCCGGGAAATGATTGCCCAGTATATGCTGCTGTATGAAAGTGAATTTGAATCGCTCATGAATATTGATTATACCAAGTTGCGAATAGCAGTCCAGATAAAGGATATTGATTCCCGCCGAAGTACGGAAATGGAAAATGAAATCAATAATTATATTTTATCAATCGTACCAAAAGGACTCACGGTTGAAGTCACGGGGACAGCATTTCTCGCCTTACGAACGAATAATTATTTGGTACAGAATTTAGCCGGCAGTTTTCTGATTGCTTTCGGTGTGATTACTATTTTGATGGCATTCCTTTTTCGGTCGGTTAAAATGGCCTTGATTTCTGTATTGCCCAATATTATCCCCATGATGATCATGGCTGCCGTGTTGGGTTTTTTCCAAATTCCATTACGCCCAAGCACGGCCATGACATTTGCCATTGCCTTTGGTATTGCCGTAGATGATACGCTCCATTATCTCACGCGCTATCGAATGGAACTGGCGGAAGCTGACCGTCATTATCGACAGGCCAACGATGCAACCCTCAAGGGAACAGGTATCGCCATGATGTCTACCACTACCATTTTGGTATCGGGATTTTTTGTCCTTACCTTATCAGAATTCACACCCACCATTCAGTTTGGCACCTTATCTGCCATAACTATTTTATCCGCTTTGGTGGCCGATCTTACATTTCTCCCAGCCCTATTGAGTCTCGTGAAACCGAAAATTCGCGGAGGAAAAGGCTAAAATTATTTTCTCTGTTCCCTTGTCTTAAAACCCCAGTAATTTCTCAGTTAATTAACCAGGAAATCTTTATGCGGTCCATCTTATTAATCATTGTTCTTATTGGCACACTTCCCGCCCAGGAATCGGACTATTTTCAGCAATATGTGGATTATGATATTCAGGTCACATTGGATGATACCAATCATACCATTATGGCCTATGAAAAAATGGTGTATCAAAATAATTCTCCTGATACATTGAATTTTATTTGGTTTCATATTTGGCCAAATGCCTATAAAAATGATTCAACCGCATTTGCGAAACAAGCGGGAGAGAATTCCCGTTTCAGCCGTTCCGATTCCACACAGCGGGGATTTATAGATAGTCTAGATTTTTCCATCGATGGTCAAAAAGCGGATTGGGAAATACATCCGGAATGGATTGATGTGATTAAATTGAAATTGCATTCCCCTTTGTATCCTAAAGAATCCATCCGTATTGAAACGCCATTTTTTGTTAAAATTCCCCAAGTATTTTCCAGATTGGGTCATACGGGAAAACATTATGAAATGACCCAATGGTATCCAAAACCAGCGGTATATGATCGAAAGGGATGGCATCCCATGCCATATTTGAATCAGGGCGAGTTTTATTCAGAATATGGTTCATTTGATGTAAAGATTACATTGCCGAAGGATTACCGTATCATGGCTACAGGGGACTTGGTGGATGGGGAAGAAGAATATGCTTGGCTTGATTCTCTCACCGTGGTGGCAGATTCAATTCACAGTCTACCAGAAAAAGATTTTAAAAAGTGGGTGAAGTCCCAAAAGAAAATATCAGATTCAGATACCACAAGCAGTGAAATGAAAACACTCCATTTTCACCAGCACCATGTTCATGATTTTGCCTGGTTTGCAGATAAAAAATGGCTGGTTCAAAAGGGAAAACTAAACTTAGCAGATTCCACACGCAAAGTAACGCTGTGGTCTTTTTATCTCCCTAAAAATGCAAAACTTTGGGAAAATTCAATCGAATATCTTCATGACTCCGGATATTGGTACAGCCGCTATTATGGGGACTACCCCTATAATCACATTACGGCGGTGGATGGAGATTTATCTGCCGGCGGTGGTATGGAATATCCAAACATTACGGTTATTTCAAAAATGCCGGGAAAACAAATGCTGGAAATGGTCATCATGCATGAGGTTGGCCATAACTGGTTTTACGGTATCCTCGGGAGTAATGAGCGATACCATACATGGATGGATGAGGGTCTAAATCAGTATACCAATATTCGGTATTGGCAGGATAAATATTCAGCGCAAAATGGACGATTTATCATTCAAGATTTTGTTCAAAATAAAATGGGAATTGGTAAAAACCTTAAAGAAAGTTGGACGCAATATTTAGGTTATAGCTTCAGCGCAAAAAGCCCCAAGGCCCAACCATTAAATTTAAAAGCTGACGAGTATAAAGATGGAAACTATGGACAGAATTATTCAAAAACGGCTGTATTTACCCGATTTCTTCAACACTATCTCGGTGAAGATAAAATGGATGAAATCATGCGGGATTATTATGAAACATGGAAATTCAAACATCCCTACCCTGAAGATATTCGAACCGTATTCGAAAAGCATACGGATAAAGATTTAAGCTGGTATTTTGAAGGTGTTATTGAAACGACGGATTATATAGATTATTCTATTCGGAAAAAAAGGAATCAATTCACTGTCACAAACAATGGAAGCTTGAAAATACCCGTAGAAGTTGTTTTATATGGGAATAATCATGAAGAATTGGAGCGGCGATGGTTAGAAGGTTTCGAATGGCGTACCGTGATCAAAGCACCGGCGAATGCCTGGTATGCGATTATTGATCCGGATGAACATATGCCCGATGTAAATCGATCCAATAACGCTACCCGGGCAGAAACCCATTTTCATTTTGTCTGGGATCAGCCCACTTATTATGATCGGGATATCAATTTGCTCCCATGGTTTAATTATAATTATTACAACGGGTGGTCACCGGGGCTCATGATGTATAAGGGGGGCACACCGGGATATAATTCCACCACCGTATTTCAGCCTATGCTGGATTTAAAAAATGAAACCGTGGTTGGCAATATATCTTATATAAAAAAGTTAGATCCCAATGCCAGGTTCAATAAAGCAAATTTAGTTTTTAGAGGGTCCCAAATGGGAGGAAGATCTTTAGGCGCCTTTATTTATTCCGGATCGTTTGGAGATAGTGAATCTGGAGGATCTATGAATACGGGCATTCAATATGCCTATTTGGATTCAGTCGCCTTTGATACCACCCTTTATACGTTTGGTGGTCATCCCGTTGTTGAACTCGGGATTCGTCAGGGGTGGAGGCCTAAAGGGGAGAAATATTCCTTGAGCACCCATACGGAAATCAAATTTGGGAATGGATTTTCTACCGCCAGTTTTGAAACGAAAATAAAACTGAATTTTACAAAAAAATTGGGTGTTGATATCCGATTATGGACCGGTAGTTTTCTCAATAATAAAAAGGTGCCAAACCATTTTCGTTCCTATTTAAGTGGTGGTGTAGATCCCACATTTTCATCATACATTCTCGACCGAACGGGTCGGTCCCAAATGGCCATCATTCAAAATCAATACCTCCAGCAGGGCCCGGGGTTACGCGGTGTTGTGACTGACGAAAATGGCAGCCCCTTGGCGTCTACAGGATTTACATGGGGCGTGAATGTTGACCCCAGTTTTCCAGTCTATCTTGATATGGCTGGCGGGGATGATTTTACAGATATTTTTACGGCGGCCGGATTGAAGTTTGGCCCCATCATTTTGCCTTTATATCAAAGCTGGGAGACGGAAGGCAAAACAGCAGAAGATTGGCATTGGGTGAAAGAGCGAATGCGATTTACCTTTAATTTTAATTTGGGACAATTGACCCAAATTTCATTTTAATGGGTTTCACTGGGGTGAAATACGCATTAAATTCTTACTCCAATTAGCGCCACATTATTAATGTTTGAGGTAAGAATAAATGATGAAATGGACTAAAGAAAAGTTCGTAGAAGATTTGCGGAATAATTGTTCACGTGAGATTGCAAAAATCGGTGAACAGATTATTGAATTTTCTGAGAAAAATGCCACTGAAATGTCCTGGGGACGGGGGGATGACCATGGCACATTCACCTTTCGCTGTAATTCTGATTTTGGAATGCTGCCCCTATTCCATATGAAATCCAATGGTCAACTTAACCTACAGATTAATTTTCTAAGGGAAAAAGAATTGCCCAAAATGGTCATGCGGGATATGCTGGTGAAATTAGAGGCTAATTTTCTTCGGGATTATGATGCTGAATCCTATCCGGTGGACTCCTATGAAGAAATGGAATTCATGTTTCACACGCATACACAGGTGGACAAGTTTATCAGTACCATTGAAGGGTGTGTGTATCGTCTAAAGCAATAATATGAATGCTGAATTATATTTTATTGGAGCCCTGTTGGCATTTGCCGGTGGGGCTTTTTCTTTTTATTTCTATGCTGTTTCTAATCATCGGATGCTTTACAGCCAATGGTGGGTTCCTAGGGTTTGTCAACTGGATCTGACTGAATGTGTTTCAATCATTAAAACAAAATATGGAGAGATTTTCGGAATTCAAAATGCCTTATCTGGAACCATATTTTTAATTGCTTATGGGTTTGCGCTTATGGGAGTTTCCATGCGTTTGATTCCTGAATTCGTACCATTTGTTATGGGTGCGTTCACCATTATTATTGGTTTATATCTTATATATGGATTATTTAAACTCAAAACCGTTTGCCCGATTTGCATCACCGTCCATTTTTTGAATGTCGTTATTTTTTCGCTTCAACTCATTTAAAGGATCCAACTAATGCAAGAGGGTTATAATCATTTCAGTTCGATAAAACGAATGTTTAGATAAATTCTAATATGGGTGCATCACTTTATCTTCTCATTATAATCATTTTCATTTTTGTTGGTGTGGCTGTTTTGATTGCCAGATCCAACCGAGCGGAGGATACATATGATGATCTTGAAACGAACGCATGGGATTGTCCCGAATGTGGGTTTCACGTTCAGGCCGGAGACACCTGTATTTATTGTGGTGAAGAAAAACCAAGATTGTAATTGTATTTTTCAAAATTAGTATTCCATGTAATTAGCGCTAATAATTATCATGGAATTTAAAAATCAACAGACCCTTTCTCCTTTAACTCGATTTTTAATGAAAGTGAGCGCCATCTATATTATATGGTATTTGATTTATGATTATTATTTACTTCCCGATGGACGACTTGATGCATTCCTCAGTCTTTCCGGTGTGAATCTCGCAGGCGGTATTTTGAATATATTTGGCTGGGATATTTATTCCGAGGCACGCGTTTTAGCCATCACTGGTACCAATGGTGTTGAAATTCAGAATGGCTGTAATGGTCTGGAATTGATTGGGTTATATATGGGTTTCATTATCGCATTCCCCGGGGGACCTATTCAAAAAAGGTTGATCTTTTTAGCCGGTGGGATTCTTCTGCTTTTCGTTGCCAATGTATTTCGCATAATGATATTTGCCCTATCCATTTATTATGTCCCGACTTTTTGGGAACAAGTGCACACCTATAGTTCATACTTTATCTTTTATCCCATCGTTCTCACACTTTGGTATATATGGACTACCTTTAGTGATGAAGATTTATTGCTGACCCCGGCTGCCTCATGAATAACCAATATTTCCCCAATCCTTTTAAGTCTTCCCTTCATGGGGAAGATTTAGATGGTGTCAGTAATAATGGGAGGGATTACTTGCTTATCCGATAGAAAACTGGGTTCAGAAAAAATAATCTTTATAATAAATCATTGGGTTTTATCGATGAATAATCCTGCTTTTACCATTGCCTTATCCTTGGCAATTGGCATGATAGCTCAGTCAGCTGCACGCCATTACGTTTAATGGTTAAATGAAACTTAGACCATTCAAACGCTTGATCCTTTGTCTTTTGGGAATATCCGTTATTTATATCGGAGCCATTCGACCTCTCCAATCAATAATGATTAATCATTGGGTGGTACCATACTTCGAGAATAGAATTCCAATAGATAGTGACATTTCCATTGACGGTGTGTCGGAAGATCAGTTTGATTTGGTTACGCCATTTCAATCCGTGAAGATTGAATTGCCATTCAATGGCTGGTACTGGCTGACCCTGGGGCTATTCATAACGGCGGGGAATAAACAGTGGATAAAATGGATGACCCTTTATCATTTGGCCCTTTTTTTGATACTGTTTTTAGGTGCCCATTTAATTATAGCCGGTCTGGATTGGTTCTCCATTTTATTTAATGTTCATGAGCATATATATAAGGTGTTATTTTTAATTGTGTCTTTAATGGGTTTGAAACCTGTTTTTATGAATCACAAAATTGATGGTTAACATATGAAACGATTTCCCATCTATGAACCTATGACTGTTTTTACTGATATATTAATTCTGATTATTGGCGTGTGGTTTGCTCGTGAAATCGACATGTGGTATCATGTGCGACTTATGGAAGTCCATTGGCATTTTGGCAAGTATTTTTATATACTTGCTTTTACCGCATTGGCCGGTGCCGTTTATCATACCATTCTTCCGGAGCATGAAATTGTCCGGGATTTTATTTGGAAACTGACCATGTTAGGCATGGGTTTTTCTGTATATACCATGCTCATGGGTACGCTCTATTATATCCTGCCATTTGATACGGTGCAAATGCTGAAGTTGGGTGTGACGGCCATCATTTTTGGATTTACCATTTGGATTTATTTTGATTCTGATTTTATGAATGCAATCAAATTATATTTGCCCAGTGCGCTGTTTATTATTGCTGTTATGCTGTATGGATGGCTGGGAAAAGGGGATACGGGTGCCCTATGGATAATGTGCGGTTTTTTAATCACATTATGCGGCGCTTTTTTTCTTGTCACAAAGTTTGGCTTTCATCAGCACTTTAACCATAATGACATTTTTCATATTATTCAGATAATTGGGATGGTTTTTATTTATCGGGGCACCATGCTGATTACCAATTATGGATATAAATAATCCCGTAAAACCACTCTTTGGAATAATAATTAAAGCCTAAATTGGCGCTCAATTTTTCAAGGAAATATAGTGGATATCCAACTTAAAGAAACCAGTAGTTATGCACGTGAAGCGAACATTGACCTTTCGTGGGAGGAAATTGCAGCGGATTTTGAACAGGCAATCAAGCAATTTTCTAAACGGGTAAAGCTGCCCGGATTTCGTCCGGGAAAAGTACCGCGGAAGGTTTTAATGAAACAGTTTCAACCTGCCATCGAAGCGGACTTTGTAGAAAATTCCGTCAATACGTATTATCTAAAAGCACTTCAAGAAAAAGAAATTATCCCCATCAATATGGGGAGCGTAAGTGATGTGCATTTTCACCATGGGGAACATTTTAAATTTAAAGTGGCATTTGAGATTGAACCTGACGTCACAATTCCTAGAATGAAGAGAAAAAGCCTCAAAGTTGAAAAAACAAATTATATAACCGATGATGAGGATATTGATATGGCCATTGATGAAATGCGCCATGGTCATGCAGAAGTTCAAACGGTTGAAGACGGGGCGCAACTGGATGACTATGTCATTTGCGATCTTCAGGAAATTGATATTTCCGGCGTTCCCATTATTGGGAAAAAATTAGAAACACGCTATATTAAACTGGGGCAAATTCCATTCGATGGAGATAACCAGAAAAAACTGGAAGGCATAAAACCAGGTGAAAAAACCCAAGTGTCTGTTCCCATGGATGAAAAAGGGTCAACCAGTACTTTTGAATTATCAGTCCAAAATGTGGAACGTCAAATATTACCGGAAGTGGATGAAGACTTTATTAAAATGGCCGATCCTGAAGCAGAAAATGTGGCAGATTATCGGGAACGCATCAAGGATCGATTGGGTAAAGCCTATGATCAGCGGTCAGAAAAAGCGTCTGATGAGCAATTAACCGATGCCATGATAAACCACGTGAATCCGGAATTTCCACCCTCCATGGCGGAATCATACTTGGGCCATATGGTGGAAGATGTCATGAAAAATAACCCTGCAGCAACGGATAAAGAAAAAATAAAAGAAATATATCAACCGGTGGCGGAACGCAATTTAAAATGGTACCTGATTCGGAATACGATTATAAAAAATGAGAAATATGAAATTACCAAAGAAGATGTTCAGGCAGATATTGATCAACGAAAAGAAGCGAATCCGAAGGAAGCCAAGGAATTGGAAAAATATTTTAAAAAACCCAGTAACCGCAGCCGTTTGGAAGATGATTTGATGGAAAAGAAAGTCTTGGCTTATTTAAAAAACTTTACGAAAATCAAAGAGGTCAAAGTGAACACAAAAGACCTCCGTAAACAATCTGAAGGGAATGTACAGTCATGAAACATGAAGACCCAATAAATCAATTAATTCCAATGGTGGTGGAACAGACAGGGCGTTTTGAACGGGCCTATGATATCTATTCGCGCCTGCTGAAAGAACGGATTGTATTCTTAAGCACCCCAATTGATGATACAGTAGCATCCGTCATTATTGCCCAACTTTTATTTCTTGAGGCAGAAAGCAGTGAAAAGGATATTTACCTTTACATCAATTCCCCAGGAGGCATAATCACTTCCGGAATGGGAATATATGATACTATGAATTATATTAAACCGGATGTGGCAACCATATGTATGGGGCAGGCCGCCAGTATGGGTGCTTTTCTTTTAGCCGGTGGGAAAAAAGGAAAACGATCCGCATTACCCAATGCCCGGATAATGATTCATCAACCACTGGGCGGTGCAGAAGGGCAGGCGTCCGATATTAAAATTCAGGCAGATGAGATACTGCGCTTAAAAAATGCACTCAATAAAATTTTAGCCAAAAATACAAAACAGACCCTTAAAAAAATTGAAAACGATACGGATCGAAATTTCTTCATGAGCACAAAAGAAGCCAAAGATTACGGCATCATTGACACCATTCTTTCGGGACGGAAATAACCGATAAATTGAAGATTCCAACGCCATTAGATCCAAAAGCCGGGGAACCAGAATCCACCGAGCCCAGACTACATCGACCGTCTGAAATTAAAGCGTATCTTGATAAATATGTTATTGGTCAAGAAAGTGCAAAACGGGCGGTGGCGGTGGCGGTGTATAATCATTATAAACGAATTCTCTCTGACCATGCAGATGATGATGTTGAATTAGATAAAAGTAATATTCTGATTATTGGCCCCACGGGAACAGGAAAAACATTAATTGCAGATACGCTGGCCAGATTTTTAGCTGTTCCGTTTGCTATCGCTGATGCCACCACCTTAACCGAAGCTGGATATGTGGGGGAAGATGTTGAAAATATTCTGGTGCGATTACTTCAAATTGCCAACTATGATATTTATAAAGCCCAGGCTGGTATTGTTTATATAGATGAAATTGATAAAGTGGGGCGAAAAAGTTCAAGTGCCTCCATTACGCGGGATGTCTCCGGGGAGGGGGTACAGCAGTCCCTGCTGAAAATATTGGAAGGAACGGTGGCACATATTCCACCCAAGGGAGGACGGAAACATCCAGAACAAAGTCTCATATCTATTGATACCAAAAATATTTTATTTATTTGCGGCGGTTCCTTTGACGGCTTACCAGAGATTATTGGCCGACGCGTTAATACGGCTGAAATCGGTTTTACTAAGAGATTGGCAAAAACGGAGAAGGCAGACGAAATATTGAAAGAAGTTGTTCCAGAAGATTTAGTGAAATTTGGATTCATTCCAGAACTGATTGGACGTCTGCCAATTGTGACCACACTCAATCATTTGGATGAAGCAGATTTAATGCGCGTATTGCTTGAGCCAAAAAATTCATTGGTGAAGCAGTATAAAAAATTATTTCGGATGGAGGGTGTTGAACTTTTATTCCGGGAGGAAGCACTGCAGGAAATAATCAAATTGGCAATCAAACGAAATTCTGGTGCACGGGCATTACGTTCTGTAATGGAATCTTCTATGCTTGATTTAATGTTTCATCTTCCTGAATATTCAGAAGATCGTGTCACAAAAATCACCATTACAAAAGAATTTGTCCTTCGAGGTAAAAAGCCACTCATGCGTCGCAGCCGCCGTTCGGCATAGTTTTTCCTTTTCTTCTTTTTAAATTCTTTAGAATATTTTTTAATTTCTGTATCAGGTTTTTCAAAGGATTCTTTTATATTTAAGTGCGGTTCCGAGGCATGAAAAACAAATTATACTCCAAATATTGTATCATTGTTGCAACACTCAGTATTTCCTGGGCACAACAACAGTATATTAGTCCCGAGGATATTAAAACGGAATGGGGTAATTATACCACTTTTCAAAAACAGGAGTTGGTCAATTTTGCCACCTTTTTATATGATGAGGGATTTTATGAACGAGCCTTACTAAGCTATTTCCAATTTTTATATAAATATCCTAAAGATGAATTGGAAATGGCTGCCTATTTCCAGATTGCAAAATGTTATGAATCATTGGAAAACTGGGGATTAGCCCAGAATTATTACAATCGCATTTTGGAAGAAAGTCCGCCAGGGACCCTTGCGGCAAATACGGCGCAATATCAGCTCTATTATATAATGTTAACCAAAGAAAAATATGGTGCCATTATTGATAGCACGAAGAATACTAAAGATCCCTATGAATTAGTCTTTCGTGCCTATGCTCATTTTGAGTTATTGGAATGGAAGGAGTCACGCCAGGCGTTTAAAGCCGCCGAAGCGTTATTTGATCACGCCCATTATTCAAAACAAATCCGACCTTGGTATAAAGCAATCAAAACGGCAGAAAATGCACCGTTAAAAGAAAAGACACCGGCATTGCTTTCCTCACTTGCACCGGGTGGCGGATTTGTTTATTTAAAACAGACTGAAAATGCTATTGGTGCAATGGGAGCTTCGTTTTTGTTATACGCGGCAATGTTGACCATGCCTTCTATCGTCCAAAAAGGAGGGTTATCTGTCATGGATAACCGCCAGGAGATGGTTCCTGTTTCAGGAGATTTGGTCACTAAAAATGGATTCTTTCAGTCATCGTTAGGTTACCAAATCCCGAACAAAATACCATTGGAATCTAAAAGGGGTGCGGTTTTTATTCCTCCGGTGATGATAGCAATCGGGCTTTATGCCGGGAGTATGTGGAAAGCAATCCATGATATTGATGAATCTAATCGCAAGTTAGTGAGGCGGTTTGCTGGACGTGTAACGACCAAATTACTGATTGAAAGATTCATGGATTACA
>Ga0302133_10001253_pt1 | contig 15841 bp, 17 predicted proteins | sample CB9_331_MG_FD_203121 | JGI IMG/M metagenome (GOLD analysis project Ga0302133, IMG submission 203121) | Marine microbial communities from Western Arctic Ocean, Canada - CB9_33.1 | ecosystem: Environmental > Aquatic > Marine > Oceanic | place: Canada: Western Arctic Ocean | collected 2017-09-19 | reverse complement strand
GGTGACCCATTAAATCAAAATATTTATTCACTACCCAACTCAAACATTGAGGGCGGTTATGGGTTATTCTCCTCAACTTACGCCACTTATTTCTTAGTATACCTTAAACCGGAAGAAAAATGAAAAAACTATTTTTGGTATTAATAATTTTTGCAGGATGCGAAAAAGAATCCAACTCAAATCCAAAAGGATTGAAAACGGAAAATGTGATATTAATTACTCTGGATGGCGTTCGTTGGGAAGAGGTTTTTCTAGGTGCAGATAGTCGAATTATAATGAATAATATCAAAGATGAAAAAATTCGAGAAGAGACACTAAAAGCGTATTGGTTCGAGGATGAAAAAGAACGAAGAAATAATCTTATGCCGTTTTTATGGAATACTATAGCATCAAAGGGGCAGATTTACGGGAATAAGACTAAGGGAAGCGTCATGCATTTGACTAATCCTTACTTTTTTTCCTACCCCGGATATAACGAATTACTAGTGGGATTTAATGATGATAGTGTAAACAGCAATGATAAAGTATTGAACCCAAACATTAATGTGCTTGAATTCATGAATGAAAAGGATGGATTTAAAGACCGAGTGGCTGCTTTCGCATCATGGGATGTATTTGATTGGATAATAAATAATGAAAGAAATGATTTTACTATAAACTCTGGTGCTTTTCCACTAAAAGACACTCTACTTACTAACAAACAGCGGTGGCTGAATAAATTTGTTTCTGATCTTCCATATGAAGGATATGGGACTAGTGTTCGATGGGATGCCTTAACACATGAATATGCATTTGAATATTTAAAATTAAATAAACCTCGATTTCTTTATATTGCTTATGATGAATCAGATGAATTCGCTCATCAAAAAAAGTATAGTCAATATCTATCAATAATTAATCGTCTAGATAAATATATTTCATCTATATGGACATGGGTGCAGTCTCATAATATGTATCGTAATAAAACCACTTTAATTGTTACTACCGACCATGGACGCGGGAATTACATTGATGGCAAATGGGGGTCCCACGGAACAAGTGTACCGGAAGCGGAATTTGTGTGGTCTGCCATTATCGGTCCTGATACACCGGGGTTAGGAGAAATGACAAATACGGAAACAATTACTACAAGCCAAATTGCAGCAACCATCACCCATTTATTGGGATATGATTACCAAAGCAACCGTCCTGTGGGCTCAGTGATAAGGGTAATGATTAAATAATTTTATGGTATACCGACACCGTGTACCCACACCAACTGTCCACCTAAATAGGCGGTAAAAGAAACAGCACAAACCAGTAAGGATAGAAATGCAAGGGCCAATATATCCACACGGCGATCTTCCATATTTTTAAAAAATAGGGTTATCCATATAATGAAAAGTGTGATGGATCCCCAAACTACGATATTTCCCATAAACTCATGGCGGTTCATGATTTCAATAATTTCAGTCGAATAACCTATTTGACCAGCGCGAATCATTTCCCGTTCCCCAGCAATAGATGCGATAATAGAAATGACGGCAGACATGCCTAATAACCACAAGCCGATAATTCGGGACATCCAGTGCGGCCGCCATAATTGAATCCCATGGAGAATAAGTGCCCCATATAAAAGGGCTATTGGAAAGTGTACAAGGGTTGGATGAAGGGGAGTGTTCATTATTTTAAATTATAACAAAAACCCTATCTTTCGATAGGGTCTTTTAAAGTAGCCCGTAGGAGAATCGAACTCCTGTTGCCAGGATGAAAACCTGGAGTCCTAACCACTAGACGAACGGGCCAAAATATTGAGAAATGACCTAAGGGCGGTGGCGAAATTATAAGATGAGGTGGTTTATCACCAAATCAAATTCTATTCATTTTCAGATGTATCTAAAATATCCAACAATTCACCCCGTTCGTGGAGCTCCATGGCAATATCAGCGCCACCCACAAGTTTTCCTTTAACGAATAATTGGGGTATGGTTGGCCACCCGGAATGTTCAGATAGTTTAACGCGAATGATGGGGTCATCAAGAATGTTTACATCCTTAAAATCTACGCCGTAATGATTGAGTATCTGAACCACCTGATTTGAGAAACCGCACATGGGCATATCCTTTGTTCCCTTCATAAAGAGGATAATTGAATTGTCAGAAATGTCTGATTTTATTTTTTCGATTAATTCCATTGTTGATTCCTATGAATTATGTTGTGCCCATTGCGTGGACGAATACGTGTTAAGTTGAAGCGCGTGAATTTCTTTCGTTAAATGATCTCCCACTGCTTTGTAAACAGTTTGGTGCTGCTCAACCAGCGAGAGCCCTTCAAAACTATCGCTTATCACAATGGCACTAAAGTGATCTTTCGTTCCGGTCGTATCTACGACTTCTACTTGAGATTCAGGTATGCCTGTTTCAATTAATTTCTTTACTACATCTGGTTCCATCAATCGCCTTCAAATTTAGGGGCATAAATTACAACGGGAATTAACAAAATTTTGTAATAATCATTATCGTAATTCAGCAATTATTCTCAACTTCCGACCTAATAATTGAGGAATAAATGAAATTATATTCATGGAATATAAACGGCATCCGTGCCGCAGAGAAAAAAGGATTTTTAGATTGGCTAGATGAAACCCAGCCTGAAATTGTTTGCCTTCAGGAAACAAAAGCGCGAGTGGATCAACTGGGGACATCCCTCATTGAAGACCATGGCTATCATACCTATTGGCATTCAGCGGAGAAAGCTGGTTATAGTGGCGTGGCGACATTTTGTAGGGATAAGCCCCACGATGTTCAGGAAGGATTGGGCATAGACCGATTTGATGCAGAAGGGCGGGTTTTGATTACAGAGCACGATGACTTTTTACTTTATAATATTTATTTTCCCAATGGGCAAAAAGATGAAAATCGATTGCAGTATAAGTTGGATTTTTATGATGAATTATTACCAATCATAAATGAAAATGTGGATAATGGAACCAATGTTATTGTTACGGGAGATTGGAATACAGCCCATCATCCCATTGATTTAGCTCGACCAAAGAATAATTTAAAAACATCCGGATTTATGCCAATCGAAAGGGAGCGTCTGGATACCTATGAATCCCATGGGTGGGTCGATACATTTCGGCATTTCCATCCGGAACCGGATCGTTACTCCTGGTGGTCATATCGGTTTGGTGTACGGGATCGAAATGTAGGCTGGCGCATTGATTATTTTTTCGTGAATGAAGGGTTCGTAGATCAACTGGAAGATGCGGATATTCATGACGAGATTATGGGTTCGGACCATTGTCCTGTTTCAATCTCAATAAAAGGAGAAGGTATCTAATGGAAAAAGCAGATATTGTAAAAGACTGGATTAAACGATATACGGGCACATCAGCAGATGAATTTGGAGAATGGATTCTTCTAACTAATTTTCAGAATTACGTGGAGAAATTCGCAGAAAAGTATGGTGTAGCAGTGAATGGGAAGGGTGGTCCCATGACATCCGCCACCAATAGCAATGGCGTGAGTATAATCAATTTTGGTATTGGCAGCGCCAATGCAGCCACGGTCATGGACCTCCTATCCAGCGTGAAACCTAAGGGTGTTTTATTTTTAGGAAAGTGTGGTGGTTTGAAACATACAACAGAAATTGGCCATTTCATTTTGCCCAGTGCAGCCATCCGTGGCGAGGGGACTGGCGATGACTATTTCCCTAAAGAAGTACCTGCAATGCCTTCTTTTAAAATTCACAAACATATTTCAGAATTATTGGTACATCAAAAATTGGAATATCGAACGGGTGTCGTATATACCACCAATCGACGGGTTTGGGAACATGATGATGAATTCAAAAAATACTTAAAAAAAATACGAGTCCTCGGTATTGATATGGAAACGGCAACATTATTTCTCGTCGGGTTCGCAAATGGTATTGACCGAGGTGCCCTTTTGCTTGTTTCCGATGTTCCTATGACGCCCGAAGGGATAAAAACAGAAGAATCAGATAAGGCAGTGACTAAAAAATGGGTGGATCTCCATTTGGAAATTGGGATGAATGCCATGGCGAGTATTGGTAAAGAGGGGGAACAGATAAAACATTTTATGTATTAGGAAGTGTTAAAGTTGGGATGTCTTCTGGTGTTCACGTGAATACCTTTTATACTTTAACACTGAAACACATTTATTCAATCATCAAATCCACTGCAATGCCATCGGCAAATGCATACCCTGCGGATGTCAGTTTTATACGGTCATCTTCTATAACTAAATAACCGCCCCACTTTGAATGATTGTCAATGATTGATTGATTGACTGCCTCCCTGAATAATTCTGGGATTTGATTTAGGTTTACCCCATTATTAATACGAAGCCCAAAACCGATCATTTCGTTCGTTCTATCTTTATCTGATAATTCATAATGATCCTGGTGCGGCGATTTGCCATCACCCAAATTTTTAATATACCCATCTAAATTTCGAATATTTGAAAATCGAATTTTTCCATCAAATCCATGGGCCGATGGGCCAAATGCCAAATAAGGATCAATTTCCCAATAATGGAGGTTGTGCCTGCATTCATTCTCTGGTTTTGACCAATTGGATATCTCATATTGTTCATAACCATTTTTTGCCATTATAGATTGCGTCCAAAGATAAAGATCAGCACTCTGGTCATCGCTGGGCATGGTAACCTTACCTCGATTCACATATTGATAAAGTTGGGTGCCTTCTTCAACAGTGAGTGAATAACAGGAGAGATGCTCAGGATTTAAGTCGATAATAGTTTGCAGATCTCGTTTCCAAATATCCATGGTTTGTCCGGGAATGTTAAAAATAAGGTCGCAATTGATATTATCAAACCCCGCTTTCCGTGCACCATCAAATGTCTTAAATACAGCTTCAGGTCCGTGAATCCGAGTTAAAAATTGGAGTAGATCCGGTTCTAAAGATTGCACCCCCATGGATAATCGGTTTACTCCTAAGTCATAAAATGCTTTTAATCGTTCTGCCGGTGCCTCTCCCGGATTAGCTTCCATGGTGAATTCTGTGACATTGGATAAATCAAATTTGCTTTCCAATGTTTGTATCAATTTTTCAATATGTTTTGGATCTGTTAAACTTGGTGTGCCGCCACCAATGAAAATAGTATCGATAGTCCAGTTGTTCGTATCCGTTTCGCATAATTCGATTTCTTTCAGAAGCGCATCAAAAAAGGACGGCATCTCGAAATCTTTGTCAGCGACAGAATAAAAGTCACAGTACATGCATTTAACCCTGCAAAATGGGGTGTGGATATATATGCCAGCCGTTAGCATTGGCGGTGAAATTTATTGAGCTAAACTATTAATGTCATCCCGAATCAGGATGAGAATGGCCGATTGAGGAACAATCAGATAATCTTCGTTTTCAATTTTTATTTCGATAGATGCTTTATTTAGAAATAAAGCCATATCTCCAATATCAGCCTGGGTGGGTATATATTTAACAGATCCACCGTCGCTCATTGACCAAGGCTCCTCCAGATTATCTTCCGGATTACCCATAGGAATCCCCGGACCTACTTCGACCACCACACCACTGTAGACTTCTTGTTTTTCAACTACGCTGGGCGGAAGGTATAAACCTGCTTTAGATTTCTTTTCACCTCTATCGGGGCGAATCAACACGCGATCGCCCACCACAAGTATTTGTTTATTTTTGCTATGCATAATAGAAATTAGGGTAATTCATACAGTTTGAGCAAGCAGGATGAAATGATTGAATTATGTAAGAAAAGGAACCGAAATTTATAGCATGAAAATAAAGATAGTTGAAACAACTGCAGAAAAGGAAGCGGTGCTCGATATTCGAAGGGCGGTTTTTATTCAGGAACAAAAAATACCTGAACCCATTGAAATTGATGCAAATGAAGAGAAAGCCATCTATGCATTGGCCACGATAGATGACCATCCAGTGGGTACATTTCGTTGGCGGAAAACGTTTAAAGGTATAAAATTAGAACGTCTTGCTGTTTTACAAGAGCACCGAAAACATGGAATTGGCGGTAAATTAACTAAGTTTGTAATTGATCAAATTAGCGATGAGGACAAAATTTATTTGAATGCGCAGGAGAATGTTATTCATTTTTATAGTCGCCAGGGGTTTCACTCAATTGGATCAATTTTTGAAGAGGCGGGAATTCGACATCAAGAAATGACCTTTATTAGAGAATCTATTGATAAATAAATAGGTAAAAGCAGTCGTTTTTAAGTCATAAATTTCCACTTATATTCTCTTTGATTTCAATCGATCAAAAACTAAAGAAATAAAAATATGTTCGGTTCAGTCTATAGGCGCATGGGGCAACTCTTGTTCCACTTTTGGCCCTATATCATCATATCATCAGTTTCAGCAATCGTTTTTGTATTGTTGAACAGTACTGCTATGTGGTTGGTGGCCTCCCTCATAAATAATATATTGTCCGATTTTGACAAGATTGTTCAATCCCAAATGGAATGGGCTGCAAAGCCGGCCTTGACCATGAATGAGAAATTAAAGTACTGGACGAATATTCTCATTCTTCGGGAAACACCGGCTGAATCGTTAAAGGTCTTATGCATCACTTTATTGGGTGTATTCTTTACAAAAAACATTTTTCTATATATAAAAAATATTCTGCTCAGAATCGTTGAATTAAAGTTGGTAAAAGAAATTCGGAACAGTCTATATATACATATTCAATCCTTGTCACTGGGTTATTTCAATAAAAAGCAAACCGGAACAATTAGTTCAATTGTCATGAATGATGTAGAACAATTACAAATAGCTCTTGGGGTGGTTTTCCAACGGTTATTTGTAGAGCCAGTCAATATCATTATCTTTGTGGCATTACTGTTTATAATCAGCTGGAAGCTGGCATTGATTGCCATTATTATCATTCCATTGGCAGGGATTTCTATCATTGGAATCGGTTGGAGTATTCGCAGAAAATCACGACGTACTCAAACCAAAATTGCTGAAATCATGCAGATTCTAACTGAGACATTATCTTCGATTCGAATTGTAAAAGCATTTGTGAATGAAAAAGAGGAGGTAAAAAAATTTACTGGCGAGAGTCAAAATTATTTTAATCTGTTATTACAAAGAGCTCGCTTAAACTTGATCTCTGGACCGGTGACAGAAAGTTTTGGTGTCATCATTGGGGTCGTACTGTTATGGTACGGTGGGATGGAAGTTTTATCCAATGAGGGTTTGAGTCCGGAAGATTTTATCCGCTTTATTGTTATTTTGTTTTCCATTTTGGGGCCCATCAAACAAATGAGTAATGTTAATATTAAAATTCAGATGGGGGCTGCTTCTGCGGAACGCATTTTTGGTTTATTAGATACACCTCCTGAAATCGTGGAAAAAGCGGATGCGGTGGACTTGGGTGAATTCCGGCAATCCATTGAATTTGATCGTGTCCATTTTGAATACAACGACGGCGACGAACGTGTATTGGATGAAGTGAGTTTTACCATCAATAAGGGTGAGGTTGTTGCCATGGTGGGGCCCAGTGGTTCTGGTAAATCCACCATTGCGGATCTAATCCCACGCTTTTACGATGTATCTAGAGGCACCATTCGGATCGATGGCCATGACATAAGGGAATCCACCTTAGCATCCATCCGTGGGAATATGGGTATTGTAACCCAAGAAGTCATTTTGTTTAACGATACCATCCGAAATAATATTGCTTATGGTCAGCCAAATGTAAGTGAGGAGGCCATTCGACAAGCCGCAGATGCAGCGAATGCTACAACATTTATTGAAGAAACGACTCATGAGTTCGACACTCTGATTGGTGAGCGCGGCGTAAATTTATCCGGTGGACAAAAGCAAAGACTTGCCATTGCCCGGGCACTTTTAAAAAATCCATCGATTCTTATTTTAGATGAAGCCACATCTGCTTTGGATACAGAGTCAGAAAAAATGGTTCAAAGAGCCATTGAAGTATTAATGAAAGACCGAACCGCATTGGTTATTGCCCATCGTTTATCTACGGTCCAAAATGCAGATAAAATCATTGTGCTGGAAAAAGGGAAAATTATAGAGGTAGGTTCACATACAGATCTTTATAATAAAGCTGGACTTTACAGGCGATTATATGACATTCAATTTGAATAAAGAACTTCTATGGAAAAAAAATTAAATATATTTTTTAGTAACTCAATCTCTGCCCATAAATGGGGCGGGGGAGAGAAATGGATGATTACAGCAGCTTGTGGTCTTAAAGATCGTGGGCATGGAGTTACTGTTTCGGGGAAAGCAAATTCCGTTTTTCTGAATAATGCTGTGGAAGCGGGGCTCGATATTATTCCCCTTAATATTTATGCAGATTACAGCCCATTTAAAATCTGGTATACAAAACGCATCCTGAAAAGAAAAAAAGTAGATGTAATCATGCTGAATTTAAACAAGGATATTCGCGTGGCAGGGATTGCGGCACGGATGGCGAATGTCCCCGTCATTGTCGCCCGAAATGGTATCCAACTATTTTCTGATAAATGGAAACATAAAAAAACCATTGGGCTCGTAGATGGAATTATAACCAATTCCGAATCAATTCGCCTTGCTTATAATGACTTTTCGTGGATGGATAAGGACAAAACAACGGTCATTTATAATGGATTAAAAATGAATGGTGCCATTGATCCCGCGGATGTTCAGACTATTTGGAATATTCCAAATGACCATTTGGTTTTTGTTGCTGCGGGCAGATTAACCGGTCAAAAGGGATTTGATTTACTCATTGAAGCCACCCGCCGAATGAATGGAACTCTTAAACCATTCACCCTATTAATTGCGGGGATGGGAAAAAATCGTAAATCACTTGAAAAACAGATTGCAGAAAGTGATTTGAATGGCCATGTGAAATTAATTGGTTTTCAAAATAATCTTTCTGGTATTCTTAAGGCAGCCGATTATATCATTATGCCCTCACGACAGGAGGGTATGCCCAATGTTGTAATGGAAAGCATGGCCCTTGGGAAACCTGTTCTAGCTGCTAATGTTAATGGTGTCCCCGAATTGATGGACCATCGTAAAACGGGGTTTATTTTTGATCCAATGAAAGTAAGCGCAATTTGTGAAGCTATGACATTTGTGATGAATCACCATGGGAGTGAAGAAATTGCAAATTGGGGAGTGGCAGCCAAAAAACATGTAGCAGACAACTTTACATTGGATACTATGATTGACCGGTTGGAATCTTATTTTTATGAGCAATATGGCCAGTCACACCGTTAGTCAGGCTCGCTCTTTTAAGGAAAATCCAAGACATTATCCCCGAAAATTTCAAGTGGGGATATACAATACTTTTTCAAAACGACTCCCTTATCATCCTTTACCATCGAACCCCCATACGATTTTAGTTCAGGCTCAGGAAAAAATTGGTGATGCTATTTTACTATTCCCGATTATTGTTGGATTAAAAAAAATGTTTCCAAAATCTACCATTCATATACTCTGCTCTTCGAAAAATGAACCCATTCTTCAGGCACATAAAGATGTAGAAAAAACAATGATTTATCGTTCCGGGCGCCGTTTTTGGCAAATCCTCCAGGAGACGCAATACGACTTATTTTATAATCCAAAGGACCACCCATCAATTACGGGATTTAAAATTGCAAAAAACGTTCGGGCAGATGTGAAAGTTTGTATTGCCGGTAGACGGCAAGAACAACATTATAATTATGGGTTATCTTTACAATCTGCAAAGCATATTTTAGAATTCAATGGGGCCATTCTTCAGGCCTACAGTTTTGGATTTAATGTGGAACCCTCTTTCCCAAATGTGGTATTATCTAACCCAAAAGAGAAAAATTTAATTTCCATAAACCTTTCTGCCGGAAGTGATTCTCGAAAATGGTCATTAAACAATTGGATTTCGTTGATTGATTTAATAATAAAAGACAATGAAAAAATGTTCATCAATTTATTTAGTACTGGCAAAGAGGTGGCTCAGTCACAGAAAATAAAAGAGCGATTTAATTCTTCCATAAACTTATGCAAATTTGATTCTATCCTAGATGCGGGCCCGATTATTCAAAAGTCATCACTTTTAATCACACCCGATACGGCGATGATTCATGTTGCAGATGCAGTAGGGACGCCAATTGTGGGGTTATACTCCGGGGATAATCGAAATGTAGAAAGGTATCGTCCTTCTTGGGTTAAACACAGAATTCTGCAGTCCAACACATTGTCGATTCAACAAATTGAACCATCTGAAGTATTCTCTGCATTGAAAGAATTAACGAATGACTAAAGTTTTATTCGAAAATCACCATCTTTATTATTTACCTAATTTTATTCCAATTATAAAAGAAATGCGTCAGCGAGGTCAATATGAAATTTCCGCCTCCATTCCATCGATGATGGACGAAAAAGAAAAAGTTATATTTCATTCTGTTTGCCAAAATCTCGATATCGAAACTATATCTGATGTAGCTGAAGAATCACGCATTCACTTATTAAGAGAAAAGGCATTTGATGTGGTGGTGGTGGGAAATGTTGGTCAACTTAAACCCATTGTGCATGATCATACGATGGCTGTCATGGTGTATCATGGGATTGGGCTGAAACAATCTTACTATAATGATATTGATGAGCGCATAGATTTGCGTGCAGTGGAATCGGAATCACGATTACTGGAACTAAAATCCCATGGCCACAAAAATTTGGTACTTACAGGATTTACCAAATGTGATCCACTTGTGTCTATGACTAATTCGAAAGAAGTTAGTTTAGAAAAATTCGGGTTGAATCCCAATCATAAAACAGTATTATACGCCCCAAGCTTTTATCCTTCTTCGTTGGATAAATTAGAATCGATATTAGGGAAAGTCAGTTTTGAAATCAATATAATAATCAAGCTTCATAACTTTAGCTGGTATCAGGAGCGATATATATATCAAAGTGAAAAAATGCAAAAACTGGCGAACAAATTTCCAAATATATATTTAGCTCCGCCGGAAGAATATAATATAATTCCCTATTATAGTGCGTCTGATCTACTCTTATCTGATATATCTTCAACCATGTTTGAATATCTTTACTTAAATCGTCCAATCATTATGGCAGAATGCATTACTCTCCGGTTGAAACACCAGATTTTGAAAAAACGATTTTTGAAAAAAATGGATGTAGAACGAATGGAAAATATTGATTTCAGCTTTCGTTTCGATAACCCTGACGATTTACCTGCCCTTGTTTACCATGGTTTGGAATATCCATCAGATTTGGAATCAGAGCGTTTAATTGCACAGAAAGAGTATCTATTTAAAGTCGATGGACAAGCATCTATTCGCCTGGTAGATGCTATCGAAATAAAGTTGACAGGAAAATCACGTTGAGGATTGGTGTTTTTTGCCCTAATTGGGTGGGTGATGCAGTAATGGCACTTCCATTTTTAACTGCTTGTAGACAGGAAAATCCCGTAGCGACTATTCTGGTTATTTGCAAGTCATGGGTGGCACCCATTTTTGAGAATCATGCATCTGTTGATGGCATTGTTTCTTTCCAAAGAAAAGATTTGAATGGATATCGTTCTACCCGTAATTCCGGCCAAAGTTTAAAGTCCCTGGATTTAGATTATTTTTATTTATTGTCAGATTCATTTCGGTCAGCTTATTTGGCTAAAGAGTCAGAATCAAAACATCGAATTGGATATCCAGGTCAAGGGCGATCTGGATATTTGACTCAAATTATTCCCAGTCCAAAAATTAAAATGCACCAAACGGAGCAATATTTAAATTTATTGAATGGTGACCATATTGAGTTAAACCTCAAACAATGTGGTATACAATTGTTAGAGGAAGAAATATCTTGGGCTAGAATGGAATTAGATCAAATGGGATTATCAAATCCAATTGCTTTATTTCCCTTTAGTGTAGCTACCTCTCGGTCGATTCCTCAGTCAAAAATATTAGAAATTATTGAAAAAACAACTGAATCCATTGTGATCTTTGGGGGGAAGGGAGATCAGGAGAAAGCAGAAATATTAGTAAATGCCTCTCAAAAAAAGAATATGATCACGATGGCGGGGCATTATAATCTCAGGGAAAGTATGGCCCTGATTTCAATGTGTAATGGTGCCCTTGCTTCCGATAGTGGTCTGGGTCATATTTCAGCTAATTTGGGTATTCCCACCGTATCTCTTTTTGGCGCGGGAGATTCTGATTCAACAGGACCAATTGGGCTGAAAACACGAATTATAAATGAGAATGTTCACTGTAGTCCATGTTTAAAAAACAAATGTCATAACCGCAGTGAACCCCTTTTGTGTCTGAATGAAATCCGTCCTGATTTACCATGGAAAGTATTATCAGAGTTCTGGGTATAATTCCAAAATGGATTTTGGCAGAGATTAATAATAAATTATTGAATAAGGTTGGGACAGAAATTCTGTAATTTTCGGCTCGTTAATTAAATTAAAATTCTTAAAAAGGAATCATAATGGATTATGTAAAACCTAAAGGAAAACTGGGCATTCTTATCCCAGGTATGGGGGCGGTTGCGAGCACATTTATTGCAGGTGTTGAGGCAATTAAAAGTGGAAACTCGAAACCAATTGGCAGTATGTCTCAGATGGGAACAATTCGCTTAGGGAAAAGACCAGAAAACCGTGTCCCACTTGTTAAGGATTTTGCACCTCTTGCGGATTTAGATGATTTGGTATTTGGTGGGTGGGATATTAATGAAGAGAACTTATACGAAATATGTGTTAGATCAAGTGTTTTAGATCAAGCTCTTGTTGATTCAATGAAAGATTCTTTAGAACAAATAGAAATATGGCCCGGTGTATTTGATCAAAACTATGTACGGAGACTAGAAGGAACTTTCATTAAAACTGGTTCGAATAAAATGGATTTGGCTAACCAAGTGGAAAAAGACATTAAGAATTTCGCCAAAAAACATGAAACCAGAGCCAATGTTATGATTTGGTGTGGAAGTACTGAAATATTTTTCAAATCTGGGGATGTTCATTCTACACTTGAAAAATTTGAGGAAGGACTTCATAATAATGATCCCGCTATTTCGCCCAGTATGATTTACGCATATGCCGCTATTAAAAATGGCATTCCATTTGCAAATGGCGCCCCGAACTTGACTGTGGATATCCCTGCATTAACAGAACTGGCTAAGGCGACAAACTCACCTTTGGCCGGAAAAGATTTCAAAACCGGGCAAACGTTGATGAAGACCATCCTTGCACCGGGATTGAAAGCAAGACAAATTGGGATAAATGGTTGGTTCTCAACAAATATCCTAGGTAATCGGGATGGGGAAGTGTTAGATGATCCAGATGCGTTTAAAACAAAGGAAGAAAGTAAACTGGGTGCATTAGATTATATCCTTCAACCGGATTTGTATCCAGACCTATATAAAGATTTATATCATAAAGTTAGAATCAATTATTATCCTCCCCGTGGCGATAATAAAGAAGGCTGGGACAATATTGATATTTTCGGATGGCTGGGTTATCCAATGCAGATTAAAGTGGATTTCCTTTGCCGTGACAGCATTTTAGCCGCACCAATTTGCTTAGATTTAGTCTTGTTTTTAGACTTGGCTAAAAGGGCGAATATGAGTGGTATCCAAGAATGGCTCTCCTTCTTTTTTAAAAGTCCCATGACCTTACCTGAGTTATATCCTGAGCATGATTTATTTGTCCAACTGGCGAAACTAAAAAATACGCTTCGGCATATCATGGGTGAGGAATTAATAACCCATCTCGGGTTGGATTATTACGAAGAATAATAGATGAAACTGATTATTATTGCCGCGGGTCAAGGAAGTCGTCTCCGGTCCGTGACGGATGGAATCCCTAAAACCTTGCTAAAGTTGAAAGGGAAATCCTTATTAGATCGGGTTTTAGAAAACGCAGTTACTGTAGGAATTCAGGAAGCTGTAGTTGTTACGGGTTATAGAAGTCCCGATTTAATGTCTTATATTGACAACAACAAATTTGAAATTAATATTGAGACCGTCTATAACCCGAATTGGGATCAGGCAAATGGATTGAGCGTATTAGCTGCAAAGCCCCTAATCCCCAATGGGGAACCTTTTCTGATTTCAATGAGTGATCACATTTATGATGCTGAATTATTGAAGCATATTTTCCAGAGTAGTTTAGATAATTACGACGCTTTAGTCGGTTTAGATTTTCGAATCAATAATATATACGATATTGACGATGCTATGAAAGTTTCAGTTGATAATATTAAAAATACAAAAATTGCAGGTATGTCAAAAACCCTGTCTGAGTTTGATGCAATAGACTGTGGTGTATTTAAATGCAAATTTAATTTCTTCAATGCCTTGGAAGCCGCTAATGAATCAGGCAATTGCAGTTTAGCAGATGGCTGTAATTTATTAATTGTTAAAAATCGAATGGGGGGTGTGGATATCGGCAATTCATTTTGGATGGATGTAGATACGCCAGAAGCTTTTGAAGCATTAGTTTAATATGCCGGAGCAATTAAACTTATCAAAACCAATCTATTATTATGCTAATCAAATATATGAATACTCATATGTAAAGTTAATTTATAGTCATCTCGGGGGGACCTTTTTAGTCCGGAAGCCCAATCGAAAAATTAGAACAAAATGGTATTTTCGTAAGAGTCAACGTCAACTATCCAAGAATCCTGTTTTTACAGAACAGCCAAAAATATTGGTTAAAAATGTGAATAAAATCCCCTTTGACTTGCCGGGATTTATTATTTCGAACAGCAATACAATTGTTCAACGTAAGAAAGATATAACCAAGGCCATTTTTATGGGACATGGTACAGGTGATAAGCGCTATGGGGGGAAGGCCAATGCATTGGAATCTTATGATTATCACTTTATTTCCGGACAAAAACACATGGAAAAACTCAAAGATTCAAATGTCAGAATTCCAGAAAATAATATAGTAAAAATTGGTAATGCCCGTTTTGATGAAATCGTAAATAATAATATTGATGTAACGGCATACGCCGATTATCTCGGCGTACAGGATCGAGATCGAAAAACTATATTATATGCTCCAACCTGGAAATGGGGAGCCGGTACACTTCATCAATATGGATATAAATTTTGTCAGGAGTTAACAAAAGAATATAATCTAATCATCCGACCACACTATTTTGATCGGAAGTATATTCCGAAATTTAAATATTGGGCAAAATTAAAAGGCCTAAAACACATATATTTTTCGAATCCTGCGAATATATTATCCAATGATACAATGTTTGATTTTGCACTTTCGAATTTGCTGATTAGTGATACATCTTCAATTCTATATGAATATTTGATTACACGTAATCCAATTATAATAGCAAATACCCAGCATGTAGATTTACATAATATGCCAGCGGAAATGGATATTTCTACAATAGCGTATCATATGGGGAAAAAGGACAATATAATTAAAGTGGTGGAAAGTGTTTTTGCTCATCATGTTTCTAATAATTTCGAAAAAATGCTTCATAATTGTTTTTATTTTAATGATGGTAAATCCATAGAAAGAATTTCAAAATTTTTATCTTCAACCAGCTTAGAAAGAAATTAATTATTTCTATAATATATTTCTATCACAATAGGTATTCGGAGCTAATTTAACTATTATGAAAGCTATAATCCTTGCAGCTGGCGTTTCCCGCCGGCTTTATCCTGTTACATACGAAATGCCTAAGTGCTTGATAGAAGTGGGTGGAAAATCGATTTTAGATCATCAGTTAGAAGCTTTACAATCATCTGGCATAAATGATATTATAATGGTAGTGGGTTATTTTCGCGAATTAATTATATCCCATGTGGAAACGAATTTCCCGAGCATGAATGTTGATTATG
>Ga0302133_10001245_pt1 | contig 15879 bp, 13 predicted proteins | sample CB9_331_MG_FD_203121 | JGI IMG/M metagenome (GOLD analysis project Ga0302133, IMG submission 203121) | Marine microbial communities from Western Arctic Ocean, Canada - CB9_33.1 | ecosystem: Environmental > Aquatic > Marine > Oceanic | place: Canada: Western Arctic Ocean | collected 2017-09-19 | reverse complement strand
CGAAGTTTGCGGAGACGAATGCCGCGGAAGATATCGACAGGCTTCGGCGCATCGCGCGGGACGCGACACGAATCGTAATGCTGGTGTCGCTGCCGGTCTTCCTGGTGACTGTGCTCGCGCCAAAGTTCGTGCTTGGATTTTTCGGTTCGGGATTTACCTCTGTTGCACCCGTTGTTGTTGTGTTGTGTATAGGGAAGTTTTTCAGTGCCTGCTGTGGGCCGGTCGGATCCTTGCTCAACATGACGGGGCAGCAGGCTCCGATGGGCCGCATCATGGTCGTGAGCGCGGTAATGAATGCGGGCCTGAATTTGCTGCTCATTCCACAATACGGCTTGATCGGTGCGGCGGTCGCAACCACCGTGAGCACGATCGCCTGGAACGTAGCCGCTACACTGCGGGTGTATCGGACATACGGTTTCTTTTTCTGGTTTTCTTTCCGAAGCTCACGGGAGAACGCTGGATGAAGCGCGGGATTTTTATCTCCTTCATGAAGGCGCGAAACGCCGCCTGGCCGCTCATTGCGCGCCGTGCGACGGCGGAACAGTTTCCGGATCCGATTTTTATCGTCTCGCCGCCCCGGTCCGGTTCCAATTTTCTTTTCGAATGCCTGGCGCAGTTTCCCGGCGTATTTCATCATCGGGAAGAGGCAAACGAACCGTGGCGCCGCGGACTCAAACCGGCAGCGAATCCCTCGTTTCATGACGCCGTTCCGGCATCCCTCATCACCGACGACATTTCCGCGGAGTTATACAAGGACTATTATCGGGGTTGCGTCTTCCACACCTTGCGCGCCCGCCCGTCGCGGATCCGCCCGGCTCACCTGCAGGGATCCTGCCCCATTCGATATCTCGACAAGACGATCGGAAATTGCTTCCGGCTGGATGCCCTGGAAAATATTTTTCCGGGCGCCCGCTTCATTTTCCTTCGCCGTGATCCTCGCGCCTCCATCAGCAGCATGATGAAGGGATGGCTCGGCGATCAATTTCGTCACCGGTACGCAACGCCGGTTCTCGAGAACACCCTGGAGACCGCGTTGGATAAGTGGAGCTATCCGGCACCTCCAGGCTGGTTTGACCATCGCGACGATTCGGTGGCCATGGCGTGTTGCTGGAGCTGGGTCCAGCATATGAATTTCATTCTGGATTTTGAAGGGCGGATGTCCGGGGAACATTGTCTCGTCACCTACGAGGATCTCATGGCTGACCTGCCGGGCGAAATTGAACGTCTGTCCGGGTATCTGAGGTTGGAACCCACCGAACACCTTGCCGCCTATCTGAAGGATCCCCCACTCAGCAAGACGACAAAGACCAAGCCAAGACCCGATAAGTGGAAGGAAGACCGGGAAGCCCTGCTCGAATGTTGGAGTGAGATCAGGGAAACCGCGGCGAAATCCGGCTATCCCGATTCTCCCTGACCCTGCGGAGCCCGGTCATTGCGTTGCGGCTTGCTGAACAACAGGTATGGCGACCTCCGCCGTCGTCTGGTTTCCCGCCACCGTGAAGTGGATGTCCACCAGATAATAGGTTCGCTCTTTCTGATCTCTCTCGATGAGCGCATCGATGGGATTGATAAAATAGCACCCGTTGACGGTTAGCTTCTCGGCGACGGCGCTAACCTCCGCCAGCACTTTCTCCGGGGATGCGTGTTTTTTATGGTTTACCCGGATGATATCCGCCGGACGTACCATGTAGGAGAAGGGGATATAGATGAACACCACCGGCACTTCATATCCAACGGATTGCTCGGCGAGATCAATATAGTTCTGGAACGTTTTCACGATTGCGTCCACATTTCCGGAAAGTGCGCCTGTCGTCTCCTTGTCATACAGTTCTGTTCCCGTTCCCACGTCATTTTCGGCCTCGTCCGGACTCCTCATCTGCGCGTACAAGTGCCACCCGTAGAAGAGGATCGCCGATTTCTGCCGAACTCGTTTCAACCTGTTTTTGAAAGAATCCGTGTCGGGCCCCATGAGATAGCCGTTCTTAACGGAAGGGCTCATTTTCGGGATAGCGCACTTGTCCCGGATATTGGTTACGCGTCCGTAGACCGTTTGCACGATGAGATCGGGTTGAAACTCTTTGCCCTTTTCCTCCAGCCAGCACAACTGGTTGGGAATTGGCTGTGAGGGGGTCCCCAGGTTCATGATCTGTACCGTTTTCCCCGGAATCTTGAGACCCGCGCCGATCAGGGAGACGTAGGTATCTTCGTAATCAACGCCCCATCCGAACGTGAAAGACGGGCCAAGAAAGAGGATCCGGTAGGTGTCCGGAGACTTTTCGGGAAGAACGTCTTCCTGGCGTTCGTCCGTCCGCAATCCCTGCGAATCCGTAAAATATGTCGCCTTGAACTCTCGCGTGTTGTGTTCGAACTCAAGATCCGACTTCATTCTGTATTTCCGGACCGGGTCCGTATCGAAAATCGGAATGGCCCAAAGCTCGCTTAACCAGCGGCCGACAGTGGCACGGTAATGGATCTGCAGGGCGACCTCCACGAAAATCCCCATTAGAAAAATCAGGATCAGCGAGAACACAAATTTCTTTTTCAATGCGGTTCTGCCTGGGTGGATATGTATGCGAATCGGGATTCTTTGATTAAACCACCACGAAAAGCGAACCTTTTGTTTCGGGGTTCACCCAGGGAAAGGCAGAATCAGGGGGAGACGAACATTTCACCATACAGGTGACGGAAACGGAGTAACGAATCCGTCTAGGTAACGCACACCGAGGCGTACTCCAGGAGAGGGGGGATTATGTGGAAATGACTGTTGGCGCAGGAGGAGCAGTTGCCTCAGGCAAACATGCTCTGCGGAACTGCGTGCTTCTCGGCGTAAGCAAATTGCTCTTCGTCCGCCTTCGGCGAAGGCATTTTCAGTTCGCGTTTCAACTCTTCTTCAAGAACCGGGAGCACACCTTTCTTGAGACGCAAAACGAGCTTGGGATCCATGAAATTATACCGGTCAGGAACGTGCAGGCACATGAGGCGCTTGCCTCGGAGTTCCCGCCAGTATTTGAGCCGGAGGTGCCACAAGTGCTTCGTCTGCATCACCATGATAACGTCGGCCCATTCGATCAGTTGTGAGGTTACGTGGGCCTGTGCGCGCCGATGTGTGCCTGCGGAAGCAACATCGATCTCTTCGTACCCGGAGAACACAACGGAGGCAGTCGCACTCCTGCCTCTGTTGAAAGTGCAGACAAAAAGGAGCTTCTTATATTCGGTCATGCAGATCTCCGAATGCGCCTTGCAAAGGAGCAAACGATCGTACCGACAAGCAGGACTGACAGAGTTGCCGGCTCAGGAACTCCAATTGCGAGGCCGGAAAAATCCTTTTGAACTTGGAAGGACTTAGTAAACAAAAGTCCCGGGATGAAGACGTTTTGGAGCAGTTGTCAACAGGGCCCTTGTTGATAACTCGTGATCGGAGGTTCGGTCAGTGCTCTTATTAAGGGAAATTGATGCTGAATTGCGAGCGACTCCGCTCGTAGCGGTCGCCCTGCACGTTAGCCGTTTCAGGATTTCAACGACTCAAAGAATGGTGCCACGAAAAACGGTTATCGCATGGCCGCCAAGAGAAACGCGCTCCCCTTTAACAATCACGCGGACCCCTGGCCTCGTCTACAGTTTGCCCGGATTGGAAAGGATGATGGTTCACACTACTTCGGACCGTATGCATCGGCGGCGTCCGCTCGCGCCACTTTGTCGTAAAGCGGTACGGACTCCGCCAGTGCCGCCCGCGAGAACCCGGCGCATCCGATCACAAGCACTGTCTTAACGAGATTTTGCGGTACTGCACCCCGCCCTGCATCGTGAAGATCACGCGAGACGCCTATGTCGATCGCGTGCAGGAGGCGTGCGCGTTCCTATGCGGAGAACGCGTAAGGATGTGCTGGCCGAGTTGGAGTATGAGATGATGGGGGCCGCTGCGGCGCGGGATTTCGAGCGTGCCGCGCCGTTGCGCGATACGTTGCTGAAACTTCGAAAAACGATCAAGCGGCGGGTACTCGGCACCAAGGACTTCGAAGTAAAGCGCCGGGAGGCGGATGAGGGTGTCGTGGAAATACAGCGTGGCCTGGGACTTGCTGAACCACCCCGAGTGATCGAGTGTTTCGACATTTCGAATATCAGCGGCACGCACGGGGTGGGGAGCCTGGTATGCTCGGTGAACGGCGTCGCGAATCGAAACCGCTACCGGATGTTTCGCATCAAGGCCGGGGACGGAATCGACGACCCGAGAATGATGGTCGAGGTCATTGGGCGCCGTTTTCTTCGCGCGGTCGATGAAGCGCAGGAACTTTCCGGACTGGTTGTTGTTGACGGGGGAATCACGCAATTGCGGGCTACCCGGGCGGAGCCTGATCAGCTTGGACTGCAGTCCCTGCCGGCCGCCGGGCTGGCGAAGCGATACGAGGAAATTAATTTCGAGCAGCGCGGATCCACTGCGCCTATTCGGTTTGCACAGGACTCCAGCGCGTTGAAAGTTTTGAAGCAAATCCGTGACGAAGCCCATCGCTTCGCGCTCACCTACCATCGCAAGTTACGCGCAAAACGGATCAGCGAGTCGATGCTCGACGAGATTCCGGGGGGTGGGGAAGGAACGCAAGGAGATCCTTCTCCAACACTTTGGCAGCGTTCGGCGACTACGCAACGCTTGGGTTGAAAAGATCGCAGGCGTACAGGGCGTCGGCCCTGAGCTGGCGCATATGATCCGGGACGAAATCGATGCGCGGGTGTCGTCGAAAGCAGCACCGGCCCGCGATTAACGAGGCTGTATGACCGATTGGGGGGCACGGGGAGTGATCCTTATTGATTAAATAATTGAGCCCAAGCGGCTGCTTTTGGTCAGATAGGTACTCATGAGGCCCCGCTCTGAAGAATCCCGATCCTCGTCCAATACGCGGTTTTTTTGTTTTTCGCCCTCCACCCGCCACTTTCCGTTCGAGTGGCATTGCCACGACCATTTCGAGCTGGTCTGTGTCCTGGGAGGTCACGGCCTGCGATTCGTCGGTGATCACATGGGGGGATATGACGGCGCCGACCTGGCCCTGATCGGTCCCAATCTTCCCCACACCTACCTGTCCGCTCCTCAACCATCGGGAAGCAGCGATCAGGTTGTGGTCATTCATTTCGAGGATGGATTTCTGCGCGCGGACCAATCGTCCTACCAGGAGTTCGAGGCCATCGATTCGTTGTTGGCGGCAGCACGGCGTGGGATTTCCTTTGGTGAGGGTGCGACGAAGGAAGCAGGGGACATGATGTTGCAATTGCCGCACCTGGAGCCTTTCGAGCGGCATGTTGCCGTGCTGCGTATTCTGCATCACCTGGCGCGTAGCGGTTCGAGCACCCTCCTGTCTTCACCCGGTTTCAAGGCGCTTCGGCGGATGGAGGATGAAGGCCGTGTTACCCGCGTATGTGCCGAGATCCATCAACGGGCGCGAGAACCCGTCACGCTGGAACAACTTGCGATTCTGGCGAAGATGAGTCCCGCCGCTTTCAGCCGGTTTTTCAAGCGGGCGACGGGGCGAACTTTCACGCGCTATTTGAACGAAGTGCGCGTAGAAACCGCATGCCGTCTGCTGGTCATGACGGAATTGAGCGTGACGGAAATCTGCTATGAATCAGGCTTTCGGAACGTTTCGAATTTCAATCGAAGGTTCCTGCAGATCCGGTCGATTAATCCGATGGAGTATCGAAGGCAACGAAGAAATGCCGAGTGACGAAATACCCAATGCCGATTGAATGACGGATTCCGAAGCACGGCAAGCGAACCGGAGAATACCAGCCCGCATGGTTCACCTTAGAATGAGATACGAGCCCGGCGCGGCTTTCGGAATGACGATGCCGGTGACGCTCTTGAGCGGATGGCCGTTGAACAGGTCTCCGAGATGGGCACCGGTGTCTCCGTCATAGATTCCGAGGCGGGTATAGAACTCGACGATATAGATATCGCAGCTTCCGTTCCCATTTCGATCCGGTCCGAAATCCATATTGGAAAAGGCCGCCAGGTTGTCCGAAAACAATGTACTCAGCTTGGCCCCATGGAGCGTGTAGTAGCCAAAGTTGGAGTTCGAATGGTCCACGCATCCGTACACATTTCCGTCCGAGCCGAAATCCAATCCCCCGGACGAGGCATCGCTGATTCGCATCTCAAAGCCGGCGGTATCCCCGCCGACAGGCCAACGCAGCATGCCCCACCATTGGGCCCACATCCATAGCTTCCCGTCCGGTCCCGTCTCGAGGTCCTTGGGTTGCCGGCCGATGTTGTCATCCATGGCCGCGAAGAAGACGGGCTGCGCCTGGGGTCCGTCGAACCGGTACACACCCATTCCGTTCGGTCTCGCCACCGGGCCCTGGCAGGCCACGTAGAGACTCCCGCCCTCAGCAGCGGGGTGTTTCTCAGTGAAGCGGGCGAGCTGTGTGTCTTTGTCGTGAATGCGAGTCGGGACGAACAGGTCTGGAAAGCATCGATCGACCCGATGCGGTACGGATTGCCGGAAGGCGCGACGCTGCAAGTTGAAGAAATTGAATTCGACGGTAAGGTAAGGACGTTCGAGAAGAGCGCCCGCGGAGCCCTGAACCTGGAGCACAGTACCCCCGGGCGGGGATTCTCGGTGTTTCACATCTCCTCCGTGTGATCCCCGGAGATCAATGCGTAGGTAGGCCTTCCAGGCCGACCCAGAGCAAGACGAAATCATGAGACGAGAATCAGAGCGCATGCGCCACGCATTCACATTACATGAGCTGGCCATGCTCCGCTCGGGCTGGAAGCCCAAGCTACGCCGGATGTCCGTAGCGACTATCCAGCAATTCTGAAGCTGTCCCTATAGATATTCTATTCCAAGGCTTAGATGCCCATTCCAGTCTTCGGATCCATCAAGTGACCTGACCGAGCTGCCTCACGTTCACAAACCGGCCGGTCCGGGCCGATTCTTTTGCGGCGAGGCAGGTGTACACGCTGCGGATTCCGGTTTCGATCGGGGTTCGGCTTCGTTGGATTCGGCTTTCAATGAGCCCCAGAAAGTCGCGGGCCAGTTCGTGGTCGCCGCCGAAGTGGTCATCTCCGCCGCTCGCCTTGGAGATGCTCGTAACCGGTTCGTGGTGCCGCACCTGTTTGATTTCGTTCGTAAACCAATCGAAGCTTACCGTCCCCTCGTAGCCGCTTACGGTAGCGCCTCGAGCGCCCGCGTCGCGCCGGGCAAAAAAGACTTGCGAATAGACGCCGTGGGCGCCGGAAGCAAATTCAAACAAAGCGCTGGAGCAATCTTCGTTCATTCCGGTCTCGGGTGAGCCGCATGCCTCGCTGAAGAGGCAGAGGTGGTCATCGAGCGACCCGCCCGACCCGTTCCGAATCCGGTTCTGAGGGCTCTCTCTGCAGGCCCACTGCTCGTCGCAATTCTTGCAAGTCAAATCCGCCGGTTTGCTTCCGCCAAAGATGCGTCCCATGTTCGCCATCGCGGCGATCCGGGTCACGGGTGAATTCAGCATGGACATCAGGTAGCTGAAATCGTGCGTGCTTTTTTGCAGAAACAGCCCTTGCGTGACGTCGTAGTCCCGGTATCCGCGCTCCCAGTAGCAGGTCCCGTAGGGAACGTAGTTCACTGCCTGGACATGCTCCGGCCTTCCCACCGCGCCTTCTTCAATCAACTTCCGGGTCAGGTCGCAATGAGTTGAGACTTCGAGCGGAAAGCTTACCACCACTTCGCAGCGGGCGTGTTCAAAGGCGGTTTCCAGAGCCGTAGCCTGCTCCATGCTCACCGCCACCGGTTTTTCCAGGAAAATCGGCAGATCGTATTGTGCCGCTTCGATCGCGTAGGGTGTGTGGAGATTGCAGCGTGTTCCGATCATCAAGGCGTCCAGCTTTGTATTGCGGACCAACTCGTCGACCGTGTCGAAGAAGGTCACCTCCTTCTGATCGCAAGCGGCCAGCCGGCTTCGCGCGCCCGTCTCATCCGGATCCACGATTCCCGCCACCCGGATCTCCGGTTGGATCGATGCGGGGTAGGCGCCGCGCAAAGGTTGTTGGATGACCCCGTCAATTCGACCGCCGTAACCGATAACCCCCAGTCGGATAATGCTCATTTCTTTAACGTCCTATGTTTTTCGCTCTGAAGGAGTGTCACGAATAAGGAGGAGTCTAGATGCAGAAAACTCAATTCGCAAACATTCTACAGTATACTACGTATTGTTATCCTCGACGTTTTCCCGAACCTCGGAGGTGCGGGGTGCGGGATACGGAGCCGCGGCTTCGTGTATTTTGTGGTTCATTCTTTTGGTTGGGTCTAGATGCTCTGGGCGAATATTCTCTGTCCGGCTTGTGCGTCGCCGATCGGAAGTCTAGGCGACTTCCGCTACTTTACGGTTTTATAAGAAAACTGAAATTCTTTTCAGTTTTCTTCGTTTCCTTCTGTTCGAAATCCGTACCCATCACCGCGATATCGAGTCCGCTTTAAGTCCGCTCCCGGAACCGTCGAAATCCTGCCAAAAGATGGGTTTTTTGCCGGATAAAACGGGATGGAATTTGCGATGTGGATATTGTATTGTGATCGGGTCCGGATCCGTGTCGCGGTTCAGGTGACGAGCCTCTTGCTGAAGTGACTGAATTTGATGGAGCATGCCAGAATGAGACGAATGTGGGACTTTTGTAGAATCTGTACAGTCTGCGTCGTAATTGTCGCGGGGGGTGTCGGATCACCCTCCGTGCAGGCCATCGAATCCTCTCCGTTCATTACCGGGTTTGAGGCGTCAGATTCACCGTCCTACGCCCTCGGCGATTTGGACGGCCAGGGAGCATCCGCAAGTTGGACGGTTCTGGAAGGTTCTGCCGCCGTACAGAGCGCGCTGGTTTCGCGTGGCGCCCAAGCCGTGGAGCTGCAGGCCGCCAGCTCGGTAGAAGTCTCTGTCGGAGCCGGGCACAATATTGTTTGGACCGATCTTCAGATGCGTACGGACGGTTCCCTGGATCCGCCCGAGATTCCAAGCGAACTCGCATCATCCGTGTTGTACTTCGGCGAAACGAGTGGACTCATGGCCCTGGACGGAGACGGAACGGGAGGCGGCGCGTACGTTCTCGTGCTGAATCCTTTTCCGAACGGACAATTTGTTCGCGTCAGCATTCGACAGGATTACACAGCCAAAACCTACGATGTGTGGATCGGGGGCATTGCCTCCGTCTCCGGCCTGGGTTTCAAGGACAATTCTGTATCCTCCATCAGTACCGTGCAGTTCGATGCCGAAGGGGTGAGCTACCTGGATGATGTCAGCGTGACCGAGGAAGGGATCGATGCCGACACAGACTCGGACTATCTCAAGGACCTTGACGAAATGAAGTATTACGGTTCGTCGCCGACGATCGCCGACACCGATGGCGACACCATGATTGACGGTGACGAGGTCTTCGTCGGCACATCAGCCACGGATCCTGGCTCGGTATTCACCGCCGATCTCACCCGGCCCGGCGGCGGGCAGTTGACCGTGAGCTTTCAGACGATTCCCGCGCGCTTGTATGCCGTCCAGCAAACCGCGGATCCGCTTTCCGCGCCGTGGACTGCCGCGCCTGGTCTCGGCAGCATTGTCGGCGATGGCACGCTGAAGCAGGTCACCGTCGACGAAACCCCGGACAGGCACGATTTTCGTGTTGCTGTGCGGCAGCAGTAGTTTGCGCCCGACGTGTCTTCCGATTCCAAATCATTTTGTTTTCGTGCATATTCCTTGTTTCTGGGTCCTTGTTTGAGAGTATCGGTTTCAGGGAACCGTTGGTCAGAAAATATCGGATATTGAATACTCAATGTCCAATTTCGAAGGTACTTGGACATTCGATATTGAGCGTTCGATATTTGACATTTTTCTGAAACCTGAAACCTTACATCATGCACAATCGATTTGACCTGACTGGAAAGCGGGCGCTGGTTACCGGCGGGAGTCGCGGAATTGGCCGGGGGATTGCCATTGCGCTTGCCGAGCACGGAGCCGATGTGGCGATCGTTTATCGATCAGCCGAGAAAGAGGCGATGGAGGTCGTGGATCAGATTCGCGGGCTGGGGCGCGAGGCCCGGGAGTACCGTCAGGATCTCTCGGAAACCGACCAGTTGGCCTCGCTGGCCGACCGGGTGTGGGCGGATACCGGAGGAGTCGACATCCTGGTAAACAATGCCGGCATGGCGTACCTCGAGCACTTCAATCAGATCACGTATGAGCATTGGCGCAAGACCTTTGCGGTCCATGTCGATGCCGTTTTCTTCCTGACGCAGAGAATCGCGGAGCAGATGATTGCCGCCGGGGTAAAGGGGCGGATCATCAATCTCTCATCCAAGAACGGTTTCGTGGCGGAGGCCGGGCTTGCACACTACAATGCCGCGAAGGGTGCGGTGGAACTGATGTCGCAGTCGTTTGCCCTGGAACTGGGGCCGCACGGGATCACGGTCAATACCATCGCTCCGGGTGTTATCGATACGGATATCATCGGCGAATTCGATATCGATTTTGAAAAGTTCGAGCCCTACTACTGCGAGCACATTCCGCTCGAAGGCCGTTGGGGTACGGTCGAGGATTGCGCAGGTATCGCGGTTTTCCTGGCTTCCGCGGCCGGTGCGTATGTAACCGGTCAGCACATCATCAACGACGGCGGTGTGCTCGCACAGCAGTTACCGAGGCTGCAGTTTATGTCGCCGTATAAGAATTCGCTCTAACCGTGCCACGGGGTTTTGGCTACACGGGTCGGACACTCGTTCTACGGTAGAGTTATCTCTGCCAGATTCGAAATGGGCTCGACCTTTTTTCCGTTTCGCCAGACCCTGCGTAGCTGCACGTTCGAGTCCCACAATGCAAGATCCGCCTGTCGTCCCGGTGCGAGAATCCCGATTTCCTGATCCAGTCCCAGCGACACCGCGGGATTCAAGGTCACCGCGCGGATAGCCTCGTGCGCCGGCACGCCTGTGACTCGGATGAAATTGCGCAGGTGGTCTGCCAGTAGCAGTCCGCTGCCGGCTAATTGACCGGTGGGGGTCCGATGTACTCCGTTTGATTTGTGAAATGTTCTGCCGTCCGGCCAGGGAAACCCTCCGTCCGGACAACCGGCGCCCGGCAACGCGTCGGTGACGATGCAAATGCGCTCGAGCCCTTTGCAGCGCAAGACCAGGCGCATGATCACCGGATGGACATGCGTGCCGTCGCAGATCATGTGGACGAATTTGATGCGTTCGTCCGTCAACCCGACATGGTCGATCGTCGGGCACTGAACTCCGGGCTCGGCAAGGCTGCCCAGGTTGTTGTTCCAGACGTGTCCAAGAATCGAAGTGCCCGCCTCAATGCAGGCTTCCACATGATCCGGCGTGGAATCCGCGTGTGCCATGGACACGATTGTGCCCGCATCACGCAACGCGCGGATTCCCTCGATATCCTGCTCCGCACCCGGCGAAACGTTTACCATCGTTGTTGCGTCGCGACCGAGTTCGAGAAGTCGCGCCACGTTCTCCCGGCTTGCAGGCTGCGTGTACTTTCCAAGGCTGGCGCCGGCCAACTTTGGTACCATGAACGGCCCTTCCCAGTAGACTCCCAGAAAGCGCGCCGCGCCGTCATGGGTCCCTGTTTGGTATCGCCGAACATTCTCGCCGATCCGCTCCAGTGTATCCCAGGGCAGCGTGCCGGTGCACATCTGGCAACTTGTCACGCCGAGCTTGATGTAGTCCCTCAGCAGTTCGCCCGGGTCATCCTGGTCCAGGGTGCGGCCGCAGGCGCCGCATACCATCAGGTCGATGAGACCGGGAGACAGGCAAAGTCCGTCGAGGTTTTCGGCCGGAAGATCGCCCCGGTACGGGCCGTCGCCGACGGATTCGATGATTCCATCCTTGAGAACCACATGCCCGGACCGTCGGGACCCATCGCCCGGCCAGAGTGTGCAATGAGTGAGTGCGTGATGTTTTGTCATTCGAGTCCCAGCAACTCCAGGCTGTTGCGGTGAATCATCCTTTCGATGGCTTCCGGATCCAATCGAGGCAGGCGGGTGCCTTCCAACATGTTGTTGAGACCGCGAATCCCGTCCGCGGAGGCGTCGACCGTGGTGAACGGATAGTCCGTGCCGAACAGCAGTTTTCCCCACACGCCGTATTCCTGCACGAGCATCAGACTGTTGTACAACTGGAAGGGCCTGTAGTGAAGGGCGCTCACGTCCGCGTAGACATTCGGGTGTTTTCGAATCACCGCGACACATTCGTTTTCGTACGGATGACCCAGGTGAGCCATGATGATTTTCGCATCGGGAAACCGGGTGGCAACCGGGTCCAGGTGTCGGGGCAAAGTCGCTTCCAGCGGCGCCTGGGACACGAAGGTCGTTCCGGTGTGGAGCAGAACCGGCAAGCCGTTGTCCACCGCGTACGCCCACAACGGATCGAGCAACGAATCATCCGGACGAAAGCCGGCGTACATCGGCATGAGCTTGATTCCGCGCAGGCCGAGGTCCACGTGCCCGTGCCGCATTTCCTCCTGCCACCCGTCTTGGGTTGGATCCACCGAGAGGAACCCCATCAACCTGTCCGGGTGTTCGGCGACGTAGCGTGCCACGAACGCATCGTCCACCCACAGCCCGCTCAATCGCGCCTTGCCGCCGAACACAACGGTCTTCGCAACTTCGAATTTCGATGCGGACGCGGCGTACTCCTCATATCGGACGGCGAGATCGACTTCCGCGCCGGCGAGCGCCTTTTTGGCCTGCTCCCGGAAATCGTCGTTGAAATGGGACGGATAGGACCATGTATGGCTATGAACATCGACGATCATGGGGGACCGAGTGTCGAACCCGGGGCGTCGCGAGGCAAGCAGAAATAAGACTTGCTAGCGATTGGCTTAGGGCGTTCACTTCCGGGCTACGCTTTACACCCTGCAATGATGGAGACCGCACAGTGAGTTACGAGATGTACATCGACGGCGAGTGGACCGGGAGCGCCAGTGGAGAGACCTTCGACGCAATCAATCCTGCGCTGGGTGAACCGTTTGGTCAGATTCCCAAGGGCGGTCGTGACGATGCCCGCCGTGCGGTCGAAGCAGCGAATCGAGCGCTTGCGGAATGGAAAAAGGTCCCGTTGTGGGAGCGCTCGGCTCTATGCCATAAGGTGGCGGACATCATCGATGCGCGGAAGGAAGAAGTCGGAGACATCCTTTGCACGGAGCTGGGAAAGCCGCGCCATGGGGAAGCCACGGATGAATCCGGAGAGACATCCCGACCGTGGCGGATCGCGGCCGAGCAGGCGAAGTTCTTTGAAGCACATACCAAGCCCTGCGAGGACGCTTCCAAGAGGGTCTTGACGTTCTGGCGACCCCGCGGCGTCATCACCGCGATCACTCCCTGGAATTTTCCTGCCGCGATACCCGGGGAATATCTGCCGTTCGCGATCGTGATGGGCAACACCGTGTGCTGGACGCCTGCCCCGACCGCCGCCGCAACCGCAATCAAGTTGATGGAATGCATCCACGAGGCGGGCGTGCCGAAAGGCGTGATCAACCTGATTACCGGGCCGGGCGCTGAAGTTGGGGACGAACTCGTCGTAAATCCCGGCACGCATGCCGTAGGGATGACCGGTAGCCCCGCCACCGCGAACATTATCACCCAGCGGGCGGGTCTCAAGCCGAGGCTCTTTGAACTCGGCGGAAACGGGCCCATCGTCATCCTGCCCGATGCCGACCCGGCGCAGATCGCCACCAGCGTTGCTTTTGCCTGCTACTACGCGGCGGGACAGGTTTGTTCCTGCGCAGAGCGAATTCTCGTTGCCGATGAGATCAAGAAGGACTTTGTTGATGCCATGGTGGAGGAGAGCAAGCACTGGGTGACCGGCGACCCGTGGGACAAGAATGTGAACATGGGTCCGCAGAACAACATGGGCGTAGTTGAAAAGATGACTACGCACTTGAACGACGCAGTCGACAAAGGCGCAAAGATTGTAGCCGGCGGCAAGCGCCCGGACCGACCGGGGTTTTTCTACGATCCGACCGTGCTGGTAGATTTTTCAAACGATTCGCTGGTGAACCGGGAGGAAACATTCGGTCCGATCGCTCCGATCAAGTCCTTCAAGACGGAAAAAGAGGCGTGGGAGTGCATCAACGAGTGTAATCTCGGGCTGGTTTCCGCCGTGTTCACACAAGATATCGACCGCGCCTGGACCTGGGCGGAGGGATTGAATACCGGTCTTACCGTGATCAACGATTGGACGCATTTCTGGGAGCATCATCTACCGTTCGGAGGAATGGCTTCCAATCAGAGCGGCATGGGCCGGATCGGCGGGCGCCACACGCTGGAGTTTATGAGCGATCTGAAAACCATCGCTTTCAGCGTCGGCGGTCCCGCGGTAGGTCCTTCGATGTGGAAGTGAGGGAAACGAAAACTGAATTTTTTTTATAGGGTGTAGCGATGGCGAGCAGGAAATCGAAAAATCACTTGGCGGTCGTCACCGGTGCGGCGAGCGGGATTGGGTTGGCAACCACGCGACGATTTGCGGAGGCGGGATTTCGCGTGGCGGCCATCGACCGGTCCGAAAAAGGACTGGAGCAGCTGCGGCGCAGGAAATGGGCAAGCTGTGTCCACGCCTTTGTGTGCGATTTGGGTGACGTCGCCGCCACCGGGCAAACGGCTCAGAAAATCTTGAAGGAACAGGGCCCGGTGAGAACCCTCGTGAACAACGCGGGAATCTGGTACTACACGCCAATCGAAGAGACGCCCGACGAATATTGGCAACATACGCTGAATGTAAACCTGGTTTCCGCCGCAGCCCTGGTGCGCGCATTTGTTCCGGGAATGAAAGCAATCGAAGGGGCGGCCATCGTGAATACTTCGTCGCGCAATGCCCTGTCCAGTAGTCCCAATGCGTCCACGTACGATGCATCGAAGGCCGCTCTACTCGGATTCACCCGCACCATGGCGGTTGAATTAGGGCCCTATGGGATTCGCGCGAACGCAGTATGTCCCGGGGTAATCGACACGCCGGCCAACAAGGCGGAGATCGCGGATCCGCAGTTCGTAGAAAACTATTTGCGACTGATTCCTCTCAATCGTTTTGGAAAGCCGGAGGATATGGCGAATGTGATTTATTTCCTCGCGTCCGAGGAGGCGGCGTTTGTTACCGGGCAGCATATCGTGGCCGACGGGGGGCAGATGTCGGGGCAAAATTACTCCCGCATTTTCGACGTGACGCAGTGGACTCCCGCGAATTCGGAAAAGAAGAAATCCAAGACCCGCCAGTCTTCTAACTCGACTCCCGCGAAGAAGACATCGGCAAAGAAGCAACCTGCGAAAAAGCAACCTGCGAAAAAGCAACCTGCGAAAAAGCAACCTGCGAAAAAGCAACCACGCAGGCGGGCACGGTAGCTCCCGCTGGGTTGCGATATCACGGCGGAGCCTATACCGCGAAAAGTCGGCCCGGCTGAGTCCTTTACTCCTTATCCGGCATGACCATGTGGTCTTCCGGTGCGCACTCGAAAATTTCGATGATCAACCCGTCCGGGTCCTCCAGATAGGCGCCTTGCGCAATTGTCTGGCCGTCCCGAATCACTTTCACGGGCGGATTCAGGAACGTATATCCAAGTCCGGTCATGTGCTTATAAAACGCGTCGATGTCCTCTACCTGGTAGGCGACGTGGGATGATCCGACAAAGCGAAAATGCTGCTCCCGCTCTTCGCGCCTCGGATGGATCATTTCGAAGAGTTCAATGAACATTTCCAGGTTCGGCATCTGAAAAAGCGCGACGCGAATTTTCATGCCGGGATGATTGAAAATCACATCGTACGACTCAATATTCTCCCGCATTACGTCCTGAACCAGTTCGAATCCGAGACCATCCCGATAAAACTTGATGCTCTCCTCCATATCACTGATGCAGTAATTAGTATGATGAGGTTTGATG
>Ga0302133_10001238_pt1 | contig 15912 bp, 16 predicted proteins | sample CB9_331_MG_FD_203121 | JGI IMG/M metagenome (GOLD analysis project Ga0302133, IMG submission 203121) | Marine microbial communities from Western Arctic Ocean, Canada - CB9_33.1 | ecosystem: Environmental > Aquatic > Marine > Oceanic | place: Canada: Western Arctic Ocean | collected 2017-09-19 | reverse complement strand
TTCGCACGGGGAATGTTTATGTCGTCATCGGCGAATGCGACTGCCCCCGGAACGCGCGGAACTGTTCGGCGGCCGCCCGAGAGATGGGCGCGTGCATGAAGAACCTTCAACCCGGATCCGTAATGGATGTCCCTGGATCCATCCTCCAGTGAATCCGTGGCCGCTTCTGTGTCTGAAATATCCTCAGCGGGTGGGAGGTTGTTGACACGATCATGGGGGCGCGAAATACTGGCGTCACGGTGGTGAGCGAACAAGAACCTTTGAACATCTTACAGATCTATTCTTCGCCCAGCCCCGGCGGCGGCACGGTGCATGTCGCGGATCTGGCAGCCGGGTTGGCGGAACGGGGGCGTTCGGTTCACGTTGCCTGCCGGGTAAACGGTCATGTGCCGCGACTCCTTGAAGGCAGGCGGGCAGAAATTCATACCTTTCCCTTGCCCGGCGGTCTCGATCTCCCGTCGGTAATTCGGGTTGCCGCATTGGTAAAACGGCAGCGAATTGACATTTTGCACGCGCACAGTGGGCGTGACTACGCACTCTGCCGTTCGGCGCACCGGTCCGCCGGAAGGGGGCAGGAAGCCCGGCGTGTCGTGGTGGAGCGCTTCGATCAAAAGTGCGTCATTACCCGAAGAGAATCACTTTGCCAGGATGTCCTGGCCGGCGCATCATGAGTGTTGAATCAACTCGAGAGGAATCCGGACGTTCGGCACGCGCCTTCAGGACGGGCTTCGTGTTGACTGCCATTCTTCTGTTCTCCCTTCTGTTCGCTGCCGCTATATCGGCATGGTTGTATGCCCGAATGGAGGGCGCGGAATCAACCCTGGGCATGTGGATCCGCAACGAACCGCATGGCTTCATGCGGCGGCTGATGTCCCTTATTGCATTGGCTGGAGTGCCCGTTCTCCTGAAAACTGCAGGGTGGAAAGGATGGAGGGACTGTGGCGTTCTGCAGGACGGGAACGGCTGGGACTCGGGGCACGCGCTCCGGAATGCCCTCAGCGGGGTACTCATCGGGTTCTGCACTCTTACTCCCCTTGTCGCGCTCTCCACTTTTTCAGGACTGCGGGCCTGGTCGCCCGGCGGATCGACCGGCATCGTTGCGCTGGGTCTGAGCCTGGTGGTTCTCCGCTCCATCCTGATTGGCGTTTCCGAGGAGATTGTTGCCCGGGGAGTCCTGTTTCGCGTTTTCGCCCGGGTTTGGACGTTGTGGCCCGCGGTGTTCGTCTCCAGCCTCCTCTTCGCTTACCTTCATTTTTTCAAGGCATCGCCGGGCGCGTTTTCAGATCAGGCATCGCTGACTTCCGTATTCGAAATTATCGGCTCCGCGTTCCTGAATGTCGGCCTTGCCGAGCAAATTGAAATTCGCTTTATCAATCTGACGGTGATGAGCATGGTTCTATGCATGATGGTTGCGCAAACAGGGACAATCTGGTTGGCGGCCGGGACGCATGCGGGCTGGGTCTTCGTCAAGCTTTCCAACCGCCGGTTGACGAAGGACATCAGCGGCGAGCTGGAAGGGCTTTGGATTGGTCACCGTTCCGACGCGACCGACGGGTTATTGACCACCTGCCTTCTTGTTATCCTTCTGATCTTTTTGTGGCGACGAGTTCGATTGCGAAATGCCGGGACCGCCTCATGACCTCGCACCGCGGTCTGCCGGCGCCCTTCGAAGGTCAGGTCAGCGATGCATTCGCTCACGACCGGTTACTCGCGAGTTTATCGGAAGTCCGTGAATGGGTGAACCAACCGGCGAAGATCCTTTCGACCGGACGAAACCGGGTGGTGATGAAAGAGAACGTGCCCATTCGTGAAGGGGTCTCCGTGAATCTGGTCATCAAATCGTTCGGCCCGCAGTCGCTCTGGAAGGATGCCGTAGATGTGCGCCGGACAACCAGGGCACATCGTTCCTGGTCGGCCGCGGAGCGACTCGCCTCACAGGGTGTGGGGACGCCCCGCCCGGTTGCTTACCTGGATGTCCGGAATGGGAAAAGGCTGGTCGAATCGTACTATGTTTCCGTGTGGGAGCCCGCCGCGACCGACCTGCGGCGGGAGATCATTCGACTCTTCAGCCACGATCCGGTTTGTTGGAAGATCATGAACCTCCTCGAGACGGTTTCTGCTGCTGTCCGCGCGATGCATGATTCAGGTGTAATGCACCGGGATCTTGGAAACCAGAACATCCAATTGTCTCCCGAGGTCGATGGGCACTGGGCCGCAGTATCATTCGTAGATCTGAACCGGGCGAAGTTGCTTGCCCAATTGTCTCTCCGGCAAAAGGCACGGGACCTTTCCCGGATCCATTTGCCGTCCGACTTGCTGCGGGTCTTCTATGAGATGTATTTTCACGCTCGGCCGTCATCGGCCTTTCGCAAGTGGGATCAGCGATACCGGCGCCGGTATGCGATTCACGATCGCACGAGAAAATTTCGTCATCCGCTTCGTTCGGAGAGGGCTCTACAGGAGGCCGATCCGGAGTCCGCGTATCCCCACTATCAAAATGTCTGGATCTGGGACCATCGCTCGGCCCAGCCCATCAATGTCCTTCGATCAAGGGAGCGGAACCGAATCCGGCCCTGGCGGGACGTGGCGCGTATTTTTCTGAGCACCGCCCTGCACGCCCCTGCCATTCTCGTCGCGTATCGAAATAATCTGCGGCTTGCATACACCCGGCCGGTGGACATGCAGGGGCGCATTGGCCTTTCGATCGAACCGGGGAACGAGAACGTCGCGGAGGAGTTGGACCTGCTCCAATCGCTGGGTCGGGTGCCCGTCCTGATCAGGTTCTACGCGCACGCCGGGCCGGATGGGTGGTCGTCCGCGATGTCACTGGCGAAACGGGTGCATGGGAACGGTCACCCTGTTGCGGCTGCATTTGTGCAGAGCCGTGATGCGGTACTGGAGCCGTCGTCCTGGGACGCGATGCTGGAGACCGTGCTGGAGCGGCTGCATCCCATTCTGGACTGGGTCGAACTGGGGCACGCGCTAAACCGGGTCAAATGGGGCGCCTGGTCGCACCGTGAACGGGTGCGGATTCTGTCTCCGGTTGACGGGCTTCGATCAAAGTATCCCGGTCTTTGTTTCGCGGGGCCGGCCGCAATCGATTTCGACGTACCCTACACCGTGTCGATATTGGACGGCTTGCCTTCAGGCACGAAGCTCGACACGATGTCGCACCACCTCTACGTGGATCGCCGGGGAGCGCCGGAGAATTGTCAGGGTCCTTTTGACACGCTCAGAAAGTGCGCCCTGACAAGCGCAGCCGGCCAGGCGTCGGGACGGTGCGGTGACGGTCTCATTGTCTCGGAAGTAAATTGGCCGCTTGCAGGAACCGGTGTCTACTCGCCCGTAGTGTCACCGTATGACACACCGGGGCCCCGTCGGAACGATCCCGGTGTTGATGAGATGCGGTATGGCATCTACATGATTCGATACCTGCTCATTTCGCTCTGCTCCGGATTGGTACAAAAGGTTTACTGGTGGCGGCTGGTCGCCAGAGGATTCGGATTGATTGACGACACGGACCCCGCGTCGTTGGTACCGCGTCCCGCATTCAGCATGCTGCGACAGTTCCTCGCCAAGGTCGGGCAATCAACGTTTCATACGTTTGAGAGAATGCCGCCGGATATCCATATCTATCACTTTACAAGGTCCGACGAATCCCGATTTGCCGTCGCTTACCGGACGGGGGAAGCCGCCCTGTGGACCCCGCCCTTTGCGTGCGTCCAGGCGGAGACAGTCACCGGGGAAGCCGCGGAAATCTCCAGCGGAAGAATCGAGCTTTCCGGGAGCCCGATTTACCTGGTGCTTGCGGCAGAGACAGGGCTTTAGATGGACGGTGGAGGAATGTTCAGCCCCGGGCCGCTTCGCCGTTCGTATGGCTTGAATCACGGATGGGAGTACCGGGAGGGGAAGGCCGCCGGAAGCTGGTTCCGCACTCCTCCATCAAGCGGTTCAGCCACCACGCGTCTACCCCACACCTGGAATCAGCACGACACTTTCCAGGTGGGTGTCGCGTATCGCAGGGGGTACGGAAGTTACCGGCGGCAATTCCACATGCCCGGGTCCGTTGAAACGCCAGGAGAACCTCGCTGGTTCATCTGCTCCGAAGGTTTCTATGGCACCGGGGAGATCTTCGTTGATGGTCGAAGCCTGGCAAAAGTCGATGGGCAGTTCCTCGGTTTTGACGTGGACGTAACCGCGCATCTTGCCTCGGCGGATTCGCATGTTCTCGGGATTCGCATGACGAATGCGTGCTCCCTGAAGGTGCTGCCGGGGATTCGGATGCCGGACTTTGTGCTCCATGGCGGCCTGGCCGGCCACTGCTGGTTGGTCGGGCTACCTCCGCTTCGTATCCTTCGAGAGGAAACCTGGGTGCGAATTCGTGAGATCACTTCGAACCGGGCGCAGGCCGATCTGCTGTGTGCCGTCGTGAATCAAACGAATTTGCCGCGGAAAGTGCGCGCGCGGTGGCGGATCGTTACACCGCAAGGCGGGAAAGAGTTGCAGTTCGAATCCGAAGCCGTCGAGGTGCCACCCGGTGGACGGCGACCCGTGGAACTCACCGGAAAAGCGCTGGACGACCCGGTACGATGGCACCCCTCCAGCCCCGAATTGTATGCAATCGATGTGGAACTGGTGGAAGAGAGCGTCGTCGATCGCGTGTCGTTCAGAACCGGAATTCGCACTGCGGAGTTTACGAGGGACGGCTTTTACCTGAATGGGACCCGCTTGATGCTTCGGGGTTGCAATCGACACGAAAGCATACCCGGCATGGGCAGTGCCATGACGACCGGACTCCATCGATTGGACGCCGAGTTGCTTCATGAATATGGATGCAATTTTGTCCGCCTGTCTCACTATCCGCAACACCCCGCCTTTCTGGATGCGTGTGATGAATTGGGGATTCTGGTATACGCGGAGATCGCCACCTGGAAGAGCGTCCGGGGCGGCGGATGGCTGAAGAACGCTAAAATCCAGATGCGGGACTTGGTTCGGCGTGATCGGCATCATCCCAGCGTAATTTTGTGGGGTTTGGGGAACGAGAGTCGTCACCGGAAAGCGTATGTCGAACTGGGTGATGTTTGTCTGAAACTCGACGACACAAGACCGACCGTCTATGCGGAAAATCACCTCTATCGCGGCCGCCGGCACGATACGCTGAGCATACCCGACGTTTTGGGTCTCAACTATGAAATCAAAGAGATCGAGGAGGCGGAGCGCGAAAGCAAGAGAGGGGCTGTTGTCATCAGCGAGTGCAGCAGCCATCCCACGCCGCGTGGCGCTTTTGAAGAGCAGGTCGCGCAAGTCGAAATGGTTCTTCGGGACTGGTCCCTGATCGGGGACCGGGCTTGTTTGGCGGGATATGCTCTCTGGTGCTACAACGACTATGCCACGCTGCGCAAGAAGAGGTATGTAAGACACTCCGGCATTGTGGACGCCTGGCGCATACCCAAGCTCTCTGCATTTCTGATGCAGGCTGTGAACGAGGATCGTCCTTGCCTTGTCGTCGCCGGAGACTGGAGCGAGATCGCCGGGAGAACCGCTCGGGAACTCCACGTCTTTTCCAATTGTGGAGAGATTTCAATCAAGACGGCGGGCGAGGCAAAGGCCACGCTGAGGGCGAATCCGCACGCAGTGTGTCGCGTGGATTTTTCGGGTGAAACACTGGTTGCCGAGGGGGAGTGGGAGGGTCAACCCGTTCTGTTTCATCTTGAGCCGTGGGGTCGGGAAACCGCATTTCTCGCAATGACTCCGAAACCTCGGTGGGATCTTGATGAAATCGCCTGGATCGATGTCCAGGCTGTGGATGCGCAAGGACGTCCGGCGCTGGACTACAATGGAGAGGCCCATGTCACGGTCGACGGTCCCGGGCAGGCCAGGTGCTACCGTGCGGACGACGTGATTCCGATCGACCGCGGACTGGGGCGGGCCTTTATTCGAAGTTCCGGGGAGCCCGGCGAGGTCGTGGTCGCGGTTGCGTCCGACCCACTGGCTGGAGCACGAGTGGCGGTGTCGTTCGAGAAGTTGGATCCAACTTTGATCGAACTAGGATAGCAGTTGGCGGTAGAGGGCGAAAGTTTCATCAGTCGTTTGTTTGATGCTGAATTTCGTTTCGATCCGCGCGCGCGCCGCCCTTCCCCACTGGATCCTTTCCGCCTCGTTCTCGGCAAGGCGGGAAATAGCCGCGCCCAGGGCCGACGGATCGTTCGGAGGCACGACGATGCCGCAGTGTTGATCTTCCACGAGTTCCGGCATCCCGCCGACGTTTGTAACAATGGCCGGCACTTCCTGGCTCATGGCTTCGATGATAGCGCGAGGAAGTCCTTCGCGGCGGAGCGAGGGCATGACTGCGACATCACACGCACCCAGTAGCGACGTCGCATCCGTGCGGAATCCTGCCAGGTGTACGATCCTGGAGTACGGGGGATGCCGGACCAGGCTATGGATTTTCGGATCCCGAACCTCGCCGATCAATAAGAAGTGAACCGGTTTTTTCGATTGGAGGTGGTCTGCCGATCGGATCAGTACATCCGCGCCTTTCAGCGGACGCATGTTTGCGGCGCAGCCTACGACGAAACTTCCCTCCGGAATGTCGAACTCGGACAAGCCGGGTCGTTGCTGGGTTTCATACCATTGCGGGTCGTGACCTTTGTAGATTGTGACCAGCCGTTCAGCGGGCACCCCGAGTTCCTGCAGGGACGAGGATACCGCGTTCGACACGCAAATGATGCGTTTGATTCGACGGTTCAGGTAGGTCAGCCATGCCCCAGGATTCCATCGGCTCAGGTTTCCCATGGTTCCGCGGTAGCAGATAAGCGGGGTAGGGAGTCCCCGGACTGCCTGCAGCGCGTTCGAAACCGGGCAATTGCTGCGCAGGCAGTGCACAAGGGCAATGTCTTTTTCGCGAATGACGCGCCGAATAGCCCGCATCGTGCTGAGTTCGATTCTCTTCTCCAGGCGACCGGGGATTACCTGCATCGAGTCGACAGCGGGCGCCTGCCGTGCATGGTTCGCCGAGATCATAAGCACGGGTCGAACACCCCGCGCCGCCAATCCACAGATCATCCGGGCTTCCGATCGATCCAATTCCTGCGCAACAAACAACACATTCACTTCCCCAAACTACCTTTTTCATTGTGCCACCACCAGCACGGCGAAAGGGTCAGGCTGGAATGGTGCTGAAATATAGTCATTTGGGAGAATTGCTTCGGATTTGCTCCGCTGAGCTTCATTAATAATTTGCGAACAATCTTATCTTAGCCCTATCCAGGGTCAGGCTCCCGGACGATTTTGGTTTTGGACTGGAGTTTGGTTTTCGGTTCTATTGCAAACAGAATTCTCCGCCGATTAGGCTCGCGAGTTCGCTCACGAGTTAGGATGAACCCGATCGCGAGCCGACCGCGGGATGTGTATCAACTCGGTTTCGTGCGCCACCTCTTGTGTAGCCAGATCCACTGTTCGGGGTGCTCTCGAATCATTTCTTCAATGATTGTGGTATAGATCTGGGTGTATTCGCGCAGGGATTCCTTGGTCTTGTCTGCGGGTGGCGCAATGGGCGGGTGAATAGTCATGATGTAGCCGAAATCCGGACGCCGGATCATGAATATGGGATAAACCGGAGATCCGGTATGGGCCGATAGAAGCGCCAGACCCGGCGTGGTACAGGCCGGTTTGCCAAAGAAATCCACGAAGATGCCCTCGTCCGCAATCATGTTCTGATCCAAAATCATGAACATAAACTCCCCCCGCCTCAGCCTGCGGATGCACTCTTGAAAGGAGGTTCCCGCGGAAAGTGTTGTCGCGCCCATCCTTTCCCTGGATCGTGTTACGAACCGGTCGACCGCTGCATTCCTGAATCTCTTAACAACCACCGCAATCGGACAATCCGTCATGGTCGTGATAAAGCCGCTCAGTTCCCAATTCCCAAGATGGGCCATCAATAAAAGGGCGCCTTTGCTGTCGGCCGCGGCCTTCTCAAGTAAATCCGGGTTGCGAATTTCGATCACGTCGTGGAATTCACCCATGCCACTCACAAGAACTCGAAGCTGATCGACGAATGTCATACCCAGGTGCAGGTACATCTGCGTCGCAATTCGGTGCCGGTCGTTTTCGCTTTTCTCCGGGAGGCATTCGGCAAGCGTTTGAACGAGTAGCTTTCTCCGGTGTCGGACCACGTGGCAGGCAATCCAGCCGCCGAATCTGCCCAGCCAGAGGGCCAGGGCCCGAGGGAGGGCCGCAACGAGGCGGGCGATGATTTCGATGAGCAAGGCCATCGGAGTGTTTACAGCGTGTTGGTAAATGTCTTATTCAAGGTTGGTGCCAATGTGCGAGCATCATTTACCAGGTCGTAAACGAAAATCAATAATCAAGGCATCGCAGACCCGTTAGCCGGCCGGCTCCGATAGATGGAATTAGGACAAACCATTCGATCCGCAATCGTCATCGGCGGGTTCACCACCCTGAGCCGCATCCTGGGGCTTGTGCGGGATATCTTGATGGCGGGGTTTTTCCATACGTCCCTCGCCATGTCCAGTTTCGCGATCGCCTTCACCATTCCCAATCTTTTCCGCCGGCTTTTCGGCGAGGGCGCCCTCTCCGCGGCTTTTGTGCCGGTATTTGTCACTTTACGGAAAGAGGCAGGCGACGCGTCCGCGTGGGATCTTGCCCGTAGCATCTTCTCGCTCCTCTTTATTTTGCTTACGTGCATCTGCGTGGCGGGGATGCTCCTCGCGCATGCCGGGGTGTTGCTGGCGGAGCCGGGCTCAAAAATCGCCGTCATTCTTTCTCTTGCGCGAATCATGTTTCCCTACATGATTTTCATCTGCCTCGCCGCCCTGTCGATGGGGATTCTGAATTCCTTCTCCAAGTTTGCGGTTCCCGCGGCGACGCCGATGTTGCTGAACCTGTTCTGGATCGGGGCACTCCTGATTTTCGTTAAGCCGGTAACCGGTCCGCTGGAGGAGTCGATCACCTGTGTCGCATGGGCAGTCGTTCTGGCGGGAGCAGTGCAGTTGGCGGTTCAGGTCCCCGCGCTATGGCGCGTCGGATACCGCCCTGGATTTTCGTGCTCGTTTCGTGATCCCCAGGTCGTACGGGTCTTGACCCTAATGGGCCCCGCCGCGCTGGGTCTCGCGGTAGCCCAGGTGAATGTCTTCGTCGACAAGCTTCTGGCGATCTGGGTCGGAACCTGGGCTCCTGCGGTTCTTTTTTTCAGCGAGAGGCTGCTTTACCTGCCGCTCGGAATCCTCGCTACGTCTTTCAGCACTGTCCTGCTGCCGGTTCTTGCCGGCCACGCCGCCGATCAAGACCACAAAAAGCTGACGGCGGAGGTTGGCTCCGCACTGCGACACGTTCTGTTCCTGATGATTCCCGCTGCCGCCGGCTTGCTGTGCCTGGCCCGGCCGATTGTAACACTGGTTTACCAATGGGGCGACTTTGGCTGCCTGGCAACGACGCAAACCGTGCTGGCGCTTCAGTTCTATGCGCCCGGACTCGTCATGTTCAGCCTGACGAAAGTCTTTGTGCCCGCTTTTTACGCGCACCAGGACACGCGGACTCCCGTGATCATCGCCGTGGCTTGTGTCGGTTTGAATTTCCTCCTGAATATTATTTTTGTGCTGACCTGGCCCGCCCCGGTAAAACATGCTGGTCTTGCCTTCGCCACCGTTCTTGCGTCGGCCGTCAACGGCGGCGCTCTCGCGTGGTACCTGCATCGGCGATTCGGCTCCCCAGGATGGAGGAAAATCATCGTATCTTTTTCGAAGAGTATCGTTGCCGCGGCCATCATGGGGTTGGCTGCGAGCTATGCGTACCAATTTGTGTACGACCTCAGGGCTCACTTCGCGCTTCCGATCAAGTACTTCCAGGCCGCGGGCGTGGCGGGAGGCATCGCGGTGGGTCTGGCAGCATATACCATCGCGTCGTTCGTGCTTAGAATCGAGGAACTGCGTGGATTCGCGGGCATCGTGTTTCGCCGTCGTCACCGTGTCCCCCCACCGGATGCCTCGTGACCACCGTCGCGCATGCTCTTGATGAGGCCGGCCGGCGACTACGGGCAGCTGGAATTGAGGAGGCGGAATTGATCGGCACGTGGGTCGTGTCCGAGGTGGCGGGCCTTCCCCGGCTGGAACTCACCCTTCACGCAGACCGTGCCCTCTCCCCGGATAGCTCGGCGCAGCTTCGACAGCATCTGGATCGGCTGATCCGGCACGAGCCGCTGCAGTATGTTCTTGGGTACACGAGTTTTTTTGGCGGAAAAATCCTCACGGATCCGCGCGCCCTGATTCCCCGGCCGGAAACGGAAATACTGGTGGAGAGGGTCGTGGAGGCGTGCTCGAGCTTCGATCGCCCGATTCGAATCGCAGATGTGGGGACAGGAACAGGATGTATTTCCATTGCCCTGGCCCTGCAAATTCCTTTTGCGGAGGTCGTATCATTGGACGTTTCGACGAAAGCCCTCGAGCTTGCCCGGGAGAATGTTCGGCGACATCGGCTGCTGGATCGGATCACCCTTTTAGAGAGTGACTTACTTGAAGCGGTCTCTCCCGACGTTTGCTTCGATATGATTGTCGCCAACCTGCCCTATGTGACGGAATCGGAAATCAATGCGCTTCCGGAGAAAATCGCCCGGCACGAACCCCGGATCGCCCTGGACGGCGGGCCGTCGGGGCTGGATTTTTTTCGAAGATTAGGTCCCCAGGCAAGTACCCGCCTGGCACGTCACGGCCGGCTCTTCCTCGAAATTGGATCGGACCAGGCAAAAGCCGTTGAGGGGATACTTCGGGACTCCGGATACCATGAAATCACCGTCTATCCGGATCTCTCGGGGCACGATCGGATCGTGGCAGGTCAAGTGACTCCGCCGTAGACTTGATCTGCAACCGCGGGGTAAAGTCTCTCCTCAGGACTCAAAGATCATGTTCGAATCGCTCACAAAATCGCTGAACGGCGTATTCCGCAACCTTCGGGGACGCGGAAAGCTCTCGGAGAAGAACGTACAGGAGGCGCTGCGCGAAGTCCGCATGGCGCTCCTGGAGGCCGACGTCAACTACAAGGTGGCCAAGGACTTCATTCAGCGGGTGAAAGTGCAGTGCCTGGGGAAAGAAGTGCTGGAGAGCGTGACCCCGGGCCAGCAATTCGTGAAAGTCGTACACGAGGAAATGATTGCCCTGCTTGGCGGAGAGACCGCCGGCTTTGATGAAACCGAAAAGCCGATCGGCATCATGATGCTGGGCCTTCACGGCGCCGGGAAGACGACGACATGCGGAAAGCTCGCCCGGCGCCTCAAGAAGGAAGGGCGAAGCGTGGTCTTGGTGGCGTGTGATATTCGGCGCCCGGCGGCAGGCGATCAGCTCCGCATCCTGTCTGATGAGGCAGGCGTCGGTTTCGTGGCGCCTCGTGAAGGGGAGACGGTTCCGGACCTGGGGCGCCGCGCCCTCGAGCACGCCGCGAATTCCGGAAACCCGGCAATCATCTATGACACTGGGGGACGGTTTCAGATCGACGAGGAGCTGGTGGCGGAGCTCAAGGAGCTCAAGGAAATTGTCGATCCCAGGAATGTGATCCTGGTTCTCGATGCGGCCATCGGCCAGGAGTCGGTGGATGTCGCGAGCGCGTTTCACGAAGCAGTTCAATTGACGGGACTGATCCTCACCAAGATGGACGGCGATGCCCGCGGCGGGGCGGCGCTCTCCGTGCAGGCAGCGACCGGATGTCCCATCCTCATGGTGGGTACCGGCGAGCGCGGGGAAGATCTGGAGCCGTTCCATCCGGACCGCATGGCATCGCGAATACTCGGCATGGGGGATGTCGTCTCGCTGGTCGAGAAAGCGCAGGAGGCCATCGACGAGGATGAATTTGCCCTCATGGAGGAGCGGCTGCAGAAGAACGTCCTGGATCTGGAGGATTTTCTGAAGCAAATCCGGCAGATGAAAAAACTGGGGCCGCTCGAGAATCTGCTCGAATTGATGCCGGGGATGTCCGATGTTCCGGAACAGATGAAGGGCGATATGATGGGGCAATCCGCTGACGGCATGAAGAGGGCGGAGGCGATCATCTTGAGCATGACGCCGGATGAGCGGAAAAAGCCGGACATCATCAATGGCAGCCGTCGCCGCCGCATTGCCGGCGGGTGCGGACTGGAGGTCCAGGACGTGAACAGGATGCTGAAAAGCTTCCAGGAAGCGAAGAAAATGTCGAAAAACATAAAAAAAATGCAAAAGAAGTTGCTTCGGATGGGCAAGATGCGTTAAACAGACCGCCTCATTTCCCTTTCGGTCAACGGTCGAAGGGCCTCCAGGAGAAGAACTATGGCAATACGAGTCAGATTGCGGCGAATGGGTAGCCGAAACAAACCGTTTTATCGAGTCGTGGCAGCCGACGCGCGCACGTCTACGGTCGGCCGCATAAAAGAGACGCTCGGCTGGTACGACCCGGAGAAGGACGGCGTTAATTTCAAGTTGAACCTTGATCGTATCGATTATTGGAAAGGCAATGGCGCCCAATTTTCAGACACGGTGCACAGTCTCGTCAAAAAGGCACGGAAGTTGCCCACCGAAGAGGCCGCACCGGTCCCCGAACCCGTGGCCGTTGAAGAACCCGCTCCACAACCCGCCGCGCCGGAGTCCGCGCCTACGCCTGAACCAGAGGCGGAAGAGTCCTGAGCGTGACGCGATCCAGTGGTGACGCCATGACTTCCTCTTGGAGTCGCCAAGCCTCGCAACCGGGCGTGCCGGACGACTTGCCCTCGGACCATCGAATCGGGGGCTCGAACGGTCACTCCGGTCTTGATGAAAATCTCCAATTACTCGCCGACTCCGTTTCCAGGCCCTGGCAGGGTTTGGACGAGACTTCCCCGCACCGGGATTTCGGTGATTAAGCTTTCTTTGAAACGAACAGCAATTAACTTTGACCCACGACCCTTGAACGAAAGCAGATTTTCGGCCTGATGAAAGATCTCATTCAAGAAATAACGCGCCACATGGTGCAGCACCCGGACGAAGTTTCCATTTCCGAAGTGATCGGAGAGAAGACCCTCATTTATGAAGTTCGTTGCAACGCGTCCGATGTAGGCAAAGTGATTGGCAAGAACGGCCGCACCATTGCCGCGATGCGTACCCTGGCGACGACCGCTGCGTCCCGCGACGGCAAACGGGCCCTGATCGAAGTGGTTCAGTAGGTCCGCGTGGCGGCGATGCGCGCGCCCCTCACCATCGATGTCGTTACCATTTTTCCCGCCATGCTCGACGGATTCGTGCGCGAAAGCATGATCAAGCGGGCCACCGACGCCGAACGGGTTTCGATCCGGACCGTGAATCCACGGGACTTTACGACCGACGTCCACCGCACCGTGGATGACCGGCCCTATGGAGGGGGGCCGGGCATGGTCATGAAGCCTGAGCCTCTTGTTGATGCCGTTGAGTCCATTCGAACGGAACACACCCGCACGATATTGATGTGTCCACAGGGCACTCCGTTTACACAGGCCGCGGCGCGGCGGCTTTCCGCCGAGCAGCACCTCGTGCTCCTGGCCGGGCACTACGAAGGTGTCGATGAGCGCGTTCGAGATCTCGTGGTGGATGAAGAAGTTTCGATCGGGGACTATATTCTGACGAACGGCGTTTTACCCGCGGCGGTCGTGATCGATGCGATTGTCCGCCTGCTGCCGGGTGTCCTTGGCGGCGGGCCGGAGGCTCATGAGCAGGAATCATTCACCGAAGGCCTTCTCGATTATCCCCAGTACACCCGTCCGCCGATGTACCGCGGCATGGAAGTGCCGGAGATTCTCACCAGTGGGGACCACGAAGCTGTTGCCCGGTGGCGGAAAGAGCAGGCCCGGGCTAAAACCAGGGACCGTCGTCCGGACCTTCTCGGAGATTAACCGGAAATGGGCGAAAAACGGGATTATCGGAGTAAGTCCCAGGCATAGGCTTGACACGGGCTGCTATCCGGGTAGGATCGCGCCTCCTTAATCTCCAGCGAGGCAACCGATGAATCATACAATCTTGGACAAAATCGATAAAGAGCAGTTGAGCGAGTTCCCGCATCCCGATTTTCGGCCCGGCGATACCGTTACGGTCTACGTGAAAATTCGCGAAGGCGAAAAGGAGCGGATTCAGGAATACAACGGCATGGTGATCGCACGCGATGGTGGCGGCTCAACCGAAACCTTTACCGTCCGCCGGATTTCGCATGGTGAGGGTGTTGAGAGGGTATTTCCTCTCCACTCGCCCAATGTCACGAAAATTGAGATTACCCGGCGCGGAAAAGTCCGCCGCGCGAAGCTCTATTACCTTCGTGATCGCACCGGGAAGAAAGCCCGCGTCAAAGAACGGCGCTTTTAATCTTATCTCTGCACCCTCCTGCAATGGTAGACATCACCCGCGAGGGGGATGCTGTGGCTTCGAAGTCGCCGAAAAGGGGAAGGGGAGAGTGTGGCCCCATACCAAGTTCTCAAATGCTTGCGCACGAGCGGCAGGCCTGGGAGGCTGGACACGGCATCGTCGCGGGGGTCGATGAGGCCGGCAGGGGACCTCTCGCCGGACCGGTCGTTGCGGCCGCTGTTCACATGGATCGCGTATTTCTTGAACGGGAGCGCGACGGACACCTTGCCGGGCTGACGGATTCAAAAAAGCTGACGCCCGTGCAACGCACAACTTTCCGGGATTTCTTTGCCGAATGCGACTCCATCGGGTTTGGGCTCGGCATTTCGACCGTCGAGGAGATCGACCAGATCAATATTTTGCGGGCCACACACGCGGCAATGAGTCGCGCTTTGACCGAACTTCCACGAAAGCCCGATTTTGCGTTGATCGACGGACTGCCGGTTCCGGGGCTACCTGCTGACTCTCGCTCGATCGTGAAAGGGGATGGAAAGAGTCTTTCCATCGCCGCGGCGAGCGTGGTGGCGAAGGTGTGGCGCGATGAGTGGATGATCGCGTTGGACGAGGAGTACCCGCAATACGGCTTTGCCAGGAACAAGGGCTACGGAACGCGGGAACACATCGCCGCCCTGCAAATGCATGGCCCGTGTCCGCAACATCGACGCAGTTTTTCTCCCGTGTCTCAGCTTCTGCTCGATCTGGAGCGCGGGTGATAAAGTTGCTGGCGCGCCTATTTTCGCCGCGACCGAACGTCGGTCGGGCCGATCACCTGGAGACAGGTGACTGGGGGGAACGGGAAGCAGGAAAACTCTTACAATCAAAAGGGTTCCGGATTCTCGGCCGCAACGTACGCGTCGGGCGCCGGGATGAGATCGACATCGTGGCGCGGGATGGTGAGCACCTGGTTTTCGTGGAAGTAAAAACGCGTAAGAATACCGATTTCGGAAGCCCCGCAAGCGCGGTGGATCGTAAAAAGAAGTACACGCTCTCACGCGCCGCGGTCCGGTACATCAAGAGGCTTCGCGCCCCGCCCGTCTATGTTCGATTCGATGTGGTGGAAGTCGTTGGGAATGTCCGCGCAGGGGTGGAGTCCATTCGTCATTTGCCGAACGCATTCCCCTTGTTGTCGTCGTTTCGCGTGCCGCAGCGAGGTCATTCAGGGAAGTAGTCCCCGAGTTGATTCGGGGCTTTTCCCGAAGTCCTTCGAATCTGTCGCCGTGCTCTTTGCTCACCCTCTTTGCGGTATTCGAGAAACATGTCGCAGGACACAATGCGGGCGCCCGCTGCGGTGACGATGTCGATAATCGCCCGATCGGAAGTGACGACGGTAAATTCCTCGGCTTTCTCCGACTGCGAGATCATACGCTCAATTACGGTATCGGCGGATTCCCCCGAGGCGCTGAAGGCGACGGTGACTCCGGTGCCCGCGAATCCATCCCCACTCCCTGTTCTACCATCGAATACGATCGTAATCTCATCGGCGAAAGCGTCGCCGGTGGCGGCGACATCGCGAACCAACCGCTGTCGCGCA
>Ga0302133_10001235_pt1 | contig 15921 bp, 16 predicted proteins | sample CB9_331_MG_FD_203121 | JGI IMG/M metagenome (GOLD analysis project Ga0302133, IMG submission 203121) | Marine microbial communities from Western Arctic Ocean, Canada - CB9_33.1 | ecosystem: Environmental > Aquatic > Marine > Oceanic | place: Canada: Western Arctic Ocean | collected 2017-09-19 | reverse complement strand
CAGCCGAATCCGCGGTTACGTCTCGACGCTCCGCAAAAACGACCTGAAAATCCTGGACGGCATCCAATCCGCCTTCCACCAGTCCCCCAACCTGCCAGCGCACATCTTCGTCACTGGGTAGTTACCCATTCTTGTGGCCCAAGTGTCTCGTTCTGTTCCAAAATAGGTTCTGTAGGAATTGACACGCGGGCTTTTCTATTTTGCGGATCGAAGTTCGCAGACGAATGCTGTCATCGCCGCTTGGACTCTGGTAATATATTGACGCCTATCTGATTTGCATTCATCGACCATCTGGACCAGACATCATGCCGATTGAGTTCAACTGCCACGTTTGTGGGAAACTGCTCCGCACCGCCGACGAAAAAGCCGGCAAGACCGCCAAATGTCCCGGCTGCGGCGAAAAGTTGACCGTCCCAGGATCGGCAACCGAGCCAGACGATGAATTCGGAGCTGACGAATTCGGCGACGGAGATGCTGATGACTACGAGGACGGCGATGCCGATGACTATGGGGACGAGGACGAATTTGCCTCGACATCCTCTGGCGGGGCAAAGCGGCAGTGCCCCATGTGTGGCGAATCGATCAGTCGGAAATCGACCCGATGCGAGCATTGCGGCGAGAAGGTCGGTGGAAGCGGAGGCGGACGCCGGTCACGTCGTGGTGAAGTGCGGCCGACACAGATCGAAGTCGGCGAGGTCATCTCAACTGCCTGGGAAATTTACAAGTCGGAAATGGGAGTGTGCATTGGAGGCTATCTGATCATGATGGTGATCGTCATGGTCGTCGCCTTTGGCCGAGGAATGTGCACCGGCCTCATCAATGCAGGGGCGGCCGGTATGGGAAACCAGCAGCCCAATCCCGGAGTTCTTGTTCTGATTGTCTGCGTCGGTCTCGTTGCCGGTTTTATCGAGCTAGCGATTCGGCTGTATGTCGAAGCTGGTCTCAATCGTTTGCTGTTGAACGTAGCCCGCGGGAAGAATGCTGAAATTGGGGACCTGTTTGGCGCGGGACGTTTCTATCTCAGATATCTCGGCAACTCGATTCTCTTCTTGCTGATGGTTACATTCGGAACGGCGGCGTGCATCGTTCCGGGGATCATTTTGGCGTTGATGTTCTGGCCTTTTGCTTATCTGATTCTCGACCGCGATCTACCGGGAATGGAGTGTTTGAGCCGGGCCAAAGAGATCACCGAAGGGAATTGGGGGGCAATCTTCGTTCTCGCACTTGCCGCCGCCGGAATCAACTTTTTGGGAATCTGTGCTTTGTGCATCGGGGTAATATTTACGGCCCCATTGACCATGTTGATGTTCGCGGTTGCTTACTGTCGCATGTCGGGGCGGGCGACGGCGCGCGTGTGAGTTAAAAAACACTGACGACGGATTTCGTCTAATTGGCTCCCTCAACTCGCCGTCTTGTCTAACAAGCCAAGGGCAGAATCTGGGACCGTGTCGTACATGGAACTTTGCTGAAATGACCGGTGTCATTCCGGGCTGACTTGCTTGAGCCGAGTGAGTAGATTGTCATCATGCCGATTGAATTCAACTGCCACGTTTGTGGGAAACTGCTCCGCACCGCCGACGAAAAAGCTGGCAAGACCGCCAAATGTCCCGGTTGCGGCGAGAAACTGACCGTCCCGGGATCGGCAACCGAGCCAGACGATGAATTCGACGCTGACGAATTCGGCGACGGCGATGCTGATGACTACGAGGACGAGGACGAATTTGCCTCGACGTCATCCGGAGGGGCGAAGCGGCAGTGCCCCATGTGTGGCGAATCGATCAGTCGGAAATCGACCCGATGCGAGTACTGTGGCGAGAAGGTCGGCGGCGGTGGCGGACGCCCCAGCCGTCGGCGATCTGGAATTGCCAGAGATAAAGTGGGGCCTCCGGCTATCGGGCTGATGGTCGCCGCCGGGCTTGGAATCGCCGTGAATTTGCTAGGCATTGCCTTTAACATCTTGGGATTAATGGGAGGGGCTCAACGGGGAGCGCAGCCGATTGGAGGCGCAATGGTGGGAGGAATCGGGCTGGCAATCAATGCTCTCGCGATCGTTTTGGGAATCGTCATCATATTTGGCGCGTTGAAGATGAAGCGGCTCGAGTCCTACGGGATGGCGATGACGGCATCAATCGTCGCGATGATTCCCTGCTTCTACCCATGTTGCCTCGTCGGGATTCCGATTGGAATCTGGGCTCTTATTGTACTGAACGATTCCGAAGTGAAGGACGCCTTTCCGGGTTGAATTGCTGGGATAGAGAAGGTGAATCACAAGAATGGCTATTGAATTTAACTGTCACGTTTGCGGGAAACTGCTTCGCACTTCGGAAGCGAAATCCGGGAAAACAGCCAAGTGTCCTGGCTGCGGCGAAAGTTTGAGTGTGCCGCAAGCAGAAGTAGGCCCCGATGACTACGACAGCGATGAATCGGGCGGCTCGGGACTCGATGAGTTCGATGACGCGGCTGCTCCGTCAACGCAATCGGGGGCGACGAAAGCCTGTCCGATGTGCGGCGAGCAAATTCGACGCGCCGCACGCCGCTGCCGATTTTGTGGCGAGGATCTCGCTGACCGGTATTCGAGTCGGTCGACTTCTTACAGCCAGCCACACCGCGGCGCGATGCTATTGACGTTCGGGATTCTCGGCTTTGTTGTCTGCCCGATTTTCGCCATCGTGGCGTGGGTGATGGCGAACGGGGATCTGCAGGAGATGAAGGCCGGGCGGATGGACCCTGAGGGTGAAGGACTCACCAAGGCGGGCAAGATCATCTCGATCGTCAGTCTGTCGCTGACGGCCGCCGGACTGCTCTTGTATTGCTTTTTTGTGATCATGTTCGTGGCGGTCGGCGCAGCATAGCGCTTCGCATCGCGGCCGTTCGGCGAATGTCGCGTCTCAAAGCCCACGGGCTGCGGCCAGTGGGATCGAACGGATTACATCAACCCGCGGCGTTTCAACTCGGCGACGACGTTGCTGACGATTTCGGTCACTTCGCCGGCATCAACATCGTTTGAGGAAATCGGGCAGCCGCGGACCGGTTGGTCGGTGAAGCCGTGACCGGCCAACATGCATTGCAGCACATCGCTGAGCGCGTTGAGATCGGTTTTCTGCTCGCTGGAAAGCGGTTGCCGACCCGTTCCCATTTGGAATCCGCGCAGTTCGACTGCCGACCGGAACCCTTCGGGAAACTCGGCCGAGTAAATCATCGTGTCGAACAACGTCACCAGGTCGTACTGAACTGCGCGGGCTTCGTCGAGCCGGCCGGCAATGGTTAAGTCGTACAACTTGCGGGTAATTTCCGGAACGACTCCCGAACTGGCATTGGTCCCGCCATCGGCACCAATGAGTAACATGGGCATCAGCGCCGCATCCCACCCGGTGAGGAAGGAAAAATCGGGCCGATTCGGTCGCACCGCTTGAATCATCCGAATCATGTTCACGACGTCGCCGGTCGAATCCTTGATGGCGACAATTCGTTCGCATTCTTCCGACAGCCGCTGAATCGTCGGCACATCGATGGGGCTGGCAAACATGGGGATGTTGTACAGCGTGACATCGATGGGCGTGTTGTCGCCGATTTCCTTGAAATAGGCGTAAACCGACGCCGGGCTGAGTTTGTAGTAGAACGGTGCGACGATGGCGACGGCTCGGATTCCCAAATCGGCGTAGAACTCGCACGCCGACAGCGTCTCTTTGACGTTGGCTTCGGCCGCTCCTGCAAGAATCGGCACGCGGCCCCGTGTCTGGTCGGCAATCACCTCGACAATGCGCCGTCGCTCTTCGGGAGTGAATCGCGTGAACTCGCCCGTCGATCCATTCGGATACAAACCATTCACGCCGCGTTCGATCAGCCAATCGACATAACGCCGCAATTCGGCTTCGTTGATCCGGCCCTGGGAATCCATCGGCACAAGATTGGGAGTAAAAATCCCCCGCAGTTTGTTGTCGTTCATGGTCATGTTTCGTGTTCTGTTATCGCATTAATAGATACTGTTCAGACCGTATCGCATCGCTAAAAGCCCACGGGCTGTGGCCCGTGGGATCCGACACGAAACTCAAGCATACCATGCACTATCGACCAATTGCGTGCGGGGGAGGAGAAATCGCGAGGATTGACGCTCAGGCAGCCGGTCGTGACCCGATTCATCGGGTTTTGCCGCGGCAGGTAGCATTCGAATCGCATCAATGCGGTCACTACGAACCTACCGGCATGTTTCATTCGGCACCGGTGGCGGCCTCAATGTCGTCGAGATCCGAGAGATCCGGCACGGAGTCATCGCCAGAGTCTATGCCCGATTCCATTCCAGATTCTTCTTCGGCGGCTGCCATCTGACTGGCCATTTTTTCAGGCGACCTCCCCAAGAATTGTACCAATAGATACAGCACCAGCAGCCCCATTGGCATGAGGATAATGGGGGAATAGCCAAAGCCAGCGGGGAGATATCCAAGCAGCAGCGCGACGCCAGCCACCGACATTGCGTACGGAAGCTGTGTGCCAACGTGGGCAAGATGATTGCAGCGACTGGCTGCCGAAGAAAGAATTGTCGTATCGGAAATGGGGGAACAATGATCGCCGAAGATCGATCCAGAGAGAATGGCGCCGATGGTACCCAGCATGAGGTGATGCGTGGGGTCGGCATCGTTCTGGTCGATCAACAGGTAATAGGTCACCGAAATGAGTAACGGCATCAGCAATCCCATGGTCGACCACGAACTGCCGGTCGCAAACGCGACAGTCGCTGCCAACAGAAAGGAAATGGCAGGCATCCAAGCCACCGAGATTTTGCCGTCAAATATCTCGACGAGAAAACCGGCCGTGTTAAGATGTTGGGGATTACAAATCGTCCCAATCGACCATGCCAGAACCAGAATCAGCAGCGGATAGAACATTCCTTTCGCACCGCGGACCCAGGCGTCGATTGCTTCACTGAGTGTCATCGATCGAGTGACGGCGACGGAAGCAACGGCGACAATCGACGCGATGAATGCCGACAAGAAGAGAACTCGTTCGGAACTCGCGCTGCCAATGATGTTCCAGAACGAATCATCCTTTTGCGCCGCTCCCTGCGCGGCAGCGATCGCGTTGTCGATTTCCAGTTGCTCGCTGCCGGTCCACCATAACCCGACGATGATCGCTGACAGCAGCACCATGAGCGGGATGTATGCGTTGCGGGCGACACTTCGCCGACCAATGATCTCGTGGTCCGAATCGGCCGGTTCATCTCCAATCGCGCTTGTGTCCTTTGCCTTACGACCGGCCAAAGCACGTGCTTCGGCCCGCAACATGGGACCGTAGTCGTGTCCGATGTAGGCGATGAGGCAAACGAATGCCAACAAATGCAGCGGGTAAAATCGGTACGGAATGGTGGCGAGAAACACGTCGAAAACATTGGCTTTCAGGCCCAGGTCGGCATAGGTGTCGCCGATGTACTGGATTTCAATTCCCACCCAAGTGGAGACCAACGCCAAACCAGCGACCGGCGCTGCGGTCGAATCGACCAGGAACGCCAGCTTTTCACGAGAAATCTTCAGCCGATCGGTGATCGGCCGCATGGTACTGCCCACCAGCAGCGTATTGGCGTAGTCGTCGAAGAATATGACCAACCCCATAGCCCAGGTCATCAGCTGGCCGTGTTCGCGTTTCTTCGTAAATCGGCCCATCGAACCAACCAAAGCCGTGGTCCCACCGCCTTGCCACATCACGCCGACCATTGCACCCAGGAACATTGTGAAGAAGATGATCATGAGGTGCTGCAACTCGACATTGCCTTTCGCATCGACGGGCGCAAATTCACCCAGCACATAGGTGTCGAGCGTCCGAACCAGCGCGTGAAAGAAGTCGCCATGTGCGAGAATGGCGGCCCCGGAATAAACGCCGGCGAATAGCGCGACGACGACGTTGCGGAGCCAGACAGCAAGGATGATGGCCAATAACGGCGGTATGATGCTGAACCAGCGTTGCGTGCGCAGAACTGGTTTCACTGTTGGCTGCCGACTCTTCGGGTCGACAACGATTGCCGGCCCAACAATATACACCTTTTGCCGCTTGCTCAGATTGGTTCTTAACTCCAGCACTCCGCTCCGGAATGGTGGGAGCTCGGCGTCTTCGCGGACATCGGCCGTGATAATGCGGTTGGCCTTATCAACGTCCTGCGGCACCGACAGACGAATGCCGCTGATGAATACCTGTCCGCTGAAGCTGACGTCAACGGTGCCATCGGGTTTCAGTTTGGTGATCCGTACGAAACTGACCGGCACATCGGTCAGTACGATATCGGGGACCTCGACTTTAAAGGCCGGCGGACGCTGAATGGCGTCCGGCTCGACGGCCGATCCGCCAGCGGCCAGAATCGCAAGGTAGGGAATAAGCATCGCGTTATGAAGGCAAGCCATCGCGCCATTTTGCGGCATCCTGCCGCGCTACCGGTTGTGCAATGATCAATTGGTCCCGTCCGCCTCGATCGGCTTCGACGGCCAATAGATGGAAAATGTCGTCGGGCCGCCAGGAGCAGACTCAACTTCCATTCGCCCCCGGTGATTGGAAACGATTCGCCAACACTTGGGAAGGCCAAAGCCAAGTCCGCGGCCGGCTTGACGCCCTGAATAGAACGGATCGAACAGGTGACGCCGATCGATTTCGCTGAGACCTGGGCCGTGATCGGTCACTTTCAGCAGTGCCGTACTTTCGTTTTCCGCCTCAACGATCGACCGAACCTCGACAAAAACAGTGCCGCCGTCTCCCAGCGCATCAATGCTATTAGCGAGCAGTTCGCCCACAACCACGTGAATCTGCACGGGGTCGGCCCAAATCGGCACGGTGTCATCCGCCGTCAAGTCGAACGTGCAGCCCGATTGATGTGCGTGTTCGGCCAATTCCTCCAACGCACTTGCGGCAATGGGTGACAGATCGAGCAACTCCATTTTCGGCTGTGGCGGGCGTCCGAAGAGCATCGCGTCGCCAATCATATCGCGAATTCGCTCCGCCTGGCCGCCAATAATCGATAGCCAATGCCGTCGCTGCGGATCGGTTTCCGATCGCAGTAACAAATCGACCCGCGCCTTGATCGTGGCGACGGGATTATTGATTTCGTGTCCCGCGCCGGCAGCAAATTCGGCGAGCGCCTCGAGTCGTTCGTCGTCGGGCGCTATCATCGTCAACTCAGATTGTTAATGTCACGATTCAAAGCCCTCGGGCTGCGGCCCGAGGGACCGAGCAGCGACACCTGTGGCATTCTCAATCTGAGTCTCATCAATCGAACAAGAGCGGACGCGGCGAACTCGCTCGGACCGCATGAATGCGGCCACTACCAGCCTCCACTGGCGACACGCCAGTGGCACCCCATCGATCAAAATTTGACCCTGCGCTAGCGCGACGCGGTGGCTGATTCCATGTCGAGCAACTGGCAGACACGTTCGATCAAATCTTCGATTTCAAACGGCTTCTGTTTGAAGTCGTCGGCTCCAGCGGCTAAAAGATCGGCAATCTTGTCCTGCTCGACCATTCCGCTGATACAGATGATTTTCACGTCATCCAGCGTTGGGTCGGTGCGAACGCGTTGGCAGACTTCCTTGCCGTTGATGTCCGGCAGCATCACGTCAAGCACGATAATGTCGGGATGATACTCTTTGACCATCATTCCGGCGTCGAAGCCGTTATTTGCCGCACGGACGTCGAATCGGCCGTCGGCCTCGAGAACGTCGCGAATCAACTCGACCAGTTCCTCGTCGTCATCGACAATGAGCGCTTTGCGCTTGCCGCTTTCGAGCGAGTCGGTCGGGATTCCGTTATCCTTCATGAACTTGAAGAGGATATCGCGGGGAATTCGCCGAAAACGCGATCCCGGAACACGAAACCCCTTCAGCTGGCCCGAATCGAAACAGCGAATGATTGTTTGCTGGCTGACCTTGCAAATTTTGGCCGCTTCGCCGGTGGTGAATACCGTTTTCATGTCGTGCATCCATTCCTTGAATCGCCCCGCCCAACATATATTGGACAGGCAAACCACATGAACCTACCAGGAGTCCCCCCATCATGGGAGGTTCTCCTCCGTGAACTGTCTTACCAGCTTTATCTTGAGTCCCGATTGTATCTATTCTCCGGAATTGGTCAACAGCCATTTTCTTCACCAGTTTGACCAGTACCCGTGGATGTCTTGTTGCCCCTTCCCGTGCTGGTTCCGCATGATTCATCAGGCGTTCTCTCAAGCAATACAAGCACGAATCGCAAGTTTTGAAGTTGCGATATTTGTGAACTCAAAGTGATCTTACCTGAGAAACACGTGCTCAATCGTAACCCGAAGCGTTAGCGAGGGACATTGCAGGAAACTCATAAATTGCTCCCTCGCTTACGCTTCGGGTTACGATCATCCCAAAATCGCAATTTCAAAAAGCGCAAGCGAGTGAGTGGTTTGGAACTCGCTCGCATGCGCTTCGTGCTTTTATACGCGGTTTTTTGCAAGCCACGTGGTTCAATTAGCTGGCGATTCGTTTCGGCTCTTTGAGGTAAATCATCAGGACCGCAATGTCGGCCGGTGTGATTCCGCTGATTCGTCCCGCTTGTCCCAGATTGCCGGGGCGTATTCGCGAGAGTTTCTCTTTCGCCTCGTTTCGCAATTGGGGGACGGCATCGAATTCAAATGTGGAGGGAATGCGGACCGACTTCACTTTCTGTTGCCGTTCGATCTCCGCCGTCTGCCGTCGAATGTAGCCGGCATATTTCGTTTCGGTTTCAATTTGAAATCGTGCGCGGGGTGAAATTGGAAGTGCTGCCGCTTTGGGGGAGAATTCACAAAGCTCAGGCCAGTTGATGTTGGGGCGACGCAACGCCTCTTCCAATGTCGCACCGTGATGTCGTTCACTGCGAATGATCTCCATCCCCTGCTGGACCTGTGCCTCATACTGCTGGAATGCAGCCCAACGATCAGCATCAATCAAACCGACTTTGTGTGCGAGCGGGGTCAACCGTCGGTCGGCGTTGTCGTGTCGCAGCAACAACCGGTATTCGGCCCGCGATGTAAACATCCGGTACGGTTCATCGACGCCTTTCGTCACTAAATCGTCAATTAAAACGCCCAAATAGGCCTGGCTGCGATCGATGATCAACGGCTCCTTATCGGCAATCTTGAGTGCCGCATTCACGCCAGCCAGCAGTCCCTGACCTGCCGCTTCCTCGTAACCGGTTGTCCCGTTGATTTGACCGGCGAAATACAGGCCGGCAACTGTCCTGGTTTCGAGCGATGCGCCAAGCTGGGTGGGTGGGGCGAAATCGTATTCGACGGCGTAGCCGTATCGCATAATCTCGGCCCGCTCCAGCCCGCCGATGGCATGGATCATCGCGTCCTGCACATCGCGGGGCAAACTGGTCGAGATGCCGTTGAGGTAGTACTCCAGTGTGTTGCGACCTTCCGGCTCCAGAAAAATCTGGTGCGATGACTTGTCGGCGAACCGCACGACTTTATCTTCAATGGAAGGGCAATACCGGGGGCCGGTCGATTCGATTTGCCCGCTGTACATTGGGGACCGGTGCAAGTTTTGGCGAATGATTTCATGCACCGCATCGTTGGTCTTCGTTAAGTAGCACGGCATCTGTGGCTGAGTGATGCGGTCGGTTAGAAACGAAAACTGCTGCGGTTCGTCGTCGCCCGGTTGAATTTCGACGGCGGAGAAGTCAATCGTGCGGCCGTTGATTCGCGCGGGAGTGCCGGTCTTGAATCGTTCCAGTTGAAAGCCAAGTCGCACGAGTGCATCGGAAAGTGTGCCGGTTGTTCCTTCGCCGGCCCGGCCGCCTTTTGTTTTCGCTTCACCGGTGTGCATAACGGCTTGCAGGAAAGTCCCCGTGGTGAGAATGACGGCCGGCGCTCGATAGACGGCGTCGCCGCGCACTCGCAGCCCGGTCACCCGGCCGTTTTCCACTTCGACATCTTCCGCCATTTCCTGCCGCAACGTGAGGTTTTCCTGCAATTCGATGCGGTACTTCATCGCGAACTGATAGGCCTTTTTGTCGGCCTGCGCTCGGGGGCTGTGCATCGCCGCCCCTTTCGTGTGGTTGAGCAGGCGGAACTGGATGCCGGTTTCATCGATGACTCGTCCCATTTCGCCGCCGAGCGCATCGATCTCGCGGACAATTTGCCCTTTGGCAACGCCGCCGATGGCGGGGTTGCAACTCATTTGGGCGACCGTGTCGCAATTCATGGTCAACAGAGCCGTCTTTGCCCCCATCCGCGCCGCTGCCAGCGCCGCTTCGCAACCAGCATGACCGGCCCCGACCACCACAACATCGAAATTGTAAATCGATTCACTCATTGCAACACATCACATCTCAAATGGCTGTAAAGCCGCGACCAGTGGTCGCGCCGAAAAAGGTGTCGTTCGCAGTCCACCAAACCCCCAATTCTACGTGTCATCTTGCTGGCTTGAAAGTCTGTCACGATTTGCCATACTTTACACTCGTTTTGTGTCAAAATTCGAGTCAGACTGTGTCCCGGCCATACAAATGGGCTAAAACGGTTCACAGATCAACAGCAGGAGAATCACGATGGCGGAAGTGCGAACAGGAGCAGTTACTCTCAAAGGTGGGCCGGTGGACTTGGCAGGCCCAGAACTGAAAGTGGGCGATAAGGCGCCGGAGTTTACGTTGCAGGGGGCCGATCTGGGCGACGTCACGCTGGCAACCAGCGCCGGAAAGACACGGATCATCGCCACCGTCCCCTCGCTCGACACTCCCACGTGTCACGAAGAGACCAAGCGATTCAACGATGAAGTTGCCAACCTGACGAATACCGAAGTGCTGGTGGCCAGCATGGATTTGCCGTTTGGACAGAAGCGGTGGTGCGGAGCCGAAGGCGTCGAAAGCGTATCCACGCTCAGCGCTCATCGCTGCACGAAGTTCGGCGAAGACTACGGCGTTCTGATTTCGGGCGGCCCGCTCGATCGTTGTCTGACGCGAGCGGTCTTCGTCGTCGATGGCGAAGGAACGCTCAAGCACGTCGAGTACGTTGCGGAAATCGCCGACCATCCCAATTACGATGCCGCGCTGGCAGCTGCAAAGGGTTAGTCGCCGACAGCTCTCTTTACGTTAAACGATCCCGGGGATTACGGAGAATCCTCGGGATCGTTTTTTGTTGTGGGCGAGATCATTCAGAACCAGCCCGCAGCGCAAGCAAGGGGATCAGTTTCACAACCGCAGCTTAAACCCTTGCTTGCGCGACGGGCTGGTAACTGACTGAATTGTGAACCCCGCTCGCGTGCGAAAATCCGAACCAACCGGTAGCGAACTTCAATCGGATTCCGTAGAATTAATTCCTCACATTTCACGCATTTCGAGGACGTCACACAGTCGAATCGACACCGTCAATTCTAGAGAGTGCCAATGACCACCTTTGCCGTCGAGAACCACAGGAATGTTGCGTTGGTTGGACATGGAGCAACCGGCAAGACAACACTGGCCGATCTGATTCTGCACAAGACCGGCATCGCCAGCCGCGCCGGTTCGGTAGACGACGGATCGAGCCTACTCGACATCGACGACGACGAGAAAGAACGAAAGTCGTCATTGTCGTCGGCGGTGGTTCACTGCGAGCATCAAGGCAAACGGATCACTCTGATCGACGCGCCTGGATACCCCGACTTCATCGGACAGGCAATTGGTGCCTTGCAGGCAGTCGAGACAGCGGTAATCGTCATCAACGCGCACGCGGGCATTGAGGTCAACACACGGCGAATGTTCGGGCTGGCCGGGAATGCTGGCGTCGGTCGGATGATTCTGATCAATAAATGCGACACGGACAACGTCGATTTCAGCCAATTGGTCGATGATATCCAGGAGATGTTCGGCGCAACATGTGTTCCGTTGAATGTGCCTGTTGGTATCAGCGAAAGTTTTAGCGGTATCGTCAGTACGCTGAGTGTGCCGGACAGCGTTCCCGATGGTGTGCAGGCCGATCCAGCGGATTTCAACGCAACGCTGATGGACGCCATCGTCGAAGCGGACGAAGCATTGATGGAACGGTTTCTGGAAGGTGAGGATCTTTCGCCCAACGAAGTCTCCGCAGCTGTCTCCAAGGCCATCGCGGCCGGCACCCTCATTCCCATTCTGTGCTGCAGTTCCAGAAATGATGTCGGCGTGTCGGAGTTCATCGATGCATTGGCAACGTTTGCGCTCTCACCGACCGAAGTGATTCGGACGGCAAAGAACGCAGCGGGCGAGGAAATCGAACTCGAACCGGATGCAAGCGGTCCGGCCGTTGCGCAGGTCTTCAAGACCCGCATCGACCCCTTTGTGGCAAAGATGAGTTACCTGCGCGTTTACTCAGGGACGCTCAAAAAAGATGCCCAGGTGCACAACGTGCGGACAGACAAACCGCTGAAGATCGGGCAATTATTCGTCATTCAAGGGGGAAAGCAGGAACCGGTCGATCAGGCGGGACCCGGCGACATTGTCGCGGTGATTAAGGTAGAAGACTTAGCGACCGGCGATACCATCAGCGGCGGCTCCGATGCGCTGCAGTTGCCGCCCATTCCGTTCCCTGTGCCGATGGTCGGATTGGCGGTCGAACCGAAGTCGGCCGCCGATCAGCAGAAGATCTCCGGGGCACTACAGAAGATCGTCGACGAAGACGCAACATTCCGGCTGACGCGCGACCCGCAAACCAAAGAAATGGTCATGCACGGAATGAGCGAGCTGCATTTGAAGATTGTGCAGCAGCGTTTACACAACCGCGATAAAGTTGATGTGAACACGCACCAACCGAAGATTCCCTATCGCGAAACCGTGAGCGGAGAGTCGGAAGGGCACTACCGCCATAAGAAACAATCGGGTGGTTCCGGTCAATTTGCAGAGGTGCATTTCAAAATCTCCGCACTGCCGCACGACATCGATCCGGATGAGTACTTCACCAAGCAGCGTTTCGTCAGCATGCGGACGTTTCACTACGATCCGGAATTGAACTCCTGTTTCGTTGATCGGATTACCGGCGGCTCGGTGCCGAACAACTTCATCCCCGCCATTGAAAAGGGAATTCGCGAGCGGATGGAGCGCGGCGTGATTGCTGGCTATCAGGTGCAGGATGTTGTCTGCGAGTTGTTCTTCGGCAAGGACCACCCGGTCGATAGCAACGAGACCGCGTTCAAAATGGCCGCCAGCATGTGCTTTCGCGAGGTGTTCAAGGACGCCAAACCGTCACTGCTGGAGCCGATCGTCAACATGGAAATTACGGTTCCCGGAGAGAAGCTGGGCGATATCAGCAGCGACCTGACAAGTCGTCGCGGACGCATGGAGGGCATGGATGGTGCGCCGGGCGGATACCAGGTCCTCAAGGCGAAAGCACCGCTGGCCGAAGTGATGACGTATGCTCGTTCACTGTCGAGCCTGACCGGTGGCCAGGGATCGTTCACAATGGAACTCAGTCACTACGAGAACGTCCCGCCGAACGAGCAGGCGAAAATTGTCGCTGCAGCGGCAAAGGCGAAAGAAGAAGCGTCGTCGTAACGGGTCGCGTACTGCAGCAACTGCGAGCCAATGGCTCGCAGTCAGCGGTGCATTGCACCGCAGCTACTTCTTAACGTTTGACAACGGCAACCGTGTTTTTCGCAGCGCGGATTTCAGTTGCTTGCGAACGTCCGGCGGCAGCTGCTGCAATTCTTTCTTAAACCGTTCGCTCCTAAGCAACTGCTCGATTTCGCGTTTGGTTCCCACATCGGTGCCGAGATCGAGTTCGAGGTTTCGCATGGCTCCTTGCCCGGCGATCGGCCATTGCACTTGCAAGTACAGATGTTGCTCTGCTCCCTCAGTTCTCGGCTGCAGTTGAAAGCGAAAGGTGGCTTCATCTCCGTCGAATTGGTCGGGACTGTTCTTGTCGTCATCATCGATGGGAAATATTTCAATATCCAATTCGGGCAGCAACATATCGACTCCCGTTCCCGCGTCGGGGTCGAGAATCAACACATTCTTAATTCGCTGTTCGACCGGTCCGTTGGCCTTGTCGAAAATCTCAACGTCGGAGGTGTCCTGCCCATCGACATTCGCCCCCTCAGCGGCGACGATGTCGACCGCTTCTGGTTTCACTTCTACGGAATTCGCAACCAACTCCGCTGGGACGGAATCAACTTGAGGCGGAGAAGGCGGCTGCGACAACAAAATCGTCATCGTCAGCAAACTGCCGGCGACAACCGACAAACCAAGCCAGCCCGATTGACGTTGGTGGTGTTTGTGCGCCGCAGTGCGAACCGAGACGAGTCGTGGCACGTCGGCCGTCTGCCGTAATTCGGCCGGCACTTCACGCGCAAAGAACTCCTTCAGGAGCGCATCCATATTTGGATCGCTCGAGGAGTCTGAACCAGGTTCAGTCTGACTCATGACCAACTCCCGTGTTGCCGAGGATTTCTGCCAGCCGCCGTCTGGCCCGTGAAAGACGCATGTCGATCGCGGCTGACGAAATATTCAACGCTGTACTCATTTGTTTCGACGACCAATCCAACGCATACCGCAGCACCAGCACTTCGCGGTCTTCCGCCCGCAGCCGACTCAATGCTTCGCGGACGCGGGACTGTAGCTCCACATGTTCCAGCAGGGAAGAGGGTTCTCCATCGGTGTCCGGCAGGTGATCGAGCGACTCGACCGATCGCGCCGCCACCTTCTGCCGACGGGCAATGTCCCGCAGCCAATTTCGTCCCACTTGCAGTAACCATGCTCGCTTGTCTCGTATCGTCTTGCCATTCTGCGCGTGCAGCCGGGTGAAGGACTCCTGCACCGCATCGTGCGCACGTTTCCTGTCGCAGCACTGCACGTAAAACAGCGCCCATAGCTCGCGTGCCTGGCTTCGGTAAAGCGACTCTACCTCCGCCGACCACGCCGAAGATCGTCGTTTCGCCATGCAGCTCCGTTATTTCACCGAATGCAGTACCAAGCTGTCTGCGTCGGCTCTGTGATCCTGATCGGTGTTCCATCTCCAAAATAGACGCAGATGGACCAGATTTCTAACCGGGTCGTCCAAGTTATTGGAGATTGTTGATTCAAAGTAAGTGCTGATGATTTCAGGTGTTACGGGGAATTGCCAGTCGCAGAGACACAAAGATTGCATCGGGGGACGACCCGTCCGTCGCTCATTCGGGTTTCGGCTGTTTCATCATCTCTTCAAACCGGCGATCGATTTCCTCGGGCGAGACATCTTCGATATGCGTTGCCATCGTCCATCCGTGGCCGAAGGGATCTTCGAGCGTACCGGATCGATCGCCATAAAACTGGTCGGTCAGCGGTCTTTTTATTATTCCGCTGGCTGCGACGGCCTGCTCGAATCTCGCATCAACATCTTCGACGTAGAGCATGATGCTGACCGGAGAACCTCCCAGCGACTGCGGAGTAGCGCACCCCATTTCCGGGAACGCGTCGGCGAGCATGATAACGGAGTCGCCAATCTTGATTTCCGCATGGCCGATCTTCCCGTCAGGCATTTGCAGCCGCAACGTTTCCTCTGCCCCGAACGCCTGCGTGTAAAACTCAATAGCCGCCACCGCATCGTTAACAATGAGATAGGGGGTCACGGTGTGGTAACCGTCTGGAATGGGTTTGACGTTGTCACTCATTGTCTCGCTCCTGTTTGGCGAATCTCGCGATGGATTCTTCGGCAACTCACGGTTTCCATTAGAACGGTTTCAGCCGTCCGATCAATATGCAAAATGAGAATCTCCACGCGACACCATTTCAAGATAACCCGAAGGCAGGCTGATAAGACTTGCAACGCAGTCTCGCAACGTGCGAACATCGTCGGTGGGGTTTCGTCTGGCGGTGGCTCGAACCACCTCGCGCTGGCGACACGCAGTTCGCCACTGCGGTCGTGGCCGAAAACGAACATCGCTTGATATCGTTTCCAAGCGATCCGGTGGAACTCGGGACGCCTGACGTGAAGTGACCTAACGCGGTCACCGGCGGGAA